>Ga0210040_10006876_pt1 | contig 13972 bp, 19 predicted proteins | sample CryGeyCG12114_NA_FD_185462 | JGI IMG/M metagenome (GOLD analysis project Ga0210040, IMG submission 185462) | Groundwater microbial communities from aquifer - Crystal Geyser CG19_WC_8/21/14_NA (SPAdes) (version 2) | ecosystem: Environmental > Aquatic > Deep subsurface > Groundwater | place: USA... | reverse complement strand
TTATAAGATATTTTTGTATTCCACGACAGGTTGCACAAGTCTCCTCCGTTGAAACTGGAGAATCTGTGAAACACTCTGCCGAAACAGCTTTAAATACCAAAGTATATGAAATTGTCTAGCAAATATATGCATCGTGGTGACCTTTCTGGCGACGGTAATCAGAACTATAGTCCTTTTATTAATTATTCATTCTATTTTTCATGGATTTTAAGTAACATTATTGCTATTATTTATGTTCCGCGAAAAATGATTACGGCTGTTTTCCTCTAAGGAAGTGGAAGTGTATTTTGTTTTGGTACTATTCTCTTTTCCAAAAAATATGTATGGTTTGCATGAGTTGACTTTTTGTTGTTCGTTGTAAAAAATATCTACCAGCTCATGGTTTTTTCGTTTCTCGATCATACATGATATATTGCAATGCTGATGGTGCTTTGTAATATTATTTCGTGAAATGAATGCTGTGTAGTAACCGATCAATTATTGCTAAGCAGTTAGAGTTACACTACTGTAATTCGTTATTAGATGAAAATGGTATGTTTAATACAATTGAAAGCCGTTGAGAATAAAACAGCATGTATGTGTGAACTTGCGTTCAAACATTTTAAATGAGAAATAACATACGGTTAATCTGGTAGCATAACACTTCGTAGACCTCTTTCCCTGGAGGAGTAAAATCAGGCAGAGTAAAGTTATGATTTAGGCTGGTTTTTATACCGGCTTACGACTATTACTAGAAAGTATGCATGTAATATGCATTTTATGCATCGGATGAAATTGCTGGATCTTGTGAATAGTGAAAGCAAACTTTCTCCAATAAAGTAGTACACCATTTAAAAAAATGTATTCGTGTAAGCGTACATGATAACAAGAGCATCAACCAAAACATAATGAAACCCACATGGGAATTAAAAAGCTTATAAAAAGAGCATTTTTAAACTCGCAGTGCAGTCGCAGAAATCTGCAACCTTGAACTTCGGTTCGTACCTATCACAGTTGTGTTCTCGGCTGGAAGTAAATCCATTGCTTAGCTCACGCAGTTAAACATTGTATAGGTAATATGTGTGATAGGTAAGACTTACTATTCCATGCAAGCTATAGGTTAATCATTTTTCAGGACTAAACTTATTACAGCGAAGGAACTAAAGCCAAACCATGTTTGCATATCCAAACTACATGGATTGTCAACTATTCGCTATCAGTGCCTGTTTAGTTATTGGCTTCTACTGTTATTTAATTTTTACAAAGTAACAATAATTCTCATTTTGCCCCTAGGAAATCGTAGAACTTGGTACATAGTATCTCACGATTTGCCGCAGAGGACACGATCGTGGGCCCACAATTGTATGGCGTTTGTATCTCAGCAGAATTAGCTTCTAAAATAAAGAATTCTGAAAATTTCTGCATAGTGAGGTCAGAACACTCAACTGAAAAATTGTGGTGTCACTAAAAATAACACTATTCTAAATCTAAACAACCCATGTTAAAACGCGCTACAATTGCGCGTCCGCGACAATACTCACTGTGTCGCAAATGGTTAATTTTTTACTATATAGTTTATACGATTCCAAGGGAGCAAAATAAAATTTTGTCCCCCTGTTTACTATTTACTAATGCTAGCTAACAATCAATATTATTTCTCTGTAACTAAATAGTAAGTCAGAACTTGCATTCGTTTTACTGTCACAATCTGATAAACTGACTAGCCCTAACTTACTACTACTGAATAAGTACCGTAGATTACATTCATTGTATTTGTAACATACGACTTACTCAACACTATGGGGTTTTCGTTTACCTTTGACCAGAATTTTCCAAAGCATATATTTACCTATAGTAAGTTTCTTTGTTTAGTTTTCAGGTATTTTCTTGATTCTGTTGAGAGGTGCTTCTATTACTGGGCTCTAGCTGGCCGTCATATAGTTGCATAAGTACAAACGCCGCACAATCTGGTGAGCTCCAGTATGACGTATGAGAAGTGAGTACAGACAAATATGTACTCGTTAGATTTCCTTCCCGTAGGACATAGTCTAGTCTATACTCCAAGTCTGTGAATGGAAAAAAACTTTGTAGTATACCGAATAATTTATGCCTTTCTCTATTGGCACCGTTTGAGAACCACCATGCTATTAAATAGTTCAATACCATTGGGAATAGGGCCAACGAAAGCATCGGGAGAAAGCTCTGTAGATCTCCTTGAAGTCCCAGGGATCGGCCCAGTGATTGCATTTGTTGAGCCCAACTCTTTGAATCCATTGTTAGGTTCTATTCCATTTAGTTGTTCGTTGGGAGAACTTTCTGTATCAGTGAAGGCCTCTGTTCCTTTCCAATATCGCACAATGCTCCACCAGCCCCCAGACGTACCGTCTGCATTTAGTTAGTTTGGAATTTATTAAGCATTGTATAAAAATATAAACGGGATTGTTTGTTTGTACGGCATAATTTTGTACCAATATTGTTGCCGATCGGGGGAGATTTAAGTCCAGAAGCTGCTGTAGCAGTTGCTTTCGAAACTGTAGAGGCGAAAGATAAAGTAGGGGCGATCATTGGTTGTGGCAATTGCTGGACAATAGGGTCAATATTTTCGGGCCGAGTAGGAACAGTAGCTTGGTTGGCTGGCTCTTTGGGAATGTCATCATATCTAGGTTTTTGTGGAGCACTGTAGCAATGCACGGATACTGGGGCAATATTCACGTAGTGTTTGTTGAATAATGGTTCTAATCTGTGTTTTGCAAGTTAAGAAAATATATCCAAAGGTATAGTTATAGTTAGCCATATCCAGTTATAGCTAATAGCATACGAGCTGAGGAAACCACAAGGTAAAAATATTCATGGGTATACAAGTTTTCAGTTTTCACATGTTACCTATAAGCCACTGGATCTGATGGATGAAATAAGTTATGGAGTCTTTTGCATAAAGAGGGTGGTAGAATGTAAGGACGCACTTTAGGATTGTGAGGTTCTTTCCATCGTAACGCTAGAAAGACGGACAGTGGACTACCGGTGCAGAAAAGGTGTTCAATCTGTTTTACAATTCACGTAGACAGCATGTTAGGACTTAACAAAGCGTAAAATTTTACGTGTAGTGCACCGTTTTCACGGCTTATAGATTAGGATCATGCTTAAAATCAGCGTAAGATCTTCATTATAAAATCAAAGTATTGAATAAATGCACGTTGAAACATTTACGAAAGAACGATTTTTAGTAAAAAAATTAGCATCAATTTTGAAAGGTCTTAACAATTTCTCATCGGAAATAACATGGAAAGAATCTTTGCTAATGTTGAATGCATGGTCACAATATAGCCGTCAGCAGATAATAAACGGTGCATGGCTTAGTTAGTTGGCAGAACTAAATAAAAAATGTTTTACTTTTCTTACCGGAAACAATAAAGCTTTAGAGTCTTTCAGTAATAATCTGCTCGTAAAATCGTCCACTAATGGAATCCCTTCGTTGTTTAATTCTTCACTCATTCTTGCGCTTATGTCAGCTGAGGAAGAAGATCCCTGTGTAAATAATGTATGCATGGTTTTGCAATATTAGATTAGGTTTATACAAATATTGGATTTTCGGACATATGAAGCGATTAATTGGAATTAAGTAAGGATTATTACGTCAATTCCAGTCCCTCGGTTTGTTGAGAAATATCCAGTGACAATGTCATATGTAATGACTGCTCCGAGGGAATGTGCTATGATGGAAACTTTACCCCCTTTGGCTTCAAAATCAGAATTACGGGATAAGAAATTTGAATATATTCTATTGAGTTCATTTCGTAGGGCAGCTTGAATCTAAAGATTTAAAAATGTAATGATTATAAAAGTTATGATTGTTAGTTTTGAACGTTTAGATTTTAAAGTCAACCTCCGCTCTATATAGAGGACTAGTGTAGTACATAATGTCCATAGCTGTTGAATTTAAAAGTTGACGGACACCTAAAACTTTCTGAGGTGTGATAGCATCTACAATATCTATGTGAAAAATAATTTGATGTAAGGTATAGTTGATTTGCTACACTTTTGTCGCATATATATATTTTACGAACTTCCATCAAGTTTTAAAGAGGATCGCCACTCTACAGGAAAAAATTCGGCTCTTTGGCGCATATTATTTAGCTCTGGAAAATAGCGTTCCTTCAACGATTCTACACATTCTCTGAAACTTAAAAAAAAGCCACCAACATTACTTACCATGCAGCCACGCATCAAATAACTAGAAATAAAAGTGAAAATAGAGAAAGCTAATTACTTACGCGGCGCAGTTGCGAACTATCCGTGCTGTGTCCATTTTTTGACCAATTCCATGCACCACAAAAACTAAATGATTGATTTCTTGTGGACGATCTAAGTTAGATGCTGCTTTGAAGTAGCCACGACAAAGCCTAGTACCCCCTGCATGAGTCAAGCAAAATAATAGCTTTCTTTTCCCTTAGTGAAAGTAAATTTAAGCCCACCCAAAGAAGTTATGTAACTTACACGCTTGAAATCCTAATCGAATCCCTACTGAGCGCATAAATTTGTAAGAGACGGCTTTGCTCACTAAATGTACTTCTGTTGGACTTGTCCAATCGACATGGAACTCAGGGAAAGACACTTGATGTATAACTGAGTTGAAAGTGAAAGTTTATTTTCATCATTTAGTTGAATGCATTTTTTTCCTACAATTTTCATACCTGGACGGATCTTTTTCGTAGGACTGTCTGAACTACTTGATTGACTTGCATAGATTGTTAAAGACAAGCCCGAAAATTTCCCCATATGCTCTGTTTCTAAAATCTCAGCCTGGTCCATGGGCAGTGGCTGCCAGGATCCATCATAGAACCATGTACCTCTTGTAATTATGCAGTTGTCCCCTTTATGTAAGATTAATTATATTTAATCCATTAAAAACTACACATTTATGACACAACTACAGCATGCTCTTAATTAATCTTACCTGGCCAATAGGCGGCCGAACAAGTCCAATTTTGCAAGTTCACTTCATACAATCCTCCTCTGACTATGATCTCCTGTACATGCTGTGGAGAACTAGGATTTGTTTCCCTACTTTTGCTACTACTACTCGTACTACCATTCCTAGTGTTACTTCCACTAAAAGGGTTACTATTTCTCCTGCTGTTGACTGAAGCACTAGATCGTCTCTCAGATGCATCATTAGCAATGCCAGAATTCTCTCTGAAGCGAGTCTCAATTTGCAAGGAGTCTGACCCTGTAAACGGGATCCAGCCTTTTTTGTCTCCTTCAGTTTTATAAAACCATCGTACATACTCGGGCTTCAGTTCTCGAACCACATTTTCCGTCCCATAAGCAAATTGACTTTCACTACTGTTTGATTGTTGTACTGGGAAATACTGTTCTTCATCTATGATTTCTTCGGAGAAAATATCATCAACTCTACTACGGTACGGTGTATCCATGGAAGACGACTGCATGGGGAAATCTTCTCGGTCTGGCATTGGGATTGGCTCAGTGGAGCCGCCCTTGTAATCCCGTTTGTGTATTCCATAGTAAGTGGAGGCAGAAGCATTGATTTCTAATTGAGTTGTGTCCGTTTGAGATGCTGAAATAAATAAATAAATAATTTAAATGAGAGCACATCACAAAACGCAGGAATATTTTTGCAATTGAAAGTCAAAGTACACTTTTAGTACATTCTTTTCATACCATGATCTAGCACAAGCCGGGACAAGACAGCGCGATCGGTAAGTTGTGAAGAATTGACATTTATATTTAGTTGGATTTCTTCCTGCTCTTCGGCTAACGCGAAAGTATCTTCTATATTTTGTAAGTCAATTGGAATTCTTGGCATGCGTGACATTGCGTATGAGCTGCGGCTAGGAACCTTCTGAATCGGTGGTAATAGGTGAAAGTAACAGCAGTAGAATTTTCAAAGTTAAACATAATTACAACCACTATGTAATGAACAGTAGTGCTGATGACAAAGAAGGAGGGACACACTGGACAAATGTTGTCGCATCACATTTGTCATATTGTGTGTCTTTAAAGACGCAGTTAGATTTATTTATCCGTCCATGAGTCTTATAATGATCGGATAAAAAATATGCACTGAGAATTTAGAAGGAGGGATGATTATGATTTTGGTATGAAAAATTAAATGAATCTGATCATGTTCGCCTCTGTTATTTGGAAGTTACAATTTTCTGTAATCAATAGCAACGTTGCGACTAGAAGAGCTACTTTCACTATACTGCAATGAGTAAAGGGAAAGTTCCTACACTTTGTACAGAACTGTACATGAGGATGTTATACACATTTACTTTTATAGATGAGTGCAATAAGGTACTCAAGTGTGTTGTGTTCCTTTCTCCTCAGGAAGACTATGAGTTTTGCAGACGCAATTTGCAGAGTCTGTCCACGGTCACGCACAGCATTCCAAATTATAATGCATTGTTTCTAGCAGCTCAATATAATTGGCTGTGAACGTGCTTATTAAGTTTCATGGGATAGGTAAATTTTATGAGCTTCCTAGATTATGGGCATGGTAAGCATGGATTCCTTTTTATGCTGCGTGAGTACGTGTTTCCGTTTCAATATGCATGTTTTAGATCCAGAGGCAGATGGATTCAGTGTAATGGTATGGGGATGGGAAGCATATTTCTGTGAGCATATGCAGAAAGCTCATTGATTGCCAATGAATGATATAAAATACTGCCATGAAAATGATGAAATTTATCAGGTAAGAAAATTACTTATTTACTAGTAGTAGTGATAACAACTTTGTGATCGAGGAAAAGGGAAAGTTTATGAAATATTGATCCGGCTTATCTGTAATGACTGATTCGTAATTCATGGAGCAAATGCATGCAATTCTGGTGAATTATAGCATTGCATTCAATACTATTGATACGTAGAAAAAGACTGCTTTAGATTTTAATACATCATACTTATTTAATGAAAGTTTAATGTTTAGTGAAGGATATCTACACCAAATTAATACTATTATTAATCCTGTACTACATAATTATTTAAAGATTCTAGATTATTTTTATACGAAACGTAGTTTAGAAAAAAATTGTACAAAATGTTGACACTGAGACAAATATATCAAATTAAGATGGGAAAGACGAGGCGTAACCGAGAGATAAAAGGTACAATTAAAATGGAGAATCAATTTTACGTTTTAGAGTAGCCTGCATGCTAACATATATCCACAATGGTAATTGGTAATCTAATTTTGCCAGTCCGTGCATTTGTAATGGTCGTCATCCACTGTAGAGAAAACATGGCCTTCAGCACCAAGGCCTTCAATGGCATCCCTATGTAAAGTAAACAACGCAAATTAGTAAAGTAACACGAATGCGGAAGGCCAAGAATCAATTCAAATTAAGATCTTTCTCACATGACTTCTTTCGCGCTCAGCTTACTGCTCAAATTCTGCATGATTTCACTTTTATGCAGGCCAGCTTCGGATTTACAACCCTAGGTTAATGTAACATTTAGCATGTAGCGCGATAAAGTTTAGCAAACATATATTATTATGTTTTCTGATCCAAACAATACAAACAAAGAAATATAAAGTTGATTCGTTTCTCACCTGAATGACATTATAAACCATCTTTTGGTTGGGATTCAGGCCAGGCACACTTACACCCACGTCCATGTTTTCATTGTTATTATTCATCATACTTATCGTATTATTCATTTTATTTCCTCCCATTGGCATTCCGAACCCTGTTTTCATATCCTGAACAAAGCACGATAGCAGCATAAACTCAAGTTCCAAGCTTACAGTACAGAGAATGTCGATAACCCTTCTACTATAATGTATGACAATGAGCTTACCTCTATCTGTTTTAGCTGCTTAAGTTTCATCCGGCTTAAAATAACTTCGTATCCATGAGAGGTTACTTCGTTCATATCTGTGACAGCAAACGCTTTGAAAATAATCATGTATTTTCCTCCTTTGTCTTTTTGTGTCCTGAGTTGCCCAACAACTCTGCCGTATGCACCTTCGTGCAAGATTGTTTGAGCTGCGGCTGACCCGTCCTATAAAGGCAAGGGACAAAAAACTGTACAGAAACCGACTAGTCCGGTTTGTAATATTTCCATTCCATATCGACATTTTCAGGCTTACATCATCAGTTCCCACATATACAACAGCATCGATTACTCCAGTTTGATCATCAATTTTGTAGGATAACTTGGTAGTTGTGGTCTCCACTGAAATAACAAGCCCAACGACAGATACCTGAGAAATAAATTAAAGTTTATGGTGACGACCTACAACTTTTGAAAATTATAAGATTTGGTTGTATTTATGTATTGCTTTATTTGATCTGGCCGTAGCCCATTCAAAATCACATAAACAGGGTTGGGGTGTACCAAAAGGTGCGCTGAGCTTCTTTCCAGTTAGGTTAGGTTTTTGAGCCACAAGCGTAGCATTTACTACGGTCTCGAAACCACCCGACCACCGGACTTTTTCTTTGCTGCACACACTAAAAACCTAACCTAACCTAACCTAACACTAAAGAGAAAGTCGGGTGGTCGGGTGGTTTCGAGACCGTAGTGTAGCACAAGGTATACAGAATAGTATTTGTTTGGGGTGTAGCATTTACACTCAAGTAATGCGAATTGGTCCAGTCCTAACTAGCGCACCTTTTGCTACACCCCAAACAGTTTGCAAGTAATTTAGTAAAAAAGGAAGGAAACATGAGTGCAGTAGTTAAATGAATATCATGTAAAAGAAGAGAAATACGAAGAGTTGAGTAGGAGATACAAGAATAAGAAAAAAAATATATACATAACATCAGTATCCAAAAGGCAGCAAATACTATAAGATTTGGTTTAATCATGTATAAGTACGTAATATTGAAAGTAGAGTTAAAAAATTATAGTGATGGTTCTTGGGAGTAGCCATGTTAGCAAAACTATCAGGGTTTAATTCCTGGCTCTAACCTTTTTCAACTCAACTTTCAAAATTATCACGTACTTTACACAGGATTAAACCAAATCAAATAAATGTACGCTAATTTACATTCGATGCCACAATATCATCAGGGCACAAACCCACCAATCACCACAGATAACTTACAACTGAAGCTTCCACATCCTGAACTTTCAGCGTGTCGTCTGGGCACTCATTCAACTCTTTAATGGTTACAGGAATTATGTTTTGAGAGCGTTTGGGCTAGAAGATACCATAACAAAATTGCATCTGAAATAAATATCTCCATTATGCGCGCAATATAATGCAAATGAAATTATCTTTCTTACCCTGTTTGCACCCTGACCCCCAGCCCCTTGTGAAGGAGATGATACAAAACCACCTCCGCCACCTCCCACTCCTCCTCCAAAGGAAACGTCACCTGTCAATAAAAAATTATACTGTCAAGTACATCAATTTTTCAAACCACAGATTAGCTGAGATCTATCGTCCTCATCATAACACTACTTATTAAATTATAATGTCAAATGCTCACCTCCTGCGCCCCACATTGTGACAACTGGATAATACTCGACCAAAATTTAAATGCCACTTAAAATGTCTGAAACCTTCGATATCCAGGGAAAAAATAGCTGACAATAATTTAAAAGTAAATTTATTGCAAACGTCCACCAAAGAATGGGAAAACAAAATGAGCATTTAATAAAATGAATGTAATGTGTAATGTGTATTATCTTGCGTTGTTCGTGGGAAAGAAAAACTAGCCCGCGCATTAAAATGGACCGCTCCAATGCTCCATATTCAATGCTGCTAATGGACCTGTGCTGTGCATGTGCATTTGTGCATTTGCTTTTGTGCCTATGTGCAAGGTATTTGTTCTCATAATTTATTTGTAATCATGTATCATAATTATCTATAACACCGACTTCTATATTTTGATCATGGAGATTAAATAACTTTAAACGTGAATTTTTTATAGGAATGTGAACCTGGAATTATTGGATTGCAAGTCAACTGTCAACTCTCATTTTTCCCCAAACATACAATGCAAAAAGTGTACTGAATAATGTCCAAACCATTTATATGGATGACGAGATGATAAATAAATGCTAGCAACCAAATTTGCTGAAGTAATGCCCCAGGGCTTTTATTTTCGACAGTAATTCTTTGTACGTAATACTCTAATTTAAGTATATGTATGACATATTCATCCGTAGAATGTTGAGTATGAGTTAACTCAAATTATATTCTTAGTAAAGCACAGCAGTGTATATAGTAAATTACAAAAGTAAATAATATAATAATCGAATAAACTAAATCACGAGTAATTAATTCGCTAGAGATATTTCACTGACAGCGCAATCAGAATGAAATCAAAGTAAAAAAGTATGCTAACTTAGATAATTATAATATACCCACTAACTACATAAAAAGCACCAGATGCTATACAAAATTTTCAAGAGTTAGTAATATTATTTAAAATCAAAAGCATATAGTGCTAGCATAGCATAGCTTGTGCATTTTCATAACTTACGTTTAGTTTTCAATCACAAGGCTTTCTTAGGTGCTCACGTCTCCAAAACTTTTGTTCCAGTTCTCATAAGCTCGTAAAGCTGATGGTGAAACACTTGGTCGCACTTTCTTCAGTGATTCTTTGAAATCTTGCATAGATATACCCCTGACTTTGGAAATATCCACAGACTTCAACTGATCAGAGCTAAACCCTAAGAATATTGAAACCAACTTCATTCATTTAGCCTCACTGTAGAAAACCCAAGTTGTAATTTACCTCTAATAGGACCTAATGCAGCATCTTTTGCCAATGCTGTTAAATCACTTCCAGAATAACCGTCGGTCAAATCCGCGAGTTCGTTCAAGTTTTTATCGCTTAAGGGACAGCCTTGCTTCGTTAACAGGGTTTTTAGAAGTTTAACACGAGTGACATGCTCCGGTAAGTGCACATAAATTCGTTTGGGAAATCTCCTGAAATGGAAAAAAATTAACAACAAAATATAATATACAGAATAATAGTTTAGCCAAACAGTGTTTCTATTTATTCTACCGTAAAACCGCTTCATCCAAATCTTGGGGACGATTTGTAGCGCCCATGACTAAAATTCTTTCATCACTTTTTGAATGCAGCCCATCAAATTCAACTAGGAACTCGGTTTTCAGGCGCCGACTGGCTTCATGTTCAGACTCTTTACGTTCACATAACATTGAGTCAATCTCATCCACAAATATTATAGAGGGCTGGACAGAAAGATAGTAAAGCACAATAAATTACTTGCACGGCAGTCAACAGTCTGGTCTGTCAACAGTTTTAACTGAAAATAATAGCATATAGATGTCCATACCTGAAGTTCTCTAGCGACACTAAATAGAGCTCGGACGAGCTTTTCTCCTTCACCTACAAACTTCGATGTGAGACTGGAGGCGCTGATGTTGAAAAAAGTAGCTTTAGACTCATTTGCAATAGCTTTTGCCAACATAGTTTTCCCATTACCAGGAGGGCCAAACAGTAATAAACCACGTGATGGAGCACGAAGTCCAGTGAAAAGTTCGGGCCTTAAGGTTGGCAGTACAACTATTTCTTCCAATGCCTGTTTTGCATCCTGTTGAAAAAAGATTGATCAGTCTTACTGGGCTAATAAACAAAAGCATAAGCTGAAAACTAAAGAAAACACACTTCCAAACCGGATATGTCGTCTATTGAGACCGAAGAATCGCCTTCAATAATTTCTTCTTTAATAATTTGAGCTAGTTTATCGTCACATGAACGAATGGAAATTTTCTTTTCCTGTGCTGGTTTTGCGCCAACAGCAGCTGTGGTAGTAGGGGCACCAGGGCGCCGATAAACTGGCTGTGAACATTAAAAATTTAAACACATTAAACATTAAAATAGTGTGGATAAAATAATACACATTTACATTATAATCGCATCTTACCCGTCGTAACGCAGGAGTTACTGTCTTTCCTTTTGCCGCACTTGGTTGGGGAATATTTCGGGAGGTGGAATTTCTTGGTAGGGTACTGCTTTTTGTATTTGCTCCAGCCCCGACAGTAAGTTTAGAAAATGGCTCCAGTTTTTTATTAGCCACTAAAATTCCATCCAATACATTCAGTGAAATCAAAGGTAGAAGATATCACAGTATTAAAACGCTAAAAAGATTTTTAAAAAGCGAAACTGATACCATTACTGGGCCGATTGATTTTAGCCGGAGGAATACATGTAGTTGTACTTTTTTTAGAGGATGTAGTAGACGGAACATGATTTTTTCCTACTCCCAAACTTTTAAAACCTTCACTACCAGCGGAAAATACTTTTTGTGCTGTTGTAGATACAGCCTCTTCCAAAGCATGATTTAATGGACGGTTTGTATTTTCATTTACAGCATCATTAACAGCTATGCAAATTAATAAAACGCAGGAAACAATAAAAATCAAGCATGTGCATCAGTTAAACTCAAAATAAAAGGCAGCAACTGCCTGATATTTCTTCCTTACTCAAGAACTGCAGTCTTTCGTTGGCCATTGCGAGATTAACCATCATCTTTTCTTGAATTCTTTGTGCGTTCAACCATTGCTTGCCCGCTCCATTACATGGAATCTCAATGCCTTTCTCTAACTCAGAAATACCTCTGCGGTACAGCAGAATGGCAGCTTCACTGTCTCCTAAAAATAAAAAAATTAAGTGAAAAAACGACGTTCAATATAAACACACAAGTTTTTAATCCTTGCTTAATGCTAACCAAAACCAACCAAAAGCATTAAAGCACAGTAATTTTACCTTCAGGATCCTCATCAATTTTTAAAGCTCTTGAAATGTATTCGAAAGCTTTCCTATGATGAATTTTTTGTCTTGCAAGGGCTGGATGCGTAAGCCCTGGACCCCCTTTTAGCGCCGATGGGGCGACATTGTTACTATTGTTCATCATGGGAGTTTGTGTGTTCATGTCACTATCTCCAGCTAAAAGATTTTCAAACGCGGTTTTATTATGCTTTGTAATTGTATCAACAACGTCAGCAACATTTATACCACAAGAAGAACACGGTGGAGGTGTAAATTCCTCAAACTGACCTATGCATTTGGTTGTTCGATTTCTCCAAAAGGCAACAATTGGGGTCCAACAAAGCAGAAGGAGCGCTCGAAGCGCACTGAATAATTGATAAAGCGCCACAATGGCAGCGTCAAAGACATAAATAAGAGGTCTCGATGCAAGATACAGGTTTCTATGATGAATGGATGTGATGTGGGGTTGAGATACAATAGGAAGGTTATCCGGGTTTATTTCTCTGGAAGTATGAGATCTCCGAACTTGAGATGGTGTGCGGCAAGTCTCTGATCTTACTCTTGATGGTGGCGACGATGAAGATTCCACATCACTTGAGGATGACCTCTTAGGAGATCTAGGATTAGTAGGATTGAATTTACGAGTCATTCATAAAACAAATGCACAGGAAAGTCGGTTGAGCTTGAAATGCAATGCATAAGGAAAATTGTGCCGCCGATAGTGATATCATTTTAGTTGCGCAGACATTGATACAGAAAAAGGTCATCAAAGGATTACAGAATTCTTCGTCAGGTTATAACAGGTTAATAACGGCAATAGCAGTTATTGTGCAGTGACAATGAAACAGTTCATGTCACTAAACGTGAGCCCGGAAATGTAAGAACAGTTCTTCAGAACTAACAAAATATGCTATCAAACAATTTTGTAAGGTTCCCAGTTGATAGAATAAATACTATTCTATATACCTTGATAGAATAGAAGCGATGCGATGCCAAAGTTAAGTTTCGACATGTAGTCATTAGTTAAACACAACTGAAGCTGTGTCAAATATTACCCAAAAGTCACATATTTTAACTAAGCAACGACGACGGGTTAACTGTTAGGCAGTTAGAACATGAAATAGAAAACACACCAAAAGCAAAAGGAAACAATACCGAACCGACAATAAATGATAAGTGAAACTAGAGTTTACGTTAGATCCCAGACTTCCTTTAATCTGCTGCAATAACACCTTAGGTTTAGGATTGTATCTTTGTCAAAGTATACACATACACTA
>Ga0210040_10006875_pt1 | contig 13973 bp, 17 predicted proteins | sample CryGeyCG12114_NA_FD_185462 | JGI IMG/M metagenome (GOLD analysis project Ga0210040, IMG submission 185462) | Groundwater microbial communities from aquifer - Crystal Geyser CG19_WC_8/21/14_NA (SPAdes) (version 2) | ecosystem: Environmental > Aquatic > Deep subsurface > Groundwater | place: USA... | reverse complement strand
TAAAAAAGTTAGTTAGTTGAACTTCAACAGTTCAAAATGTCACACCGTGCTGCTGCTAGATTAGCTTTTGCCAGAATCCAAGAAATTAATCGTAGTTTAAGTGAATCACCACCCCGTTCAAATAATATGTCGTTTGAGGTGTTATCGGTTCTAGCGACCCGTGCTGAAGGTGAACGTGTGTTGTATACGGTGGAATGGACACCCTCTTGGATTCCTTCAGTTTTTTTAGAGGGGACTGAGCTGCTATGGAATGGATACATGGAGTAAGCCAAAAACTACGATGGGCCTTGCTACTTTTTTGCATCAGTGAAACCTAATAAGAGGTAAGTATTTTATTTATTATGTATAACAATGTAGAATATGATAATTTGATTTGTTTTAGATTGAGGAAAAAAGCGTATGTGCGCTACGAAAGCCAGAGTTATGAAGTGGCAAAGGTGATATGGAGCAGAGGGGAGGAAGTGTTAGTTACTTGGCCCAATTCGGAGATGGGAATGGAGCAATTAGATTGCCCGGAAAAATTGGAAGAATTTTGGACTTGGTCCCGCAACAACTCTGACCAGCAACGGGGATCGGCGATTGTTTTATCGGATTTTATTTCTATTAATGAGAAGCCTATTATCCCACAACGTGTACTAGACCAAATATATGAGTTGCAGCATGGTTTGTTTCAAACTGACTGCCTGCCGGATTCTACATCACGTTATGATGAGTTTGACAGTGAGTGCATCTTATATTAATTTCTTGTTTTTGTAAGTGTTGTGCTTAATGAATGCTAACTATTGTTTTCAGATCGCGCTAATTATCTTGATTTCAAAGAAAATTTTTTCAACCAGAAGTTTATTGTTGAGGAGATTGCAGCCTATCCTCCTGCCAGTGATGTAGTGATAAGGGTGGCGAAAAGTCCTCCAAGGCCACGGCAAGTTTCATCCTTTGCCGAGGCTGCAGAAATTTGTTTGCGTGAGCGTATCCCACCACCTGCAGATGTTGCTGAGGAGATGCCTGCCATAGAGATCCCAGCACCGCTGTCCCCGATCCCTGAGCCTTCTCCTCAGGTTGCTGGTCCCTCCAATCCTGCAAGGGAGCAACTGAATGTTTCCAAAAGTGAGATATTAACATTTAAAAATGTAATTATGCTCTATTGGTATTTTTTGAAACTAAAATGTATTGTTTGGTTTAGAATTTGAATGTCAACAATGCCATAGGACATTTGCAAAGGCATACACCATGAAAAGGCATATGAGTAATCCAGGCGTCCACAATAAGCCCTTTGCATGTGCGTTGTGTTTTGCGTTGCGTTGTGTTTTTCGGTTTCGCTCTTTTACTGTTGTAAAACCGACTAAATTACATTTTTAAATCTTAATATCTTACTTTTGGAAACATTCAGTTGCTCCCTTGCAGGATTGGAGGGACTAGCAACCTGAGGAGAAGGCCTAGGGATCGGGGACAGCGGGGCAGGAATCTCTATGGCAGGCATCAACTCCTCCGCAGCATCTGCAGGTGGTGGGATACGCTCACGCAAGCAAATTTCTGCCGCCTCGGCAAAGGATGGAACTTGCCGTGGCCTTGGAGGAATTTTAGGCACCCGTATCACCACATCACTGGAAGGAGGATAGGCTGCAATCTCTTCAACGATAAACTTCTTGTTGAAGAAATATTCTTTGAGGTCAAGATAATTAGCGCGATCTGAAAACAAAAGTTAGCATTCATCAAGCACAACACTTACAAAAACAAGAAATTAATATAAGATACACTCACTGTCAAACTCATCATAACGGGATGTAGAATCCGGCAGGCAGTCATTCTGAAACAAACCATGTTGCAGCTCATATATTTGGTCTAGTACAGCTTGTGGGATGACTGGTTTCTCATCGATAGCAATAAAATTGGATAAATGAATTGACGATCCCCGTTGTTGGTCAGGGTTGTTGCGGGACCAAGTCCAAAGTTCTTCCAATTTTTCTTGGCAATCTAATTGCTCCATTTCCATCTCCGAATAGGGCCATGTAACCAATACCTCCTCTCCTCTGCTCCATATCACTTTCGCTACTTCATAATTCTGGCTTTCATAGCGCGCATACGCTTTTTTCTTCAATCTAAAACAAATCAAAATCATACCATGATCATATTCTACATTAATAAACACATAAAATACTTACCTCTTATTTTGTTTCACTGATGCAAAAAAGTAGCACGGTCCGTCGTAGTTTTTTGCTAGCGCCATGAACCCATCCCATAGCACCTTTGTTCCCTCCAAACAAACTGAAGGAATCCAAGAGGGGGTCCATTCCACCGTATACAACACACGTTCACCTTCCGCACGGGTCGCTAGAACCGATAACACCTCAAACGACATATTATTTGAACGGGGTGGTGATTCACTTAAACTACGATTAATTTCTTGGATTCTGGCAAAAGCTAATCTAGCAGCAGCACGGTGTGACATTTTGAACTGTTGAAGTTCAACTAACTAACTTTTTTAGCTTTAAATTTTTTCATTGTGCAGGCATAAACTAAATACAGTACTAGTTTTGCCTGTTATTATTCAAAACTTACCAATGCATAGTACAAACATAGTTCCATTATCCTGGATTTCTTTGTTTCAATGCATACGATGCAAGTATAATATGCATAACTATTTTGCAATCAATATGCAGGCAAACCCAAGCAAAGTCTAAAATGCAACCTAGACCGAAAATGCATGTAAACCCCATCTCAGGGGTTAGATAGGGAAACACATGTAAAAAGCTGCAAAGTGGAAAACCCAACCTAGACCGAAAATGCATGTAAACCACATCTCACTGGTTAGATAGGGAAACGCATGTAAAAAGCTGCAAAGTGCGCTTTTACCCACTACTGATATCGTGATAAATTTGGTATACGTATTCTCAAGAATCGACAATCTTTAAAGGTTTGTCAGTTTCCTTCACTTTAAAATCGATTCCGCTTCATTTCCCGTTGAATAGGTGGTACAGTTTTCGCTATTTCAGATATCACTTTTACATACATTCAACCGTCAATGAAAAAAATGTTTTTTAGATTGAAGTTAATTGAGTTTTGGAGTTAATGGATTGAACAAGTATGAGTCCTCAGCTATATCTTTCCTTACTTAAATCGCCTTCGTGAGCGCGTTAACTATATTAACTACGCGCTCAAAACTATACTCATTGCATGCAACCAACATTGATTGAACCTAAGCCTACTTATTTCAGCTCCAAGCAGAGCCAAAATCGTTTTATGAATCTTTTTCTAAGCTCGTTGCCTCTTTTGACGTAAAAAAGAGAATTTATTCGATTTGAACTTCTCTTAACTCTAAGCGCTTAGTTTCCATCTTTACTTATGCTTGAGCATTGGGATCAAAACAATAAAAAATATAGTTTTTATTTTCAGTTAAACTATCTACGCATAGAATTTAACACATCAGTTAAGCATAGGCCTTATACAAGTCCTTATTTTAGTAACCCCTAACAATTTAACCTAACCTAACCTAATCAGTTACTCAAGCTTAGTTCTCACTGACTCTGAGTGCACGCATGAACACGTGACATGAGTATGAGTCCTCAGTCATATCTTTCCGCACTCGAGTGGCATTTGTGACCTCGTTATGTGAGTTTGATTTCTGCACTCAGCTTTTACTCACTCACAAAGTATGCGTGAACATATGAAGCGAGTATGAGCCCTGAGCTATTTCTCAGTAGGTCGCCAACTGTCAATGCCTGAGTCTAACCTGAGCTCATCCACTTCTCTGCTCAACACTAATGCTTAAAACTATTCTTATTGCGCGCGACTATCATCGAATGAATCATAGCCTACTCATTTGAGCTCCAAGCGGAGCCAAAATCGTTGTATGGATCTTTTTCGAAACTCGCTCTTTCTTCTCACATAGAAAGGAGAATATATTCGGATTTGAACATCTTAAAAGTCTCAGCGCTTAGTTTCTATCTTCGCTTATGCTTGAGCTTTGGGATCAATACAAAATAGATTTCTTGCGCTCAATTAAACAATGCACGCATAAAATTAAACCAATCGGTTCGGCCTTATACATGTCCTTATTTCAGTAACCCTAATTTATCCTAACCAAAATTACCCTATCCTAAGCCCCCGACAATTTACTATTCCTGAGCTTTGATGTGCTTCAGTTTTTCTGCGCTCATCCTTATATGTTCGTAATACCAATTCGACTTGCGACAGATTTTAAGATTTTGACAAGCACTTATTCTGATAAATTAAAACGATGCTCTGTTTTTCCAGCGCGATGAAATATATATAATACAATGCATACGATGAAAACTACAACGCAGTTATAGTATCAAAAGTTTTGACAATGCGCAAAAATTTCTATGCATTCTTCAGGACCCTATTCTTGCGCTATTATGTTTTTCTCCCGCGCTTTCAAAATCATAACCAACATAAATGTTTTGCAAATAAAGTTCTAGGTTCAATGTGAAAGATACTGAGCGTGAGAAACAGATTCGACATACAGCGCAATATTTAGTTAAAAAGCGCTGCTTTCAGGAATGTATTCATCCTAAGAGCTTTGATGTGCCTTAGTTTTTTTGCGCACATCCTCATATGTTCGTAACACCGGTTTGCATGGCAACACATTTGTTTATTTGGACAAGCGCTTATTTTGAATAAGTTAGACGATGTGCTTTTTTTCTAGTGCGTATGATTTTTCAGGCGCGCATTTTCAAATACCATGGCGCTCAGCTAATATCTGAAAACTATGCGACGCAGTTATAGTATGTTGCTGTATGTTTTAACAAGGTGCAAATTTTTGCATTTTGCAGGACCTTAGTCTCGCTTGATTGTGGTTTTTCTCCCGCGCTTTTGAATTCATAATTAATTTTTGGCATTTAAAGTTCAAGGTTCAATTTGTAAGATACTGAGCGTGAGAAACGGCTTCTACATGCAGCGCAGCCATTTAAGATACATTGTTGATTTCAGAAAAATTCGAGAGTGTTGGCCACCCGAAAGAATGTTTCCAGACAGACCGAGGGGAAGTCACTCTCTTCTGTCCATCCTTAATTCGAAGAGTTCATTTAAAAGTTGATAGTGGACCGTAATTTGTTGGATAAAGTTACTATTTTTAGCCCGGTACAGGGCTTATGGGATAGTGACAATTGTTTTCGGTGTATCCACGATAGGGATGATAGCCCGGGCTTTAGCCAAGGCAAAATGGAATTTTTTCGAGACTGGTAAGCCCGGTTTTTTTTGTGACATCCCGGGACTGACGTAAAATAAAATTTTTGCAAAACTTCTAAAAATATGGTAAAAATGAAATAAGTTGACGATGAAAATGGTTTTGCTCGTCAACAAAGCAAAACATAGGTAAACAAAGCAATAATTTGCATGCATAACCAATGTACTTGCTAAGGCTAAACGCCATTCTTATAAAATATAATTGTATTTTCATTGCTTGCTATTGTGAAGTATGGAGGAATATGTGTATTCTGAAATAAACGTGACCACGTTGAATTTTTGGTTTTCAGTATCGATATTTAAAAAAAAATTAATTCAATTCAAAATGAGTTTAATTTAGAGAAGTATAAAAGCTTTGTTTGGCAACATTTTGAAAACATAAAAAACAAAAAAGGAGCAATGTGTTCGATATGTCAAAAAATTTGAAAATGTGTCAGTGGCTCAATAAAAGGCTTACAGGATCATTTAAACGGAGTTCATAATGTAATTGATATTTAACGAGCAATTAATCAACAAGAAGCCATCAGAGGTAACCAAATAAGACAAAGTTTAGGAACCATGATTTCAAATAAAAGCTAAGCCTAGCTTGTAACATATTTTCATACAGAACTATACCGGTGTGGAACCAGAAAGAGCTTTTTCTGCGGCTGGATATTTATGCAGTAAAATACGTTCCAAAACGGCAGACAAAACGCTTGATACTTTATGTTTCTTGCGCTCATATTTTCAAAATCATGCTTGAATGAAATTCTAAGAGAATAAATTGATTAAAAACACTTTTTTGTGTAGAGGCATCTTTTATCTTATATAATATGGCGCTTAAATTCTACATGTTATTTTCTTAACATGTATTTTAGTTTCGCGCCACTTTTTTCTACATGTTAAAATGTTTACCTTTGCCACGATTTGGGCAAAAAACTACAAAATTTCCAAAATCATAAAATAGTGAGACAGGTTACTTTTTATTTGTAGAATAAAATAGCACTTTTATTTTTTTATTTTTGGCTCTTAAACTACTACAATTAAATATTTAATATTTGCGATTTTGAATTCGTCAGATGGAAATCATCTGACAACAACTACGGACAAATCAAATAAGTAGTATGAATGAAAGCAAATTCTGTGAGCGACATGCAAGTCCTTCACGTATTTTATTGCTTCGCACATAGCATAACAGGTAGGATTTGTGAAGTAAATGCATTTTAAATATCTATCAATGGCGTTCAACTCAACCAATCATATTACTTAAATGCGAATCACCGTATATAATTGACTAATCTCGGGATAGAGAATTTAGCATGAGTATTAACATGCGATTTTGGCAGAAATGCGACCCATTGGAATTTAACATGCGATTTGTCTTTGCTAGTATTTATTATTGAGGTAATTTTAACGCCAGTCCCGAAAGCCCGGGCTTAGCCCGGGCTTGGAAATTTTAGTCCCGGAAGCCCGGGCTTGACAAAATGGTCCGGGCTTATCATCCCTAATCCACGATAACTTTCGAACGTATCAACCGATTGACTTCAAATTTTGCATACCTCGAGATTACGCGACAGTAAAAAATAGGATTGCAAATGAGCTCAATCGGAGAATGCTTAAGTTGTTTTTATGGGAATAAACGGTGTTTATGGTGATGATTTTAACGATAGCATGTGATAAGTCATTCAGATATGTTTGTGTACGGACATCAGCGAAAAAAGAGTCTTCACAATGATATATTATTGTGAATCCACCTAAAATGGCTAACTTAACTTTTTATATAGCGGTAATCTTGGTAACCAAGTAAGGTTACATGCCCATGGTCACTTAACTGCTGGAGATCCATATCTACAACTCTTATTAGTGATGTCGAACACCAAAAGCGTTAGTTTACGTCATAAGACCAAAATCCTAACGTTCGTTAAATTTTCACATCGGTTTAGCAGACGAGATAAATAATCCAATCACACCAAAGTCAGATTTAGAACTGGAGACGGAATGTTTTTTTTTATTTTGCTAATCATGAGAATACGAAAGATGTAACTTAATACTGGTCATCTTAAGATAAATACGTACTATCATACAAATACCAATAATATCCTAAACTAAATGAAGGCCAGATCCTTCTTAAACTACAAACATGCAATAAAAATGTACATAGTTCATCTTCCATATCGGATTCCATCGTGCTAAGTGTTTGCTATGTCTGCTAACTTCCGTGTCTGCTGTCTGCCAACTTCCGTGTCTGCTGTCTGCCAACTTCCGTGTCTGCTGTCTGCCAACTTCCATGTCTGCGGTCTGCCAACTTCCGTGCCTGCTTTCTGCCTACTGCCGTGTTTGCTGTCTGCCAATTTCCGTGTCTGCTTTTGGCTGTCTTCCACTTGCCTACAACAACGTATTTCCTGATCGAACTAAATAGGTGAAACAAATTCAATAGGCACTGATTCGTTTAGCGTTTATAGCAAGCAGTTGCCATTTTTTATTTCAAAAATAATATCATGAAACAGAGTCCAAATACAACTTTATATGTTGGGCTGTATATAAGGAGTATTCGAACATGGTCAAAAAATTCTAAAAGACGCTTGTAATCCATCAGTATGCATACATGCAAATCTAATTTATTTATTTATTGTATGAGTTTATGTTAGGTTAGCTTGTATATCTAATTCTATGGAGGTTCCTAACTTGGATGGGGTAGATCAGCGAAGGTTCATAAATGATCACCTCAAATGCATGCATGGACTTATTTCCATGAGCATCATTTTCAAGTTTAACAAAGCCCTTTCACTGAGCCATACATATCTAACTACCGTGACCCCTAAAACAAACTATTTATTGGACAAAAACAAATGAAAATATCGGTCTGGAGTCTGTTATATTCCGGCGAGAATCTGCTTGCACGCACTCGCACACACGGAACGGCATCCACTCTATGATATGATTATTCAGAATGCATGATCAAAGGTCAAGTGAGAATTTTTACTCTTCAAATTCGATGATCGTACAAAGTTGCACTTATTATTATTCGCAACTATGTAACTAATAAACTATAATATTTGGCGACTGAAACAAACAAATGACAAAGAAATGCACACGACTTGGTTCCCAGTTAAAAAAAAGTGACTGTAGGCAGGGGGCGGGTTCTTATGCTCACAACTTGGCCTTGCTCTTGAAATTGGGGATGAACAGATCCGACTTCCCTGCTGGGTACAATGGCAACTGCTTCTTCCAGCTGCACACGTCTTCGATCCGTTCCTACGCAGACCACACAAGGACACCTTATTCTCAATCCAATCCCAAATAAAAATACAAAGTAGTATATACTTATAGAGGTTACAGCTTCCTGACTCCACTTACCATGTGATTGTCTTCAGCAGCAGGCAGTGGTGCCGCAGGGGCGTCCACCTCATTCTCTTTGCGTCCAGCTCCTCCGTCCGCCATGGACACCACATGGACATTCAATCGCTTCCGGCGTCGCCCTAGATCGTCCATCAGCTCCTTCGCACAACACACAATTACAGTTAGTTATTGCTAGCTATGGTGCCACTTTGGGAACAACTATAGCCCTTACATGGAAGTAGGCCCTCAAGTGGTCCAAAGTGAGTGTGTCCAATTCTGCCAACTCGGCTGTCTGCCGCTCAAACTGGTACTGCTGAGTCTGGATTTCTGACCACACCAAGTCCGCTCGTTCCCTCATCTTCTTGGGCTTCTCCGCTTTCCGGACACTCACGGCAGATCGATGCTGCAAAAACTCCTCTTCTGTCATCTTGTCCAGCAGCTCCTTAACACCAAAGTTGACATTATTCTACTGACCATGACCACTGGCTCCCTCCGGCCACCTAATCACCTACGTACCTGAAGATGACCAAGGAATGCATCAATTCGGGACTGCACATACTGAGGATGGCGATCACTCTGGACAAGAATCTGGAGCCCTTGGGTGCCTGCGGACCGTCGAAGACCCGAGAATACCACATAGCCAAGTTGTTCCTGAGTCCTCAACTGGTTGAAACAGGGTTCGTTCACAATATGTTCCAGCAACTCCAGGCTCACGTTCTCCCGACTGCTCTCCAGACCGGACTGGAACAGGGAGACTACACAGGAGCTCATGTGAGTCTCGTGGCTCTTCTCGTACAGGTAGTTGCATCCTGAGACACAGAGAATATTAAAAAGTTTCCAAAAAAAAAAAACAGAACCCTTGCTGAACATACCGGGGGGTAAATTGAATTCCCGATGTCGACCCACTTGGGATGAGAGCAAAGGCCGGGAGCCAGCTTCTAGGAATACTTTCTCTGCCTCCTTGGTCATCTCCAGAGCGTCCTGCAAAGCAATTCATAATCATAGCTGGTAACCGTGCTCACACAGTGTACCCAAAGGACCAGGGAGTACTTACAGACGCAGTCAGGTTCCCATATGCGAACCATTCGAATTTCAAATTCTCCACAACTTTCTTGGCGTACGCTGCAAGGCTCTCCTGTGTCACAACTGAACATGGGAAACATTAGCACTATTAGCAGGGATACACAGGGAATTCTCACTCTGTGGGCACTCATGGCAGTTTCCCATCAGAATAATAACCCACGAGAAAATCTTTGTCCAGAATAGTAACAAAAAAATCATTCCATGAAATAATAACAATTAAAGAGCAGTATTAGTTTATTGCAGGAGCATCATCCGTAAGTACTACTACTCAAAGACAAAGACTCATATAACTGGATGGCTGATAATTGATGATGCGATGCGCGGAGGTGAAGTGATGCGCCTTGAGTTCCGCTATGATGTGTCCAACCAGTGGACATAACCCCAGCCCACTCACCCTGCCCACTGCCCACGAACACAGCCAGATGAATATTTGCTGCATCTCCTCCAACACGTGGCTTTGTGATGATGCACATAATACAAGTTTTGAAACAAACGACCCTTACTGGTTGTCAAATATTCTCCCATTTGGAATTCACTGGCTTCCAACAAATCCCTTTAATTTTTGTCACTATTCTGGACAAACATTTTCCCGTGGGTTACTATAATAATGGAACTAAAATTACTATAAAATAATGGGACACCACTGACGGGCGGGACACAAGAAAGACTACTCACAAGGCATGGTGTCCAACAGCTCCTGCTTGCTGAACCTCTTCTCCTTGAGAAGGTAGTTCACATAGTAGACCGCATGAGCGTAGGGTTGCTCCTGAGCCCAGTTCTTAAGTCCCCTCTCATGAGTCTCCTTGAGCACTTCGAATCTCGGCTCTTCCATCTCCAGGCTCACCAACTTCTGGAGCACACGGCTCAACAGCACTCCCAGCTTGTCGTCATATCCTCGCACTACAAACTAAACAAAACACAAACATACAGGACTCATTAGTGGTTGGTAGGTGAGCATAAGGACGGCCACTGACTGGGACCCATGCACTACTACTCACCTCTAGTCCATACACCGTGTCTTGAATACTATAGTTGAGCCCAGCAAGACTAGCAGGATAAGTATATTCGGTCAAACTATCCTTGACCACTGCGGCCAACAAAGAGTTCAGGTTCATGTTCAGAGGGTCCATCATGGGCAACTGACTACAAGTTCAAGACACCAGGATGAGGGCCTCCATCTTTCATGAGCGTATATATTATGGAGACCTAAGACCTATGAGCCTACCTGTGGATTTCCCCGCGCACCACCGCTTTAGGCATTTTGAATTCGTTGTCCTGGAGGAACCACACTCGCGAGAATGCGGTGTCACTTATAATCCGAGGCACGATCCCCCGCTAATGAACATTTAAACATAGATGAGAATCATGAATAGATACAACTGATAAATGATGAAAACAATATAAGCTATGTACCCTGCTCACCATCTCATCCCTGGGCTTGATATCGAACTTGGATGGGATGAACTCATTAGGGGGTGGCAATTTGAAAGCGGTCCCTGGCGCCACATTCTTCCACTCCTATGAGAACAACCAACACACACGAGCTATAACTAACTAGCCTCATGAATGACCAATGCCTGGAAACAGTTATCGAAATGACCAAGTATGCAGCTCACCTGGATCACTTGAGCTGGGATCTCCGTGACATTATATTTGACACCGTAGAATTTCTCAGTCAGTTGAGCGCACTCTTCGAATTCCTTGCCCAAGACTGTCAACCGACAATTCTCTGGGATCAGCCAGTCCTCCAGGAGTTCGGAAATCCTGTTCGGCTTGTACTCTGTGAGCAGGTAGCCTGCGCTTTTGATGTCTTCAAAAGGATAGTCCTGGAAGAGGTAAACATGTGGAACATTCGAACATTATCACATGCATGTACATGTATTGGTATTGAAGGTCAGTACATTAGCACCAACATGGAGAGTTATTTTATAGTCTTCTAGACTCACATGTAGACAACTGGCCAGATGAGTGACAAGAGCCTGCGGTTTTTCCTTCTCCTTGAATCGGAACAACATGGCATTTAAATCCCTCATCTCAGCCCAAATCCATTCCTGAGCTCCCGCCTCACGGATCATCTTCAGGTACTGCTCATCCCCAAAAGAATCAAGTCCATCAAACACTCTGGAATGTTTAAATAGTATCTATCTAATCTACCCAAACACATGACAGACCTGGAAACAGTTGAGAGCAATTGGATAGACATTTTTGATGCCCTCGAGAGTGAGATCCACAGAGATGCGAAATTGACCAAATCCTCGTCCAGGGGCACTGCCAGAAGCCTCCAAATGATTTACCCAGTTCATCCCTTTCAGATGGGACAACAAGCTCCCTTCACCCTCGTGTCCAATCAGATGACTCAAGTAGCGGTCACTCTGAAACACAGGTGAAGATGACCCCTTGTTCAAAAGAAATTTTCTGGGCAAAACAAAAATCATTTCCATATAGAGACTCACCGAGCTCTTGTACTCGTGCGTGGTATCAGGGAAGACGAAACTAAGGGACAAATTCCTGAGATCCTTGACAGGGACGATTTCGATCCTCTTCTGGAGCTCAGCCTCACTGTATGGGTTCTGGGTCCAGACTGGCATCTCCGAGTTCTTGTTCTCCACATCCCAGAAGAGTTCCTCCACCGTGTGCTGCAAACTGTCCAAGTCTTCAGATCCAAGAACCACGAGAGCCATCAGATTACTCGAATAGTATTTCTTATGAAAATCCAAAAGTGCACTCCGTGTACTAATGGACTTGCTCTGCGGGCCTGTCCATAGGGTCTCCCGATTTCCTAAGAAGACCAAAAAACTTTGTCCCTGGATCCACTCATGTGTTACAGCGCAAGTTTAAGAGTTACTGACCAGTAGAAAACCTAGAGTAGTCATGTGCAGGGTTGCCCGTGGTCACATCAATCTGATGAGCCCTCCAAGGGTCACTGGTCATATTCTTCTCGTGTTCCGAGTGGACTGCATTCACTTCCCGCTCGGCCGCACTCTCCGTGAACAGGGGACAGATGAAGAATTTTGAAAAACTGCAAAAAATCGATCCAATTTGTAGAGCATAAAAGTTGCATCAGCTGGACTGACTAGTAGGTTTTGCACCCTTGGCCCCTTGGCAAGGACGCGCGGCATTGTTGACCCAGACTTACCGATCTAAAGCTGCAGTCAAGGCACTGGGAGACACATCGAAATAGTAGTTGGTGTGATCCTTGGCCGTGTACGCATTGGAGGAGCCCCCATTGTCGGCCAAGAACTTGGAGTAGTCATTCTCCTGAGGATATTTCTCTGTCCCCAGGAACAACATGTGCTCGCAAAAGTGGGCCAGGCCCGGCAGCTCCCATGGGTCGTTCATGCTCCCTGGAAAGGGAAGGCAAGCCCCACTGAACACTGAATAGGAGTGAGTAGAGTCGGGGGGACATTTATATACTCTTATAACATACCGGCAGCCACGGAGAGAGCGGCAGCAGCCTTGTCCGTACTCGGATCCGAAATCAACATCACTTTCATCTGGTTGCCCAAAATGAGTCCTCGATACTCGCGAACATCGGACGGTGGTTTCTGGATATTGGAAATGACTCGACTAGTGCCCCGACTCCCCATCTTGGTCACTACTTTGCCGCTGCTACTACTAAATCTGAGAACAGGCCAAACAAACAGCTTCATCTTCGCATTTAGTTATTAGCACAGTTAGTTATGTAAGTATAGTCTTTCATAAATAGGGCCCACGAGCTAAAATACATTTGAAAAATGTCAAGTCCTTTGAGAACGGGAATTTCCCTTACTCTACCCGGATTTAATTGCTGATTTGGACCAAATATTCAACATTGTCATCATAATAGCACTTGCGAACTCAAGGGACTTTACATTTTCTAACTCTAGCTCTAGAACTCTTTAGTTAGAGTAATTATAAGATTTACCTATAGAATGAAGTAGCGACAATGCAATGTGGATACAAAGCTGTTGTGACTACTAATTTTGAAAATTTGCAAGCCATTCATCTGCAGCGTTCAACTCAAAAGTTATTGACAATGCCAATTTGGGAATCTAAAAGAAGACTCAAAATATAATCTCAACCCTGTCGTCATGAGCAAATGATTACGTTGTGGTCCAAATCTCACCTGGCCCAAGTAGTCAACTCCAGCAGAGATTCACTTTATCACAAAAGAGTAGTTATATTTAAAGTTGACCTTAAATCACCTGAAAATTTGATGATGCAAACTTCTGTCTGAGAACAGATTGCCCTCAAAGTTTCCGTTTTTAAAAAAAACAAGCCTCGCGCTCTGTACAATCAATGGTAATAGTTCATGAAATTGAACAAATCGCAAACAAGATCACCTTTCATTAGTCTGGGTACGGTGTCGAGTTGCTCATCGTCGGATGTCG
>Ga0210040_10006874_pt1 | contig 13974 bp, 13 predicted proteins | sample CryGeyCG12114_NA_FD_185462 | JGI IMG/M metagenome (GOLD analysis project Ga0210040, IMG submission 185462) | Groundwater microbial communities from aquifer - Crystal Geyser CG19_WC_8/21/14_NA (SPAdes) (version 2) | ecosystem: Environmental > Aquatic > Deep subsurface > Groundwater | place: USA... | reverse complement strand
TCCGCGAACCCCGTAACACATCTTCACCCACAATCTCAAAGTGCGAACCTATCGACATAGCTGTATTACCTGGACTGAGACTCGGCGCGGCAACTATCTCGTCAAGCTCACTGCCACAGCATCTGCTGCTAGCATTCCTCATCCCACGTACTCCACTTACAACACGACCATGGCTCCGAGCCTTCGGGAGACGATCATAGAACTCGAGGACCAGACATGGAAAGCGCTGTCTGAGGATGGAGCAGCCTTGATCCCATACCTTTCGCATGACTGCATCATGCTCTTTCCCATGGGCATGAAGGTAACCGCCAGCAGCGAGCCCAATCTGAAACAAGTTATGACAAGCGAGGCATTCGTGCCGTGGGAAACGTACAAGATGTCGGATGTCGAGGTGACGCCGATAGGGACAGATGCTGCCATCATCAGCTACAGAGTCAAGGCTTTCAGACAGCCACTCGATTCGGACGAAGAGGATGATAGAGAGGCGCCACCACCGTTTGTGGCCTTTATTGCAAGCACTTGGAGGAGAAATCCACACAACGAGAAGTGGTTGATGTGCTTCCAGCAACAGACTCCATATCAGGATAGCGAACTATTCTCTTGAAATGGAAAGTGATGGTGTCAAATGAGATTGCAAACCTGAGGTCGCAAAGCCTTGCCTTTAGATCAGCTTTTCTTTCCATACGGATGCTGGCTTCGTTATGTGCACTGGAGCCAGCGGGTATGTTGCTTTTCAGCGGATTCATGCATCAACCTTTCCAAGCTGGCCATATCTCAACGTGTGGTACTTGTGTCTTGCTCTCCTCTGTCACCTGTGGTCACGGTGACCTCGGTGCAAAACACACATTTTGCATGTGCACCTTCCCCTGCACACCTGCACGCACCTGCAGTGGGCACCCACCAGCCTGCCACGCTGCCGGATGACATCTTCTTGCATGACCCGTTGCAGTGACGGAGCGAGTGAAAGTGGAGTAGCTGCTGTGCCAAGATTAGCGGAGAAGCTCTCCGACTCAGCCTGACCAATGACCTTCGACATTGCCTGGCAACTTCAACGGGATAGCAACGGCGGGACAGACCCACCCATGACGTTTGTTCTGTGGGAAACGGCAGCCTCGCGTAGCGACCGGGAAGCTTCAAGTTCCTCTCAAGTCCCGTGATAAACGAATTCTCCAAGCTTCAAACACACAGTTCTTCTCACACACCACCCAAAAAGAACAAGACAACTCAACTGTTCTATCAATCACCCTTCCTTACTACTGTAATCAACATGTCTTTCCTCTCCAAGACCACTCCTCTCCTCCGCTCCTCCATTCGCTCCTCCACCCGCGCATTCCAACCTCGTCTTTTCTCCACAGCAGTCATCTATCAAAAGTCTGCTACCGAGACCGTCGCGGATGGCTTGAAGAAGGTCGACAGAGCGGTTTCCGATGTTGCAGTCGCAGGCATCAACAAGGGAGGTATGTCACACGAGCAATCGCGCTCCAGCAACTGGGTTCTAGCATCTGTCCCGTCCCCCATATCATTCACTCACGATACGTGCTGCTCTTGAGCTCGCTCTTTTACATTCCCAACAAGATATACACAAAGCTAACGCCGTTGTTATAGTCGAGCTCAAAGACCAAGTGGCATCCGTCGCCGGTGTAGAGGCCAGCAAAGCAAAGGGTTCCGCGCAAGAGACAGCCAGCTCAGCCAAGGCCACCGCGCAGGAGGCGTCCGGTTCAACCTCGGGTTCTGCACAAGAGATGGCCGGATCCGCCAAGGGTACTGCACAAGAAATGGCCGGTCAGGCTAAGGGCAAGGCCAACGAGCTGGCAGGCGAAGCCAAGGGCAAGGCTGAGGAGATCAAGGCAAAGATGTAAAAGCTGCTCGACATCGTAGACGAGATCTGATCGAGAAGGAAAGCTAGGCGATTGTGCACGGCCGTTGGAGGAATACCAGTCGAGGCCCGGTTGCTTGTGATATAGTGCAGCGTTCACGCGATTATTGGCTATGTGCTTTGTAACAATACCCCAGAACGTGTGAATTAAGCATTCAATGGCTACAATCCTATGCTTGATCCTCAACCCTCCACGCAAAAAGAGCTCTGTGGCCCTGATCGACGCGGAAATTGTTTCGGAATCTGTAGACTCTCCCAGTTCTTGTTACTGCACCACCCTCATCGAGCGCGTCCTCGACACGGACCAAATTGACGGCAGACACGAGCACTGATACTAACCAGGTAATGTTCCCCAACCCACCTTACCCACCAGCAGAAGCGTTCCGAGTCTGATCGGCCTAGCCACTACATGTGAAAGAGTCGATTCCACGATTTCCCCTCCCCAGCCCCTTGCTCGAGTTCGGCTTCGAGTATCATCGAAAATCCAACCCAACCCAGCTCGACCCACTGACACGATCAATCCATCAATCGATCAAAAAACCCCAGCAGCGCCGACGTGATCCTAAGGAAGCCTGGCTTGGCCTTTTCCCATACCGGCGTTCCACAGTGTGGGAGGGGGTAGATGGCAAAAGGGGGCGATAATTATATCTGGGACAACCACCTGCATGTACCACTGCAGATCCAGAGCTAAAGCGAGAGAAGCACCACATGCACATTATACCGCAATCAGATCTGGGGGGAAACTCGCTCGCTTGCCCTCCAAAACTAGCAATCTGGTTCAGATTTTGACCTGGTCTAGGGGTTACCTGCCTACTGACAACACCCATCGCGCCGCGTGAAGATACGGATGAAGAGCAGGAAACTTGGTCTGGTGGTTACTGTACCGGCAAAAGCCGACGGCTTGCTACTTGAACACCCTTCGGCTCACTGCTGAGCAAGATCGTTTGATTGGGTTTGATACAAGAAGCTACTTTGAGACACTGGCATTGCCAGCCACCGAAATCGAGCAGTCACAAAGACATACCGCATCAAAGCCTTTGTCGCACACGCTACTGACCTGAACTCCTCCCTTGGCCGAGAACTCCACTTTGAGATACTTGAGACACCACTCTGATTACCTTGCTCCGTATCGGAGGCTACGATGGGGATAGCGGCTGGCTGGATGCAAGCAGACGCTGATGCCCGCTTCGGATTTTGCGTTTTGATGTACCGCTTTGATTGAATCAGACCACCTGAATAACAGGATTTACGACATATTCGTCTGCTGAAACCAGTAGCTTTGACTCCCAGAGCGTTGGTACATGTGAACATATCTTAGCCAGCAGAGAAGCTAGGGTCGGAAGGTGGAAGCGTAACAGCCGTCCCGTAACCAAGAGATGCGAGGAGGTTCTCTGACCCTTTCTCGTGTGCGATCGCAACAGCTTTTCTCCTCTCTGCCTCATTCTTCCACCAGGCTTCTTCGGCGCTCTTTCTCGCTGCTTCGTCCTCGATCTCGACTTGCGCTTTTGTGCGCCAAAGCCATTCCGTAGAAAAGCTGTCATACACGAGGAGTTCTTCCGGCATATGTTCCCCATATAAATACGGTACGGCCTTCCTATCTCTTGCGCGTCGGTATACAAGAAAGCGTATATTACGATCTGCCTTGAGTCTTGCACCCAGGCGCGAGAACTCTACTTGAGCCACTGGCGGCACTTGACCGCCCTCTGGACTGAAGGAGATTTCGATTTGACGGAGGGCAGAGCGCCGAGCTTGCGCAGGAGGAACTTTGAGATGCTGTTCTACGAGCACAAAAAGAGTCTTTTGGCTCCGACGACCTGCTCCTTCGACGTATCTTAGAGACTTAAGTGTGTCCGGAATAGAAAGCTTGACGTCTTCAGGTCGAACTTTAAGATTAGCCCAGAACTTGATTTCTAGGTGTTTGACCGAAGATAGGTCCGCAAAATTCAGGTCTTTGGTCCAAGAGACTTTCAAGAGTAGACTGAGCTCGTTGAAGGTCATGGTCAGCGTCGTCAGGGAACGGCGTTGCGCGATAGTACAGGCGATTAGGTTTTGAAAAGTTTCCATTTCTTCTTCGAGGTTGGAGCCGGTGCCCCAAGTGTTGTTTTGTGTGTAACGCAAGACCCGAAGAGCTCGTGGAGCAGCTAGCATGTTCTGGAATCCGAAGAAGTCGACGAAGCAACTGTCCAGGGAGAGTTGGTGTAAAGGGGCTGTCTTCGGTCTGGGGAACTTCGGATCCGGACGACTTAGGCGGAGGTCAGCATTGACGAGCGTGAGACTCTGGAGCTTGGGAAGATGGAAAATATAGCCGACCTGGGGAAGCTTGCGCGCAAGCCCATGGCGCTCTTGGAGGTTCAAGGTACCTAAGTTGTCTTTGAGTTAGCATCAACCACAGAGATGCAGTACTCCATAGTAAGCCACTCCCTGTGCAGTGGTACGATACGCATTGTGGCCAGGAGCCAAAGCGCGGGCACACTTACACGATCGGAGACACGATGCGCTGCAAGACGGGTCCGAAGGGCCAGCGAACAGGCTCAGACCTTCGAAGGTGCCGCTCCACGTCTTCCAGAAATCCTCTTCAGGCTCGGGATCTGCAATGGTTTCGACATCGCTAACATCGCTAGTGCGGAATGGAGTCTCTATTCTCACGTGCTGTAGTCGAGAGAGTTTAGAGACGAGCTGAACAACTTCCAACATGTCCTCGTACGTTTCATCGACATGAGGTACAACAGAAAGACTTCGCGGGTAGCGCGCTTTGTCTATGTTGGATCGAAGTGCTTGACGTAGACTCTGGACGTCGAGCTTGCGACGTATGCAGATGGTGTGTATGAGGGAAGGCTCAACGAGATCATGGAGACGATGACAGGTCAGTGAGAAATTGAGGAGATCAAGATGGACACAGCAAGTCCGCACTGCTTCAGCGATGCAGATGAGGATTTCATCAGGCAAGCTTGACATGTCAAGAGTGATACTGGCAGCCGTAGAAACTGCCATGCTAGTGAGGACGAGGTGAAGAAGGACTGTTGCGGTTTGTTGTCAGCGGGTAAACTAGTTCTGCACACTGAAGTGGACGATGACTTTGATGCAGTCGTTCCGGTACGATCATGATGAGAGTAGAACAGCCCGAGGCTGTGAAGGATGGAAGGCTCCAAATGTTCCAGGAACATGGAAGTGGCTGAAGTGAGATCAATTCGCTCTAGAATTGGCAAGGCAGACAAAGAAACGATACCATTGATTGGCCAGCACACAAGCGCGTCGGCCAACCCTGCCTTGTACTGTAAGTCTGGGCTTCTGCCTGAAACACTTGCAAGCGAGACTGGCGAATGCTCGACAAAGGCTGTTCTTTCCCAAAGGAAGGTTCTCATTGTACACAGGCACTCTACACTAGCAACACACTGTCAAGAATAACAAGTTCAAACCTCTATCCAGATTGTACGACCCTTGTCAGCGGAAGGTCGGAGGCGAATTTAGACCTCACTCCCCTATGTGTACCACAGTTGTCTGAACCTGCCGGTTGTATCCGAGACAGGTGGATTTAGTCCAGCGGAGACTGTTTCACTCATACGAACAATTCCTTGTATCACAGTAGAAAAGCAGTTTGAATGTAAGAGTCCGCCTTCCTTTGACAAGTGCCGAGAGCGAGCTGGCTAGCATACAATAGCAATGTGATACGCCTGCCAGTGCGGTGAAGTCGACCTCAATCCCAGCACATGTGACCCTTTCGAAAGATCTCGTCCTATGATCGCCACCCCCACGACGTTGTATCTGTCTTCTCAACCTTTCCTGGCTGTCCATCACGTCCCGAAGCCTATTCCAGATACGCTCAAGCTCTGATCGGCCTTATCGCTGCATCCTCCGTCGACTCCCATGGCAACCAACATCGTGTGACGCTGGGGAGCTCGACGTCCCACGGTGTCGACCTCCCGTGTTCTCGTTATGCTCAAGTTCGATGCCAGATTTGGTACGACTATGGTTCCTGGCACGGCCGTTCGATCTTACATCGGACCGCGACCGAGAATGATGCCTTGCGGGAGATGGAGACTCAGCCCTTGTACGCGCACGACGTAGGTGAGACCTGCATCGGCGATGCGATGAGCGAGACACGGATCTGCGACGCCCAGGGGACGTCCGTGCTCGGTGCTGTGGACGAGATGCTCGGCGAGATGCTCGATGAGGGCGTGGTCGCAAGGCGGTAGGAAATAGGGTTCTGACTCTTCGACGTCCTCTGCTATGTGAAGACAGAGAGCTCTCGTCAGCCTCATAGCCTGAAAGCGACGAGGTACTGCGGGCTGTTTCAACATGGCGTTGGCGTCTGGAGTGACCTTCAGATTGATGATGCTCGGATGAGTAGTGCTTCATGCCGACGACGTGATTGTTGAGGGTTGCCGATGGTAGCGAGAAGATCTATGCCCGAACGTCAGTTATATATGCTTCTTGCCAAACGGTTCCTTCATCTGTTTCTTCGTATGCAAGACCGGCGAGCTGAATTGGTCAGGTGGGCAAAACGCTGGACGACCGTGTTGTGGACGTGACACAGCTGATCGAGCAAGTCAAACAACCATTGATTGTTAAGAGTAAAGTCACCAAGTTAGTTTCTATATTGTTGGCAGAAAACGATTTATCCTTCGATGATCAGGGTCCTGCCCATGGCTTGCTGGGCTCAGTCCAGAAGACCCATTCTTCTCAACTCCCTTTCCAATGCCGCCACATGCCTTCTTTGTTCTCCTACATCGAAGTCGCCATCTCCCCTGGATGGTAAATAGGCTCCGTCCGTCCCACCATCCCATTGTCGCACGAATTCTTCGTGAGCGAACCTCCCTATACCGCTATACCTGCCATGAAGCGGCGAGAAATCGCTATTACCCCCCGGATATTCATGGTGGTGCGATCTTCCTCTTCTTCTGAAGCCAAATGGGAAAGGGGATCTAGCAGGGCTGCGGCGCCGGTGCGTTGCCATTGGGGACGGAGACCGATGTCGGGGTCTTCGAAGGGCTAGAGGTGAGGGAGAGTGGCAGCGGTCGCGGCACTGATCTTGGTGGCCCGAAACGGAGATCCTAGTGTGCCTGTGATAATCATCAGACGTGGAGCGGTAATTCCTGTAACGACGGCCGCGTGCGTCGGAACGAATGTTACAGGATGAGTAGGAACGAGACGGAGACTGGCGTCGTTCTCGCTGGCCCCTCGGGCGCTGAAATCGTAGGGGAAAGGCGACTTGGATAGTGATGTGTCGGCGTTGTCGTGGCATTGTGTAGGCTGACGAGACATCGTCAGCTGGACAGGTCGGGAAAGGTGTTGCAGAAAGCAATTATATGTGAATACTGGTATGCATGGCACATAGCGTTTGCACCTGGCTGGTTTTCGAGCTGATGTTAGTGGGATACGAGCCATGGACACTGCTAGCAAACATAGCCTCTCTAGTATGGGAGCGAGTCAGCAACGCACTGCTTGAGAAACGTTTCTCAACTTCAGGTACCCCCTTAGGAAGCGCTATTACCTGGCTTCGGTTAGGCCTTTGGGGTGGTCAACCTAGAGGTTCTCATACAAGTTAAGCAGTGCTAGTATCGGTCTTTCCGGAAAAGAATGGGGCTTGCTTAGCATATCTTGGTAGTCTCCATTACACACTCGCCGCCAAGGGAGTTATCTGTATATAAGGCCTTCGACTATAGGTACTTTGTGGCGCTGATGATGGTATAATTAGTGTGGGTATGAACGCTAATTCTGTTTAGCCCTGCTTGACATGTCCGTTTGTATTGGAGAACCAGAGTTAATCTACCTTAACCGAGTCCTAGAGCGACGGGGACTGATTGCAGTATAGCCGTACACCGTTTGCGATTCCTCTAATCCGCTTTAAAGCGCGTTTGTAAGGGTGCAATTTACGACGAGTGTAGAGTCATCGATCATTGGGGGTTTGAGTGACTCTGTTGGCTACTGTATAACCTTTCGAACACCACCACCGCGTTTCCACGATAGCAAACGGATCTAGGCTGCAGTAATACAAGCACTTCTCGATCGTCATGCTGGTGGACGGTGTTACAACTTGAAGCACTCCACGTGCTCTGTGGAATTTCTGAGTCTTCCCAAGTCGGAGTCAAGCGTCGCTTGCCCGGGCCTGCCAGTGAGTGGATCAAAGATAAGCCTCCTTGGCGTTTTTGAGCTTATTCAACTTGAAGTTGCCTCGCACCCGGGCCTGACGTTGCAGATCACGCTTCTCGTTGGCGGTGGACCTTTCGGCGATCGACGACCTGCCTCTGGAGTTCATAACATGCCATTAGGCCATTTTCTTGTCCCTTTTGTTCCCATTAGTCTGGGTACCAAAGCTAATTTCAACAGGATCGTCCTGCTAGCAAACGATCTCAGCTTCGCCGTCCAAGTCGTACTATTCCTTATCGTTGGCAGCTTTGCTAATTACGGAACATGGTGACCGTGGGTTCTTATCCTTTAGTCGGTCGTTACATTTACCACCAGTTTTAGCTTTCTAGGAACCCATACGGAAGACAAATAGCCGGTAGTAACCGGATTGTACATGGTTAACCTCATCGCATGTCAATGTGCATTACTTTCTGGACTTGCGGCATTCCCTGGTCTCGCCCGGAACACACAGAATGAGAGTCGAAGCCAAAGAATACGAGCACGGTGAAGTCAGCCGTGAGGACTACGACTTTGGCGACATGATGCAGCGTAACCGTATATCAAACCTGGCTTTCATAGCTCAATCCGCTGGCGAAATCATCATTCTGGCTGTCTTGGTGGGCATTCTGTTCGCCTTGAATATCAACGAAGGCGTTACGAACGACGACCGGGGCTTGAGTGTGCTCATTGCGTACGCGACCGCAGTGTGGATCGTCCTGGCGATCACGGGCTTTGGGCTGGACAACAAAGACCGGGTCAGAAGCTTCCCTTAGGCATGAATATCCTCAGTATTGGTTTCTGGCGGTTATACCGAGCATCCACTCAGATTTGGCGGTCAAAGTAGAGCTTGCTGTACCTTGTTGGGTAAGTCATGAATCGAGATGTGCTCACCTCGTTCCTCGCATTTTCCCTTCGTTCTGCCCCTGCGTCTTTGTTGGGTACCGGAATACTTCAACATTTGCACGCGATCCCATCTAACCATCGCGCTTCGACCACCTACTGATTGTACTACTTTTTTCCTAGCTGCTTCCTTCTCGGTGACTCTCCCAACACCGCAGTCACCGTCGTCGGAACCCTGCAGAAGAGTAGGAAGGAACCAGAAGTCCTCCTGGCGGAGGAGAGATCTATCAAGGAGAGGGGGGCTAGTGTCGTCAGCGTGAAAGACGGCAGTTCGGATTCCCACGGCGACGAATAGACAAAGTTGTTGAAATCCAAGAAGTGAGCATGAGGGTTCAAGTGCACGATAGAAGTAATTTGGTGTGGGAGAGTACCTCAATCTACAGTAGTACTCTGTATCTGCGATGGCATCGTGCCTTCGAAGTGTCAATCTCGGGATGCATAAGCCCTCGACGCTGCCTTTCGACATTATTATTCAACTTGAACAGACTGTGTCTGGGTACTGGCAGGGTCTAGACAGTCTGGCGAAACACGGGCGTGTTTGGTCGAAAAAGGTACCTACCTAAATAAGGTAATCTTGGAAGGGATCCAGGTCGTCTTGGCATTACGGGCCGAGGCTTACGAGCATGAGGACGACTCACAAGTTCACAACAAGGAGAACTTGAACCAACAGCCAGCCACACACCTCGAGAGCTCTCCACTATTACCGTTGCGGCTGAGGGCTGCCTCTAGCTAGCAACATGGTCTGACTTTCCCCTGCGCTGCTCCGCTCACAGAATAACAAATGGCTCCCGAGTCAGCCAGCCACAGATCATGGATTCTTCCCAGACCACATTAGGCGTCCAGCTACGCCTCTAAGCCAGCGATTTCTTTCTCAATCGCTTATGTGCCAACAGCTCCAGACTGGGCCGACGCGTCTCGATTCGGCCTTTCCCCCGGAAGTCCTCAAGAGCGATCGGCAATGATGGCCTGCTTCGATGAGGTCGTTTCGCTTAAGTGCCATATGCAGAGATACCCTTAAGCATAAGTCCGCGCATAAAGCAATGCCTTCGAAGGCATGAAACTCGCGCAAGAACCGTTACTAAGTTTCGTATAGCAATTCTGTTATCTTTGCGCAGACTCAATTCCTGAAAAGGTCTCTCAAGGTCTCTCAAGGTTGAAAGCACGTTTGCATTCATCCCTCTCCACTCAGTTTTGTCATGGCCAACCAGAGGGATGAGCTGCCCCTTACCGCCCTTACCACTGATACCATCAAAAGACCTACGACAGTCACCGTGACTACTGTTGAAGGCTCAGCAGACCACACATCTCACTTATCAGAGCAGGAGCAGCTTGCGTGGCAACCTGGCTTTCGGGCGAGGTTCCCATGGCTTGGTTTTGCATGTCTCAGCTTAGTTGTGGTAGCCTCTGTGCTTTCCATCGTCGTCTTGGTGCTGTCTAACCGGAAGCCTGTGTCGAGATGGGATGACAGAGTGGCCCCCAACGTCCTCTTGTCCGTCCTTAGCAGTGCATCGAGCATATGCATAACTTTGGCTGTTGGTCAAGGTATTGCCATTGCCTGGTGGCGCAAGGCATTGCACGGGGCGACTGTCAAAGAGCTGCACCACTCATGGGCCTTTGAATCCAGCTTGAGTACTATTCTACTCAAATACAAGTATTTCAACGTCATTGCCTTGGCAGCTCTGGTGACCAAGCTTGCCATCGTCGACGGTGTTCTATACCAAAGATCGACGTCCACGTACCTCGCCCTTGGCCCAGTCCGGACAGTCAACATTACAACTTATCCCACTGAAACATTCCCAGCCACAGGATGGCTGAACGATGCTGGCAACGATACCGACTTCCTCGAGACCCAGTTTACTTTTGATCTTCTAACTTGGCTCGACTCCCCTCAGGGCTTGATTTACAGCACTTATGGGTTCTGGGGTTGCGGAGGAACATGCTTCGTAGAAGCACCTGCTTTAGGTCTGGAGGTCAATTGCACCATGTCCACAGACGCAGTCGACATTGTGGGCGATGCTTGGGCTTCCGTTGTGAATAGCTCGGTCAATCATCCCAAAGGTATGTGGCCTCATCGTTTGTCATCGTTTGGTGTCCTTATTGTCTCGAATCTATAAGAAGACGCTGTACCCCTAAGCAAAGTGCTCGGCAGGAGTCGAACATGAAGACACTCTCTCATGGAAAGTCTTGGACAATAATGCTAACTTCACATGTTGCGATAGTGACGGACGTGTTTGGTGTAAACTTCACTTATATGTGGCCAACAGCAGACAAGAACACTAGCTGGATCCAGCTCGACATCCTCAATTACGACATGCAAAACTCGACGAAGCCAAGCGACGTCTGTCCAGCCCAGCTCACGCGCCGAAGCTGCGCTCTTCGACCAGCGTTGATCTCATATCCCGTAACCATGCGCTTCACGGATGCTCCGACGCGTGAAAAAGGCCAGAAAACGTCATCAACCGATGTTATGCTCGGAACACTCGATCACACAACTGGTACTTACGCCGGGCTCGACATCTACCAACAAGGCGACAATCAAGTTCCAGGCTTTAAATTCATAAAGTACATCGACCTCCACGGACAGCGTCCTGGACCTGCAATCGCTGGGAAGACTACCCGACTCGGCGGTATCGCACGAACGCTCCAGGCAAATTATGGGAGTCGAGCCCAGCTAACCATGGCTAGCAACTCGACCCTCTGGTCGACCTCTGTCTCGAATCAATTTGCCTCACTACAGCAGTATAATGCGGACGTAAACACTACTGAGGACTGTCCTCTCTCGTTTTGGGATCCCATGTCAGCTATTATGACTGGCATCAATGACCTTATGTTCATTGTTTCTGACGACTTGCAAAATCGTGCTGGGGCCAACGATACGGATGAGTACTATGACAGCAGTGCTGAAAACATCGCCGCATCCCAGTATCTCGACGAGATACACTACGAGTCCCACTTTGTGTATCTATGGGGTGCATTGGCATCGACGTTTGTGTGCATACTGTGCATATTGCCTTCCTACTGGGGCTTTTGGGAGCTCGGAAGACCCGTGTCTCTTGGCCCCTTCGAGATCGCGCATGCGTTCCAGGCACCTGCTTTATCGGACGTGCACAGTGGAGCAGGGCACGTCAAGGAGGTGTTGAAGGCTGCAGGCAGGCAGAAAGTAAGGTACGCAGAGGGCTATGATGAGAGGACTGGGAAGACCTACAAGTTTACTGGGGTTGCTGAGGCACCCTAAAACAACAAGCACTCAATGCCGCCGACCTCTTCACGAGGGAGGTCGAGCCGTGGATCAGGCTGAGTACGCATGGCTTTGTGTTAGATATTCCCAAAGGAGTGTAAAGTGCAAAAGCAACCAGAGTAACACGCTTCGGTTATCATTCTTCACAGTATGCATTGTCCTCGTTGCTATGTGTATTTTCGGTCGTGCCATGTGAACTATAGAGAGAGGTCAGGGAGGCACCAAATCAAGCGATCTTGGAGTCGTAGGGAGGTCTGTTGTCCGTATCTGTGGTAGCATACCTTATGTTGCACAGAACTTGAGGCCTGATGTGCCTGAGTGTGCCCGGCCATGTAGACCAGCAAAAGAAGGGTCCCGTGACGTAGCACGACCCTGCAACTCGGACTGGCCGATGCACCTTCAACTCCGAACGAACGCCTGGTCTTCTCCCTCCTTCTTGTTCCCTCTTGAACTGGTTTGCACATTGTTGCCACTTCTCTCTCTAACGCTCCATTCACAGTTCAGTCTACCTGCTGTGACTATAGTCCCGAGGCTATATAGTCCGGTACCGTTCCGTACGACTTAAGTCGTGATCAGTCTCCTGCTTCCTCATCGCCAGCGACCTGCCGTCTCATTATTGAGGCGCAGGTGCTGATATACCACACACAACGCCTACCCAGACGAGAAAGAGAAAGGCTATAGAATCACCCAGAGAAAGTAGCCCAGGGTCAACTAAATCTCGAAGACTCGCGTCTGCATTACAGGCACCCAGCACACCGATCTCCGAGCCCGCATCCCCTCCCCTAATCATGGATTCTGACGATGACTTTATGTCAGACGCTGTGAGTGGAGACGAAGGAGACTTCGAGGAGGGCACGCAGGATAGTGACCTGGGTAGCATAGGAGGTGGTACGTCTGCACTGTCTGCGCGACATTTGCCATCTTCACTCTAGTGTTAACAACGTATGCAGATTTCGACCAAGCCCCAGACAGCGGGTTTGGCTATGAGAAGGACCTTTTGAACCATCCACAGAAACCTTACGAAGTTGACTTCAAGGTTCTCAGCCCACCAGACATACAATCCCAACAAGATAAGCAGTTCCACGAGGTCTCTTCAATACTCGAACTGCCCGCCGAGCAGGCCGCTATTCTAATTCGATTCATGAGATGGAACAAAGAGAAGTTGATAGAGTCATATATGGACAACCCAGAAAAGATGCTAGAGGATGCGGGTCTAGGGAACACATTCTCGCAGTCCCCAAAGACGCAGTCAGTAAAAGGCTTTACCTGCGAGATTTGCTTCGAGGACGAGCCCGGAATACAGACATACGCCATGAAATGTGACCATCGGTACTGTGTCGATTGTTATACGCACTATCTTACGCAGAAAGTCAAGGAAGAAGGCGAAGCTGCGCGCGTGGAATGCCCAAGAGATGGATGCCATCGCATAGTTGACGCGAAGACTTTACAACTCCTCGTTCCTAGTGATGTCTATGAGCGGTATGAAACCCTTCTCACGCGGACTTACGTCGACGACAAAGAAAACCTCAAATGGTGTCCGGCACCGGAGTGTGAATATGCCATTGATTGTGCCATCAAGAAGCGAGATCTGTCCAGAATCGTTCCTACAGTGCAATGCGACCACGGCCACAGTTTCTGCTTCGGCTGTACCTTAGCGGACCATCAACCAGCGCCGTGCGCGTTGGTCAAAAAGTGGCTCAAGAAGTGTGAGGATGATTCAGAGACGTCGAATTGGATATCCGCGAACACAAAAGAGTGCCCGAAGTGCAACTCAACCATTGAAAAGAACGGCGGTTGCAACCACATGACATGCAGGAAATGCAAAGGTGAATTT
>Ga0210040_10006873_pt1 | contig 13975 bp, 7 predicted proteins | sample CryGeyCG12114_NA_FD_185462 | JGI IMG/M metagenome (GOLD analysis project Ga0210040, IMG submission 185462) | Groundwater microbial communities from aquifer - Crystal Geyser CG19_WC_8/21/14_NA (SPAdes) (version 2) | ecosystem: Environmental > Aquatic > Deep subsurface > Groundwater | place: USA... | reverse complement strand
ACTATCGACTATGGACTAAATCTCTTACCTTTGTAATGGAATGGAAAATTTTGTTGTTTCGGCTCGTAAATACCGGCCCACTACCTTCGATTCGGTAGTTGGTCAGCACCATATTACTACTACTTTAAAAAATGCGATTAACAGCCACCATTTGGCGCAGGCGTTTTTATTTTGTGGTCCGCGGGGAGTAGGCAAAACTACTTGTGCCCGTATTCTGGCCAAAACTATTAATTGTCAGAATCTTACGCCTGAAACCGAAGCCTGCAACGAATGCGAATCGTGCCGGAGTTTTAACAACAACGCTTCTTTTAACGTGCACGAGCTGGATGCAGCTTCTAATAACTCCGTAGAAGATATTCGTAATTTAGTGGAGCAGGTACGTTACGCCCCCCAAACCGGCAAGTACAAAATATATATAATAGATGAGGTGCACATGCTCTCCAACTCGGCGTTTAATGCTTTCCTGAAAACGCTGGAAGAGCCGCCCTCCTACGCTATTTTTATATTAGCTACCACCGAACGGCACAAGATTATTCCTACAATTTTATCACGTTGCCAGATCTTCGATTTCAACCGCATTCAGATCGGCGACATGGTGAAGCACCTGAAAAATATTGCTCAGAAAGAAGATATTAAAGCCGAAGACGATGCTTTGCATTTAATTTCGCAGAAAGCTGATGGTGCCCTGCGCGATGCTTTATCGATCTTCGACCAGATGGTAACTTTTTCGGGCCACCATATTACTTACAAGGATACGGTAGCCAACCTGCATATCCTGGATTACGATTATTATTTTAAGCTCACCGATTATTTATTAGCCGAAGATTTATCCGGCACTTTATTGTTACTGGATGAAATTCTGAAAAACGGTTTCGATGTGCATAACTTTGTTTCGGGCATTGGCGAGCATTTCCGGAGTTTGCTGGTGTGTAAAGACAATGTAACCGTGCAACTGCTGCAGGTATCCGAAAACATAAAAACCCGCTACGCCGAACAAGCCAATAAAACGTCGCTGGCTTTTCTGCTCTCTGGTTTAAATATTGTAAGCACCTGCGATACTAATTTTAAGAACAGTAAAAACCAGCGGCTTCACGTAGAGTTGTGCCTCTTAAAACTAGCCACGCTGAACCACGCGGTTAATTTTGCCAAAGACTTCTCTTTAAACGGAGACGTCAAAAAAAAAACTAGTGTAAATCCGGCAGGTAGTCCGGCTGCAAGCCAGGCAGCAAGCCCACCATCACCAAAACCACCGGAGATGAAAGCCGAACCTGTTTCGGCACAGGCCAGCGTTGATTCAAACCTGAGCGTACCTAATAATAACTTACCTGGTTCTAACGGCAATGGCACTAACGGCATCAAACAGCCATATTCGGAACCGGTTCCTACCCACGAAACATCGCCTACGGCCATTAATAAAATGCCGCCGGTACCTATTGTAGCGGAGCCTGCTCCCACTACCGACCGGAACGTGCCCCAGCCGACGGCCAAAAAAATGGTAAAACTGCCCAGCCTGAAAGATATACAGGCCCAGGCCAGCCGGCCCGCCGTCAGTCCGAACGTAGTGGAAAATACAACTGAGGTAGTTTCAACTGGTCCGGCCCGGGCCGTAAGCCCGGAACAATTTCAGGCGGTTTGGCGCGAACTGGTGCAGCAGAAAAAAGCGGAAGATAAAACTTCCGAATATATTATTCTGAACCGGCCGGTGCAGCTGAACGAAAACCAGGAGATTATTTTACAGGTTGAAAACCCGGTGCAATTATCGCAGTTTAATGAGATACGCAGCGAATTTATGGCCGATCTGCGCCGCCGACTGGGTAACAATCGCGTGAATGTAAAGCTGGAAGTAAAAGAGCAGGATACCGGGCGTAAGTTGTATACTTCCCAGGATAAATTTGCTTACCTCTCCGAAAAATACCCAATTTTACCGGATCTAAAAAAACGCTTAGGACTAGATACGGATTTCTGATTGAGTCTGGTAAAAATATGGCTTTTAAAAGCAGTATCTTTTAACATTTGCTTCAGCGATTTACCTTACTCGCAAGAAAGTATATGAACCAATTCTGAACTTCAGTTTGTGAGGTCGGGTAATAAATTAATGCTTTAGCAGCGTAGCCTAAAATACCAAATCAGTTTCCCTGCCAAAACTTTATTAATTAATTCTGACTTAAAGCCGCCTGCCAGGATAAAATTATTATTTCGTATAATTATTATTGGTAACTGCTGGTATTATAAGTCTGGTGCTTTTTTGTATATTTGAAGAAGACAATTTTTATTCTTTAAATTTATAAAATCTCCTGTGAAAAGATATTATTATGGTATTGCCCTGGCTTTAAGTTTATCACTATTCCAGTGCAAAACAAATAAAGCTCAACCTAGCTCCGATGCGGTCAGCACCACCGAAACTACCGCCACTTCCAGTAAGTATACTTACGAGAGTGTGCCGAATGATCCGTTAAAAGCCCGGATTTATACCCTTGATAACGGCCTGAAAGTATACCTCTCCGATTATAAAGATGCGCCCCGCATTCAGACTTATATTGCGGTCCGCGCCGGCAGCAAAAACGACCCCAGCACCGCTACTGGTTTAGCCCACTACCTGGAGCACATGGTTTTTAAGGGCACCTCGCACCTGGGAGCCCGCGACTTTGATAAAGAAAAGGTTGAATTAGCCAAAATAGAAAATCTCTACGAAGTATACCGCACCAAAACCGATGCCACGGAACGTAAAAAAATCTACCACCAAATAGATAGTGTTTCCAGCGTAGCGGCCAGTTACGCCATTGCCAACGAATACGATAAAATGGTGGGTGCTATTGGCACGAGCGGTTCTAATGCTTATACTTCGGTGGAGCAAACGGTTTATACCGGCGATATTCCGGCAAACCAAATCGAAAAATGGGCGCAGGTAGAATCGGAAAGATTCGGGGAAATGGTGCCGCGTTTGTTTCATACCGAACTGGAAGCTGTATACGAAGAAAAAAACCGGAGCCTGGACAACGACCGCAGTAAAGTGTTTGAGGCGCTACTGAGTGGCTTGTTCCAGAAACATCAATACGGTACCCAAACTACCATTGGCACCATCGAGCACCTGAAAAATCCTTCCATCACCGAAATAAAAAAATATTTCGATGCGTATTACGTGCCCAATAACTTAGCGGTATGTATGAGCGGCGACTTAGATTACGATCAAACCATTCGCATCATCGATCAATATTTTGGCAAACTAAAATCTAAACCGGTTCCGGCCTACACGGCTCCCGCAGAAGCACCCATCAGCCAGCCCATTGTAAAAGAGGTAGTCGGGCCCAATGCCGAAAACATAATGCTGGGCTTCCGCTTTCCGGGCATGAACACGCAGGATGCCTTGGTTTTAAAAATGATCAGCCAGATACTTTCGAATGGGCAAGCTGGTTTGGTGGATCTGAACTTAAACCAGAAGCAAGCTGTGCTGAGTGCTTTTGCCGGTGATTATATTATGAATGATTATTCGGCTCTTATTCTGGGCGGCACGCCGCGGCAAGGACAAAGCTTGGATGCCGTTAAAAATTTACTTCTGAACCAGGTAGAACTGGTAAAACAAGGCCAGTTTGCCGATTGGCTTATCCCGGCTATTGTAAACAATACCAAAATTGCGGAAATGCGGGGCTACGAAAGCAACGAAGCTCGGGCCGATGCTTTTGTAACGGCTTTTATTGCCCGTATGGACTGGAAAGATTACCTGGCCCAACGCGACCGCTTCGCCAGTATAACCAAACAAGATGTAATGGCAATAGCCAATAAATACCTGAGTGCTAATAATTATGTAGTTGTTAATAAACGCACCGGCAAAGACCCGAATGCGCAAAAAGTAGAAAAACCGGCTATTACTCCCGTGCCCGTAAACCGCGAAGCGCAATCGGAATTTTACAAAACCGTAATGGCCGGCAAAGCCCCCGAACTAAAACCGGTTTTCCTGGATTATAAACAAGACGTGGGCCAAACCCGGATTAAAAATAATATACCCGTATATTTTACGCGCAACCAGGAAAACGGCTTATTTAATCTGTATTATGTGCTGGAAACCGGCACCAACAACAGTCCTAAGTTAGGCTTAGCCATTGACTACCTGAAATACCTGGGTAACAGCCAATATTCTGCCGAAGAGCTGCAGCAGGAATTTTATAAATTGGGTTGCTCTTTCGATGTATTCTCTTCGCAGGAACAAGTGTACGTAAGCCTGTCGGGCCTAGACGCCAATTTTGAAAAAGGACTGGCTTTGTTTGAAAGTGTGTTAAAAGCTCCGGAACCCGATAAAGCGGCCCTGGATAATATGGTTGCCGGTATCTTGAAAGGCCGGGCTGATGCCAAACTGAATAAAAACATTATTCATAGCCAGGCCATGGTAAACTATGCCAAATACGGTCCTAAAAATCCGTTTACCAATATTATCCCGGAAAAAGAACTGAAGAAAATAAAACCGGAAGAACTGGTTAGCATTATTAAAAGTATCCCGACCTATGAGCATCATATCTTGTACTACGGTCCACAGGCTACCGATAACCTGGTTACGGTTTTAAACACCGGTCATAATGTACCGGCTACCTTAAAACCGGTTCCGGCCTTAAAAACCTTTCCGGAAAGAGACTTTACCGATCGTACCGTTTACTGGACCGATTTTAATATGGTGCAGGCCGAGCTTATTTTTCTGACTAAGTCTTTTAACTACAACCCAGAGCAAATTCCGACCATTACCTTGTACAACGAGTATTTTGGGGGAAATATGGGCTCTATTGTATTCCAGGAATTACGCGAATCCAAGGCTTTGGCTTATTCGGCTAATTCACGTTATGCCAATGCCAGCCGCAAAGATCGGGCAAATTATATTCTGTCCTACATTGGTACGCAATCCGACAAATTGCCGGAAGCTGCCGCGGGTATGCAAGCTTTATTAAACGATATGCCGCAAGCCGAAGCCAATTTTGCCAACGCTAAAGAAAGTATCCTGAACAGCATTTCGACCGAACGCATTACCAAATCCGATATTTTGTTCGACTACGAAAGAGCCAAACGCCTGGGATTGGATTACGATATCCGGCGGGATATTTATCAGAATGTAAATACCCTTACTTTCGATGATATGAAGAAATTTCAGGAGCAATTTGTGAAAGGGCAAAATCAGGAAATATTAGTTATCGGCGCAAAAGATCGTTTAAACTTTAAAGAACTAGCTAAATACGGAAAAATAAAGCAGCTTACCCTGAAAGAGTTATTTGGTTACTAAGCAGTAAAGATTAAAGCTTTGTTTGTGATTTAAAAATCCCCTTGGGTTAAGTTAAGAAGGGATGTAAACCTGGCAACTACCTAAAAGTTGCCGATTTTACTTCCGGTATTTTCTACCCGAAGGGGATTTTTTTTGCTAAAAAGAGAAGATAAAAGCAGGTTAATCAGGATATATTTTGTAAATTATCGAATCAAAACCAAAGCATATTTTCCACCATAATTAAATTAAAGAACTTGCTAAATGGATAGAAGAGAAGCTATATTACGGGTGGCTACCTTAACGGGCTTAACGCTCTCGGCTCCGCTCCTGACGGGCTTGCTTACCAGTTGTGAAACTAAAACCAAAGATTCTCAAACCCAAAAAATAACGCGGGTAGTTTCGGGTAAACACAAAACCATGGTAGAAGAAATTGCCGAGCGCATTATTCCAACTACCGATACGCCAGGTGCCAAAGAAGCCAAAGTGCCGGAATTTATTTTGCTTACCCTGGCCGATTGCTACTCAATGGCCGATCAGGACCGCTTTTTCCAGGGTTTAGATGCGCTGGACGAACAGGCAAAAAAAACTTATAACAATTCTTTTCTGGATTTAAAAAAAGCCGAACAAACCGCCTTGCTCACGCAAGTAGAAAAAACGGCTAAAAACGAAGCCGTGGCACAGAAAAAGAAAGACGACGCGGCCAAGTTAGAAGGCATAAAAGTAGAACCAGCTGCCCCGGGCTTTTTCCAGATGATGAAAGAATTGACGGTGGTTGGTTACTTTTCTTCGGAAGTGGGTGCGACCCAAGCCTTAAGTTATGTGCACGTACCCGGCTCTTATAACGGCTGCACCGATCTGCAACCAAACCAAAAAACCTGGGCTACTTAATTAATTCTTTTTAATCACCCTGATACAGTTGTTTTTACCAGTAAGAATAGCTGCTGCAAACACCACCATTACCCATGAACATTAACGGAAAAGCAAAAGAAAAAAATACCTACGATGCCATAGTAGTAGGCTCCGGCATCAGCGGCGGCTGGGCCGCCAAAGAACTAACCGAAAAAGGCCTGAAAGTTTTGATGCTGGAGCGGGGCCGCAACGTGGAGCACGTAAAAGATTACACTACGGCCATGAAGCATCCCTGGGAATTTAAATACCGGGGCCGTATTACCCAAAGCCAGCGCGATAACCACCCTTTTATCAGCCGCGATTACCCTTACAACGAATACAACGAAACCTTTTGGATAAACGATAAAGATTACCCTTATACCGAAACCAAGCGCTTCGACTGGTTCCGGGGCAATATTGTGGGCGGCAAATCAATTATGTGGGGCCGGCAAGTGTATCGCCTCAGCGACCTGGATTTTGAAGCCAATCTCAAAGACGGTATAGCCGTGGACTGGCCCATCCGGTACAAAGATATTGCGCCCTGGTACAGTTACGTAGAGAAATTTGTGGGTATCAGCGGCGAAAAGTTGGGTTTACCCCAATTACCCGACAGTGAGTTTCTGCCGCCCATGGAAATGAACTGCGTAGAAAAAGAGGTAAGAAAAGGCATTGAGCAAAACTTCAAAGGCCGCACCATGACCATCGGCCGGGTGGCGAATCTTACCCAACCCATTAATGGCCGGGCCTCTTGCCAGTACCGGAACTTATGCAGCCGGGGCTGCCCCTACGGCGCTTATTTCAGTACCCAGGCCGCTACCCTGCCGGCAGCCGTAGCCACCGGCAATTTAACCTTACGTCCTAATACCGCGGTGAGCCAGGTTATTTACGACGAACAAAAAGGCCGGGCTACCGGGGTGCGGGTAATTGATACGGAGAGCAAAGCCGAAGAAGAATATTATGCGGATATAATTTTCCTGAATGCTTCTACCCTGGGCACCACCCAGATTTTATTAAATTCTACGTCTAATCGCTTTCCGAACGGCTTGGGTAACTCCAGCGGGCAAGTTGGTCATAATCTCATGGACCACCACTTCCGGACGGGTGCAGCGGGCGAATATCCCGGTTTCGAAGATAAATATTATTATGGCCGGCGGGCTAATGGTATTTATATACCACGCTACCGCAATATCGGCACCGATAAACGCGATTATATCCGGGGCTTTGGCTACCAGGGTAGCGGCAGCCGCGATAGCTGGCAACGCGGCGTAGCCGAGTTAGGCATTGGGGAGGATTTTAAAGCTGCTTTAACCAAGCCGGGCAACTGGCGCATGGGCCTTACCGGCTTTGGCGAATGCCTGCCTTATTACGAAAATCAAGTTTCACTTAATAAGAATGTAACCGATAAATTCGGTATCCCGACTCTTACTATTGATGCGGAATTCAAGGAAAACGAGATGAAGATGCGCAAAGATATGATGAACGATGCCGCCGAAATGCTGGAAGCGGCTGGTCTGAAAAATATCAAACCTTACGATAACGGCTCTTATCCCGGCTTAGCCATTCACGAAATGGGAACTGCCCGCATGGGCCGTGACCATAAAACTTCCGTTCTGAATGCTTATAACCAAATGCACGACGTAAAAAACGTATTTATCACTGATGGTTCTTTCATGACTTCGGCCTCTTGCGTCAATCCTTCGCTTACGTATATGGCCTTAACTGCCCGGGCCGCTGATTACGCGGTACAGGAAATGAAGAAACAAAATATTTAGTATAGATCAGATTTTGAAAAGGCCGGCAAAATAGCCGGCCTTTTTCTTTTATATTCACCAGTTAAACGCTCCCGGATAATTATACATCATGACGCAAAAAGAATTAATGCTAAGCGGCCAGTTATACGATGCTGCCGATGCCGAATTAACCCAAGACCGCTTACATGCACGACAGTTATTATATGATTATAATCATAGCCGGCCGGAAGAAACAGAAAAGAGAAAAATGCTGCTGGCTAAATTATTCCGCGCTGATACTTCCTGCTACATCGAACCTGCTTTTCAGTGCGATTATGGTTATAATATTAGTTTCGGCGAAAACTTCTACGCTAATTTTAATTGTGTTATCCTGGATGTTTGTGCGGTAACTTTGGGTAAAAATGTATTCCTGGCCCCGAATGTGCAGATTTACACGGCTACCCACCCCATTGATGCGCAGGAACGGATTTCCGGTAAAGAATATGGCAAACCAATTACCATTGGCGATAATGTGTGGATTGGCGGGAGTAGCGTTATTTGTTCAGGCGTACAGATCGGACATAATGTGGTAGTGGGCGCCGGCAGTGTGGTAACCAAAAATTTACCCAATAATGTAGTAGCCGCCGGTAATCCTTGCCGGATTATAAAACAGCTGACATAAACGGTTAAGTTATACTACAATGCTATTATTGGCTGATAAGCGCACTTCTGAGTCAAGGAGATTTGCTAAAAATGGTAAGTAAAAGATTGAAATATCTGGTTTAAGCAAACTAGTGCTAGCATGGAGGAAAAAACTATTTAACAACAGTCAAATAGTTTTCTCCTCCATAACAAGGCTTAGCTCAATCGTTGATGTCCTATATTTCCGAAGAGTTAAGTAAATTGCCAGATCTTAGAACCAAGTTTACTCCAATACCTCCATGGTATTCAGCTCCGGACCACCACCGGCATTGGCCGAACCGGCCGCTATATATACTTTATTTTTATAAACAATTGCCCCGGTGCCATGGCGCCCGGTATTCATGGGTGTTAAAGTTTGCCAGGTACCCGTGCGCACATCAAAGGCTTCGGTTTGGTTGTGCGAAATCTTTTGTGTGCTTTCACCTCCTATTATTAATACTTTGCTGCCCAAGGTAACAGCAGAGTTACCGGCTCTTTGCGTTGGAATATTACTGGTTGCCGGCATTATTTTCCATTCTCCTTTTTTAAAATCATAAATATCTACTTCCGGCACGGTAAGTTCTACTACTTTATTAATGCGTGCCGTAGATTTGCGTCCGCCGGCTACTACTAATTTGTCGTCCGCTACTGATATGGAAACATGGTCGCGGGCATGCGGGGCATCCGGGAGTTTGCGCCAGCTATTTGTTTTAGGATCGTATTCATCAAACCACGTTACGTGGCCATCATAATGGCCATCGGTTATACCGGCTACCAAATAAATTTTATCTTTGTAAACCGTTACCCCCGCCGATCCCCGCAGGCGCTCTGCCGGAATTTCGGGTCCTTCCCGCCATTTATCCTCCTTCGGATTATAAATATAAATACGCGGAATAGGGGTTTCGTGCGGATATTTACCCTGAAAAGCGGCAATTACATAAACCTCGTCATTATAAGTAACCGCCTGAAAGTGGTTCATTTCTATTGGTGCATCGGCTTTTCTTTCCCATTTATTGGTTTTGGTATCGTAAACATCTAAGCGCAAATTGTCCCGTCCCCCGAATAAATAAAATTTATCTCCTACCCGGGCAAAAGAGTTTTCGTGGCGTGGCGCAGCTTCTTGTAGCGGCGTAATTAATTTCCAGCTTAAATCATTTTCCGGCAAAACAAAATTACTTACTCCCAAAGCCAGGCTTACTAAACCACAAGAAATCAATAGCTGTTTTTTCATCTCTATATTATTTATTAACCCCAATATAGAGCAAATATGCTGAAACCGGCTGATCTGGGAAAAATAATTTATCCAAGCACACCCTTCGGAATACTTAATATTATATTTTGTTGATTTAATTCTGGACAAAACCAACTAATGCTTCTACGCATGATATTATGTGAAATGAGAAAAACTCACACTTGCTAAAAACATATTTAATCTAATACAAAAAAACAATAATAGAGTATAATACTAGTCTCTGGGAAGAGGGCCTGCTGGCAGAAGTATTTGCTAAGATTGTGGTGCCGCAGGCATTCCGACGCAAGGAGGAAAACAAGCTTAGCCCGCCCGACTCCCGGAAACAGGGCCTCGCGGCCGTGAGCGTTCTTAGGCAAAAAGAGTTAGTTAGCAACATTTTCTTGAAAGATGCAATCTTCCAAATGATAAGCATTCAAACAGCTATCCATTCTATCAAAGACAGCAATTAAAAAGCTAATTTTATCTGTCCTTTATAAACTTTCTCCTGATACCTCATCTTTAACTATCTTTGCTTACCTACTATTAAAACCCAAAATTTTCATGCATAAAAGTACTCTACACTGGCTAGCCGGCATTGTGGCCCTGACCGGATCTTTAGGAGCCGTGGCACAGGATAAAAAACCGGCCGACGATAAAAAATGGAACGTTGCTACTCCGCACGGTTCTTTTAAAGAAATAGAAATTACTACCTCCGAAGGCACCTGGATGAACCTGGACATCAGCCCCGACGGCAAAGAAATTGTTTTTGACCTTTTGGGCGATATTTACAGCTTGCCCATTACCGGGGGCGAAGCCAAACTGCTGGCCGGAGGCCATCCCTTCGAAGTGCAACCGCGTTTTAGCCCCGATGGTAAATTTATTTCTTTTACTTCCGACCGGGAAGGCGGCGATAATATCTGGATTATGAACCGGGATGGTTTCAATGCTCATTCGGTAACAAAAGAAAATTTCCGCTTGCTCAACAATGCTGCCTGGTCGCCGGACGGACAATATTTAATTGCGCGCAAGCACTTTACCAGCACGCGGTCTTTAGGCGCCGGCGAAATGTGGGCTTACCATATTGCGGGCGGTTCGGGCATTCAGCTTACCAAACGCAAAAACGATCAGCAGGATGCCGGAGAGCCCAACGTATCGCCGGATGGCCGTTACGTTTATTTTAGTGAGGATATGAGCGGCGGCAGCTCGTTTGAGTACAACAAAGATCCGAACGGTATGATTTACATGATCCGCCGCCTGGACCGCACCAACGGTGATATAGAAAATATTATCGCTACTAACGGCGGCGCAGTCCGGCCGCAAATTTCCCGCGATGGCCAGAAATTAGCTTTTGTACGCCGCGTCCGTACCAAATCGGTTTTATATATGCATGACCTGCAAACCGGCGAAGAATGGCCAGTTTACGATAACCTGGACAAAGACCAGCAGGAAGCCTGGGCCATATTCGGCGTTTACCCCAATTATGCCTGGACGCCGGATAATAAAAATATTATTATCTGGGCTAAGGGCCAATTAATGAAGGTAGATGTGAGCAAATTTAACCAAGCCGCCGCCATTCCTTTCACAGCCAAGTCGAAGCACCAGATTACCGATGCGGTTAAATATCAAGCGGGTCCCGAAGGCATTGCACCCAAACAATTTACTTCTAAAGTAATCCGGCAGGCCATTACCTCCCCCGACGAAAAATACCTGGTTTTTAGTGCGGCCGGATATTTATATAAAAAACAGCTTCCCAACGGCAAACCGGTGCGCTTAACCAAAAGTCCCGATTTTGAATATTACCCAGCTTTTTCGCCTAATGGTAAAACCCTGATTTTTAGTACATGGAACGACGAAAATATGGGCGCGTTATACCAGATTGACCTGAACGGAGGGAAACCGGTTAAATTAACAACGGAAAAAGGTTTCTATGTAAATCCTTCTTTTTCGTCCGACGGTAAATTTATTTTGTTTCAGAAAACCAGCGGCAACGACCACCAGGGCTTTACTTATAGTACTAATACCGGTATTTTCCGGATGCCGGCCAAAGGCGGCAGCATGACGCTGATTCAGAAAAATGGCAGTGCGCCGGTTTTCAATAAATCCGGTAACCGGATATTTTTTACCTCTTACGAAGCCGGAAATTATGTATTTAAAAGCGTAGACCTGAACGGCAAAGACGAAATTACCCATTTCACGTCTAAATATGCCACCCAGTTTGTACCCAGCCCCGATAATAAATGGATAGCTTTTACCGAATTGTTTAACTGCTACATTGCGCCTTTCCCGCTGGCGGGTAAAGGCATGGACCTGAGTGCCGATACCAAAGCTGTACCCGTAGCCCGCGTTACCCGCGATGTGGGCACCAGTTTGCATTGGTCAACCAACAGCCAGAAACTACATTGGCTGGTAGGAGAAGAATACTTTACGAACGACTTAAAAAACCGCTTTTCATTTGTACCCGGTGCGGTGGCTAAAGTTCCCCCTATCGACTCTACCGGTTTAAAGATTAACCTGGTTCTGGATAGTGATATACCGCAGGGTAAATTAGCTTTTACCGGTGCCCGACTGATCACCATGAAAGGTGACGAAGTAATAGAAAACGGCGTTATCCTGGTAGATCAAAACCGCATTACGGCCGTTGGCGCCGCCGGACAGGTGCAGATTCCGGCCGGGGTAAAAACCATTGATGTAAAAGGTAAAACCATTATGCCGGGTATCGTGGATGTACACGCCCACATGGGAACTTTCCGCTTGGGTATGAGTCCGCAAAAACAACCAGCGTATTATGCTAACCTGGCTTACGGCGTTACCACTACCCACGATCCATCGTCCAACTCCGAACAGGTATTTAACCAATCCGAAATGGTGAAAACCGGGGCTATGATAGGTCCGCGTATTTTCTCTACGGGTACGGTTTTATACGGCGCGGAAAGCAACTCGAAAGCTATTGTTAACAGCCTGGACGATGCCCGTTCGCATTTACGCCGCATTAAAGCTTACGGTGGCTTTTCAGTAAAGAGCTACAACCAGCCCCGCCGCGAACAGCGCCAGCAAATTATTCAGGCGGCCCGCGAGTTAGGTATGTCCGTAGTGCCCGAAGGCGGTTCTACCTTCTTCCATAATCTGACCATGATTCTGGATGGCCACACCGGCATCGAACATAATATTCCGGTGGCCCCGCTGTACAACGATGTGCTGACGCTCTGGAAAAACAGCCAGACCGGTTATACGCCCACTTTAATTGTAAACTACGGCGGTAATTCCGGCGAATACTACTGGTACCAGAAAACCAACGTTTGGGACAAAGACCGGCTCCTGAAATTTACGCCTCGTTCGGTTATCGATAGCCGCTCGCGCCGCGTTACCTTAGTTCCCGATGAAGAATACGAAAACGGCCATATATTAGTATCCAAAGCCTGCAAAGCCTTAACCGACCAGGGCGTAAAAGTAAATCTAGGGGCACATGGCCAATTACAAGGCTTAGGTGCCCACTGGGAATTATGGATGCTGCAGCAAGGCGGCATGACCAATATGGAAGCGCTGCGGGCCGCTACCCTGAACGGGGCAAGTTATCTGGGCATGGAGAAAGAAATTGGTTCTTTAGAAGCCGGTAAACTGGCCGATTTGATTGTGTTGGATAAAAACCCGTTAGAGAATATTCAGAACAGCGAATTTGTTACTTATACCATGGTAAATGGCCGGTTATACGATGCCGCTACCATGCAGGAAATAGGTAATTATAATAAGAAGCCCACCAAATTTTATTTTGAAAACACGAAAAACGGTTCCTTCCAGTATTCCGAAGACATGGACGTGCATACTATCGGTATTGCAGGCGAACAATGCACCTGCCGCGGCCGGCATTAAATTTTATTAATCTTTAAATGTTAAAAAAGCAGCACCTAAAAGGTGTTGCTTTTTTATTGGCTGTTATATTCAATTTACATCCAATAATTTTTAAATTAAATTTTATTCCGGCAGAACTCTCCACTATACATTTTTTGTTAATATTACCACGGCTTTAGGGGTGTTCTGAAAATGAACTGAGATAATACCCTCTGAACCTGATCCGGGTAATGCCGGCGAAGGGAAAAGCAATGATGATAAATCCTTATCATTTCTTCGTTAGTTCTCCTTTTCCGGAGTCTCCTAAGCCCATATTTTTATTCTAAGCCGAAATAAAATGAAGGAGCAACTCTGCAATAA
>Ga0210040_10006872_pt1 | contig 13975 bp, 14 predicted proteins | sample CryGeyCG12114_NA_FD_185462 | JGI IMG/M metagenome (GOLD analysis project Ga0210040, IMG submission 185462) | Groundwater microbial communities from aquifer - Crystal Geyser CG19_WC_8/21/14_NA (SPAdes) (version 2) | ecosystem: Environmental > Aquatic > Deep subsurface > Groundwater | place: USA... | reverse complement strand
CTTCGAGGCCAGTTTCGCAGATGGACTTGAATCCACCCATGTATCAGCGTGATTTCAATCAGTCGAGACTATCGATGGCGCCATCTGAAATGCTCGGGGGACCAATGCCGGCTACCCGTTCGATAGCAGACATGGAAATGTCAGACCTTGTGGGCCTACCCACAGATGACATGTTGCTCAACGAGATCCGGGACATTCTCCGGACGGCTGATTTGATGACGGTGACCAAGAAAGGCGTCAAGCAAGAGTTAGAGAGACGATTTAACTGTAGCCTTGACGTAAAGAGGGCATACATCGGAAGTGGTAAGTTCTTCAATCCCTCCACAATCATATGGACAATGCTAACAACCTATCTAGCTACCGAAGCGGTCCTCTCAGGTCAACTATGAACGCAGTCATCAATGTGTTATATTGCAGCGTTTTGTACAAGCATGGCGAGAGTTTGGGACGAATATTTGTTGTATGTTGGGGATCTGGGGATAAAAGGCGGCTTACATGGAGTTTACGATGGAGGATGACCATCGGCAGACGAGAGTGTGCCTTGGGCCAGTTCATAGGTACTTGAACATGTTGGAGGAAGAGCTAGAGTTTGAGCTCTTCCATGCGTATCAGATGTTCTAAATCATGTAGTAACCCTTGCGGGACGCAATGGTACTCGCGGAAGATACTTTGGCGTGCACTGGACATAGTTTATCGTCGAAGATGCTATTGCTTGGTGACTGGCGTTTCGAGGTCGCACCTACTGAATTTCGAGACTTCGAATCATATTGCATCTCTCGCAGCCGCCGGGACGTGACGGATGGTTTCCTTCCTCCGAGTCCGATCTCTTCCTTCATCACATTGATAACCACTGCATTGAGGACTACGTCTCGATGAACAGCACCTGTCTGCGCTCCATGTGAATGACTGCGAGCAGGATTTGTGGCTCAACTGTTGCTCTGTTTCCCTTCGACGCTTCGGGGATGATACCAGCAAGGACAGCACAATATTTCAATGCATAGATAGAAGCTGCGAAGACATGACGGTTCTAAATGTAGGACGGGAGATTCATTCTTCATGACCTGTTGCCAATTTACTTACCCTTGACCGCTGTGACCGAACTACCATCCGGCGTGCCAGATTTGAGCTCGATCCCGGCTCTTCGCTCCCATCCCTTCAAGCACTCAGTATGATCTGCATCCGGCTCCAGAGGTGACGCAGCGTCCTTGAGATACTCCAGTATCAACTTTGGCAGCTTCGTCTCAAAGCCCACCTTCTCAAATAGCTCCTGCGAGATGCCCATGTCTTTGACGAGCAGACCAAGCTGATATCCCGTCGAATACTTCCGCGGCAGCGCGTCGCTCTTGTAACTGTAAAGTGTGGAAAAGTTCACGCCCGTCCCTACGTTTAGGACATCGATCATCTGAACAGGGTTGAGTCCGAATTGTTGTCCGGTCACGAGGGCGTCGTTCAGTGCAATGATGGACGCGGCACTGATATAGTTGTTGAGGGTCTTCATGGCATGTCCGCTGCCGAGCGCGCCCATGTGGAAAATATACTTGGCCATGGCCTGCAACACGGGCAATGCTTTGTCGAGTGCATCCTGTGAATCGCAGCCCACCATGAACGTGACATCGCCCGTCGCGGTGTCACCGAGCTTTTTCTGCGTCACAGGGGAGTCAATCAGGACAAGATCGAGAGCTTTGAGCTCTTCACCCAAGGACTTTGTGTCGTATGGAGATGAGGAGGACGTGTCGACAATGATTGTGCCAGGCTTCAGTCCTTTTGCTATACCATTGCTACCAAGTAAAACCTCGCGTACTACCTTTCCCTGGGGAAGCATAGTCACGAGCACTTCCGCCTCTTTGAAAGCTCCAGCATCATGGCCTGCCACGACGACATTCTCATTCTCCTCGGCAAACTGTCGCTCGCGCTCTGGGTCAACATCCCGTACGATGAGGTTGTATCCTGCACGAGGCAGATTCGCGGCGAGAGGCCACCCCGCCTTGCCTAGACCGATGTATCCAACTGTCTTCACCGACATGTTTATCTCACGGGTCAAGCTCAAATTGATCTTAGCATGCAAAAGGACGACTTTGAAGTGTTCAAGAACTCTAAGATGCGCACCAAAAGCTGGGCTTTCATACTACAACTACCGTCGTACTTCACATTCAGTTTGGAGAGCTGAGGCCCAAGGGTAACTATCCGAGGTTACTCGTACTTTGCCAGGTCCAGCCATCTCCTCACGCGAGCCCGCGCCCCTCGAAGCAAGGTCAAGACACGGGTTTCATGCTCCTTTGTCTCCTAACAACGATTGGAGTCATTGCTGGTGTGGGCTACTGGAACGCGGAGTCATGCCTACACAATCGTTGGGGTTCAATTCACCGACCTTAGTTCTGTATACAGGTGGACCTGATCCGATTGCTCGCGAGCACGGGTAAGATGGGGAGACGACCCATGCCATGTTCTGGGGGCTGCTCCCACAAAACCAAGAGTTCTCCGTGTGGATATTCCCCCCCGTGCATTTTGCGGGGGATGAAGTGGGTGAGTCTTTCATGGAGACATACCTGGTACAAGGTAGAGTAGGGGTCGTGGAGACCGGATGCGGCTCAAGTCACAAGTGCTGCATAAAGGTCAGAATAGTGGGAATTTCCCGGTTATTACACCTCGGCTAGGTGTTGTGGGCCTTGTTAGTGTCCCATCTCCATATTGCTGTGGTGGGCCTACACCTCTCTTTTACTGTGACACTCCAACATGCGGCACTTTGATGAGCCAACAGAAAATAGAGGCGCACAACTCTGCTTCCACCGGCGCGAAACTCTATGCTGTGCTACAAAGAACCCCAGGCTTGTTGGGCCCTTGATTACGCCCATGGCAAAGTACTAGCCGTGGCAGTTTGGGCCCTTTGCTCCTTGAGCATGTGCTGACAATCATGGAGGCGCTTTCGCCGATCGATGAATATGCACAAAGTACTAGGAAAAAGGTATTTTACGTACACATTCACGTTCACGAGTCTGTGACCCTGTTATATGCACATACAAGATGGGGTCCATGCCAGAACATACACCGTTGAAAGGTAAGGCTGTCTATCACCATTTTCGAATGCCTTCTGAAACATGCAGTCATCATCGTCGGTGCAGGCCTGGGAGGATGTGCCGCTGCACTGGCTATGCATCATGCTGGCTTTGAGGTCGTCGTGTACGAGAAGGTCCGCAAGTTCATGAGACTCGGCGACTCACTCGGACTGGGCGAGAATGCTCTCAAACTTCTAGACCGGTGGTCACCGGAATTGCGCGACAAAATCGTTGAGATAGGCAACAAGAGTGAGCTGATGCAAATCCGGAGATGGAGTGACGGCAAGGTTCTCGCTCAGCAACCACTGATGGATATGGCTGGCTTCATCGGCCATCGAGGAGACTATCACGAAGCATTCTTGTGGGCTGTGGAACAGAAGGGGATTCCGATCCACATGGGACAGGAGGTGAGGCGTGGAATCGGCGCAATTCCGCCTGAGTGCTAACGGCAAACCACAGGTCATGAGCTATGATGACTCTGTTCCATCAATTACATTGACGAGCGGAGAGGTAGTCAAGGCGGACGTCATAGCAGCAGTGGACGGTAAGTACAATGACTCTCCAATGAACCGGTCGTTAATCATGATCATCTAGGTATCAAGTCGAGAGCCAGAGAACTTGTGCTTGGTTTCGACGACAAGCCAAAATCCTCAGTAAGATTCCAAGTCCATACTTTTCTCTCGAAGCGGACAGCTGACACGCGCCAGGGCTATGCCTGCTTCCGTGCCTATTTCAAAGGAGCCTACCTGAAAGAAGACCCCCTCTGCCGGGAATTCGCCGACAAGGAATGCGTCAACATCTGGATCGGCCCCGACCTCCATCTCGTGCAAAACACGCTACGCAACGGTGAGGAGTTCAACTGGATCATCACGCACAAGGACACGGAGGACATCCAGGAGTCATGGTTCCAACCCGGCGACATGAACGAAGTCCGCCGACTGGTCGAGGACATCGACCCACGCATCCGCGCGGCGGTGCTCAAGACGGAAAGCTGTCTGGACTGGAAGATCTGCTACCGCGACCCCATCCCGACGTGGGTGAGCGCGAAGCACACCATCGTCCTGCTGGGCGACTGCTGCCACCCACACCTGCCGACGAGCGCGCAGGGTGCCAGCCAGGCGACCGAGTCGGCCGCCGTGCTGGCGCAGTGTCTCCTCCTCGCGGGCGCCGACAAGGGCGCCGACGCGGCCGACGTCCCGCTGGCCACGCGCGTGTACGAGAAACTCCGCTTCCCGCGCGTGCGCGTCTCGCAGACCAACGGCGAGGACCTGCGCGACCGCTGGCACGGCGCCCTCAAGGGCCTCGACGAGGGTGTCGACATCGACCCGGAAACCCTGTACATGCGCAACAGGCATCTGTACGAATTCGACGCCGAGGAAGACACCAGGGACAAGTGGGACGACGTCAGCCGCTCCGTCAGGGACGAGTTGAAGACCGGAAACGTCAAGCCGTTGTTCGAGGGCCCGTGGCGGAATGAGTTGGACCAGTCGCCCGTCGGCCAGGGCCCACCGGACAAGAACGCGGCTGCTCCCGCTGTAGTCGTAGAGGCCGACTTGCTCGCCCTGCAGGTTTGAGCCACACAGAGTCTGCGACACAGAGAGAGGGAGCGAGAGGGTGAATGAGTAGCCGCGCCTTGCAGAGCCCGAGCGACAAAGGCCAGGAAATTCGAAATCGAAACAGGCCTGCGATTGGTTTCCCTGCGAAAATGCCGTGTCTGTGACTTTGTGAGAGTAGACTTTTGGTCACAAATCATTCCCTGCGCACACACGCACACACACACACACACACCCCCGCACATTTGTATTGCACGCTCGACAACGAAGTCTCCGCTTCCAAATACCGTTTTTTAGCCGTACGCAGTGCCAGTTGGGCGTGTTGATACCGGTGTTAGAATTAGTCTTGCGTAGGTATTCATATCCAAATCCAAATCCAAATCCAAATCCGATTTCAGTCCCAGTCCTAAACCCAGAGCACAGAGCTAAGCTTATAGGAAAGTAGGAATGGGACCATTTGGGGGCCAAGTGGAAACAATTAATGGAAACAATCTTCTTCTTCTTCTTCTTCTTCTTCTTCTTCTTTCATTCCGGTTTCCTATCTCCATACCGAACCCTCCGTTCCATCCCTCAATTGTATGTCATTGCAGGAAAAGGGCAGAAAGAACAGAACAGCTAAAAACGTGAGGAGAAGAAGGAGAAAGAGAAGATAACTGCAAAATGCAAAAGGCAAAAATTCTGTTGTTGATATACTATATATAAGGTATATATGTATAGGTATATGTATAGATCCGGCAGACCCTCCCCCTTCCCCCCTAAGATTTGTTTCATTTTGTTTCGTTTCGTTCTCCTGTGATGATGGACTTTGGACTTTGGACTTCGGACTTGCTTTGTGTGAGAAATCTGCTTAGTATCCCTACATCCCGGGTGTCGAGTTGCGCCGAGTAAAAAGAGATTTTTCTGGCACTCCTTTTTCACCCTCGCCCGTGTCCACACTCTGACACAAGTCGGCCTTTGTGCCATGGCTTGGGGTGTCGACAAGCATCCGAGTTGTATGAGTGTGAGAATGGGAAAGTCGGGCCACGGTGCCTGACGAGGCGTGGTGGCAAGCCTATAGCCTGGCCTTTTGATCCACCAGCGCTTTGGGTCTCGTGCCATCCTTCAATAAATCCCTCTGATCGCCTGCTCCGCCCAACTCCCAGCCCCTGCCCCTCCACCTCTTGCCCCAAATGCCATTCTTGCCCGGCGCCATGATGCCGTTCGGGTCCAAGGTGTCCTTGATGGCCTCGTTGAACTTGGCCAACGCGCCGTCATTCCAGCTGTACGTGCCGGCGACCTGGTCGGCGAACAGGAGATGCGTCCTATACTCGCCGTAGCCCTGCGCTGCCATCTCGCGGATCATGTCGCGCATCAGGCCCGTGGCGCGGCGCTTGGCGTCCTCGTCGCCGCGGTCGTAGACGATGTTGGCGATGTAGTGCATCTCGCGGCCCGCGACGCAGAGCGTGGGGAAGACGTCGAAGCCGTACTGCGCGTGTAGGCGCGAGATGGTGTCGTGGATGATGCGCGCGTCGCGGCCCTTTGTCGGCGAGATGGGACTGAAGAAGAGGTGCGCTGCGTTGGGGACCCAGTTGAGCCAGTCGAGTTCGCGGAGCACGGGCACGCCCGAGCACACTTGGACCCGTGAATGCAGGTAGTGCGCTGGTGGCATGTCCGTGGGCAAGTAAAACTTCACGCCTGGAATGGCGGAGAAGGAGGATTTGATGAGTTCGAGTTGTGAGTCGATCGATGCTGCGTCGCCGTACTGTGTACCATAGAATACCCAGGATACGTCGCCACATGGCTCGGCTTTCGCGCATTCACGAATCGCCTCTCGCGTCATGGGTCCTTTGTGGGGGTAGAATTGAGATTTTGGACGACCCGTCACCGCCAGTTCTTGTATAACGTGGCGGAGTTGAGGGATGTTTCCCAGCACCCGCTTCTGAGCCAGTGGGCGGATGATCTCGACGATTTGCTCGAAATCTTCTTCGCGGGGGAAGGTGATCATGTAGGATTGATGGTTTACCTCGGGCATGAGCCAGAAGCCCATCTTTGTGACTATGGCGTAATTCGACTGCGAAAAGAGGCCTTGAATCTGTGGACCATATGCATTTTGGAAGGATTGCCAGGTTGGATTGTCAGAGCCATCGCGCCCTGGCATTCCGCCCATTCCAGTACGTAGAAGACTGCCGTCTGGCATGACGAGCTCCATGCCGCAATGGTTGGCGAAGTGGTCTCCGTAGGGTGTGTAGCCGACGCCACGATCGATGGCATTGCCGAGGACGGACCCGCCTCCCAAGTCAGGACAATCGATCCATAAAGGTAAGTTGCGCTTCTGGATCTCCTCGTAGAGCTTGAAGTAGGAAACACCCGGCTCGACTATACAAGAAGCGTTGTCGCCGTCGAGGTTCAGAATTTGATCCATGCGTTTGCCTAGATCAACTACGGCGCCACCGGGGACTCGAGGAGCGGCACCGCCGTAGCCTAGGTTGCGACCCATGGAAATAGGGTAAATGGGTACGAGGTGCTTGTTGGCCCATCGGACGACAGATTGGACTTCAGTGGTTGATGCCGGATAGATGACACAGCTGCAGACCAGTTCCTCTTGCTCGGCGATGTGGAAAGCATCGTGGGTATTGCTGGCGAGGGTCAGTTTGCCGCACGTCCTTGTCGCACGGCGTGTAGAAGAACTTACGGATGCTCCATGTACCAACCATCGACCAGCGGTTGGTCATTGAGGACCACATTGTCGTCGCCGATGACACCTCTGAGCTCTTTGATGGCAGTATAAAAGGCTTCTTTGCTGACATCAGGCGGCAAAGGAACATCTTTTCGTCTGGCGATACTTCGAGGCAGGGTCTTCTGCGACGTGAGTCTTTGCCTGGCATCCACCGCCTCCTGTGTCAGTCTGTCTGGCACACCGCTGTGGAGGGTTGAGAGAGATGGGATAGCATCATATGGGATAGGTGATGACAACGACATGGCTAGCAATAGGTAGCTTGTAAGTCTGCAAGTCTGGATATCTTGTCGTGTATGTGAGGACGTCTTTGTGCGCCACAGGTCTTTTGTCTCAAGCCTCGGTCTGCACGTGCCGGGTGGTATGGACTCCACATGAGACTGCCACTGCTGTAAAAATCACCTCTCGGAGCCCAGCTCTACAACCTGGAGCCTGTCATGCTGCATAAGTTAAAGCGCTTGTGCTACCTCATAGCCGGCTACAGACGTTCGAGAACCCACTATCGATGCAAGGCGGCGACGCGAGGTCGATCTAGGCAGCGGTCAAGTCGACCGATTGCGGATCACTCGATGGGTATTCTCCCCTCCAGTGTTCTCGGGGCTCTTGGACCACTGACTTGACACTATGAATAATGTTGATATTTAGCCACGACTCCACAAGGCGAGCCAAGTTAAGCTACGTTGAAGGTGTCAATGTGTGGTGCAGTGAGTGCCTGGAGAAGGACGAAGGTTAGAAGGCGGCAGTTGGGGAACTTGACAGCCGCCCATTTTGAGGTGTGGAGAAAGCGGGGAATTTTGGGGTCATCGGAAGAGGCACCGAGCGACCTGGACTCGCACTCAGCCTCAGACACAGACACAGACACAGACTCGGACTTAGGCGGGCAAAGCTTCCTCAGACGACGTGCTTCAGAGGTCACTCACCAGGTACTTACCGATGTACGGTACGTAGCTCTCTTATGATACTACCAGACTGTTCGTACCCATCTGGTGGCAGCCTCGTGCAGCCTCGCGAGTACTGTGTACCCCGTGCAAAAGCCACAGACGGGAAGGGTGTCTGTCATTTGCCGCTGCGTCTCTCAATTGCTGACATCATTCGCTAAGATACATGCATCCTCACAACGCAACCCTGGGACACTCGGTAGAACCTTTGATGAATCATGTCTTGTCTGTTGGAGCTGCGGCCCGCCGACCATGCAGAAGTGCCCAAGCAGAGGCCTCGGGGGAAGCTCTCTCAGCCTCTGGGCCGCGACTCGCCAGGTCTCCGGTCACGACGATCGCGGCTTAGGGCCACCGATTCGCATACGGCTTAAGTTAGCTGACGCGTCCCGTGTGTGACTTGGAGGTTTTCTGGGTACCGATAATGTTACCATCTTAGGTACCCAGGCTGAAGAAGGCTGAAGAAGGCTGAGTCCATCCATTATTGTTCGTGATTCTTCCTTTCCTCTGTGGGCTTGTCGCCAAATCAGCGATCAAAATAAGCCATTCCTAACCGAAACGGCTCGTTTGGTCAGTCTCTCGTTTGGTCAGTCTCGTTTCGCCTTCTTGGCTTGTGGATTCTCGCCCAGCTTGATCCATCGTCCATTGCAGTGTTAGACACCAACCCCGACGTGCCCGACCTCCGCCAAACACTTAGACGGTGGTTTCGCTGCCATCCCACCACCACTGCACGCGCGACGCTGACACGGGCGAAATCAACGCTTCTCGTATCATTATCATTACTGTCATTCGCGTGCTATCTGTCCAAACAACAATGACCTCCTGGCATACCGTGCTGAACTTCTCGCATGATTTCGCTCGGTGACATATCCTTCCACAAATATCCCACCCGTCAAGAGAGCATGCGCCATGCCACCTACCTCAGTCCTCGGAGAATCCTCCTGAGATGACTTCCTTGTTCGTCGGTGTCGGTCTTCAATGGCATGAAATCCAGCATGTTCGATGTATCACTTGGCCTTCTGTTATTGTGTGCTGTTCCTTCGTTGAGTGGGTCACACCGCTGTACTAACAATTTCGTCAGTGTCCAGTAGCTGTCTGCTGCTGTCTCAAATCCCATGCCCGACCACGCCTCACGTGGTATGGCTTCGCGAATCTCGTCCCATACTGTCTTCCAATTCTGTACTGCGGTTTTCAATGGCTCCACTATGGCGGTCGAAGCCGTGAGGGAGTTTTGCGCTGGGCGAAGAACCGGATTAGAGATGAGTTGTGACCATGCATATCGGTAAAGAACTGAGACGCGACGTTAGTGATATGTCAGAGTCACAGTGAGATGCAAGGTACGTACTGTGGGCTAGAACAAGCATGTCCCAACAAGACAAAGCACCTTTCTCCAAATGCTCGAACCTCGTGGAATTCTCCGCTTGAACCAGGAACAGTCGCCCAAATGCATCAAGGGTTTTCATCTTGAATTTCGGAAATGTACCACGCATGAGCATGTCTTGGTAACTCGCGATCTCGAAATGCTGAGGGTCGCACATAAGCTGAAGGTCAAGCTCTCCAAAATCAACGCGAGGTGGTACATTGTTGAACACGCCGAATGCACAGTCGAGTGCGATGATAATATTCATGCCCCTGCCAGGGTAAGCTCAGCCGGCGTGTGAGTATAATCTCAAACGTACCTTATACGTGTTTCTTCTCGCACCCAGCGTTGGAAGGATGGTTCATCGGGAATAGAGGTGAACCTATCATGCTGAGCAGCCGGCAGTCCCAACTGTCGCGCAACCTACCAATTGAGGGTCAGTACGGCTCCTATACATAGACGACTCGAGGCATTTTATACCGTTAAAACCTTTGAGAAACGATGCCTTCTTTGCCTTCGTCTCGCTGCGTGGTTTCCCGAAAAGTACTGGGTGACAATCAATAGATAAGCACCTTGAAAGATTTCGTACTGGTATTGCGCCATTCTCTCGTCGTGTGCCACGGACAAGTCAACAGTCTCTTCCGCATCTCGTCGCAAACCTGGAGTCGTGAATATGTACGACTCCATGAGGTCCAGTAACGCACGAACCCATGTCAATTTTGTCGGGTCTTTGGAGTACATGCCACCAAGGGCTACCATGGACATGAGTAATGGCGGAGCTACTATCATAGCATTAAAGGTGGGAACATGAACAATCGGACAATGTCGATGGTAATACTGGAAGTAGAGACTGACGCAAGACTCGACCTCGTGAGCAGTGATGTGCTCGATAGCTGGACCTAGACCTTGGAACTGCACTGTCTCGAACTCTCCATCTGGCTCAGAAGCTCTCTGGTGCAACAGCTGCCTGAGCTCGTAAGCTCGGCCTTCAAGTGCCGAGGTGAGAGTTGAACAGCCTTGCCCCAAAACATGTGGAGAAAAGTCCGTATGAGAAGCAGGCAAGCCGATGCTTAGTGGCAATTGATGGAAAAAGTCGTCCAGTGTCATGTCAGCACCGAAAAAGACGTCCGAAGACTCATAGTCTTCACCCCATTGCGGCTTTCCAGGGGAATCTTGAAAGTCTGCAAGTGTGGCTTCATCACCAAGTTCGGACTCTTCGATAGTAGACTCCCGAACAGGAAAACGACTGATAATGTCGTCCTGAGTGTTCAGCAAGAAGTCAATGGGTATGGATGGCTGTGATCGTGCCACTTGGATTGGTTGAGGACTCTCCGAGACGTCGTGCGAATGTGGTGAGTATTCCATATCCTGGTCCGGATCTGTCCGGTGGTCAGCCAGCAGAAGAAGGTTAAGAGGCAGGGAAACCAACCTCGCACGCAGTCTTTGTCATCCTCCTGACAGCGAGAACATGGCGTCCTTGAATCACATTTTGTTCTCAGCTTGACACACGAGATGCATGAAGATCTCTTGCGGCCTTTCGGACGACATTCTGGGATGGTCATGTCACCTCGTTGGTCACACCGGAACAAATGAGCTCGCAAGACATCACTTGAACACTGTCAGACGACATCGCAGCGCATCCGCGGCACTAACCTGCGCTTGAAATTTTTTGAACAGAATTGACAGGAAAATGGTTTATGTGTTGCATCTACAGGTGCAGGGATCAGCCACGAAAGTCAAAATGGCGGTTCTAGGTGATAGACTTACGTTGACTTTGGTGCCTCACCATATGAGCCTTCCTGGCAAAGGCTTTTGAGCACGATGAACAGACATATGGCTTGGGTGTGTTGGTGTTGGCGTTGTCATCGAGGCCGCTGGAGGGTATCCGCTGCGGCAGCCTCTGGAACGAGAGGTTTTGGTGCATTTTGGTCAGCCTTCATTGCCCCAAGAGTTTGGGAAGGTGGTGCACGACGAGAGACATTGAGTTTGCGGGGAGCTGGAGTCTAAGCGGTCTTCTCAGTCAAGGCTGTGGAGTAAGAGAGACACCACGACGGCGGAAGCCTATCAGAAGGTGAAATCTGAGAGGCCATTCAATTTAGTCCTTGGCGGAGCAAAGTATTCCGGGTTCTTCTGACGGCACTGGCGATGACTGGTGATGAATAATGTGGATGGGGCGATATATCTCGTTCTGGTAAAGGGTAGCTTGTACGAGTACGTGGTACGGCGGAAGTCGGGACCGCTGTTGGAGTGTGCAGGTGACGGAGATACGGTCAGTAACGTGTGTTGAATGGACTCGCTTAAGACGTGTACAAGGAACGGAAACTCGCTTGTCTGTGCGGACAAGGTGAATGGCTGCGGACTGACAGGTAAAGACGCCGCGACTGGTGGACCGGGGAAGCTATGAAGCACGTGAGCAGGCTAGAGCACCAGACTTACTGGCAGCCACTACAGTGACTGCAGTGGCATAGTTCAGCTAGTCGAGCTAGCGGGGCTTGGCATTGGACTCATTTTGCTGGATTTGCAACAGTTGCAAGTCTTTCAAGTTGTCTCTCAGGCTGGCGGTCACTGTCACTATCGCCGTGGCTGTCGTTGTCGCTGTATCTATCTAAGCAGGTCTCCCTACTGTCACTGCGGTCGTTCCATCGCCATCTTGAAGTCCAAGCATTTCCCGAATCCGGCGACCTGCTGGTACCTTGTATCATGATGTCTGTGTGCTCCCCAAGTGGCTCGGGCTGTCTGGTCACGTGAACGCTTGTCTCTGTTGAGCTTCAGATGTTTCCTGATGTTCAGTTGCACACTGACAGGTGCAGATATTGCCAAGGTTATCGAAGCTCATTTAAGCTCTGCTAAGCTATGGCTTGATGATGCCAATTTCTGGAGCCGCGAGTGCCGCGTTCCGAGTTTCTGGCTCCAAGTTGGCCTGAATGATTGATGATTGGTTCGAATCGTGATGAGTTCTCTGGCACGCGTGGCACGATCAGGGTCTCGCCAGAGCAAGCAGGTCTCCCTCTTGTGTCTCCTCTCCTCCACCACTGCATCAGCTTGCGCGTCCTCGGGTTGTGACTTTCTCTATATCATGTCTTTAAAAGTCACTCGATCATACTTCCAGGTTTGCCATGCCAATTATCAGCTAACACCTGCGTCATGCTGCATTCATCTGCATCTTAGGCAGCGTCCAACTACAACTTTGGCCGTCCCATTCCCTACCATTTGTAAACTTCTGCTCATTCGCTCGCGCTCTCCACGCTTGCTACTTGTTTGATCTTCTCCTGAGTACTTCATTGTTGACCGTCTACATGATTCCGCCAAGAGTGTATGAGCTGTGCCGGAACGGCAAAAGTGTCTCCGCAGAGCTTGCTCGCAATCCTACAGAATCTCCTTCTAAGGCAGCAAAAGCACTCTTCGGTTCGAATATCGAAGAGGAGGTTCAGGAAGAAAAGGAAACAACGCTCAAGCAAGGTTCCGATGACTTGGAGCAGGCCCTGGCGTGTGGTAATTTTGGTGATGTGAGGCCAAGCGATCTGTTCTTGAGGGCGAGTCTGTGAATGTACGAGGCTGTGATCACACATTAACCCACCATAGATGTATCACGATGTTCTTTGCACGTTGGACAGGAATCCGCTACTGGGCGTTTGCTCCCCGTCCCTCCTTTCTGGGTTGGGAGTCTGCCCCTTGACAATCATCTCCACCATACCGGACGTCTGTCGCCACATGTCCAATGTCATTGCACGAGCGGAGCGAGAAGTCTTCTTGGCTACGAACTTCTGGATGTTCTCTGAGCCGTCCAGGCTGATAACAAACGCGCTGCACGAGCTGTCTCGGAGATCTGTTGAGCGAGGACGACGTGTTGTCGTTAAAATCATCTATGATCGTGGGAATGTCAAGCAGGTAAGAGACCAGATCGTCTAAGCGGGCTGCTACTGACTCATCCAGGTGATGAACAACCACCAATCCGTCCCGCCAAAGGAATACTCCGATCCCGATGGCAAGGTCAGGATACCGACACCTGAGGAACTGCCCAATATTGACCTCGAAGTCGTCAATTACCACCGACCGGTATTCGGCACGTTCCATTCAAAGTATATGGTCGTCGATCGAAACATCGCCATCATACAAAGCAACAATATCCAAGACAACGACAATATGGAGATGATGGCCCAGTTCGAAGGCCCTATCGTCGACTCTTTCTACGACACTGCTCTCATCTCCTGGCACAACGCCATGCACCCCCCACTGCCCTGTCTAGACTCACCCGCAACAAACAGTCCCCTGCCGACCTTCGACTATCAAGGCCAACGAGACAACATCATCCAAGACTCCCACTTAGCCCACATCCCACAACATACCTCCGCCGACCCACA
>Ga0210040_10006871_pt1 | contig 13975 bp, 8 predicted proteins | sample CryGeyCG12114_NA_FD_185462 | JGI IMG/M metagenome (GOLD analysis project Ga0210040, IMG submission 185462) | Groundwater microbial communities from aquifer - Crystal Geyser CG19_WC_8/21/14_NA (SPAdes) (version 2) | ecosystem: Environmental > Aquatic > Deep subsurface > Groundwater | place: USA... | reverse complement strand
CTGCGCATTGATCTTTAACCTCGTTCCAAACAGAGTGTGTTAACACAAATTCCAACTTGCGTTTTCAGGTGATTTTCCATTTAACATGTAGAGCATAGGGCGCTCCCGTTTCTACAATTATAAGACTCGACTTCGCAGTCTTCGTAATAAGCAAGACAACTGCTCAAGCTACTCTAATGGCTGTGAACGGTGGTAAAGAGCGCAAAACCATGAAGCTACGTTTGGCATCACTCTTGCCATTATATTCACCATCCTGTGTTCTTCATGTGGGCTCACTCTGAGTGTCTATTACCTTTCCACAGCGTACAAAAAGGATTGCACATTTCCCCTGTGCTCCAGTTTGCCAAAGTACTCGCACTCTACCACTGCTGCATGTGCTACCAGACCTAATTCCCGTACAAATTCACTAGCTGTGACTGGAGACTCTAGTGGACTTAGCACGAGAACTCATTCCCAGCCCGTGTACACTAAATCAACTGTACAAAACAGCACTACAATTTACCCAAATGAGGATCATTGTGGTAATTCACAGGTGGTGTGTCCAAAACAGGATCTCGTATTTTCATCAGCAAGAGCAAGATCTGGACTGAATTTTTCCCGTGCTACGAATGAGAACGGGCGGCAGGACTGTGTTGAACACTGTGATCATCATCAGTATTGCTCCGATTGCTGTAAATATCATGGCTATTCTGTTGTGCTCTATAAGTTTCGACGACCCGAGTACTTTCTCTTCCCCATCCACTGGGTAGCCCTCTTATCCGACTGGATTTGGCCATCAGCAGTACTCCACACGGTGAGTGTGGCAGTGACCATCAAACTCGTCACGTTGTGTCATAATTATTATTACTACAACTCGGAGCCATTCAACTCATCGACCCACCGACTGCCTAGCAAGAAGGAGAAGGAAATTGGCAACAAATCATCGACAACTAACCATCATCCCACACGTAACCAATCCGTTCGACTCTCTGCCATTGTGCTCTTCTACTATGTGTGTGTACGTCGATTAGGACTGGTCTTATGTTCCTTGTCCCCCCTGCCAACCCATGTGTTGGGCTTATGTGGTCTATTCTTGGGACAACTCTGTATACTCAAGCTAGATCACAGTTTTGTTCAACAAACCCTTCTTTGTAGTCAACACGAAAAAACTGGGACAAAAATTCGCTCTTCCGATCCATCTGTGTCCAGCCGAAGATTCGCTAGTAGTACAACAAGCCTAGAAGAACGCAGAACGGGCATTTCAGGTGGCACTGGACGAGCTCATGACCCTCGATCTGAGAAGACTCTGGAAAACATCTGCCCCATTACTTGTGTAGAATCTAGAGCGATTTTATCACCAGGGGTAGCTAGTAGACCACCGGTACTTAATCCAAAAGGGACTAGCAACAAGCCTTTTCCTCCACTTACTATAACGATCAGTGACAACTCAGACTTGCCGAGTGGTAGTAGTGACATTACTACTGTTATTACCAATACTAGTAGTAGTAGTAGCTACACATGGGATACTAACGATGGGGATGATAAGATTTACGGTGGTTGTTGTGACCCAGATCAAGGGATTCGTAATGATGGGATAGAGTGCATTGGGCTTGTCCACAAGTCCGACAGTAGTAGTTGTCTCCTAACTGTTGAGCCCCTGAGTCCAACAAGTTCTTCAATAATTAGTTCGCTGACGCCGAATGTAATCATCTTGCCGTCATCATCCAACTGCAGTGGTAAGGGTGGTGACGGCGGCGACGGCACTTCCAGTGGCACCTCAACTCCCCCGAACCGATTGTTTCGTAGTGGCAGTCATTGTTGCATCTCATCAAACGAGCTCCTTGGATTACCCGTGGAGAGGATGCGCCGTACGTCTCTGCCAGCTGCTTTGCCAGCCCAAAGGCCAATCGCTCATCATGTAAGTCAGTCACAATCTATATAATATGCGTGTAGTCGCAGCTAGCAACTAGCTGTGGCTTGTAACCTACGATTTTGCTTTCCACAAGCTGCTAGTTGCTGTACTACTAGACTTGAATGTGGGCACCCACAAGACGAATTTCTCTGGGCTTCTTTCTTTCTCCCCTTTTAATTTCACAGTAGTTTGAGCACTTTCATTATTTCATGGAACTAACGACTGCTCCAAGAGGTGCAGATATATTTAGCACAATATACTACACTACATTATATATAGATACATACATATTAGATGTGTGTGCAAGGTCTGCTCCAGAAACGCTCATTGGGAACTCCCGAGAGAAATGGGAATGAAAAAAAATTGTGCTAGAACCACTATTTCCTAGTTTTTAGTAGTGCCACCAAGTAATAACCAAGTGGAAAAGACACACATCCTCTTTTTTGCCAATAGAATGTAGATATAGTTTCTTTGCTACCGTATCTCACAGTCTACACGAGCCCTACTAAAGGGAGACCAAGACTGTAAATGTAGAGGGCACCAACTACAGACTCACTATAAGGAATTATTATGATATCTGATACCGAGTTCGTGTAGGGTTACGGAGAGGGGACAAAAACTCACAGACAAAATCATTTAGCAGCACATAATTAGTTGTACTAGTTAGGTACACTTCCGTGCACATCGATAATTGTATGATGGTAGTTTGGCTGGTTAGAAGTAGTAGGAAGGAAGAAAAAGTTGATTCTGAAGGAACACTTAGTGGCTCGACCTGCATTCTCTCAGTCAGTGTCTCTATAGTTTGTGCTCATGTAGGCACGCAATCACAATCGCGCTTGTCATTCCAACACAAAGAGTGCTTACTGAGAGTTGCTCAACAATGTCGAGATTTCAGGATTGTAGTCCTTGTGCTGTCATTATGATTTCAGTTTTAAATAAAAGCAAAGGCTTGGACCATCAGATTCATTGATCGGGGAGCTCTACTGCTGTTGTTGTGTGTTGTGAAACTTTCTCCAAGATAATGTATAGTATATTTATATATGATAGATATGTTGTATAAATGAGCAGTGTTGACACTGTATTGCACATAGTTGTCCTTGCTTTTTCATAGTATAGTAGCACGGTAGGAAGGAGAACCTGGCTCTGTTTATACTGTCATTGGATGTATAATAGTAAGGCTGTTTACTTTGTTCAAAGAGTTTACTCTAAGTTTATGTGAGATCCGTTTAGGGACATTGTATATGGGCACTGTTGTTGTGAATATGAGATTGGTCTTGTCGTAATTGTTGAGCAATTTTGCTTTCTTTATTTTGGGAACTAATAATTGTAAGGGAAAAAAGTTGCAAAATAGGTTTGAAATTGGACTGTATTACTGTTTAAAGGTTTAATAAAATACCTTATGTAAAATACCTATAAAATCCTTGTTTCAACAGTATTGGTTGACTCAAGTCTTCATCGTTTTCAACTTCGGAAATGGAAGAAAATAGGAGACTATTCTGTTCATTGGGAGGCTACGTAAACACTTTTTGTTTTATTATCTTGTTTTCGTTTATTGCTTCTTCACTTTTTTCCTTCTCGTCCATATACTTGCTTTTGCTCAAGGCACACATAATATTGTAGCATTAAAAAATCCCAACAGATGTATAGCAATATTGAATTGGAGCGTACTACCAGATAGATGATCATCCTGATGTTTTCTCTTATCTGTGGCTCCATGTGCCTCAAACTCTACATTTATTACTTGAGGCTAGTCTAGGTTTTGTTGTGGTTCAAATCTTTTATTGTTCTAGCATAAAAGCTTTTGGATAAAGTTTCTGAGAGAAAGGAGCAGTATAGTTTCACTTGAACTCCTGGTTATTTGTGCAAATACAAAACTCATGCGTGTATTAAATGAATGAACCTTGTAACTTGTAGGCAAATAAATTTAATTCTGCAATTTTAAAATGGACTCAATAAGTAAATGCTGTAATGTCCAGTCCTACATGAATTCCAAATCAAAAGAAAATTTGATAATGAAGATTCGCAACTGGCAACTCATTGCCTCATTATTTCCAACGGTTGAGACCGAAAAAAGAGCTGCGGAACACAAATTACATTGGGTTCCACACTCTTATGAAAGTTTATGTGTTCGCGCGCATGTCTTGTCTTAATCACAACACGAAGGAACTGCATTTTTTGTCAGTTAAAATGCTTTAAACAAGGATCTTGTTTCTTTTACAATCATGTGCTCTTACACAGCAACATGTTACTAGAGTTTTTGCATGCGTCACGTTATCTTTTGCTGCGGAAAATGTGAACGACAGAAAGATTCTCGTAGTCCACAAACTGTATACACATGCATGGGAAGTTGCATGTAACATCTACTACATCTATGCGGTGCCTGCTAGTAGTGGTGTGAGGAAGAGGAAAACCATGAAATTTTTTCCTGTTGTAGCTAGAAATGCTTGTTCAATGTTCCGTTTGCATCATACTTTGTGTAATATTTTTACTGTGGGCTGACAATCTTTAGTTACCAAGTGAGATGGGAATGTGTGTAGTGCTTCTATTTATTAAAGCAGAAAGGTCCATTTTTCAAATAGTACTAGCACACAAGAATTTAGCATCTCCGACAAACTTTTACCCTCTACTTTCCATTTATGTTTCATGTTTTGTGTTATCGGCATGCAAGCACACGAGTCCGACATCCTTCCATGCTCTTCGTTAAATAAACAAAAAAGTTTTCTCCCGTCTGTCCTTTTACTGCGCTCTATAGCATACAGACTATACGTCTTGTTCATGTGCATGCAAAACTATGAAATGAATGGCATGGCCACGTTATAACGATAAGGCTCTTATGAGTAAACTCCGCATTGGTTTCCCGCTATTAACCGTTAATGCAATTTAGCCTGCACTACAAGTGCCACTGTGACTGTGAGTAGTCGCTGCTGCTGTGTCACTTTTTATGCAACCCAATCATACCGCTGGTTGTAGTAGTATAGCAGTTATGTGCATCCATTAAAATAATCTGTCATTTATCCTACTTTACTTACTCCTTCGTACCAACTAACATACTGCTCAGATGAGATAGTCCAGGTGAGCATAAGAAAAGTTTAATTCCACTTTATCCCATCCGAATAACTTTTAGCCAAGTTCTATGTAATTGGGTCGGCACGCTCAAAAACTCGCCAGTTAAATTATTAATGTAACCAAGTTTTGTACTTGTGTGTCTATTAGTCCATTAGCTTATTGCTCCAACTTCAACGGTATTAGTCACTAACTTTCTCATGTCATCTGGTTTAAGTGTTGCAGAAGAAAATTAGCTTTTAAGTTTGTAGGTAATACAAATTTGCAAATTTGGCTGTTGCCTTTGTAGCTTACGGGATGATTAATTGAAATATGCATTAATTCACATTATTATGGCATCTATAAAATTTTAAAGTTACTTAAGTTATTACTTTTTATTATTACTGATGTGAGAAGTATTAAATTGTTACGGCATTAGTTTAAGAGACCATTAGTTTTAAAAGGGATGTAAATATTGCAGTGCTTTAGCATACTTGGTTGAGATTATCAAGAGAAAGTGTGGAAAATACATCAAGTCTTTAATGTTGTCCCCAGTGGTGACATTATGACATATTTCTTGCCAAATAGTCGTAAATAAAAAATAAGAAGGCTTCAGCAACTTCCTTTGACTATTAAATTTCATTACTTTAGCTGTATGAAAGCGCAGCATTAATGAGTTTGCCAAAATTTATGACCACTTGCCTAACTTACTGAACCAGTGGAATCCAGCTTGTACGGTCAGTGACGACAAGTTTCCATTGTAGTTGGTTGCTCTCAGAATTACCGAATGTGTTTGGAACACACTCTCCTTATTTTTTGGATGGCTCTCAGCTCTCAAGATTGACCTTGCATTTCGTTCATTCAATTTTAGTACAAAGAGGAGTTTGCATGACGAACTAAATCAACTAAACCAATGGCACGGTCGTCATTTGGGTTGTTGAGTCGTTAATTCATGCAAAATAAAACGAGCTTTATTAGGCATTGCAATTTCAAAGCTTGTGAAGTTCACAAAAAACATGTCAAAAACTGAAAAATTTCAGTGAGCTAGAAAGGTTTTAATATTTTAATATTCGTCTTTAGGAAAAAATGTTCACGCAATTCTCACTATATGGTGAAATCTTTATTGTTCTTGCATACCGAAACCACCGGAACTCAAGGATAATAAGACATAAAAGATGATCGTATAAAATTGAAAGTGGAAAGAGGGAATTTTCATCACACTAAAAAAAACAATGAAATGTGGTAGAAGATGATATAATTTTTATCTGGATTATTCCAGTCGAGGTTGTAAAAGCTGAGATTCTTCAATAGCGTTGGTGGAAAAGGCAAAATGATAGTGGAAAGTCAGGATTGTCCTTGTCAGCAGTGATATCCCTGGCAAGACAAGCTGAAAACGTGACAGTACATTAAGTTGATGTTTTTATTCAGTTAACTTATAGAATGCGATTGAACAATAGCTAGAGTTTCGGTGACTTTTTTCCCCAAACAAAACACTCGCAGTTATTGCTTGTTTTATCACAGGCCATATTCAACTGTAGCTTTCAACTTCAATACAAATGATACTTACACTATACTATATAAAGTGTGTAAATGTGTAAAATCAGTTTTTAAAGAAAGTCAAAGTTGTTTCAGTCTCAGTCACTGGGGCGAATACGCGAATTTATTCGTTTTTTCATCCAACCGGTAAAAATTGCATTTCGTGATCTGGCAAAACTCTAGTACTTGCGCCGAAGCAAAAATATGAAGTAATGTTCAAAGCCTCAGTTTCAGTATGCTTCTTACGTAGTATGTACATTATACGATTGTGGAATATCATAACCATGTAATATTTTATATTTAATTTACAAATCGATTGCAGTATTGAGTATTGTAGAAAATTTAACTTTTTGACTGCATTACAGATAAGTATAATGCACAACTTATTGTTTTCCAATGTAAAAAAATATCATTCAAATAAAGTGGTCATTAATTTTTTAAGAATTCTGTCCATTATTGAGATTGGATCAAATCAACTGAACTATTGAGTGCTAATCAAATGACAAACTACTTACAGTTAGAAAAGTATGAAAGTAAATAAGTCTAAACTTCTTAAATACTGGACTTTTGGAAATTATGGTCTGTACTCCAAACAAGTCTGCATAAGTAAATCTAAATGGAAGGATTAGATTGGAAGGGAAAGAATTGGGAGCTTTCTTGCTGAAATTTAATCCTCTTGAACTGACCCGCTCAGGTAGGGAATCCCATATAAAATCATTGTATTGTGTACAGAAAGATAGAGTTTTAGCTTTTTGAATAAAATAGTTCCATTGACTCTCACTTGACAGTCTCTAGCCTGATTGACTTGACATCTACATCGCAGTCCCCAATGGGAAGCCATCCTTGTCAACTTTTACGCGTCTATTAGCTGACTGTCCAAACTTTAATTCATATATCTTGGTTTTATCCAGCTATGTATCTGCAAACCTGTGTGCTGAAACTAACTTTTTATACGTTCAGCTGGGGATAAAAAAGGAACAGAGGACCAACTTGAGTACTCAAGCACTGAAGGTGTTGGAAAAGGTTTCGTCCGTTTTCTGCTTGGTCGTACAGTTTGCCTCACACTCGTGTACAACCTTATCTCTCTCCTCTGTGTTACAACAAAAACATTTCCGCCGGCTACAGTAACTTTCTAATGGCCAATTTTGTCCTTTTCTCTACCCTGAAGTGTCAAAGAGATTAAGAAAATCGATCTTCCGTAGTCACTTTTTGTTAGTGTGAAAAAATCTGGCGGTCTTTCATTACGTACGCTTTCAAATTCTTTCGTAGAGTATTTTTAATTTTTATTTCCATTCCATATGGCTAGAAATAGAGAATAAGGGTACACCCGATGCCGTGTAAACTCGTACATTTCTACGTGCGTAAAACTCCCAGCCAATCAGAGCAGACCTCCAACTTCTACTTACTGATCTGACTGGCTGGGGGATTTACGCACGTAGAAATGTACGAGTTTACACGGCATCGGGTGGACCCCTAATGTATTAATGCATGAAAGAAATAATGGAGATACTTTGGATATTATTTTCTATGGCTGAGTTTTAGATGGTCGGTTTATACCTATTTATGTTATTTTCCGACGCATTCACTATCACTCTGTCAGTCTTTTAGTCCTGTCTATTCTAAGAATTTTAAAGTTTTATCTTTTATGTATATCTTACTTGTTTTGACGTGGCCTCATTTATTCCTTAAAGATATTTTGTGGGTGCCTGACTGGCTTTACATATTATACTATACTCGTAGTTGTGTATTTCTATTTCTGCATATGCATAATATTTATGCAATTGTATCTGAATGTGTGTGTCGTCAATGTCAATGACTGTGACGCTGTGAGACTAATGGCTTCAAAAGCTAATTAGTACCAAACCATGGTATTCTGCAAGTAAAAGTTCCAGGATGATAATTATATTACATTATCCAAGATTGTATTATTTTCCCACTCTGTTGTTACACATGAAAAAGTTTCAATATGGGCGTATAGTCCGAGCAGAATTGAAACGGAGGGAATGCAATGCTATGGGACATGCATTTGTGTGTATTCGACGTCCGTTTGAGTTTTGAGAATAGAGTATATGCTATCCATTATGAAACTAGAGAGTAGGACAGCTATCATTTGACCTTTAAGGCTTGCTACCTCATGTTCGTTTTCTCTGTTATCTCCTGCATTTATTTTTCGCTCATCATACAGACAAGAGCAAGCAAACTTGTGTATTCCCTGGACAATCATAGCCTGGTCATGAGGCCATATCAGATTTTTTGTTGGGAATTTGTTGCCCGTTTTCATTTTATGAGTAACTAACCAGCTTTTGGAACCCAGCTATAAGAATCCGACATTTTCTACAGGAGGAATAATTTAAATAATGAAAAACCTATTTTGCGTTACTCTCTAAGACATTTCCAAAAAAAATTTAACTCTGATTTAAATGTTAAGATATATATTTAATTCTGACTTGACAATAGCAATTTTTCTCCTTCTTTCAAATTTAAAATTTTTTACTTATAAGATAATTCACAACATATACTTTGTTAACATTACAATTTATTTTGAGAGGCTGGCAAAGCGAAAAGTGGAACTCAATAAACGAAGTAAGTAATTTAGAAGAGTAACTAACCAACCAAAGGCTTTATATTCTCAGTCAGTGAACTATAACTTCCCTCATGTGGGTATTGCTGTGTGTATGAGGCATTATTATGCGTTTACCCGGTATAGGCTGACTTTCGTGTTTACGTTAATTCGATAATTCGATTCCATTATTATCAGTGTCGCAGGTATTTATTATACAGTGTCATGGTCCCCACACCACAAGTATAATAAGGACAAACTTCTATTGTTCTGTCGGTTTTTATTTAAAACGCCCTTCACTCATTATATTGAGTTTGCTATTTTGGTTAAGATGCACAATTCTCATGACAACACCCCAAAAATTTGGTCCGTATGACCACCAGAGAATATTTACCTCTAGTTTAATTCCTGACAAAAAATTTGTCCTAATTCGTGATTGATTTCAATTAACAAACTTCTTTAATCTTTCACCCAAACTAGTCATCTCAGCGGTTTCCAGGTATTTTTTGTATATTTTTGATAAGATTTTGAGACTCTTTATGGCTAATTTTACTTTGCACTTTTTAAGGTTTACTCCTGACTTGAATTAAATTCTATGAATTCTATTCTCTGAGGTAACATTGTAAAACCTATTACTTGGTTAGAAAACATGCAACAAAAGTTTTTTGTACAGCGTTCAATATAATTTTTTCGGTGAAGGTTTCAGACTACTAATATTTGTTAGTTACAAGTTGGCTTTTTTCACATATAATTGTTATATCGAAGCAGGACAAGTGCAGCACGATTGTGTTGTCTGCGCTCATAGAATGAATCGGATTACTGATTCAGCATAAAAGCATGTTGACATTGTAGTTCTTTAGTGAAATAATATTACTATATATTTAAATATCATTGTGGAAAATAAATTTCAGGCGTCATAAACATTGTGACATAAGGCATAGGCAACCTTTTTTAAACCTGTTTTTGCCTTTTACTTGCATTAAAATTAGAATGTACTCCCTTTGTATTTTGCAAAAAGGATTCGAAATAATATTGCTCATTTTTGAACTATATCTCATACTTTCTGTCGCTGTTTATGTTACATTTCATTTTTCAAGCCCATCTTCAAAGCTGTTTCCTTTATATTTTGATCCCTTGAAAACAACTTTGGCCACAAAGAAGTTGCACTGACTCGCATTGCAATCTTTATATTTTAAAGCCGATAGATATTTATATAAATGGGGGAAGCACGGTTTATGGATCACCTTTTAAACAAGCTACTATGCTCACATGTAAAAAAGCTTCCTTTTCAAACGTAAATATGGCTAAACTAAGTCTATGCACACAGCATATTGAACGATATCGATTATTGAAAATACACTGTAGGAAATTGCAACTTTGCATTCTTATGCGCCCTATTTTTTTGTTTAGTCCATGAAACCATATATAATTAGCAAAATCGCTATGTTTGTATCCATCCGTAGATTTCACAATTGAAAACTGGGAGTCATTTAGTAGATAGCTATCAGAGTTTTTATGTTATAGCCCAAAAAATCATCTGTAGCTCTATCTGAATCTTATATAGTAGACCACTATTGAGGAGGTTACATTTAGGCTTCAAGTGATTTATTTGCCAGCCAGCTTGTCGTAACTCGTTGAGTAATGCCTAAAGGAACATGCGTCTTTTTTAATAAGAATCCTTGTGCCTGTCCAACTATGATGCATTGAGGAAGACAAAAAGCACTTTGAAGTTCATTCAATCCATTGTGCGTATGTATGGTACGCTTAGTCTGATTTATATTTCCGTAGTGGTCTCTAAAAAGTGGAAGGAAAGATTTCTTCCATATTTAAGTAGGTAACAGTACAGCATAGTCTGACATGTTATTTTAATCCTTATTGCTTAAAGATGAACCAACCTCGAAAATTGAGAAATACACTTCAACCAGTCATAACATAGCTGCTATTAACCCGATGGGAACTGCGATGCCGTCTGCATACAGCAAAATATAACGCTGCTTTTATATTATTTCGTCACACTTCCACATCACTTTCCATACATGGTTATGCGCTCAAGCTGTCAAAAGGTGAAATTTTACAGAAAATGATTTTAAAGGATATTTATCCGAATTTAAATGACTGCTTCTAAAATGTAATGAATTACTCAGTATGCCAGCTTTATTGGTAGGAAAATTACAGGAAACTTCAGGTTTTTGCAAAATCGCTTCAAAAGTTATAAACAATGCAAAATTTTAAAAATACCAGTTTGGAAAATGGACAATATTGAAATATGATACAGCTGAAATTGACTGTGTAACATGTTTTTGTAGTACAGCGTAAAACCAATATGTAGCATTTGCTATTGCTATGTATACAGAGGGAAAATACATGTTCGTTGTCATTTTTCTGATCCAAGGGATGGATGGAATTTTTTTCCGTAAATAGCCTTTCCTATCTGTACACTGCTATGAGGACATATGAGTTTTTTGCTCTAGTGGTTCACTCATGGTGTTCTTTTTCGCTAGGTTGTTGTAATTTGGCAAGTCATGCATTTTTGATGACATTGGCATTCAATCCAATTGTAGATGATATTTTGTATCCATTCACGTGCACATTATGTGGAAGCTCTTTCTTGACAATATTATGATTGTATTCGTATTTACTTTTACCTTCCATTCGTATGTATAATTATATCTAAAAAGGGAGAAATGCTGGAGCAAAGAGCATCATCACATTCTCCTCTTGTATTGGTATGTTGGACTGGTCGTGATGTCGCATATGAAGTATGCATTTTGGTGTGTTATGCTCCATATCTACTCTATATTTTGTTCTCCCTATAATGTAAAAATGATTCGGCGAAAAAGTATTTTATGATTATGTTGAAACTTTTGTTTTGTATATTCAGTCGTCGCATTTTACTTTCTTTGTCCATTTCTGTACGTCAAACATACAGAGGGAAAAATATTACTTTGTTCGTCTTACATATTTGGAGAGATCATATTACGATTTATTTTGTGCCCATTGTAGTCCTGTGCACTCTCTTTAACGTGAGTGAGTGACGGTATCACGAAAAGAGGAAACACATTTTGTACTTTCTAAAAGAGTATCTGTTCGGGGAACTGTAATGGATACGTGCGTAGTTTTATGAAAACGAACAAGAGATGTATATTGACTTGGTCCAAACTGGAAGAAAGTGTAGAGGGGGAAAAGTTTCTTTTGTTTACTTCTAGTAGACATTCTCTTTTTGCTACTGCTGGATGGAAGCTTCCCTTTTTAGTGTCATACCTTATAGCTCCAGAGTAGCAAATGTATCCAAATATTCGCTTTGGCCATGTCTTTTAGCATTTTATTGCACATCGTGCCTGTTGAAACGACGAGTTTAGAGTTATTTACTTCTCTTTGTACCAATGTAGCCCAATGGCGTCACTCCAGACATGGCCTGACTTGACACTTTTGTTCCTAAATGGCAAATATCTGTATCTGTACCACCGTGTTTCACTGGTCTTATATATATTTGTCTATTGTACAAGTGTGGGGCGCGAGTTCCATCACAAAAGCAATCCTCAATGCTACTACTACTGCAGTCTCACCACAAGACAGACATCAACCTACCTAAGTTGAAATAACGCCTTTTCATTCAGAGACGAGAGTTTCCAAGCTCCCTAATGACCAAATGCAACAGCTTTTTGGTTTTCAGGAGTCCATTTTGTTGTACTTTTGATCTCAAAAGTTGCTACTATGCTTTATAGTGGATCCTGTTGCACTAAGAAATAGCAATAGATGCATTCATTTTCAGGGAACTGAAGTTGGCAAATTTGCAGTCTGTCGGATGCTAAATAGTCGGTATCGCTTTATTAGCTATCACTTAATGATTTTGACTGGAACTGGAGTACTGAAAGCAAGAAAATGTGTGTGTAATTGAATTAATAAGTAGCACTATTAGGACTCCCTGTAGATGTTTCTAAGTGGCCAAAGAAAACATGGGAATTGAAAAGAAGTTTTAGCTATTTAGTTAGTTGGTGCCGTAGTTACTTTGTGCTTTCTAACTTAAGTGGCCAGTCACATTTGACTGTAGCTACTAAACATAGTCAACCTGTCTAATGCATAACCACTTGGAAAATGTTTTTGTCAGGTTACCTTTCAATTCATTTGTAAGTTTTTCCATGAGTTGAGTAAACAACTGAAATGCTTACCTTTCTAAGACTGAGTTTACTCAACCAAATTGCTTGATGAACTCAACTCTTTTCTTTTGTTTTCATTAAAGCCCCTATATAAATTCTCCAGATAGGAGCCAAATTTTTGCAGGTTCACATTAATTTTCTCAATGGATCCTAAACAAGACTGACTGTTTACGTTTCCTTGGGATCGGGAACACAAAACTTGCATTGGTGTAAAATAGTGTGTGAAATTTTTGCCTTGATCGTTTAAATACATATCATCAATGAGTTTCATTCAGTCTGCCATGTGCACTTCCACTAGATGCATTCCCAAATCAAACAACCAGGAAAAAGTGTACATATTCATGCTATGTTCTGTGTTTGAAGGTAAAACATAAAATAGAACTTAACGTGTGAGGAATGAAGAATATTGAGCACACAAAATGCTTGAGTGGTGCTAAAAGGATTTCATTTTATCATTGACTGCTCTACACGTCAAAGGGATGTGTGAGATACGATTTGAATGCACTCTTCGACTCACAGGCTTGTAAAAAATATTCTACTCATCCGGCTCTTGTGTTCAACTACAATAATTTCCATCTTTCAGTGTCCCATGTAAACTTTCTCATGGTGTGAGGAAACTCTCTGATGATGGAGACCGCCTTACCTCCACTGTTTCTAACTTGAATAAACCTCAGCAAGAGGGTATTACGACGAAGCCGGGTTAGGAATTATTTATGTTAATATTACAAAAAACCAGTAATAATAATTAGGGGTTTTTATCGTTTTTCGGTAGTCTCATCAGCTAGTCTT
>Ga0210040_10006870_pt1 | contig 13977 bp, 6 predicted proteins | sample CryGeyCG12114_NA_FD_185462 | JGI IMG/M metagenome (GOLD analysis project Ga0210040, IMG submission 185462) | Groundwater microbial communities from aquifer - Crystal Geyser CG19_WC_8/21/14_NA (SPAdes) (version 2) | ecosystem: Environmental > Aquatic > Deep subsurface > Groundwater | place: USA... | reverse complement strand
TGACACGAAACGATCGGTTCGTTTCAATGGCTCGACACGACACGAAATTACCGGTTCGGTCCGTGTCAAGCTATTGACACGAAACGAAACGAGAATATTGACACGAACCGACACGTGCCATTCCCTACACTACTTGAAGCTATACTACTAACTATTATGTTGGTTTTGGTATGCACACAGTTTGCAAAACTAATACTTCCCATCATGTGTCCTTACTCCTACATTATGGCTTAATACTATACTGTTTGCTTGAAATCATTCCTCATGTTTCTTTTTCCAACCTATTGTTCCCGTTACGTTCGTTACTAACAGACTTTGCTTCCTCTGCTCGTATAATGTAGTGCAGCAATCCATATTACACAGGGACCTCACTTAAAAGATGGAATTATCTAGGGCATAAAATTGCATCATCTTTCTTTCATGGTTACATTACATCTTGTATATTGGTACTATGGTAGTGAAGTCTACTTTTACATCTCTGGATTAGTTAACATTAGTTATAGTTACTGCATGACTAGTATTATAGAAGAAATTCACAGGTTTTTATTGTATCTGATTACCCTAGGATGATGAGAGAGTGGAAAAATGCAAGTAGAACGAATGACGTGAGCTATATAAATGAGGTGATGCATACTAGGTGTTTGGATGATACTCGACTAAACTAATCATAATATAAATATGCATAAGAATTGTGTGCACGTTATGCTGCACTAGATTGTATTGGTGCTCTTTTTTCTGGCCGCTTCAATCAGTTTTAGGATGATAAATTATATTCATGTCAAAGCGGTTTACACTTTGAGTTTCATTTTCAGTGTACAATAGAGAGGTTATGTGAGCAAGCAAGTATGATAAGTTTTTTAGAATTTCATTTCTTCACCTTTGCACATTTCATGTATATAAAAGTAAACGCGAGTCTAGGCAATAAGGCCAGAGTATAATTTAGCTGGTTTGAATCGATTGATTACATGTTTTTTGTCCCGATTTGATACAGAATAACTACGTGCACTGCTCTGTTGGAGCAACTTTGGATGTACTAGTTTCGTCGATTGTGTATTATTTAGTATCCGTATGGAAAAAGGAAAGCTATGTATAGAGCTGTGCAGGGTTTTTCGCATAACGTGCAGGTTATTTACTCGCCCAAGAAGGCTGCTAATGGAAAAGTTTAGACACATGACGGCTCAAAATGTGTGTGTGTAGTTGAATGGAGTACAAGTTTTCTATGCATTCTTACACAACTTGTTCATTTAATGCCTTATAGTTAGAAAAATCAGATTGGGTGAATAAAATGGGAGCCTTTCAAATCCATATAGCTATTTGAAAGCCAATGAAACTTGGAAACAGATCAGCTGATGCAAATTAATCGTTCATCGTGGTTATATAGTATATCGTATATCCAAGGTTCCTTCCATGTTCTCAGTTGCGTAGAAAAGCAGCTGTTTCCCAATCTAGATGCTACAACTCTAAAAGGTTGACTGATGAGAAAGGTTTTGACTTGACTCCTTTGAATGTCTCAAGTAGGTTTGGTAAGTACTCAAAAGGAGTTCGTCTAATGGCAAGCAAATTGCACAGTCTTTTGAATCCGAGATCAATGTATGTAATTATGAGTTGTAAAAGTAATTCGTATCATCATTAATTGGACTCATTGTTTATGCAGTGATTTTTTGGATTTGCTTCTTGTTACATAAGGCAACAAGACTCTTTGGAGCTAATTTTGTTTCCTTTCATACCAGTACTAACTTACAAACTGAATATACAGTAAAGTGAAGACGTCAGTGACTACAAGTGGAGGCATTTATCAAGATTTTTGCTACCCAACTAACTAACTACAAGTAATAATACTAAATAAGTTGGCGGTAAAGTGTATACAGTACACAAGTTATTCAATGCTGGATAGTTGGGAAATACTTTAGAAATTCATGTTGTCAAAAAAGGCTCATCAGGAACTAGCAGAGCAGAAACTTGAGCCTAGTTTAGTGTACAAAATCCTCGGACTTTATTGGCACCGCACATCAGGAGATGCGTTTTAGTCATAGATCATGAAAATTTCATTTCATTAGGAGGCTTTATATTATTTTCGATCGCCATCTGTTTGCCTTGGCTCATTCTCAGTGTCTACCATGTTTACGCAATGTTAACTCACGTTTGGGATACTATTTGAGCTAGAGTTAGCTAGTTAGTTTGTTATAGTCATAGCCAGGAGACATGATGCTGTGCTATCCTTCTGTTTAAAAATATATGATAAATGAAACAGAAGGAAATTTTGTGCGCATATATTACATTTTCAAATTACTATTACCATGTAGTGTGCAGTCTCATTTTTTGGCGTCATCAAAAACTGCTCATAAAAGTATGGTACATCATTATTATCCTTGGTTCATGCATGTTTGCCAAATTTACTATTGCCAAAATGATAAGCTGATGTGCTGCTGAGACTGTTAATACATGCTAATAATTGTGTACGTTATATGGCCAGTCTGTGCTATAGGCAGGATGTGATTTAAGGTGTTTTTATCTTTTATCCTTTTTGCAAACGCTCAGTGCCACTAACGGAGCACACAGAACAAAACCAATCCTAGTGCTCTTTATGATATACTGCTATGCATAAAGTAAAGTATGGAAGTTTGATAACAATGTGGTTAACTGTGTGTTTTATTATTGAAATCGTATGATAAATTTACTGGATTTGCATTCATAATTATGCAATATTTTTGTAGGGAATATAATATAAAGCCTCGTTTAAATATTCCAGCTTGCTAACCAATGGAAGGCATCTAGAGATGCCTGAAACTGAAGAGCATTACTGATGGGAATTTAATGCTCTTTTGAAAATTTCAATGACATTTTTTATTACATGTGTGCAATCAAACGGTTATTATGGAGCGGTATCCATTTGACGTACATTTGAAGAGACATTAGGAGCATCAATTTATTATGAATGCTCGAGCAACAGATAAATTAACATTTTGCCACAAGTACACTTTAAGTACCCTTTATAATGCAGTGCACTTTTTCTTCAGAAATGCTCTAAATGATACCTAAATGAAATATACACCATTTTAACTAACCCACATTTTGTACGAACAATTAAATAAAACTTGTAGCATTCAAAAGAGCGTGTGACATAGCACGTTAATTAATTTTGAATCCCATAGCCTCAACTTAAATTGTATTTAACTCGCCACAAGCTGTCCCAATGAACAATTCATTTACCTTACAGCAAGATCGTATACGTTGACATTACATTTGCACAAGTTGACAAAGGCTTGCAGTAAAGTTATAGTAGCTTCTCGTCATTTAAAATTAGTTTCTATTATTCTTATCCCTCCGTCTACCTCTGTAATTGTTGCCACCTTTGAACTTTGACTGTGACCTTTGAACATTATTCTTTTTGCTACAAATTCTCAATCCCTAGTTTCAAATTTCATCCGGTATTCAAAATAAGTGGGTATTACCTAATGCCATATGTTGTATGCTGAAGCCTTAGGAGTTGCCTTTTTCCAGTATTTCACATTTCTATTACTGATTAGTTTCAATTTACAGAGAGACAGCACCAGAGGATACTTGCAATCCTTGAGCAGATACTTATTCCCAGCCTATGCTCACATGCAGCATTAAATTATAATGACACAATCTACTACACGTAACTGTACTCCATAAACTTTCTAGGAGTGAATATTTTTCATCCTTGCTTATACATTTCATTGCATTATTCTCCGAACATTGCATTATACATACATTGTAATGCTGCTTATAAGTATATTCTCCTGCGAGTTTTTTCCGTTCCTACTAATATCCTACCTACACATCACATAATAGTACATAATGAACATTGCATAGTATATCAAAACCATAGACGGCTACCCTCTTTTCTCCCTATTCACTAAATAAGGGAGAGAGAGAGAGAGAGCAAACCTGTTCCATTATCAACATCAGATTTCCTCTCCTTCGCTTTTGCATGAATTCCAAAGTCTTGCAGTCTCTACATTATATACATGGTTTGCGACCGTTCAACAAACTATACGTAGTATACCCAGCCATGTATGCTTTTACCCACGATAAAAAAGAAGGGAGAAAAGAAAAAAACGTTTCCCTCTCCTCTCTCCTATTTCTAACTGCAAACATAGTCATTACACAAAAGAGGCCAGGAAAAGCAACTTAACTTAAAGTCTGAGGAAATAGTAATGCACGCAGGTTTGTTTGTGCTTAAAAAATATAGTTGTGCATTAAATTAGCAGACAGTATTTTCTTTGCCAAGGACAAATTTTACGCTACACGTTGTAGAATAAACAAAGGGAAAAATTACAAGAGAAACAGAGTCCAGTGTCCATACCATGTAACTATACAAATCCAGTCCCCACAAAACAGATGATTTTTAAACAACATCCCCAAATTTACAATGCCTCCGATAGTTTGTATTCATAAACAACCATGCAACATGAGTTGCACAAAAAATGTCTAGTACTCCCTTTATGAAATTACGAGTGGAATTGAAACTCATGCAGTACAACAGTAGTGACTATATTGTGCCTGCCTATATGATCTCATTCACTGTTTTCATTCATACACTCTAGAGTGTTCCAGTCCAGTGCCATCAATAACATACAGTGTATAAAAAACTCGCTAAAATTTGAGCATCCATCCCCTTCCATATGATAATACATAGATTCCCGATAGGGAAACCAAATGAAACCAGTCCGGCTTTCATTACTATTTACCACGAGGGCGAGGGTGTCCATATTGCCGCATGCGTGCACTCTCACTTTAATTCACAAACTTTGGAGAGGGGGAGAAAATGTGCGTGCATATGTACATACATGTTGTCTTCTTTTTTTTGTTCCCTGAGAGTTAGTTAGTCATAGTTATTTGGAAGGGAAATGAACTAACTAGCTAGCTAACTATTTACAGCTCTCTTTTCAATCTGAGAGTGACTGAAGGCGCTTTATAGTTTAGTATGTATTTGTACATGTGTGTGTGTGCACAAGGGGAAAAAACACCTGGGGGCTCATTTCAGTCCATATTCTCCAATGACTGGAACTCGACGGATACATATGTATGTGCACTCCAGCGCTAGATTCCACAAAACGCATCTTTCTATATATTCTTTCGTATATGTACTTTTTCCGTAGCATCCTTCTTCCTCTAATGGATGAAAGCACAACTCTCTCCGTTTCAATGTGCATGTGTATATTTTTACCAATGAGTTACTTACTACTTACTTGCCATTTTCCCAAGAAAGATCGATCCCCCTCTCTCTTCTTTGCTCATTCCATCTTTTTTTATTATTATTAGCATTGCAGTTGGTTCTCAAAGTTGAGGTTGAGTTTGTACACACAAACAAATACACATGCCTTGGGTAACAGAGAGAGAAAGAGAGAGAGAGAGAGAGTCTGTATGTTTTTTAGATTGCATTGCTTGTGTTTTTGAAAGCTTGATCCCAAGTATTCTCTCGGGGAAATGTCCTTTCGGCCGACCTTTTCCTCTATGTTTAATTACACGCGTTGGGGTTGACTTGAAGTATATAAAAGTGGCTGGACTCCCTTTACTGGCTGCATGGCTTGCTAGGCGAGTTTGATTGAACCAATTGTTTGTAGTTGCTTTTTGTGTGTCCAAAATCAAAATGGGCTTCTATAATAGTGAGTATGCTAGTTTCGGTAAATGGTTATTTGTTGCATTTGGTTAGCAAGGTACCCTATGAAATAACAAGCGACGTCAAATAACTTTAGACTGGAATTTTTCAATTTTAATTTTGAACAACCCATAGTTACTCAAAGAGCACTTGCACAAGGGTTAATTAATTTTGTAAATGATTGAGTAAATATTGCTCACCAGTTGGTCTATTTATGTAATGTACATGATGGCATTCAAAACGCAATGATTTCTATACATTATAAATAAATTGTAAATTTGTATTGTACCTTTCGTATTTTCAGATATGAATGTTCTGGTCTGGTACTGTATCCATTCCTCAAGTTTGATTTCCTTGCCTGAAAATCTGGGATTTGAACGAGAAGACAATAGAAAATCGTTATATTGAGGTAACATCATAAATTTAATGTGTTTAAAGCTTGAATTCATGATAGCATAAGATTATATTGGAATCATCATACGGACAAATTGAGTAAACAGAGAGAACCATAACCATAACATAACGAATGGTTGGGAAATGTTGCAAAAAATTATTATTTTCCATAAGAATAACGTAGCTTGTGATTATTCCATCTCTCATAACATCCATACTTTCTAGCTATAATTACAAGAGTCAGTCACGATAACGATCAGAGTTCACTTTACTAATCAACATGGCACAGTATCCTTGAAACAATAGATTCGTGAAAGGACAGAAAACATATCCTGGCCTTTCGGCTCCTATAAATCAACTTCATATGGATCCACATGCACAAAACCCTTAATGTTATTCTATCTCCAAGATTTGTTTTTCTCCTCCTTTCCCTTAATTTAGCAGAGAGCTTTCTCTCACACACACACAGTCCGTATCTATCTATTCCTGCGCGTGTCTTTGCTCCCCTTTTAATATTCCAGTCAACACGGGCATCATTACTGAGTTTCCACTACTTACAATACTCGGGAAGGAACATAATAGCTTCTGTGCTTTTACTTGCTCCCTTATTTGCCCACGTCTTGGGAAAGCTCGGACTTTTACACTTAATTATACAGCGATACCCGTCCATTGGTTCGTGAGCTCAAATACAAAGCCCTGAGATAAGCAGGGCACATCTACTCACTCACTCACTCACTATGCAACCATTACCTATCCAGGGAATCAGTCACAGTGGCAACATGTGTACCTCAATGGCATACCGTTAAAGCCTCATTTAAAAGATTGCTTTTCCTACTCCTTCTGACTATTCCTACCCGAAACTGACTGAATTTCCAACACTCCGTCAGCCAGTGTGTTGTATACTTAACCTTAAAATAGTGTGTTAGCTAAGTGGATACAACAAGCCTCTTTGAAAACAAAGAAACTCACCCGGCTTTGTAACAAAGGAACTCCAAGTACACCAATTCTCTCACCACGCACAAGAAAGTACGCCACTTGAGCTCTATCTCATCTCAATGTGTATCCATCCACTCACCCGGTTCCCATATCATATCGCACAGCTGATAACTAACTAACTAACTAACTAACCACATACTACACATACATGTGTCAACATCTGGCCAGTTTTCTTTTCCAGCCGTATGAGCATTCAATGCATGTGCCATGAGGTTTTCCTATCTCCTAAATAAAAAGTGATCAAATGTTCATTCCTATCATAGCTGTAGATGTAGCATACATATCTTTGTGAACCAGGGATATCTAACATCCAAGCTGTTACTAAGTTTGTATCCATAGACACTTTTTTACTGCGTCGAAACCAACACGAGTTCATGTGGGTATACATTGTGCGTACATGCGTGGGTAAAGGTAAATAGGACGTTAGTTAGAACGGACAAACGTGTGTTGTAATGGCATGCTAAAAGTTAGTTAGTAACTTACTTTAGTGATGGAGAAAACCGCATGCAAATCTTTTAGACAACAACAATAATAAAAGCACATCCATCGGGCCATTTGTATGCACATAAAAGGGGAGCAGAGTAGCCAATGACATGCCAGTTTGAATGTATGATGTACTATGGATAGAAACTTAAACCAAAGCTCCTTTAATAGGCAGAAAACTTGCAGTGCTTTTATACTTAAATTCATACTATACTATACGTTGTGTGCCACACATGAACTTAGTTAGTGATTTTTTACACTACTTCTATACTACTATCATGAATTGTCGTTAAAATTGGAGCCCACACATATGCGGCAAACAAAGAATGCTGATCAATGGAGTCGATGAATAAATCACAATCAGTCAGTATATGCACGAATAAGAGTTTTACCTACTCCAGGAGAAGGCCATTGCAGTAGGGAGGTAGTGAGTAACTGTACTATAGTCTGGTAATGGTGCTTGTACAGAGCAGTTGAGCATGATGAGCTTTTCTCTCTTCACTTGACTTGACAGACTCGAGATTCCCAGCACGCGCTTCCTATGGGTTTATGATGATTGTATTTACCTTTAAGAAGACTTTGGGCTCTTGTATGCCCCCACCTTATGTAATCTCTGACTGACTAAACTGACTGACTTCTGTGTTTTCCCGTACGTTTGGGTGAGAGTGCAGTAAAATAGAAAGAGAGAGAGAGTCAGGTTGACTCACAGTGCTCCTCCCTGTGTTTCCACTGAGCTCAACAAAAACAACAACAACCACTTTGCACACCCATCCAGTCTTTCTGTGTGATTTTATAGGTCGTATGTCCTTTTCTGAACAAGTTACTGTAAAACTCTCACAGTTGGCTATAGTCTGTCAGTTGGTATTTTGAATGCACTTGGAAATGGATTTTCTCCTTTGTGACTTTCTCTGCTGAATGCTACTATGATGATGAGATTGGTTTTTTTCCAGTGGTATGTACTATATTTGAGCATTAGTTGATGGCTAGTCTTTTTGAGTAGGGCTGAAAGAAAAGATTCCTTATGACACCTTTTTTAGTGGAGTTTGTTAATAAATAGATAAATTAATTCTCCAGTCGTGTTGCCTAGAATATACATTGAATTTGGTTAGTCTACTGCGAACTGAGGGCAGGCAGTGGAGTTAGTTGTGCACGTACATAGGTGCAACTGTACAATCCTCTCGTTATAATGATTGAGTGGAACACAATGAAATGGGAAGTTGATAAAGTACATTATTATGTTTTCACCTACGAGATAGACTCCTCCATATACATGGAGCAGGGCTCTTTCACTTCCCATGTGCACTCAACAGGGTTGTTTATGTAACCATGAGTGAGTAGTGTGAAGCCTATACATTATAAATGGCTATGGTGATCACTATAGTGAATCAAGTGTGTTAGAGTAATGTGTTAATGGAATGATCGTCAATGAATTTTGGCTACAATAATGGTTCACATGTTATACTTGATATGTGTGTGTGTTTGTGTGGGCACGTTGGAAAGGTGTAATTTACTCTGTCACTCAGACAAAGTATAAATTTTCAATATCCCGTGCGTCATTTTTGGAAACTAGGATGGAAACTGAAGTGGTACTAATGTGAAAGGGATCACAGTAGGAAATTAAAGTGTGAAATATGTTGTTGAGCAGTGGAGCAAAGCAAAGTTATGTATGTGATGAAGTAATTGTAACAGATAGAAAAAAATGTACCACTTACTCCTGCCTCTGGAGTGTTCTGGTATGCAAAGCTTACTAGTAAATTGTTTTCTGATGGAAAAAAATATGCTTGTTCCTTTGAAATAGGACTTCTCTGTGTTGTAATTTCTGGAATGGTAGACAAGTAAACGGGAAATAGTTTTTTGACTACGCAATTATGGGAATAGTACAAGGTACTTGGGATGTACAGTAAAGGGATTTGAGTTGAATCCCACTTGTATCGTCACAGTCAATAAGGAGAGGAGGGGAGCACTTTTTCATATTTTTAATGCATAACACAGGTGGAAAAAATGAAAAATTATTTGTACTAACAACAAAATAGTCAGATAGCAGGACAATACAGTGCAATATAATATGACCTCTCTTTGATGCCTTTTTTCTGAATACGAACTGCGGGAACATCTTCAGGGAATGCGAATTACATGGCCAGAGGAGCAATTTTTTTATTCTTTTAGTTGAAACAGAGTGGGAGCACTTACATGTTGCACACCCGAAAGGTGGCTCAAGTGCTCTGTAGTTACGGATGAGCTCAAACTTTTAAATTGATGCCGCCATGTCATGGTGTTGTAGACGAGAGGAGTATAATAGGAAAACTGCCTTGGCTCGTAACTATGGAGACACCCTCCGCTCGATCTGTTCAATATTTAAGCTCATGAGCTTTGCATCAAGAGAGGAAAGTGAGTATAGTCCTCATGCCTATTGTTCCAAAGTAAAAATGAATGGGATTGAGGAAAGGGCACTTTAAAAAATATTCCACTCTATAATCAGATTTAGCTTATGCACATCATATACTGTATGCATACATACCACACATGTGCTCTGAGAATATTGCACACATTTTGGGAAATGAATAGAGCCAATGTAGTTCCATTCGAAGCCCAAGGCTTTCAAACGGAACAACCACAAAAATATATTGGAATCAGCATATTGCATTGACTTGGAGGATGGGAAATTAAATGAACTATGAAACAGAATCCAGGGTTTGAGTTCAAGTCATCGCTAGTTAGTACACCAAAGTGCCTTTTAGCTCCAAGGGTTTCCGTGGTTAGCCAACAAGCCTATATATGTATGTATGCGTTATATCTTCGTCACATGTTGTAATCAAACGAACCCATTGCCACCATAAAAGAAATTTGACTGCGTAAAACTCGCACAGCGCATTATAGTGCATCAATTGGTAGGCCATCTTCATGGCGAGTCACCTACAGCTGACGTATGCAACTTTTTACTTGCTACTTAAATCTAGCGTGTTGGGTCACAGCAATTAGAAATCCATTATATAGTAGTTAGCGAGGACAATGACAATAAAAACTGGACCTATCTCCGACTATATAGATTACTAAACTGGAATCAATTTTTTGCACTTGTCTATTAGCTTGAAGCATGAAATTCAATGCATTTACTGTTTACCGATATAATGGTCCAATTCTTGCAATCTTGCTACTTTAATCTGATTGAATCTCGTGATTTGATTTTCGGAAAAAACGGAGCGCAAAAGGCAATTCTCTTTCAGTTTGATGTTGCTCGAGTCAGTTATAGACTATCCGGAAAAAGGAGGTAAATTTTTCCTGTCCTGTGTGTGATAAATTTGTGTAGTAGGATAGGATAAAATTTACCTCCTTTTTGCGGACAAGGTATACTACATGGTTTGGAGAGCAAACATCTACTGGATCCTATGGGTAGATGAAATGAAGCGTTTTATAGTTCAGCAGTGTTAATCTATATAAAGACAAACATTTATCGTCAAGATATAAAATGAAAGGATACTTTGAAATCGTTCAAACTTTAAGGTTAAAAAGAGGATTTGAAGACTTTTTTGCTCAAGAGCTTTCAATTCATGCAGGCATAAGTAAAGCCTGGTAATTGTGAATTTCGTCCAGCCAGACATATGGGTTGCACATAGAATAGATTTTTAGTCTAAACGAAGAGTGTGTACAATTTTGTCCTCCTCATAGATGGGTAGCAGGCACACCTACTTTATTCATAGAATGGAAAGTGTAGTTAGTTAGTTTACTCACATAGTCATGAATATGCTTGAATGTCCTACAGTGCGATAGTGGAATCAATCGATGGCATTATGTTATGTCTACAATGTGGATGTTGTCCACAGTTCACATTTGGAAAACAAACACGATTCATATGAATAAATGACCACTCGGTATTTATTGTGTGAGCGATAGGAGAGTACTCTGGGTGGCAATGGGGGGATTCACTGCTATCAATTATTATTATGAGTTTGAATTAAATTCCTAAGAGAAATGTTTTTTCAATGATTAAATCTTTTAATTATTATTGTGCCCGCCATAATAATTATAATGCTTTAATATTGAGGGGAAATTATATTGCAGCTGGAATGTATGAAATGATAGGGGCTCAATATTGCAATCGCAGCAGCATGCCTTCTTTTTCTGGTGTATAGACATTTAAGCTCCGAAAAGTTGATGAATATTGCTGCGTAATATGGTTTGTTGCTACCCAGCAGAAGTAAATTAAGTAAAAAAAAGTATATGCGAGTCTCTAAGGTATTCTCCGAAAAATGTAAAACTAAAAGAGTATTAAAAACACTGATTATTTCTACAAAATCCCTCTTGCTACTGTTAAAGTTTACTTGCTCTCTCTCTCTCAAATGGGCTTCGGATTGGACAATATTTACTGCTCTCACAAGAGTATCATCAGACTTTTGTTTCAAAGGTTGCACTGCGTGTTAACTGTATATTCTGAAACCTAATATGATATAAAAGACGTGAATAATTGGACCCAAATAATGGAACAATGATCCAGTTTCAGTCCTGTAAATTGAGATTTGTAGAGAACTCGCTTTATAAAACCTACTCAAGTAGTATTCATTAAATAGTTTCGAAACATATAAATTCTCTTTGTATTCAAGTCCATAAGATACATTGACTATGAGTACTGCAGATGCGATGAATATGCATTCCGCTATTCATTCTCAAACACTTTCTGTGCGCACACCAGCCAAGGAAGAATAAAAATGTTTCAAAAAAAGAAGTACGGGTATGCCTCACGTGCACGTAAATTTGTAGTCAGATATGTATTAGTTGAGCTGGTGTCATAGGATTTCACTCATTCATTTATGAGGTGATCTGTGCAAGCCAGTTAAGTCACAGCCCATAAAAGATGTTACGCATTTGATTTCATTGCATGTTCTATATATGTTGATGAGGATCAAAAAGGTTTCGTGTCGCACGTTCTCTACTCACATCACACGTGCACCTACACTACGGTATGCTTCACTCTCAGGCTTTCCGTCTCCATCACTATAGACTACATGTATAATTTAATCTGTGCCTTAACAGGTCCATCATTTAATAATGTGAGCTGCTCCAAGCATTAGGTAGCTTGTTGGTAGTATTTATAATGATAAGTGCGGGTGCCAATGGAGCCTTCCATGATGTATTTTGCACCACCACTACCAAATCTCATATGCAAATGAATGTTTTCTCATATCCCATTTCCCGGGAACAACAGAAGCGGAACCATGAAAACCTGTAAAATGTCAACTTCCTACTACTCCTGACTGTCTCACTCGATCTATCCGTCTTTATTGCTCGTAACTAACTAACTAACTAAGAAATGTCGAGTGCAGCTCCCCATGCAAGAAACATAGAGGAGGCTGACTGGAGTGTATATAATATAACTCTCTATTATATTATATGTTCGATATAGGAACAAGCTAACTATAGTGATACCAACTAAAACAACTGATATATGGAACATATGGAGCCTTCTTAACTTTTCCTATTCCCATCGTCTAAGTTAGTTTTGATTGTGTTTCTTCAAGTCAAAACAGCCTCTAAGTTAGTTAGTTAGTTAGTTGGTTAGTTGTGTAACCAGCAAACTAACTAATTACGTTATATATTATAACTGAGTTAGATTTATTTGCTACTCCTGCTTCAAGCACACCAATTTTACTTCAATTCAATCTAACTCACATACTAGTCTTGTTGTGAAATATGTGAATTATTAACTGGCCCACCGTTGTTGTCAGCATATAATGCATGTCTAGGAACGATTGAATGGGAAATGTATCCCATCCTAATGTTATTAGTAGCCTTAACATATTATTCATCACATTCAGCATATAAGACTAAGACTTGTTGTACTAACTGGCTTACACGTTGCTATATAGCACTCCATTGTGCATATAGTGTGTGAGTGAGTCCACTTTATTGTGAATTATATTCATATTAGTTGTTACGTAACGTAACATAATATGTAATTTCTGCCAAAATTTCCTGTACAGTAGTTTGACAAGCGTTTGTGGGACCACCACAGCTTTGACGAATCCATATTTTTTTGTCGTTCAAGTTCTTAAGAATACGATCTACATTAAATAGCTAACTTGTTATTCAGAAAGTCATGGTTGCAACGATTAAACAAGTGATAGAAATTATAACTACTCAACTATTCCATAAACATAACAATTTTCCGTGTAATTAATTCTAGAGCAAAGCCCCGCTCCTCTGATCTAATACATGTAGAATCTGTGTAGCCAGTATGTGTTGTGTGGTGAGTAAATCTACTTCTATGGTATCAGAAAATTCCGTAAAATTTTTGCATGAGTGGCACGCCATCTCTGCCGAGTTTTTGGCGGATGCGAATACGAAGGAAGATCGCAGATCTAACTATGTATATTTGATTGGACTTGAACATATGAGGATCATAGACACACATTGAAAAAAATGTGGCTACAAGAAATGAAGGAAGCAAGTCTTCTAGTGTTATATAGTAATCTACTTCTATGGTG
>Ga0210040_10006868_pt1 | contig 13981 bp, 11 predicted proteins | sample CryGeyCG12114_NA_FD_185462 | JGI IMG/M metagenome (GOLD analysis project Ga0210040, IMG submission 185462) | Groundwater microbial communities from aquifer - Crystal Geyser CG19_WC_8/21/14_NA (SPAdes) (version 2) | ecosystem: Environmental > Aquatic > Deep subsurface > Groundwater | place: USA... | reverse complement strand
GTCGATGTGCTTCCAGGACAGCTCGGAGACGTGCACGAGGCCGTCCACGCCGCCCAGGTCGACGAAGGCGCCGAAGTTGACGATCGAGGAGACGACGCCCGAGCGGACCTGGCCCTTCTGCAGGGTCGCGAGGAACGTCGAGCGCACCTCGGACTGCGTCTGCTCGAGCCACTGCCGGCGCGACAGCACGACGTTGTTGCGGTTCTTGTCCAGCTCGATGATCTTCGCCTCGAGCTCCTTGCCGACGTACGGCTGGAGGTCGCGCACGCGGCGCATCTCGACCAGCGACGCCGGGAGGAAGCCGCGCAGGCCGATGTCGAGGATCAGGCCGCCCTTGACGACCTCGATCACCGTGCCGGTGACGATCCCGTCCTCTTCCTTGATCTTCTCGATCGTGCCCCACGCGCGCTCGTACTGCGCGCGCTTCTTGGACAGGATCAGCCGGCCCTCCTTGTCCTCCTTCTGGAGGACGAGGGCCTCGACCAGGTCGCCCACGGCGACGACCTCGTTGGGGTCGACGTCGTGCTTGATGCTCAGCTCGCGCGAGGGGATGACGCCCTCGGTCTTGTAGCCGATGTCGAGCAGGACCTCGTCGCGGTCGACCTTGACGATCGTCCCCTCGACGATGTCGCCGTCGTTGAAGTACTTGATCGTCTCGTCGATGGCGGCGAGGAAGTCCTCCATGGACCCGATGTCGTTGATCGCGACCTGCGGGGTGGAGGGGCCATCAGTCGGAGAGGGGGCGAGAGTGGACGTCAAGGGAGAGGCTCCGGCAGCGGTGGGGTTGGAGGGGTGCGACGCGCGGTCACGCGTGCGTCCAGACTACCGGCATGAGCTCCGACCCGTCGACCGCTGCCGCCGTCGCGCACCGCGCGGCCGGCCCCCAGGAGAGCGCGCAGGCCAACCGCACCTGGTGGGACGCGGAGGCGGCCGCCTACCAGGACGAGCACGGCGCGTTCCTGGGCGACGCCGACCTGCTGTGGTGCCCGGAGGGCGTGCGCGAGGCGGACGCCGGCCTGCTCGGGGACGTGGCCGGGCGCGACGTGCTGGAGATGGGCTGCGGCGCCGCGCAGGGCGCGCGCTGGCTGGTGCGCGCGGGGGCCCGCGTCACCGCCTTCGACGTCTCGCACGGCCAGCTGCAGCAGGCCCGGGTGCTGGACGCGCGGACCGGGACCGCGGTCCCCCGGCTCGTGCAGGCCGACGCGCAGCTGCTGCCCTTCCGCGACGCCTCCTTCGACGTCGTCGCCTCGGCCTTCGGCGCGATCCCCTTCGTGGCCGACTCCGCCGCCACCCTGCGGGAGGTCGCCCGGGTGCTGCGCCCCGGCGGGCGGCTGGTGTTCTCGGTGACGCACCCGACCCGCTGGGCCTTCCCCGACGACCCGGGGCCCGCCGGGCTGACCGTGCGGCAGAGCTACTTCGACCGCACGCCGTACGTCGAGGTGGACGGCACCGGGCGGGCCTCGTACGTCGAGCACCACCGCACCCTCGGCGACCGGGTGCGCGAGCTGGTCGCGGCCGGGCTGGTGCTGCAGGACGTCGTCGAGCCGGAGTGGCCCGAGGGGCACGAGCGCGAGTGGGGCCAGTGGTCGCCGCTGCGCGGGCGGCTCATGCCGGGCACGGCGATCTTCGTCGCGTCCCGGCCGGCGGCGTGACGCAGCTCGCCGCGCCCGTCGTGCGGGCCGGGCGCTTCCCGGCGCTGGACGGGCTGCGCGCCCTGGCGGTCCTGCTCGTGGTGGCCACCCACATCGGCTTCCAGACCGGCGCGACCTTCGACGGCCCGCTGGGCGCCCTGCTGGCCCGCGGGGACGCCGGGGTCGCGGTGTTCTTCCTGCTGTCCGGCTTCCTGCTGTACGGGCCGCACGCGCGCGCCCACCTCGCGGGGGCGCCGGGGCCGGCGCTGGGCCGCTACCTGCAGCACCGCGCGCTGCGGGTGCTGCCGGCGTACTGGCTGCTGCTGCTCGTGGCGCTGTCGACCGCGGCGCGCGCGGACGCCCACCCCGGCGAGGTCGCGCTGCAGGTCCTGCTGCTGAACATCTACGCGCTCGGCCACCTGCTCCCGGCGCTCAGCCAGACCTGGAGCCTCGCGGTCGAGGCGAGCTTCTACCTGGCGCTGCCGCTGCTCGCGCACCTCGCGGCTCCCCGCGACCGGCGCGACGAGGCGGCGCAGCTGCGCGCCGAGGCGCGGCTGCTGGGCGCGCTGGTCGCCGGGGCGCTCGCCTGGACGCTGGTCGTGCGCACCACCGGCCTGCTGGACGAGCGCGTCGCCGCCCTGTGGCTGCCGCAGCACCTCGACTGGTTCGCGCTGGGGATGGGGCTGGCGGTGCTGCGCGCCTGGCACGAGCGCGGCGGCCGGCTGCGGGTGCTCGACCAGCTCGGGGACGCCGCCGGCACCTGCTGGGCCGTCGCGGGCCTGCTCTTCTGGCTGACCACGACCCCGCTGGCCGGACCGCGGGGGCTGGAGCCGCCGACGGCGTGGGCGGCTCTGCTCAAGCACGTGCTGTACGGCCTGGCGGCGACCGCCCTGCTGCTGCCGGCGGTCTTCGGCGTCGACCCGGCCGCGCCCGTGCGCCGGGTGCTGGAGAGCCGCCCGGCGCGGCACCTCGGGCGCATCTCGTACGGCGTGTTCCTCTGGCACCTGCTGGTGCTCGAGGCGGTGTACCGGCTGCTCGACCTCGAGCTGTTCACCGGCCACGCCCTGCTGGTGACGGCCCTCGTGGTCCCGCTCAGCCTGCTGGTGGCGGAGCTGAGCCTGCGGCTGGTCGAGCAGCCCGCGCTGCGCCGCGCGCGTCGGTGAGGCCGGCCGCGAACAGGGCGAGCGCGAGCAGGCAGAGCGCCTGGGTCGGCGTGCCCGTGGAGGCGGGGGTGCGCGTGCCGGCCCAGGGCGCCAGCGCCTCCAGCACACCCGCGAGCAGGAGGGCGGCGCCGGCCAGCGCAGCGGTGTGCCGCGTCGCCCGCCGCACGAGCAGCGCGAGCACCCCCGCGAGCAGCCCGTACGCGCCGCCGACGAGCAGCAGCACGGCCGCCGCGGCGAGCGGGACGGCGAGGCGCGGGACGCCGGCCGGCAGGGCGGGCAGGCGCACCGGGCCGTCACGCCGCACGCTCCCGCCGGGCTCCGGGGCCGCCGCGCGCCGCCGGCGCCGCGGCAGCGCGAGGCCGACGAGCAGCAGCGCGGCCGCCAGCCCGACGAGCAGGTCCCGCCGGTAGGCGGCGCCGGGGACGTACTCCAGCTCCACCCGCCCGCCGGCCCCCGCCGGCAGCACGAAGGCCTGCTGCCAGCCGTCGATCCGGGCCGGCCGCAGCTCCTGCCCGTCGAGCTCCGCCCGCCAGCCGGCGTTCGCGTTCTCGTGCACGACCAGCCACGCCGCCGGGCCGGCGCCCACGTCGACCGCGCGGTGCTCCGGCTCCCACCGCACCACGGCCTGCGACCGGACCGGAGCCGCGTCGTACGGCAGCTCGGCCCCCAGCGCCAGCCCCTGGACCCGCAGCGCGCCGGCCGTCGCGCCCACCAGGCGGTGCTGCCCGGCAGCCAGGCCGACCTGCGGGCCGGGGGCGCACACGCTCAGCAGCACCGGCCGCAGGGCCAGCAGGTCCGCGCGGCTGCCGAGCGCCGCCGTGGGGTACGCCGTGCCGTCCAGCACGACCGGGGGCCCGGAGCCGCAGGGCACCGGGACCTCGCCGGACGGCACGGCCGCCGGCAGGCCGGGGACCACGACGTCGGCCAGCCCGACGGGCAGCCGCTCGAGGGCGCCGGTGTACGGGCTCGCGCTGTAGCGCTCGGTGCGCTCGAGGACCTGCACGGTGAGCCGGTCCGCCCGCACGGCCGGGAACCGGAGCACGCCGGACTCGGGGACGTCCAGCGTCCGGGTCGTGCCGCCGAGCTCGAGGCGCACCCGGGTGGGACGGGCGGCGCCGCGGGTCGCCACCAGGCGCACCTGGTCGACGGTGCGGGGCCGGTCGAACGAGACGGTCAGCTCGGGGTGCTCGTCGTCGCCGGCCGCCACCCAGGCGGTCGCCCGGTCGCCGTCCAGCACCGCCGCCGGCCGCCCCCGCGGGTCGGCGACGCTGCGCGAGCTCGCGGTGGCCCGCACCCGGGCGCCGCGGTCGAGCAGCGCCTCCAGCGCGGGCCCGGGCACGGGGGCCGCGGTGCCGCTCAGCGGCAGGCTCTGCGCCTCGTCGAGGGTGAAGCTCCGGTCGAGCCTGACCTCCTCCTCCCCCGCCCGCTCCAGGTCCGGGCTGCACACCGCGCCCCTGCCCCGGGTGCTCACGCAGCCGGCCTGCGCTCCGGCGGCGCGGTCGAAGACGAGCAGGGCGCCGGCTCCCACCGGGCTGTCGTGCGGCGCGACCAGCGTGCGGGTGACCCGGACCCCGGGCAGGGCGACGTCGGCGATGCGGGCCAGCACCCCCGGGCCGTCCTCGCCCCGCACGGCGGTGACGGTCACCCGGAGGCTGCCGGTGGACCCGGGGGGCACCGCCAGCGGCTGCAGCCCGGTGCGCGGGTCCAGCCGCGTGGTGGCCGTGCCGGTGTCCGTGCGCACCTCGACGGCGGCCGCCGCGTGCTCGTCGTCGCCCACCGCGACGGAGGCGCCGGTCAGGTCCCGCGGCGCGTCCAGGTCCAGCTGCACCCAGGAGCCGGCCGCTCCCCTGGTGCTCCCCGACACCCAGGAGGTGTCCAGGTCGCCGTCGAAGGCCGCGAAGGGGGCGGCCGCCGGGCTGCGCTCCAGCACGGCGTGCGGGTCCGACGCGCTCGAGGAGGCCAGCACCTCGCGGGCGCCCAGCAGCTCGGCCACGCTCTGGTGGCCGGCGCCCTGCACCACCTCGTAGTCCGCCACGGGCTGGTCGGCGGAGGCCGGGTCCTGCGCGGTTCGCGTCGGGGACAGCGCCCCGCGGACCTGCCCGAAGTCGCGCTCGCGCCGCCGGTTGCCGTCGCTCACCACCCGCCGGGCCTGCTGCCCGGGGTGCCCGTCGCCCGCGAGCACGGTCGCCGGGCCCAGCAGTCCCCGGTCGGCGAGCTGCAGCAGGGACTCGGGCCCGCCGCTCAGCAGCTGGGTGCCGGCCTGCGGGAGCACGCTCACGACCGGCTGCGCCGGCCCCACCTCGTACACCTCGACCGGGCGGTACGGCACGTCCAGCGCCCGGTCGGTGACCACCCGGCCGCGCGCGCCGCCGCCGGAGGACGGGCCGAACGCGACGACCCTGGTCAGCCCCGGCGAGCCCTCGACCGCCTGGTGCACCAGCACCGGCCGCGGGGCTCCCGTGCGCGCCAGGTCGAGGTCGTTGCGGACCACCAGGTAGCGCACCCCCATCCGCTGCAGCAGCGGAGCCAGTCCGGGCGACGCGGTGCCGGTGTCGAGGCGCTCCCCGATGCCGTCCAGCAGCCGGGTGAGCCCCGGGCCGCCGAGCGGCACGGCGTCGCGCACCGCCCACCGGGTGCGCCGGGTCAGGGCCTGCAGGGGCTCGTCGAGCGGGCGGCCCCAGGCGTACTCCCCCGCTCCCGCAGCGGGGACGAGCAGCGCCGAGCCCTCGTCGGCCCGTGCGTCCAGCCAGTCCGCCGTGTCCTGCCACCAGCCGGGCAGCGCGGCGTACGGCCCGGACGGCGCGAGCTGGCCGGCGAGCAGCGGGGTGGCGCCGCCGACCAGGGCGACCGCGACGAGCAGGGCCGCCGGGCGCCGGGTGCGCTCCGGCGACAGGGTGAGCAGGTGCGCGAGGCCGAGGGCCAGCGGCAGGCGCAGCAGCGGGTCGAACTTGTGCAGGTTGCGGAAGGGCGCGAGCGGGCCGTCGAGCAGGCCCTGCAGCGCGGGCGCCCACGGCGGGGTCAGCGCGCCGACGTGGCCGAGCGTGACCGCGAGCAGCCCGAGCGCCGCGGCGGCGGCGAGCCGGCGGCGGGCCGGCATCCCGCGGGTCGCGAGGCCGGCCAGCCCGAGCGCCGCGACGACGGCCGTGTCGAGCACCACGACCGGGCTGGTCACCAGCAGCCAGCCGCTGCGCCACCAGGGCCGGCCGTCCACCGCGAGGTACGGCAGCCAGTGCGACGTGCCGCGCAGCGTGGACAGCAGCGACGTCGGCCGGGTCGTGACCGCCCCCGTCTCGATCCAGTCGAGGAACGGCAGGCTGTACGCCCCCTGCAGCAGCAGCGGCCCGGCCCACCAGGCGGCGGCCAGCAGCAGCGCGCCGAGCGAGCAGGCCGCGAGCCTGCGCCCCTGCCGGGTCCGGAGGCCGGCGAGCAGGAACACGGCCGGGAGCGGCAGGACCGCGAGGGTCGCCGTCGCGTTGACCGCGCCCATCAGCAGCACCGCGGTCCCGGAGCGCGCGGCGGCACGCAGCGGGGCCCGGCGCGCGGCCGGCCCGACGAGCGGCACCAGGGTCCAGGGCAGCAGGACCATCGGCATGAGCTCGGATGAGATCCCGCCGAGCTCGGTCATGATCCGCGGGGACAGCGCGTACGCCAGGGCGCCGAGGACCCGGGTGAGCGGGGTGCCCACGCCCAGCCGCGCGGCGAGCCGGACGGTCCCGAGGAACGCCGCCACGAGCAGCAGCGACCACCAGGCGCGCTGCACCACCCAGGCCGGCAGGCCGGCCTCCAGGCCGAGCAGGTGGAACGGCCCCATCGGGAACAGGTAGCCGTACGCCTGGTTCTGCAGCTGCCCGAAGGCCACCGTGGGGTTCCACAGGTGCAGCGCGCGGCCCAGGAAGGCGGCGGGATCGGCAGTCAGGTCGAGCTTGGTGTCCGACGCCACCTGCCCGGGGCTCTGCGAGAACGCGAGAGCCGTGAGCAGCAGGCAGACGGCGAGCTGGCGGAGCCGCAGGACGGCCGCGGGCACCCGCGGCGCGCGGGTGGGCCCCCGCTCGCCCGCCGTCAGGCCGGGCCCCTGCGCAGGACGAGCAGCAGGTTCCACGTCAGCAGCTCACGCAGCCCGGGCACGGCCAGCACGGCCCGGCCGGCACCCGGGTAGTAGCGGGGCCGGGCGTCCTCCACCTGCACCGCCGGGCAGTCGCGCGCCCAGCGCAGCGCGGCGCCGACCGACACCGGGAACAGCGACTCCCCGTACACGTTCTTCGGCCGGCGGCCGTGGCGCCGGGCGTAGCGGCGCGCCGCCCGGTGCCCGCCGGCGTAGTGCCACGGCGAGGTCTCGTGCCCGCCCCAGGGCGACAACCAGTTGGTGAAGCCCACGACGACGAGCCCCCCGGGCCGGGTGACGCGCACCAGCTCGTCGCACATGACCCACGGCGAGGGCACGTGCTCGAGCAGGTTGGAGGAGAAGCACACGTCCACCGAGCCGGAGCGGAACGGCAGCCGCAGCGCGTCGCCGAGCACCGACCCCGGACCCGGCTGCTGACGGGCCGACAGCTCCGACAGGTCCGAGTCGAGGGAGACGTACGACGCCCCGGCCTGCCGGAACTCGCTGGCGTAGTAGCCGGGGCCGCCGCCGACGTCGAGCACCTGCTTGCCGGCCAGCGGCTCGTGCAGCAGGACCTGTTGGACGCTGTCGCGGGCCAGCAGCCCGTAGAAGCGGTCCGGATCGGTCTGCTCCACCCGGAAAGCCCGGAAGAGCTCGACGGAGCGTCGCATCCCGCCGGGGCCCGGCCGACCAGCAGTCATCGGGCTGGAGGATAGCCGCCGGACCTGGGACGCCTGCGCCCCAGGTCCGGCACCCTCAGACCGGCTGCGGCGACAGCGTCGCCATCTCCCGCTGCATCAGGCGCTCGTGCTCCTGGGCCTGCTCCCGCGCCTTGCGCGCGCTCCAGGGTCCCCGCAGCAGGAACACGGCGGGGATGAACAGGAGCTGGCCGATCAGGCAGACGAGGAACCAGTGCTGCCACTGCCTGGGCGACTCCTCCTGGGCCTGCTGCACCTCGGCGCCGACGGAGCCCAGCAGGGCGAAGTCCGCCTTGCCCTGCGGGGTGGTCAGCGCCTGGGCGACGTCGGCGCCGACGGTCTCGACGATCACGGTGGCCACGTCCGGCGGCACGTTCCCGTCGGGGTAGCGCTCCGTGATGCTGTTGAGGTAGCCCTGGTGCGCCTGCACCGTGGGCAGGAAGGCCGCCTGGCGGGCCGCTGCGGCCTGCACGGCGGGGCCGTTCTCGACGAGCGGCGTGACCGAGCTGATGACGTGCGGCAGCAGCAGGAAGCTCACCGCGACGACGACGCGCAGCAGCCCGCCCCAGACGGCGAGGCCGTGGGCGATGAGCGCCGGGCTCTTCTCCTCCACCGTCTCGGTGAAGCTCGCCATCCAGGTGGCGAACACCAGCCCGCCGTACACGCCGACACCCGTGAGGATGATCGACCAGGCGCGGTAGCTGACGTTCGTCTGCGGCGTCTGGCTGTACAGCGCCAGGGAGAACACGACCCCGCCGAGAGCGCCGAGGAGCATGAAGGGCTTGCGGACGCGGAGCCGGTCCGACAGGGCGCCGACGACGATCAGGGAGATCGCGTTGGACGCCCAGTAGTAGTTGAGCAGCCCGTTGGCCTGGTCGGCGGTGAAGCCCTGCACGGTCTGGAAGAAGATCGGGAAGAAGGCGACGGCCGTGTAGTAGCCGAGCAGGAACAGGGAGATCGCCAGCGCGGACAGCACGATGGGCACGGTGATGACCCGGCCCCAGGGCTTCTCGAGGGCGGCCTCCACGTCGATGCCCTTGGCACGGGCCTCGATGAGCGCCTTGTCCTGCACGCTGACCATGAGCTGGTCGCGGATCTTGGGCGCCAGCTCACGCAGGCCGACCAGGGCCAGCAGGAAGACGATGATCCCCACGACGCCGCAGATGACGAACTGGTCCTGCCAGCGCGGCAGGTGCTTGAGCGTGTTGCTGGAGACCATGCTGACGACGAGGCTGCCGACGACCGGCCCGAGCGTCCAGAACCCCATCGCCGACGCGCGGCCGAGCTGCGGGCTGAAGTCGCGGACCAGGGCGGGCGTGGCGACCAGGATGATGCCCTCGACGATGCCGAGCAGGGCGAGGAAGATCGCGAAGACCGTCTTGCTGCCGGCGTGCGGGAAGCCGAACAGCGTGATGATCCCGGTGAGCCCGAGGCCGTACGCGACGAGGTTGGCGCGCCCGACCCTGTCGGCCAGCCCGGCCGCCAGCGAGGCCATGGCTCCCAGCGCGTTGGAGATGACGAGGATGCCGACGTAGTAGCCGAACGTCATGTTCAGGTCGCCCAGGATCTGGGTGGCGACGGCCCCGCCGATGTAGTTCTCGTAGTAGAGGATCACCGTCGCGAGGACGACGAGGGCGAGCTGCAGGTAGCGCGGCCCCTGGTCGGGGTAGTGGTCCAGCTCGCGCCGGAAGAGTCTGCTGACCGGGGACACCCGGTTCGCAGGGCCGATGGCCAGGTGGCTCATGCGTGTCGTCTCCTGTCCGGTCCGCCGCTCGGCGGACAGGACAATCTGTGTGAGTCCTCACAGGTCCGTCAAGCGGGCCCGCCGTGCTGCGCCCGAACGGGGGACGGCCGGGGGTGTCCTGCTCCACGATCCGGGGCACACCGGCTACCCTGTGAGCAAGCACACCCGACCACCCGCCGCGGCGCGGGCGAAGGAGACCCAACGATGAACACGCTCGTGCTCGCCGGTCTTGCCGCACTCCTCGGCCTGGGCACCATCGTCGGCGTCTCCACCGCTCTCACGAGCAACACCGCGGACCGGGCCACGCCGGCCTCCACCGCCCCCGTGTACGGCACTCCCTGACCCAGAGGGACGGGCTCGCGCCCGTGGCCCGTGCTCGGGCCGTCTCCCTCCCGCAGGCTGCGCTGCTGGTCGCGCCCGCGACCGTGGTCGCCAACGCGCTCGGCTACGCGTTCACGCTCGTCCTGTCCCGGCTGCTCGGGCCCTCGGAGTACGGCGAGCTGGGCTCCGCGCTCGGACTGGTGCTGATCGGCACCGTCCCCGCTCTCGCGATGCAGCCGGTGGTGGCCCGCCACGTCGCGGTGCACCTGTCGGACCGCGACGCCGGCTCGACCGACTCCGTCGTCACCGCGGCGCTGCGCCGCGCCGCGGTGGTCGGCCTGCTGACCACCGCGCTGTTCGTGCTCGCCTCCCCGCTGGTCACCTCCTACCTGCGCCTGGACTCGCCGGCGCCCGCCCTCTGGCTGGCGCTCTCCCTGGCGCCCGCACCGGTGCTGCTCGCCGCGCAGGGCGCGCTGCAGGGCCGCGAGCAGTTCGCCCGGATGAGCTGCGTCTTCGTGCTCGCCGCCCTCGGCCGGCTGGTCGGTGCCGCGGTGTGCGTCCACTGGTCCCCCGGGGTGACGGGCGCCCTCGCCGGCTCCGCCGCCGGCGCCTTCGTGGTGGCCGCCCTCGCCGTCGGGCTGCTCGGGCTCCGCGCGCCCGGCGGGTCACGCGGCCCCGCCGTGCCGTACGGGGAGATCGCCGCCGCCGCCAGCGCCATGTGCGGCCTGCTGGTGCTCGGCAACATCGACGTCCTGCTCGCCCGGCACTACCTGAGCCCCGACGACGCCGGCCTCTACGCCGTCGGCACCGTCTTCACCAAGGCCGCCCTCTGGGGGCCGCAGGCGGTGTCCCTGCTGGTGTTCGCCCGGCTGGCGCAGCCCGACGGCGACCCGCGCCTGCTGCGCCGGGCCGTGGGCCTGGTGACCGCGCTCGGCGCGCTGCTGGTGCTCGGCACGGCCGTGCTGGGCGGCCCGGCGGTCCGGCTGCTGTTCGGCGAGGCGTACGCCGGCGTGGCCCGGGACGCCTGGCTGTTCACGGCGACCGGCGCGGCGCTGGCCGTGGCCCAGCTGCTGCTGTTCGCCCGGCTGGCCGTCCGCGACCGGGTCCTGCCGGTGGCCGTGCTGCTCGTCGCCCTGGCGCAGGTGGTCGTCGTCGTCGCCTTCACGCACGCTAGCGTCGAGCAGGTGGTGCGCACCTCTCTGGCCGGGGCCCTGACCCTGGTCGCCGCCGGCTACCTCCTGGAGCGGCGCAGCCGTCCCGGGGCTCCCCCCTCGGACGTCCCGCTCGGCCCCGCGGACCCGCTCAGCGTGGCGGCACCGTGATCCCGCTGCGCCGGCCCGAGGGCTGGGAGCTGTTGATGGGCGCCCGGGCGCTCGTGCGCCGACGGCTCGGCATCGACGTGCGCCGCGTGCACGTGCAGCCCCGCGGCGGCACGGAGACCGTGCACAGCAACTTCGACGAGCAGCAGGTCATCGCCGACCACCTCGCGCGCTTCCCCCCGGCGGAGCGCTTCGTCGTGGACATCGGCGCCGCCGACGGCGAGGTGTCCTCGAACTCGCTGTCCCTGCTCCAGCAGGGCTGGGCCGGCGTGTCCTGCGAGCTCGACGGCGACGAGTTCTCCCGGCTCGCCCGCACCTGCGCGCCCTTCCGGGACGCGCAGCTGGTGCGCTGCCGGGTCACGCCCGGCAACGTCGTGGCGCTCCTGCAGGCGCTCGGCGTGCCGTCCGAGCCCGGCCTGCTCAGCCTGGACATCGACGGCTACGACCACGAGGTCCTCGACGCCGTGCTCGGCTCCTTCCGGCCCGGCCTGGTCGTGACGGAGATCAACGAGAAGATCCCCCCGCCGGTGCGCTTCCACGTGCACTACCGCGAGGACTACGCCTGGCGCTCCGACCACTACTACGGCCACAGCCTGGCCAGCGTGGCCGACCTGGCGCAGCGGCACGGGTACGCGCTCGTCGCCGTGGAGTACAACAACGCCTTCCTCGCGCCCGACGAGAGCGGGCGGGCCGGCCTGGACGCGGCGACCGCCTACCGCCAGGGCTACCTCGACCGGCCCGACCGGCTGCGCCGGCTGCCGTGGAACCGCGACGTCGAGCACCTGCAGTCCCTGCCGCCCGAGGCGGTCGTGGACGAGCTGCGGACCCGGTTCGCCGACCGGGCCGGGCAGTTCAGCCTGTCGGCGGACGGCGGCTAGGGGTCAGCGGACGCGGCGGCGTCGCGGCGGCGCGGACCGGCTCGGCGTCCGCCCGGCGGGCCACGTAGACCAGCCCCGACGCCCAGGAGACGCGCCGCGTCATGACCCGGTCGACGAGCGCGAGCGGGCCGGGGAAGGCGAACGGCGTGCCGAGCCGCCGCCGCACCTCGAAGCCCTCGCGCTCCAGCAGCTCCTGCAGGGACCGGGACGTGAAGACCTTGAGGTGGCCCTGCACCTCGTTGCCCTGGCCCAGCACCCGCAGCCGCCGGCCGAGCGCGACGTGGCTGCTCGTCTCGGTGAACAGCGGTTGCACGCCGAGCGGGACGAGGACGCGGTTGGCCCAGCACACCAGGTTGGGCGTGCTGATGACCAGCGTCCCGCCGGGGGCGAGCACCCGGCGCGCCTCGCGAAGCAGGTCGTCGGGGTGCGGCACGTGCTCGATGACCTCGCCGGCGACGACCAGGTCGAAGGAGCCGTCGGCGAAGGGCAGCCGTGCCGTCAGGTCGCCCGACCGGTAGGTCCAGCCGGACGTCGCGACCTCCGGCGCCGCGTCCAGCCCGGTGTAGTCCGCCGGGTGGCGGGCCGCGAGCATGCGCAGCAGCTGGCCGCGGCCGCAGCCCAGGTCCAGGACCCGCTCCGGCGCCAGCTCCACGACGTGGTCGGCCATGAGGTCGAGCCGGGGCACGCTCTCGTCGACCCAGGTGACGCGGTCGTCGTAGTACGACTGGAAACTCACCTGCGGGCTCCTCGCCGCTCGACGACCTGTTCCGCGGCGCCGGCGGCGTAGGCGAGCGCCTCGAGGCTGCGCAGCGCGAGGACGCCGACCCCGTGCACCGGGTCGGACAGCAGCACCGACCGGTGCCGCACCAGCGCGCGCACGGTGGCCAGCCCCTGACGCCCCACGGCGCCCGGCTGCGCGTGGGCGTACGCGGGGATGCTGCGCCCGTAGTACCGGCGCTTGCGCAGGACCCCGCGCAGCGTGAGCCGCCCCTCCTGGTGCTCGATGACGGCGTCGCAGCGCGCCAGCGGCTCGCCGCCCTGGAGCAGCCGCATGCGCAGCTCGGCGTCCTCCTGGCCGGCGACCTCCAGGTGGAACCCGGCCGAGCGCAGGAAGAACTCCCGCCGGACGAGCCGCGGCGCCTCGATGAGGTCCTCGCCGACGTAGCAGCGCCGCTCCAGCGCGCGGCACGCGGTCCAGTAGCCCGCGCCGGTGCTGATCTCGGGCACGAAGACGGCGACGGCCCCGACCGCCTGCGCCGCGGCGAGGGCGGCGCTCACGACGTCGGGTGCCAGCACCATGTCGGCGTCGATCCACAGGACGTACTCGCCGGTGGACAGCGCGATGGCCTGGTTGCGCTGGGCGCTGCGCTCCGGGCCGCCGCGCACCGCGACGTCGGCGAGCTCCTGCGCGACCTCGAAGGTCCCGTCGGTGCTGGAGTTGTCCACGACGACCAGCTCGATGCGCGGGTGGTCCTGCGCCCGCACGGACAGCAGGCACGCCCGCATCGTGCGGGCGACGTCCTTCGTCGGGACGATCACCGAGACGAGCGGCACGGCCGCCGCGGTCGGGCCGCTCACCACCGGTCCACCTCCTCCGGAGCTCCGGACCCGTGCGCGTCAGCGGCGCGTCCCTGCCGCCGGCGGTCCGCCTGCGCGCCGCGCCCGAGGACGCCGCTGCCGAGCACGCCGAACGCGGCCACGACGAGCCCGGCCGCCGCGAGGCGCGCCGCCCAGGCGTCCTGCGCGGCGAAGTCCGCCGAGACCCCGGTGGGGCTGTCGGCGCGCGTCAGGAGGTACACGGGGGCCGACATCGCGGTCAGGAGGGTACCCGCGAGCACCTCGACGCGGGCAGGGGGGCGGCGCACGAGGCGGACCGCCGCGACCGCGAGGGCCGCCAGCAGTCCCGCCGTGCCGGCCAGCACCAGGGCGAGCAGCACGCCGAGCACCCACGCCAGGGCGGCGCGGCGGGTCACCCGCGCCGCCGGTACAGCGCCCAGCCGCAGCCGAGCAGGGCGAGGGCCGAGACGGTGATCGCGCCGCGGGTGACGGCCTGCGGGCGGTAGTCGACGGAGATCTCCTGGGCGCGCGGGTCGTCGATGCGCCAGCCCGTGGACCAGGCGTCGAG
>Ga0210040_10006867_pt1 | contig 13983 bp, 12 predicted proteins | sample CryGeyCG12114_NA_FD_185462 | JGI IMG/M metagenome (GOLD analysis project Ga0210040, IMG submission 185462) | Groundwater microbial communities from aquifer - Crystal Geyser CG19_WC_8/21/14_NA (SPAdes) (version 2) | ecosystem: Environmental > Aquatic > Deep subsurface > Groundwater | place: USA... | reverse complement strand
CCTCGGGCTCGTCGCCGCGACCCGCTGGGGACGGGCGTCCGGGCTGCTTCCCGCGGGCGTGGTCCTCGCCCTCGCCGCGGTGGTCGTGTCCGGCCTCCTCGGCCCGACGCTCTCGGGCCCCACCGCCAGGGCGACCGCGGCGTTCGACCATCCCGTCGCCTACACGGACGCAGGTGCTTTCCCGGTCGACGGCGACCGGGTGGACACCGGTGACCTGCAGGTCGACCTGACCGGACTGACGTTGGTCTCGGACGTCACGTACCGCGCCGTGGTCGACACCGGGCGGATCGTCGTCCGGACCCCGCCCGGCACCGGCGTGGCCCTGCACTACGACGTCGACACCGGCGACGTGCAGGCGTACGGCCACCACCTGGGCTCGGGGTCCGACCTGGAGGGCGACCGGCTGGTCGTGGCACCCGCGGCGGGCCAGCACACCCTGACCCTCGACCTCCGCCTCGACACCGGCGTCGTCGAGGTGCGCTCGTGAAGCGCTTCGACGTCGTCGCCCTGGTCACCGGCGTCTGCTTCGTCGGCCTGGCCCTGGCCGTCCTCGCGAACGCGCTCGTCGGCCCCTTGAGCTGGGCCGTCGTCAAGGTCGCCGTCCCCCTCGTGCTCGTCGTGGTCGGCGTCGTCGGCCTCGCCCTGTCCCGTCGCACCTAGAGAGAGGCACTGGAATGAACCAGCCCACCTACGGACCCCGGCAGCTACGCCGCAGCCGGACCGACCGCTACGTCGGCGGGGTCTGCGGCGGGGTCGCCGAATACCTCAACATGGACGCGACCCTCGTCCGGATCCTGACGGTCCTCGTCACCCTGTTCACCGGGGTGCCGGTCATCCTCTACCTCGTGGCGCTGTTCCTCATGCCCGAGGAGGACGTCGCCCCGACCGCCCCGATGGGCCAGGTCGGCGACCCGGTCTGGGGTGCGGCCGGCCCGCCCTGGGCGCAGGCCCCGGGCACGCAGCCCCCAGCCTCGTCGTGGCCGGCCGCGGCTCCGCAGCCGACCGCTCCGAACGACCCGCCGCGGCGCGAGGACGGGACGGCCTGAGGGGGTCTCAGGCTCCCTGCTCGGCGAAGAACTCCGCCCCGGGGATCGCGTCGAGCAGGCTGCGCGTGTACGCGGTCTGCGGAGCGGCGAAGACGTCGTCGACGCTGCCCCGCTCGACCACCCGCCCGGACTGCATGACCAGCACGTCGTCGGCCAGCTGGCGCACCACCGCGAGGTCGTGGGTGATGAAGAGGTAGGTCAGCCCGAGCCGGTCCTGCAGGTCCGACAGCAGGGCCAGGGTCTGCTCCTGGACGAGGACGTCCAGCGCCGAGACCGCCTCGTCGCAGACCACGAGCCGCGGGTCGAGGGCAAGGGCCCGCGCGATCGCCACCCGCTGCCGCTGACCGCCGGAGAGCTCGCTGGGCCGGCGCTGGGCCAGCGAGCCGGGCAGGGCCACCTGGTCCAGCAGCTCGGCGACCCGGCGGCGACGTGACCCCCGGTCGCCGACCCCGGCCACCCGGAGCGGCTCGTCGACGATGTGCTCGATCGAGTAGGTCGGGTCGAGCGACGCGTACGGGTCCTGGAACACGGGCTGCATGGCCCGTCGGATCGCCCGGCGGCGGGCGCCGCGGGCGGTCTCCACCACCTCACCGTCGATGCGGACCTCCCCGGCGGTGGGCCGCTCCAGGCCGAGGACCAGCTGGGCAGCGGTGGTCTTGCCCGAGCCCGACTCGCCGACCACGGCGGTCGTCCGTCCGCGCCCGACCTGGAACGACACGTCGTCGAGCGCGACGACCTCCTGGCCCCGCTGCCCCCGGAGCCGGTAGCGCTTCGTCAGGCCCACCGCCTCGAGCAGCACGTCCGTCCTGTCCTGCCCCTCGGGCCCCGCTCCCGAACCGCCGGGAGCAGCTCCGCGTGCGTCCGTACGGACGGCGGCGCGAGCCCGTGCAGAGGTCACCGACGGCGCGGCGTCGACAAGCCGGCGGGTGTACTCGTGCTGCGGGTCGCGCAGGATCTGCACGGTCGGGCCCACCTCGACGATCTCGCCCTTGGACATCACGACCACCGTGTCCGCGCGGTCCGCCGCCAGCCCGAGGTCGTGGGTGATCAGCATCAACGAGGTGCCGTGCGCCGCCCGGAGGGTCTCCAGGTGGTCGAGGATCTGCCGCTGCACCGTGACGTCGAGCGCCGACGTCGGCTCGTCCGCCACCAGCAGCTGCGGGGAGCAGGCGAGGGCGATGGCGATGAGCACCCGCTGCCGCATGCCGCCGGAGAACTCGTGCGGGTACTGCCGCGCCCGCCGGGCCGCGTCGGGGATGCCCGCCTGGCCCATCAGCTCGACCGCCCGTTCCCGGGCCTCCGCGCCGGTCGCGACGCCGTGCGCGACGAGGGTCTCGCTGATCTGGCGGCCGACCCGGAGCACCGGGTTGAGGTTGGACATGGGGTCCTGCGGGACCAGCCCGACCTGCTTGCCCCGCAGCTGCATCAGCCGGGCGGCGGACGGCCGGGTGACGTCCTCGCCCTTGAACCTGATCGAGCCGCCCGTCACCCGGCCGGACCCCGGCAGCAGGCCCAGCACCGCAGCGGCGGTGGTCGACTTGCCCGACCCGGACTCGCCCACCACGGCCAGCCGCTCGCCGGCGCCGATGGTGAACGAGACGCCGTGGAGCACCGTGCGCAGCTCGCCGTCCGTGCGGTAGCCGACCTCGAGGTCGCGCACCTCGAGCACCGGCGTGGTCACCGCCCGGTCGGAGGTCGTGCTCGCCGTGGTCGTCATCGACCCACCGCGTAACCCTGCTCGCCGCGAGGGTTGGCGGCCGCGCCCAGCTCTCCGGTGACCGGGTCGCGGGTCACCGTGGACAGCCGTCCCAGCGTCCAGCCGCCCACCGGGGTCACGGCGTGGCCGCGCGCGGCCAACCCGTCCAGCACCTCCGCGCCCAGCCGGTCCTCGGCGACCACACCGCGCGGGGTCCAGGTGCGCGGCCAGAAGGAGCCCGCCATCGCCGTGGTGTGCAGGGTCGGGCCGTCGATCGCCTGCTGCGGGGTCCACCCGCCGACCAGCGTCCGCAGCAGGTAGACCAGCTGCCACTGGTCCTGCTGGTCACCGCCCGGCGTACCGAGGGCCGCGACGCACAGGCCGTCGCGGAGCACCAGCGTCGGGCTCAGCGTCGTCCGAGGGCGACGCCCGGGTCGCAGGGCGGAGGGCGAGCCTTCGTCGAGCCACACCATCTGCAGCCGGGTCCCGAGGCAGAAGCCGAGCTCGGGGACGTGGGGCGAGGACTGCAGCCACCCCCCGCTCGGCGTCGCCGAGACGACGTTGCCCCAGCGGTCCACGACGTCGAGGTGGCAGGTGTCCCCGCGGGTGACGCCCGCGCGGGAGACGGTCGGCTCCCCCACCCCCTCGGCCTCCGGGTCCGGCGACGGCTCACGGAGCGGGGCCTCGTACGCCACCCGGCCGGGGACGTCACCGGGTCGCGGACGGTCGGAGGCGCGGTCGCCGATCAGGGCCCGGCGCGCGTCGGCGTACGCCTCGGACAGCAGCACGTCCAGCGGCACGGCCGGCTCGTCGCCCGCCGGGTCGGGGTCGCCGTACCAGGCGTCGCGGTCGGCCATCGCGAGCTTCAGCGCCTCGACGAGGTGGTGGGCACCGGTCACCGTCTGTGGGTCGAGCTCGTCGTCGGGGTAGCCCTCGAGGATCTGCAGCGCCTGCAGGAGCACGGGCCCGGAGCCCCACGGGCCGTTCTTGGCCACGGTCCACCCCCGGAACTGCGCGGTGGTCGCGGGCTCCCAGGTCGCCCGGTGGACCGCGAAGTCCGCGGGCGTGATCACCGCGGCGTGGTCGGCGCCGTCCGCGTGCCGGTGCGGTCGCGCGAGCAGGGCGGTCGCGGCCTGCGGGACGATCCCGGTGGCCCAGGCGGTCCGGGCCGCCTCGATCCGGTCCTCGCGGGTGGTCGCGCCCGAGCCGGCGTCGAGGAGCCCGCGCAGCACGGCCGCGTACGCGGGGTTCGTCATGAGCGTGCCCGCGGGCCGCGGCGCCCCGTCGACGAGCCAGAAGTCGGCCGAGGTCGTCCAGTGCCGGGTGAACAGTTCGTGCACGGACGCGACCGTGGCCCCGACCCGCTCGACGACGGGGTAGCCGTCCTCGGCGTAGCCCAGCACGTAGGACCAGACGTCGGCCAGCTCGAACGTCCCGTGGTCGCGCAGCAGCAGCAGCCACGCGTCGACCGCCCCGGGCACCGCGGCCGCGAGCCCCCCGGCGCCGGGCACCAGGTCGAGGCCCTCCGCGCGGAAGTGCGCGATGCTCGCCCCCGCCGGTGCCGGCCCCTGCCCGACGAGCACCTGCGGACCGTCCGTGCTGCCGGCCACGCTCACCAGCGCGCTGAGGTCGCCGCCGGGCCCGTTCAGGTGCGGCTCGACGAGGTGCAGGACGAACGCGGCGGCCACCGCGGCGTCGAAGGCGTTCCCGCCCCGCTCGAGGACGGCCTGGCCGGTGGCGCTGGCCACCCAGTGGGTGCTCGCCACCATGCCGAACGTGCCGCGGAGGTCGGGTCGGGTGAGGGGCGCGGGGGCCCCGGGGAAGGTCGTGGGAGGCATCAGCGGCTCGAGGTGGTCGGGTCGAGGGCGTCGCGCAGCGCGTCCCCGAAGAAGTTGAAGCCGAGGCAGATGAGGGCGATCGTGATGCCCGGGATCACCGCGGCCGAGGGGGCTCGGAAGATGTACTGCTGGGCGTCGGAGAGCATGATGCCGAGGCTCGGGGCGGGCGGGCGGATGCCCAGGCCCAGGAACGACAGCGTCGCCTCCCCGATGATCGCCACGGGCATGATCACGGTCGCCTGGACGATGACCGCGGAGGCGGCGTTCGGCAGGATGTGCCGGCCCAGGATCCAGGCGCTGCTCGCGTCCATCGCGCGGGCCGAGGCGACGAAGTCGGCCCCTCGCCAGCGCAGGGTCTCGGCGCGGACGACCCTGATCATCGTCGGCACCTGGGCGATGCCCAGGGCGAGGGCGGCGTTGGTGAGGCTCGCGCCGCGGATCGCGGCCAGGCCGACGGCCAGGATGAGGAACGGGAACGCGAGCAGCAGGTCGGTCAGGCGGGAGACGAACGCGTCGAGCGTGCGCCACCAGCCCGACACCAGCCCGAGCGGGACCCCGACGACGACGGCCAGCGCCACCGACAGCAGCCCCACCTCCAGCGATGCGCGGGTGCCGTAGATGACGCGCGACAGGGTGTCGCGGCCCAGGTCGTCCGAGCCCAGCCAGAAGCCGGTCGTGCCGATCCGCTGGAACGGGGTGTCGAAGTGCACCTGGGTCGGCGGGTAGGGCGCGAGGACGGGGGCGAGCACCGCCACCAGCACCACGACCAGCAGCAGGGCGGCACCGACCAGGCCGAGCGGGTTGCGGAGGAAGCTGCGGAGCCCGCGTCGACGGCCTCCGACGTCCTCGACGCCCGCGCTCGACGCCGCGACCGCCTCGACGGGCACCACCTGGACGGCCACTAGGACGCGCCTCCCCGTGCCAGCGGGCGCAGGCGTGGCCCCGCATCCCGACCGGCTGCGTCGGAGTCGCTCAGCGCAGCCCGCTGCGCTCTCGCGCCTCCGCCTGGCCGGACCGGGCGCGGATGCCGCGCCTGCACCTGCACCTGCACCTGCACCTGCACCTGCACCTGCTGGAAATTGCGAGACACGTCCTAGCTCTCCCCTCCGACACGGATCCGCGGGTTGATCACGGAGTAGAGCACGTCCACCGCGAGGTTGATCAGGATGTACGCGGCGGTGACCACGACGACCACGGCCTGGATCACCGGGTAGTCGCGGCTGAACACGGAGTCGAGGGTGAGCTTGCCGAAGCCGGGCAGGCCGAAGATGCGCTCGGTGACGACGGCGCCCGAGATCAGGCCGCCCAGCTGCAGGCCGATGATCGTCACGACGACGATCAGGGAGTTCCGCAGGGCGTAGTCGCGCAGCACCCGGCCGCGCGGCAACCCCTTGGCTCGGGCGGTGCGGACGTAGTCGGCCGACAGCGTCTCGAGCATCGACGACCGCGTCTGGCGCATGACGACCGCCGCGAGCCCGGTGCCGAGGATCACGGCGGGCAGGGTGAGGTAGTAGAGCGCCCGCAACGGGTTCTCGCTCACCGGCACGTAGCCCGACGCGGGGAAGAGCCCGAGCGCCACGGCCAGGTAGAGGATCGCCAGCAGCCCGAGCCAGAAGTGCGGCACCGACAGCCCGGCGAGCGAGAAGCCGTTCGCGACCCACTCGGGCCACCGCCCCCGGTAGGTGGCGGCGAGCGCGCCGCCGGCGACGCCGATGACCACGGCCAGCACGGTCGCGTACAGGGCCAGCCAGAGGGTGACCGGGAGCGTGGCCGCGAGCAGGTCGGTGACCGGCGTGCCCGTCCGGATGGAGGTCCCGAGGTCGCCGTGCGCCAGGTTGGACAGGAAGCGCCAGAACTGCACGGCCACGGGCTGGTCGAGGCCCAGGTCGGCGCGCACGGCCGAGAGCGTGCCGGGGTCGGCCTCCTCCCCGGCCAGGGCGAGCGCCGGGTCGCCGGGCAGCGCGCGGACGCCGACGAACACGACGAGCGCCGACAGCAGCAGCGTCAGCACGGCCTGCCAGAGCTTGTTCAGCAGATATCGAGCCATGGGCCCTCAGCCCTCCTGCAGGAACGCGGCGCGGCTGAGGCGGACGACGCCGTCGGGGTAGACCTCGGCGCCACCGACGTCGCTCGTGTACGCGGCGAGGTTGCGCACGCGGTAGAGGTAGATGATCGGGTTGTCGCGCCGCACCTGGTCCATCACCTTCCCGTAGATCTGCGCCCGCGCCGCCGTGTCGGTGGAACGTGCCGCGGCCGCCATGCCCTCGTCGACGTCGTCGTTGCTGTAGCCGGCGTAGTTGTTGCCGCCCCCGGTCACCAGGAAGCTGTTCATGTTCCCGTGCGGGTCGATCCGGCCCGACCAGCCGAGCAGGATCGCGTCGAAGTCACCTGCGGTCTGCTGGTCCAGCAGCGTCGAGTACTCCACCGGCTCGATCCGCATCGCGAACCCGCCCGGCTCGAGCGCGGCCTGGAGCGCCGCCGCGTAGCGCAGCGCCTCGGCCGTGTTCGAGGTCTTGACCGTGATCGGGAACGGGATCGGCACCCCGGCCTGCTGGAGCAGCTCGCGCGCCTTCGCCGGGTCGTGCGGGACGCAGGCCTCCGCGGCCGGGCTGGCGTACGGCGAGGTGGGCGGGATGGGCGAGCAGGCCGGCTCGTACCAGTTGTTGAAGACGGAGTTGACGAGCGCTCCGCGGTCGACGGCGTACGCGAGGGCCAGCCGGACGCGCGGGTCGCGGGCCAGCGGGGTGTCGATCTGCTTCGGCGGCTCCCCGGCGCCGTCGGTGTTCCCGAGGTTGATCGTCATCGCCTGGTAGCCCAGCGAGCTGGTCTGCAGCAGGCCGACGTCGCGCTCCTTGGCCAGGGCGTCGACGTCCTGGGTGGAGATGGAGTCGGCGACCTGGATGTCGCCGGAGCGCAGGTTGGCCGCGCGGATGTTGGCGTCGGACATGATCCGGTAGGTGATCGTGTCGAGGTGCACCTGGTCGGCGGCGTAGTAGAGCGGGTCGCGCCTGACGGTGATCGAGGTCTGCGGAACGCGGGAGACGAAGCTGAACGGCCCGACGCAGGTGGGGTGCTCGCTGAACTTGTCGCCGAGGTCGGCCAGCGCCTTGGGCGACAGGATCATGCCGGCCCGGTCGGCGAGCGCGGCGGTGATCGGGGCGAACGGGGTCTTGTAGCGCACGACCACCGTGCGCGCCGTCGGCGCCTCGACGGCCTCCACCGGGCCCAGCTCGCTGCGGCGGGCCGAGTCCTTCTTGGTCAGGTTGCGCTCGAGCGTCGTCTTCACCGCCTCGGCGTCGAGCGGGGTGCCGTCGGCGAAGCGGACGCCGTCGCGGACCCCGATGGTGACTGTCCGGCCGCCGTCGGTGATCTTGGGCAGCGCGCTCGCGAGCTGCGGCACCACCTTCCCGGCGGCGTCGATGTCGTAGAGCTTCTCGCAGATCGTGTTCATCACGTAGCGCGTGTAGAGCGACGAGGAGGTCGTCGGGTCGAGCTTGTCCGGCTCCGCCGACAGCCCCATCATCAGGTCGCCGCCCTCGCGCACCGCACGGTCGCCGAGCGCGTCCGTGGGGCGGTCGGGCCGGGGCGGGGCCGCCTCCGGGTGCTGCACGGCGTAGCACCCGGGCAGCAGCGCGAGGACCGCGGCGACGAGGACGAGCTGCAGGCCCCGCGCCGGCCTTCCGGACGTCGGGGCGGTGCCTCGGTGGGTCGACAGGACGGGCTCCTCGGGTAGGCGTACGGACGTCGTTCGAAGAATCGTTGAACGAACCAAGCACGGCTGACCCCGCCAGGGGAAGGCTTCTCAGCAGATCTTTGGCTTCCGTCCCGCGAAGGCGGCCGTCCGCGTCCGCAGGGTGGACGCCCGGTAGTGTCCGCGGCCGGACGCAGCAACGCGAGGTGGGTGGACGCACGATGGCGACGAGTGGGCAGACCTGGGCGGAGCGCGAGTACACGACGGCGCTGCTGGTGCTGACGGCGGCGACGGGAGCCGTGGACGGGGTCAGCTACCTGGCCCTGGACCGGGTCTTCACGGGCAACATGACCGGCAACGTGCTGTTCATCGGCTTCGGGATCATGGGCGTGCAGGACATCCCGGTGCTCAACAACCTGGTCGCGCTGCTGACCTTCCTGCTCGGCGCCGCCCTCGGTTCGCGCCTCACCCGGTCCGGCACCGACGGGCCGGTCCGGCTGCCCCGCGCCTCGATCGGGGTGCTGACGACCACGACGGTGGGGACGTTCGTGCTCGCCGGCGTGTGGCTCGCCGTCGGCCACCTCGGCACGGCGGAGATGGTCGTCCTCACCGGTGTCCTCGCCCTGCTGCTCGGAGCCCAGGCCTCCGCGGTCAAGCACATCGGCATCCGCGACCTGTCCACCGTCGTGGTCACCATGACCATGGTCAACCTGGCCGCCGACAGCCGGCTGGCCGGCGGCGGGGGGCCGGCCTGGGCGCGTCGTGTCGGCGCGATCATCACGATGGGCCTGGGCGCGCTCGCCTCCGCCGCCATCGTCCGCTACCTCGGCGGCGCCTGGGCGCTGGTGCTGGCCGGCGTCCTCATGGCCGTCGCCCTCGGCCTGCTCCACCGCGCCCGCCGGGCCGACCACCGCTACACGGCCGCCTGACCCCACCCCGCACCCCGCACCCCGCACCCCGCACCCCGCACGGAGACGCTGACTCCCGACAGCTGGTCGGCCGACTGCGGCGTACGGAGTCAGCATCTCCTTGGCGGTGCGTGCCGGCGGGGGCGGTACCCGGGTGGAGGGGCGAGGTCTGCACGGCACGCCTGGACCCCGGGCACGCCAGCAGGGAACGCTGAGTCCCGACAGCTGGTCAGACCGATCGGGCGTACGGAGTCAGCGTCTCCTGGCGAGCGGGCAGGAGGTGGACGGCGGATGGGCGGGCGCGCCTACTCCCACTCGATGGTGCCCGGGGGCTTGCTCGTGATGTCGACGACCACGCGGTTGACCTCGCGGACCTCGTTGGTGATCCGCGTGCTGATCGCCTCGAGGACCTCGTACGGCAGCCGGCTCCAGTCCGCGGTCATCGCGTCCTCGCTGGTCACCGGGCGCAGCACGACGGGGTGGCCGTAGGTGCGTCCGTCCCCCTGGACGCCCACCGAGCGCACGTCGGCGAGGAGCACGACGGGGAACTGCCACACGTCGCGGTCGAGGCCGGCGGCGGTCAGCTCGGCCCGGGCGACGGCGTCGGCCGCGCGCAGGATCTCGAGCCGGTCCCGGGTGACCTCGCCGATGATGCGGATGGCCAGGCCCGGACCCGGGAACGGGTGGCGCCACACGATCGCCGGGGGCAGCCCGAGCTCGAGCCCGACGGCGCGGACCTCGTCCTTGAACAGGGTGCGCAGCGGCTCGACGAGCGCGAACTGCAGGTCGTCGGGCAGGCCGCCGACGTTGTGGTGGCTCTTGATGTTGGCCGCGCCCTCGCCGCCCCCGGACTCCACGACGTCGGGGTAGAGGGTGCCCTGGACCAGGAACTCGACGTCCCCGCCCCCGTTCCCCGCCCGTTCGACCACGCCGCGCGCCGCCACCTCGAAGGTCCGGATGAACTCACGCCCGATGATCTTGCGCTTGGTCTCGGGGTCGGTGACGCCGGCCAGCGCGTCGAGGAACTGGTCGGCCACGTCGGCGACCACGAGGTCCACCCCGGTCGCGGCGACGAAGTCCCGCTCGACCTGCTCGGCCTCGCCGGCCCGGAGCAGGCCGTGGTCGACGAACACGCAGGTCAGCTGGTGGCCGACCGCGCGCTGCACGAGCGCGGCAGCGACCGCGGAGTCGACCCCGCCGGAGAGCCCGCAGATCACCTGCTTGTCGCCGACCTGGGCGCGCACGGCGGCGACGGCGTCGTCGAGGATGCTGGCGGGCGTCCAGTCGGGCTTGCAGCCGGCGATGTCGAAGAGGAACTGCTCCAGCACGCGCTGGCCCGCCTGGGTGTGCAGGACCTCGGGGTGCCACTGCACGCCGGCCAGGCCCCGGTCGGTGTCCTCGAACGCGGCGATCGGGGCGCCGGGGGAGCCCGCGAGCGCGGTGAACCCGGGCGGTGCGGCCTCGACCGAGTCCCCGTGGCTCATCCACACGGCCAGCTCCTCGGGCAGGCCCTGAAGCAGCGTGCCCGGCACGTCCACCCGGGCCTTGGTCCGGCCGAACTCGCTCAGCCCGGTCCGCGCGACGTCCCCGCCCAGCGCGGACGCCATCGCCTGGAAGCCGTAGCAGATCCCGAACGCCGGCACCCCGGCCTCGAAGAGGCCTCGGTCGACCTGGGGCGCCCCGGGCGCGTACACCGACTGGGGCCCGCCGCTGAGGATGATCGCCTTGGGCCGGCGGGCCATGACCTGCTCGACCGTCGCCGTGTGCGGCATGATCTCGGAGAAGACCCGGGCCTCGCGGACACGCCGCGCGATGAGCTGCGCGTACTGGGCGCCAAAGTCGATGACCACGACCAGGTCGTGGTCCCCCACCCTCGGCAGCGGTGTCGTTCCGGTGGCGTCGCTGGTGCTCATGGGACGTCCTTCCCTCGGCGTGCACGACCGAGGAGTCGGGCCTGCGGTGCTGGTCAGGGACGACGGAACGTGACGCGCCGACCCGCCGCCAGCCTAGTGGTCGGGCCTCAGCCCGAGACGTCGCGCAGGACGGCCTCGTGGTGGCGGACGACCTCGGCGACGACGAAGCCGAGGAACTTCTCGGCGAACTCGGGGTCCAGCCGCGCGTCCACGGCGAGCGCCCGCAGCCGGGCGATCTGCTGGGCCTCCCGGGCCGGGTCGGCAGGGGGCAGCCCGTGCTCGGCCTTGAGCACCCCGACCTGCTGGGTGATCGCGAAACGTTCCGCGAGCAGGTGGACCAGGGCGGCGTCCATGTTGTCGATGCTGTGGCGCAGCCGGCCCAGCTCGGCCGACACGTCCTCGTCCATGCCGGTCATGCTAGTGAACGCGGCGGCTGGCAGGCCCCGGCACGCGCGCCGCTGGGCGTTCGTACGCTCCCCTGACCGGCTCAGTCGAGGACGACCTCGACCCGCTGGAACTCCTTGACGTCGGAGTAGCCGGTGGTCGCCATCGCCTTGCGCAGGGCACCGACCAGGTTCATGGTGCCGTCGGGCACGGTCGAGGGCCCGAGCAGGATCTGCTCGAGCGTGCCGACCGTCCCGTAGTGCACCCGCTCCCCGCGGGGCAGCGTCTCGTGCCAGGCCTCGGGGCCCCAGTGGAACCCGCGGCCCGGAGCCTCGGCAGCCTTGGCCAGCGGCGAGCCCACCATCACCGCGTCCGCCCCGCAGGCGATCGCCTTGGCGATGTCGCCCGAGCGGCCCACCGACCCGTCGGCGATGACGTGCACGTAGCGTCCGCCCGACTCGTCCAGGTAGTCCCGCCGCGCCGCCGCGACGTCGGAGGTCGCGGAGGCCATCGGCACCGCGACGCCCAGCACGTCGCGGGTGGTGTCGGCCGCTCCCCCGCCGAAGCCGACGAGCACGCCGGCGGCGCCGGTCCGCATCAGGTGCAGCGCCGCCTGGTAGGTCGCGCAGCCGCCGACGATCACGGGCACGTCGAGGTCGTAGATGAACTGCTTGAGGTTGAGCGGCTCGACGTCGCGGGAGACGTGCTCGGCGGAGACGGTCGTCCCCCGGATGACGAAGAAGTCGACCCCGGAGTCGACGACGTGCTTGGCGAAGGCCTGGGTGTTCTGCGGCGACAGCGCGCCGGCGGCGACGACCCCGGCGGCCCGGAGCTCCGCGATCCGCGCGACGATCAGCTCGGGCTTGATCGGCTCGGCGTAGATCTCCTGCATCGTCCGCGTCGCGGCGACCGGGTCGGGCTCGGCCGTGATGGTCTCCAGCAGCGGCTCGGGGTCCTCGTAGCGGGTCCACAGCCCCTCGAGGTTCAGCACCCCCAGACCGCCGAGGCGACCCAGCTGGATGGCCGTCTTCGGCGACATGACCGAGTCCATCGGTGCGGCCAGCAGCGGGAAGTCGAACGTCCCCGCGTCGATCCGCCAGGTGAGCGACACCTCTTCGATCCCGCGCGTGCGCCGCGAGGGCACGATCGACACGTCGTCGAACGCGTACGCCTGCTGGGCCCGCTTGTTGCGCCCGATCTCGACCACCATGCGCCCAGTCTCCCCCAGCCGGGGGCACGGGCGCGAGCGACGGGCGCTCGTGGTCGTGCGGCGGCCGGGTCGACAGGCGTACGGGTCACCGCGTGATCGGCGGCACCTCCACGGTGGTGCCGCTCACGGCGCTCCGTCGTGCCGCGTCGAGGACGGTCGCCGTCGCCACCGCGTCCCAGGGGTCCACGGGCGCCGGTTCCGTCCCGCGGACCGCCCCCGCGAAGTGCTCGTAGAACAGGTCCCAGCGCCCGCGCTCGCTGGGGACCGCCTCGGTCTGCGTCCCGCGGTGCAGGGTCCCCCAGGCCGCCTCCGGCTCGCGGCCCCAGCCGGTGCCCTCGCTCGTCGGGGTGCGCCCGGCCACCAGCGCGTCCTCCTGGCCGTCCATCGGGGAGGTGACGACGAAGGTGGCCTCGCTGCCGCTCACCCGGAAGCGCGGCCGCGGTGCGCTCTGCCGCCAGGCGCCCGACAGCTCCGAGCGCATCCCACCGGTGTGCTGCAGCAGCACCAGGAAGCCGTCCTCGGCCTCCGGACCGACCTCGTGGGTCTGCGCGTACACCCGGTGCGCCGGGCCGAAGAGGTGCAGGGCCTGGTCGACCAGGTGGCTGCCGAAGTCGCGCAGCAGCCCGCCGCCCGCTGCGGGCGGCTCCGGGTCCGGGGCCCAGCGCTCGAAGGCCGACTCGAACCCGCGGACCTCGCCGAGGCTGCCCGCCTCGAGGAGCCGCCGCACGGTCAGCAGGTCGGAGTCCCAGCGCCGGTTCTGGTACGCCGTGAGCAGCACGCCCTCACGCTCGGCCAGCTCGACCGTGTGCCGGGCGGCCTGCGCGTCCAGCGCGAACGGCTTGTCGCAGACGACGGGCAGCCCTCGGCGCAGCAGGTCCTCGGTCACCGCGGTGTGCGTCGCGGCGGGCGTGCACACCGCGACGGCGTCCACCCCGGCCGCCACCAGGTCGTCGACCGTGTCGTGGACCGCGACACCGGGGTGGTCGTGGGCCACCTCGGCCCGCCGCTCCGGCGAGCGGGTCACGACCCCGGCCAGCACGCACCCGGAGGCGCCCGCGATCAGCGGGGCGTGGAAGTAGCGGCCCCCGAAGCCGTATCCGACCAGTCCGATCTTCACCACAGGCTCCGTCACGGCGGCATCGTACCGGCCGCCGTCGCCCCAGCCCCGACCCCGGGCCCGCGGCACACCGTCTCGGCCGACGAACCTCAGTGACCGCGGCGCAGGTGCGCCTGCACCAGGTCGTCGAGCTCGGCCTCGCTGAGCTCGTCCGCCCGGTCGGCGTGGTGGCGGTCCGAC
>Ga0210040_10006866_pt1 | contig 13986 bp, 14 predicted proteins | sample CryGeyCG12114_NA_FD_185462 | JGI IMG/M metagenome (GOLD analysis project Ga0210040, IMG submission 185462) | Groundwater microbial communities from aquifer - Crystal Geyser CG19_WC_8/21/14_NA (SPAdes) (version 2) | ecosystem: Environmental > Aquatic > Deep subsurface > Groundwater | place: USA... | reverse complement strand
GCATGGAAGCGTAAAATGAATGCAGCACACGCAGTGAATTTGCGTTGCGTCTGGCAACTGCAGCAAGTGTGCGTGAAATGCATTAACGCGCGCAAAAAGTAGAAATGGTTCAACTTCAGTTTCTATATTTGCGCGTCTTCGATCAAGTTGCAGCAGCTGCATGTATTTCACGCAGAAACGGTTCTCATGGACACGCAGAGAATTTCACGCACGCAACCTCCAGATGCATGAAAAACGCTTCCATGCGAACTAGGCTTTGAACTTTCCAAGATGTTTTGGCGACCTTTCGTGAGCAGCGTATGAGTTGCTTGTTTGGTAGCGTCTGTTGCAACTAAGAAGAAAAAAAATATCTATGTATATTTGTCAACTAACTGACTATCAATTCAAAAATTACCAACTGAGTGTGTAAACTGTTCGACGGTCTACATGACTTATAAATTTGTTTTTATGAAAACAAAATTTTGTAATTATAACTAATCTAATAGTTCATAAAACCGTATCGACGGTCTTATCCTATAATCCGTAACAAAGGACTAAATTCGTGCTTTTAACTTAACAGCTTATAAACTTTCTTTCGGATAATAGAACGCTTTGTCGTGTCGCCATGTGTGCCGGATAGAATATGTTTACTAGGTGGATAATATGCAATGGCACTAAGATTTCTAGAATTAAATCCACCTACCAGCTAACTTTATGTGTCTCCTATATTGAAACTGGGAATTTAACTTGTTCTCTAACCATCTATTCAGTAATGTAAATATTGATTTGACTCAATGGTCATTACCGAAATATGTTTTGTTGGGATCCGGCTACTCTCCCGATTGCAGGTCCATCTCTTCAATCCAAAACCCAAGGAAAGTGCCGCTATGAAGGCGGCAGTAATTAAGATGCACAGATTCCAATGCACTTTATTTAGTTCGTTACAAGGGTGATAGGTGTGGTGTGTCAAACGAAATTGCACACTTAAAATAAATAGCAACGAACTACAGACAAGTTATTAATTTAACAACAATTATATTTATCTAGTTTCCAGCTTCCAATTTCTTCCACTCAACAAACGCCACTAACTTATTCCTCTTTTCCCACACAACGGTCATCGAGTCATTTGCATAGGCTTATCCTTGATGTAATTTTCACGTCTACATTACTCACAGCTACATTGTAAGTAAATATATAAGTGAACGATTCTATATGGTGAATGTCGGCTCGACACAATAATAAAATTAGTGAAAATGTGAGTCAACAATGATAAAACCGCAACAATATGAGTTTGATACGAATACGTTCAACCTACAGTTCTTTTTCAGATTTTTCTGAATTGTAGCAGAAGTTTTAATGCAACTGAATAGCTAAGGTATTAATAACTGTCATTGTTCTCGTTTTTGAGGGTGCCAATGCTTGTAAAATGCTTTACTGTTGATTATTTTACACGTTGCTTACACGTTTTCAAGATATTTGAAATAATAGGCACTTTAAATGGTGGCGGAAGAGTAAAGAGGGGAAAAGTTCGAATTCATGTTAAGCTTCCAGCTGAAGGAAGAATAAGCAGTTGATTAAAGATCGCATTGAAAGCAACAAAAAATCTTTTTTGTCATTAATTCACTTATGCTCACTTTGTCTATCTTTCTAATTTTTCACTAGTATTCAGGACTTTTTATGTAGAGTTATTTTATTTTCATTCAAATCGCCTTGTCAGCTAGTTTTCCTCAGATTCCATATTAGCTAGTTTAAAGCTAAGCGTGATCAGTTGAATGTGGGAACTGCAGTTTTGAAATGCAAGTAAAACTGAACACTTTTTTAATGACCGTTAACAACATTGCGTCATTACGGTTTTGATTTCAAACAGCATTACAGGTGCAATAAGTACATTTATCTTGATCAAAAAAAATTTTCTGTGTTGCTCACATCGGAACACAGTACAAAAAATAAAAATAAATTTACAAAATTAGTATTTCCATATTTATTTAATCGAATCTAAGGCAAATGAACAAAAAAAGCATAAGTCATTCAACTCATGTTGTTTTGCGAAATGACATGATCATTAGTGAATTAAAAAATCACCGACCAACAGATGGAACAATTAACCATCTGAATCATGAATTAAAAATCATCGTCTGCCGGAACATCATCCTCTGCCTGAAGATCATCAATTATTGGAACAACCATTTGCTGCAAAACCTGAAAAGGATCTTGAATTGTCAAAAATTAAGGGGTTAATCTGGGATGATTGATCAACAAGAAACTGGAATCATCAAGATCGCCTCCGTAGCTATCCTTGACATAATCTTTTATCTCGTCCGACCAAGAGTTAAGCTCATTGGGGTTCTTCAGAACGTAACAATTCTGGAATCTCAAATTCTGTAAAAATTCCACCATTTGCTCGTCAAACTCGGGATTTATCAGCACCACGTCTGTGTGTTTAATCTCCGGTTTGGACTGCTTTAGGTCAAAGCTCAATTGTTCTACTGTTTTGGAATCCTTTTTGCTTGGAGTGGGCGGCGTCGGGTTCTCTGGTGTTGTTCCTTGCAAAATAAGTGTCTTCGTGGACTCAAACAAATCATCCAAATCTGGAATAGTTTGACATTCTAAGAGTGCCACGTTTCTAAATGGCCTACGTTTAAAGTTCTTAAAAAAATTCAGATTTTTTTGGTGATCAAGGAATGCAACAATGAGCGTGTCTTTGTCCAGACAAAAGACATTAAACTTATCTATGCTAATTGTAATGACCATATCAGAGTATCTTGTGAAATCTGTTGCTCCCAAAGTGTTCAAGATATCGTAAAGATTCCATTGGGGGGTGTTGTCTTTCCAAAGTTCTTCGTTCAAACTCTTGTGCTTCTCAAAATAGTTTTTTCTTCCCGCGCATCCATCTTTCGTGGTAAATTGGAGCTTCAAGGTCCGAAGACAAGGAAGAATAAGGGATTCCACACATGACGGCACTTCGTACTCCTCATGTTCGATGCATTTCACCGTCAAAGCCTTGGTTCTGTAACGAGAATCAATTTCCTTACGACATTTTTTCACAATTTCTCGAAACGAGGCATTTAAAGTGACAATTATTGAGCCACCGAAGACGTCAATAATTTTCTGTGGAGCTAGGTCTTTTTTTTCACTCGTGTATGCTTCGGTCAATAGAGTCAGAATCTGTGCAATAAGAAAATATTATAAAGGAAAAATATACTTGGAATTTGCACGAATATTAGATATTTGATTGAATATATTGGATTGGTATCCCTCAACTACAATACAAAGATAAAGGAAAAAAGTGTAGCTAAAAAAACGAAGACTACATGGTGTTTTTAGTATGCTTTTGAAAAATCAAAAAAATTAGCAAGAATTTATGCTCAAATGTGTGATATTATAATTTTAAGGCTGTTTTCCGTGTGTGCAGTATTGTTTAATTTGATTCGTTACTTTACTAGGTATTCAAAATCAAAAAATTGTTTGAAAAAATTCAAACAAAATTTTGAAAATTCATTACAGTTAAATTCTAGCATTTGAAACAGCATATTCTTATCCATATCTTAAAGCAATAAGTAAATGTCGAAATATATAATTTCAAACTTTATGTGCCTCAAAGTTGAAATCAAAGACCAAACGTGTTTCAAAAACTTCCGAACACATAACTGATTCCCTTGAGTTTCCTGATTTGGTAACATTTCGTCACTTTTTAGGAAAATTACAATATTATGTACATTATGTATTATACAGTATTATTACATGAAAGTGTAAAACTTTTCCATAAAATTGTGCACACAAATAATCGTTGGCGCTTAGCAATAAAAAATTTGAATCAACTCACTTTTTCATGGGTCTGCAGTTGATCTTCCGAAAATTTTGAGGAATCCACTTTTGACAATGTGGACGCAATAAATTTTAGGGCTTCCAAAATCACTTTTTTTCCAGATGCCGGTTTAGGGTCAAAATGTTGTTTGACATGTTCAAAACCTTTGCCACTAATCATAAGCTGAATCATCATGACGAGAAGCCTGAAATAGTCTTCACATTGGTTCTATATGAAATTAAATATCATTTGTTAAGATGCCAATCACTTATTCAGTTATTGAATGCAGCATATAACATTTTTTTTGCGAAACAATTTTAAGGTGCGAAAGTCTTTTTATCGGAATCATTTTGGGAAGCGTCAAATTTGAGAAATCTTTGACTCAGTATACTACTCACAATTTTCCATGACCACAGGTCTATCGGCAGACTCACACTTGCGAATTAAAATTGAAAAACTGCATTGAAAAACATTTCAATGATGCGCAATGGACAAATTTTACAACCTAAAGAAAGTTTTATAAAAACAAGAAAAAAAAATTAAAATTAAAATCTGAAATTGGTAGTCTGTGCTTATATATGTAATGTATGAAAAGTTGCAACGAGAATGCAAACAAATCCAGTTATACCACCTGAAAACGCTTATGTCACTACTTTGACGAATGTTTCGTGTGTTCACACGATAACTTTTGTAGATTTCTACCGATTGTTTTGAAACTTGACATACATAATTATGGACCAACAGGAACTAACCCTATTGTTTGCAGAGATTGTGACACCACGGCAACCTCAAATTCTTCGCTAATTTTTTTTAAATTTGAACTCTGATATATATTTTTTTATGTTAACGCAAAAAATTATGCTTGAAAAAAGTCAGTTCAAAGATGGTGCAGAGCTTTGATTCAGAAAAAGCACCGAAAATATATTTCATTGTCCTAACTACGGGCACATATAAATCATAATATTTTTCTACTCTTGTAAAAAATTGATGTGGTCAAGGGACGTTTTCTGAACTATTTCTGACAGTCTCTGATGACTCTTATTGGCTGGGAAGTAAGCATATTTGCTAGTTTGGTCCTTTAAAGAGACAATTTTTTTGTGCACTCAGTTTAAGCCTGAAAACGCGAAGCAAAAGTGACAAGACCTAACCTTTCTTAAATTTAAAAAAGCTTGGGAAACGAAACCGAGGGCAAGAAACAAAATTTCTTGAAATCGTCTTGAACACGATCATAATTTACTAAAATGCAATCCGTTCAATTAGACGAATATTAAATATAGTGTAGAAAACTAGTTCCTTTAAAATTATAACTTTATATGAGTCTTTTAAAGTGTGGAGAATGAAACGACAAGCCTTAAAGACTAATATTTTTAAAAAAATTTCCTTGATTTGAGGCATTTTCTCTCCTTCGCTCAAGTAATTATTAAATATGGTAAAGAAATCTTTGCTTAACAAGACCTATGTCTTTTTGAGCTGAAAATTTTGGAAACTAAAACCACAGGCAAACAAATGTGAATTTGTAAAAACATTGTCTTGAATACGGTCATAACTTTTAACAATTTGATCAGTCCACTCAAAGACTCAATCATATGTTTTCATATTTAAATGAAATCACTAAAGTTACAGTCTTGGGGATCATTCAATTGCAGTTTTTAACGATTTTGCTAGCCAATGATCATTTTGTCTTATTTTTTTCATTCATCAAATTGAATGTAAAATCAGAAAAAACATTGAAAAAATTAAGAAAAGGAAGCCTTATGTAAAAAATTTCCATAGTTGTGATATTCCTGAACTCGGTTCTTCACGGTCACATTGTAACTAAAATTGCCACACTGACAGACCGAACAGTCAGGTTCTTGTTCATTCACCTAAATAAAACTTAAATCCTAGAAGCCTTGTATGTATGTCATTGCATGAACATGACGCAATTACTTTACAAATATTTTTAAGCAAATCGTCAAGTTTTGTCCTGGATTTACCGTAACATGTTTGGTTGACAAAAGGATTACAAGTGTAGAAATATATGCGCGCTAGCTAAGTTGATATGTAACTTTACTAAAAAAAACTAAACTAACCTGCGTGTATCTTGGCTTAATGAAAACGATTTGACCATTCTCCTCGGTAATATCTTCCGAAACATATTTCCACTCCAGATTATGATGATGCTTGTTGAATTTCTGGAGCACATCTGTAGCAAATGCAAGTTGGAGCATCAACGAGAGCTTATCGTGGTCACTGCGTTTGCGAGTCAAGTCGACAGCCTTTGTCTTAACGTCACTTTGTTGAACAAATACATACTCCAGCTCATCCTCCCCAACAATGAAGTATTCTTCGTGAAATTTGAAATCCTTAGGAGGGCGTTCGATCCAAACGTTTATAATATTCACTAATGGATTTCTTTTACTTTTCTTCTGGAACTCAGAGTACACGGATTTGAAATCTTTGTAGTATTTCACAATTTTTCCAGCATCTAGTCCTTTTTTCTTGCTGTAGAGTGAGTTAATGACAAATGGTACTTCAAATTGACCAATATAGGCAAATTTACACAAATGAGGATTAAAAAGCATACCACTGATAAACAAGAATTGTATACTCTTTGGAATCCTTTATACTTTTCGTGGAAAGAGTGAAAAAGTTTTCCTTAAACTCGTCACTCTCGGATGATTCTTTCAAACTATTTTTAGCTGTGATAGTAAATCCTTTTTTCAAAGGAGAGTCATATATGATGGAATTTTCAAAGTCATCCATAATTGTTTGAATGGAGGGTCGGTCTGCTGGATTTGAATTCAACATTTCTGTGACAAAATCCTGAGCCTAGTAAGATTATAATTATATTCATTGATTAAATTATTTCGCAAAAAACTAACCAGAATACAGTTGCAAACAAGATGCTGACAATAATAAAAACTAAAATGATTTCGCTAACAAAAGGAGCTACTAATTGCTATGCTGTAATTTTTTATTTTAAATCTTTTTTTTTCTAACCTCTTTAGTCATCGATGTATTCTTGATTTTATACTTTTCCTTAAATTCGGCAGGATTCACAAAAGGAACTCCTTGTAAATATTCAAGGAACTGTTTATTGAACCCCTCATCTCTTTTTGTAGCATAAAGTAGGATTTCGTACAGCACAAGACCAAGTGAATAAATATCAGACGCTTTTTCAAATGTGCAACAGTGAAGTTGCTTCTGTAAGTAAAAATTTAATTTCACGAATTTAAGTATTTATTGTCACATATTTATGCAAAGCGCGAAATAAAAACAACCTAACCGATTCTGGAGCACTATATTTGTGCAGAGTATGCCAGCCAAAAGTGACAAGTTTCACTACATTGCCTGCTGTTGGTCCATCTTTTGTTTTTGTGACAAATATGGTTTTGGGCCATAAATTCCCATGGATAATGTCTTTCGAATGCAAATATTGAATTGCTTCGCAAATTTGCCTCATCACATCCACACGTGCGTCAAGTTTTTTGTAGGCTTCTTTTTGCAACCATTCGGACAATCCAGTTCCTTCAACTGGCGTTTGAGCAGATAGTGCAAGTTTAGTATCTTTAAAAAATTTGGTAAAACCTGGAAAAGTAGACCCTTTGGGTACGTCTTCTGTCCAATTGTCGTGCACAGTTGCTAGGTTTTTATGAATAAGATCTTTCAAGGGCTTGATAGGATAGTGCATAACTCGCATTTGAGTATCCGATCTAAAACCAATCGAGTCAGAAAGTTAAAAAATTATTAAAAAAATAAATCTTGTTTTTAGTATGGTTAGTTTCAACTTTCAACTCATAAATCCGCTATTTCACCTACATAGTTTACGGTGCTTCCAATATTTCGTATACATTTTTTTCATGCCTTTACACTACTAACGCTATCGGGGACCACATCATGGTTGCGCTCATACTGTTGTTCTCACTTCAAAGCACTCATTTTGTTGTGAACTCATATGGTTGCACTTTTATAATCGTTGACTCACAATATTGCCACTTTTATCGTTGTACCCATTATTGTTGTGTTTGCAAATTTTGCAATTAAAAATTTTGCGAAATTGTATCGTTCATTTGTAAGTTTTTTTTTAGCTCTTTGGTGAATTAGGTGGTCCTTAAATGGGCCGGTTCTGACTTAAAATATAAAACATCATTTTACTAGTCTACGGATTCTATGTTTCACACAATATCTTTCAAAAAATCTATCATTTCTTTTTTATCGTCAAATTTTTTTTCCAAACACCTTTGCTTTTTGGATGGTGGTTGGTGAATTCGGGAGCCATAATTTAAAATACGAAAATTATGCATGCGATGATAACAATACAATAATAATGGGTACAACGATAAAAGGGGCAAAAATGTGACTCAACAATGATAAAAGGGCAACCCATAGAAGTCGATATATATAAAGGGCAACCATATTACTTCGCAAGAAATGACTGCTTTGAAGTCAGAACAACGATATAAGTGCAACCCTGATTATGTCATGCGGACCAATAGACGAACAAAAAAAGCTATCTTGAAGGTAAAAATACAAATAAAAAATTTCTCTTACTTTGTCACGTTCTTGCATTTAACGTAAAACTTTTGGCCATCCTTTTGTGCTTGATAGATTTTGCTTCCGTCATCTCCTTCATTTATTAATTCAATGTCGGTGTAATTTTTTTCAAAACTATTGGTAGGAGTCTCCATTCCTTCATTTATGATGTCTATGTCGTTTCGAATATTATCTGTATATTTCAATTTACATAATTATTATTTGATATAACGATATCATCAAGTCCGGCAGTGTGAAAATTTGCAAAAAAATATGTCGGTGTCAACATCGTAAAAATCGAAAAACTTTATTCATGCATTTGTTATTGATGACTAATTTAGCACTCACCCGCAACCGCGTTAAAATGCAACTGTTCTAAAGCTATCAGAAGTCTAGAAACAGCTGTTTTAGAGTGTAAACTGAAAAGCTGGTCTAGAAACTCCAAAACTTTTGAAGTCAAGTCTTTATCAGACTGGCAAAGTGTATTAGCAGATATCGAAGATAGGCACGTTTCAAATAGATGTCTTAAATTGCAGTCCTTGATAAGTTGAGGATCATCTAATAGTTTCTCTTTCAGGCGACGTTTTAAATCTGCCAGGTTGTTCATGTCTTTGTCTTCACGTTTAACATGACGCACTTCAACATAAGTGACAAACAAATGAAAAAAATTATTCTTAATTTCGGCGGCTTAACGAACCATCCAAGGGTTTTGCGATGCTCATTTTAATAATAACAACCATAATTGTAGCAAGGTCGCTTTTTTGGGGCTTCAACACTTCTCTAATAGCGGGGCATTTTTTTTAGAAAGAAAGTTGAGGCTGAAGAAAGAACAGTGTTTTTTTAGGGCAGAAAAAGAAAAAAAAAACATTCTTTTGAAAAGTTAAACGTAAAAAATATACCGTTTTTTGAGAAGACAAGATTTAAAAAGATCTTGAATTTCTGAAAAATCTTTTCATTTTGAGGAAAAAGTTTAAAAGACATTTCATGAAAAAAAGTATGTTGGGTATAACTGTTGGTAAAAATAAAAATTATGGTCAAATTTGCTTGGTCGCGTTATATTCCTGCAATTTTAAATTTTTTTGCTGCTGAAAGAGAAAAATGTTAAGATTTGAGCAGTAAATTTCACACTTTTGAAGCAAGGTAAAGAAAACAAGAATATTGGGATTCAGAAGGACGGAAAAGGAGAAAAGAATTAAAATTTGGCTAGACTCATCTTTTAAAAACTGAGGGTGAAGAATGTGTGCAGAAAAGGTAAATGAAATTCCTACTTATCAGTTTCCTAACAGTTAGTAGAAAGCCACACAAAAAAATTTACAGTCGAAAGTTTAAAAGCTTCAAAATCAGACAAAAACATTTTGCACTTCCTTACAATGTAACTTCTGATGAACTTTATTCGCCTATACTTTGGTGTTTGGTCAGGTTGGAATTTCATGATTATAGGAAAACTATATATCTATAAAAATTTTTGACGATGGTTACCTTTTGCTAGTTACTGTGATACCGAAATTTAAAATATGGGTTGTTGTCAAATGACACATGATAAATTTTTAGATTTCTAGATAATGAGGGGCTTTGGTTACCGGAGTTATTTTCTAAAAATTTGCCATTTTGAACTGATTTTCCAAGTTTGAATAGTAGTTTTTTTATTTTTAAAGCAATTTTTAAAATTTTATGAGCGCCATACGCATGTTTATATAAAAATGGAGCCAGTAAAAACCAGCAAGTCCGTACCTGGAATCAATTCTGATGTTCTGACTGAAAAGTCTAAAACAAGTGGATTAATCCAATGGAAAGATTTTTTGTATTCTTTTATTGTTTTACATGAGGTAATTAATGTTAACACCATTGAAAAAAATTAGAAACCCTAGAGCCCTCAGAAATTGCATCATGAGCCAGAAATACTCTTATTGCTTCTATCTACACACACCTATCACCTAAAACTTTTCTGTAAATAACTTTGAAATAACCACTGCAGTTACGTTTGCATGGCGCGGGCTGTAATAAGCCTAGACGGTCCATTTTATGTGTCAATTTTTCTCGAGACCCGGAATGAAATAAGTTCAAACAGTTCTCGTTTTTGTGTGTTTGTTTTTGAGACGCCGGAATGAAAAAAGTCCAGACAGTTTTCAGAATGTGCGTGTGTTATTGTACAAAAAACTGGACTGCATTGCGTTATTTGTTTGATTTTTTCATTTTTCAATCTTTGTTTTTGTTGATAAGATATTTAGGCCATCCTAAACTGCCTTTCCTTGTTATTGTAATTGATGTTGGAATAAAACTGACGAAAACATTGCTTATGGTTCTTACCTTTCAGCAGTGACAAAAAAAATATCCATCCAAATTATAACATATTCCAGTCCGAGGGGAATAATGATTCCAATCATCAATCAAATTTTCCATCAAGACAGTAATGACTCAGAAGCATAAAATTAACAAGGAATCAAGCAAGACAACGCTACAAGTATAAATAAATGTTTTACTTATCAGTTAAAAGTTACTCGGCTGCGGTTAAGTTTTCTGGGTAGTGCTAACAAAATTCAACAAATGATCATTCAAGTTTTTTTAACCCATATGCATTGAAAAATTTCTTTGACGACCATGTATTGTTACTAAATGGATAATTTAAACTATATAAAAGTTAAAATCGAACGATGCTGTGATCGTAATACAGATAGCACTCCAGTGCACAAAGCACATTTTTTTATACTGTATAATTGCAATTTAAAGTTGTTTTAATACTTTATCGACGCGCTATGAGTAAATTAAAAAACTAAAGGCGATCGTTTGATCTGAACTTTTATATAGTGTAAATGACCAACGACGTAGTTTTATTAATGTAAACATGACTGACTTCAACGTTACAATTTTTGATCACTGTGCCTAACGAGTATTTGAGTAAATACAGAATTCAAAATGATACTGAATCTAAAGAATGAATAAAATGAGTGTCAGTTGATAATTGTGAAAATATGAATCCAAGCTCCAAGCTGATGACTGGTGAAAGTGTTGTGAATGACATGATTTATAATTCTAACAAAAACTGACTCGAAATCCTTAAAATCACATATTCACTTTTTGACAATAGATTTAATGAGCTTCTGAATTCAAAAATCATTCTCCTGGGTTAATTGATACACCAAACTTGCTTCCAAAAGAATTTTTAAATTCTGACTAATAACTAATCCAATTCTCTTGTTTTGGAATTTTGTCATATTTATAGATAGAGTTTGAAATTAGTTTGAAGAAATCAGCCTAATTACATCTATAGTAGCTGACATTGATGATTTTTCAAATACTAAACTAGAAGTAGCCGGTCTCTAACGCATTGTATTGCTCGTACTAAAATATAAGATAATGGTCGTTAGGGCAGAATTTTAAAATACTAAAATAGCAGTATGTGGGGTTTAGGGACATCGAAAATTCGTACTTCAAATATAGTTTTTGGGGTTCTGGCATAGCAACAAATTTTACTAAAATAGCAGTACGTGGTACGCTAAGGGTTAAGCAAAAAATAAACACCACTTTTTACAGTATGAAAATATTTTAAGCGTAAAATATTTTTTATCACTGATATAAAATTCTGTTTGGGCTCTGGCGTTTCTAATTTTTTTCAATGGTGTTAACATTTATTAACTCATGTAAAACAATAGAAGAATACAAAAAAATCTTTCCATTGGATTAAGCCACTTGTTTTCGACTTTTCAGTCAGACCATCAGAATTGATTCTAGATACGGACTTGCTGGTTTTTACTGCCTTCGTTTTTATTTCAAACTTTTCTATTCTAAGTTTCAAATTGACGGCATGTAGACTACAATTCATGCTTCCGTAAAAAAAGTTTTGGAAAAGGAACATTTTTCATGATTTGGCAAATATTTACATGGTGCTGAATTTGAATGTTTTGCAAACCTAGATTTCAAACACCCATTACCAGTAACTATGTGCCATACAAATGTCATGAAACAAAGAATTTTTTTGAATTTAAACTGTTGAAAAAAATTCTGGGCGTCAAAAACTGAAAAAACCTCTTTTGTCAGCTGAATAAGGCAAAAAAGGATGAAAAACGTATCTAAATGCCCAAATTGAAAATATCGATTTTTTAGGTCGGTATTATGTGAGCAAAAATTAGCTATATGCTATCGCTAATGGAGCAAATAATATGCATGCAATTTCAGCCGAAATATAATTCTATCTAGTGCAAACTTCCGAAAAATCTTGCCCCCTATAGCAGCCGTTAGCGGGGTCCTGCACAGAGAAAAATAGTAACAGGAGAATCATATAAATTTGACAGGAAGCTAAAATTTTGGGAACTGGCCGGAAACTATGTCAAAGGCGAAAAATAAAGCTCCTGTCAACTGCTTGACAGGAGCTCCGTTCAATTTTTGTATCTTTGCGTGTTATGAGTTGGATGGATTTCCAGCCAATTCATTGACAGGAGTTCTGTCATTTTCGATGGAATTATTGTCAATTTGTAAAAAGGGTTTGTTAAAATCTTGTATAGTGCTGATTGATTTTGTATGTTGCGAATGCATTTGGTTTTGTTTGTTCTATCTATAACTTTAACTAACTACCTAATTTACTAAATATAAGGGGCATTAATGTCCATTGGGATCATAATAATTGGACATTGGTAAAAACATCCATTTAAAATGAGTTTGAAATCTCAATGCGATTGACAGCATTATGGTTCAATGTCGGAACGACCCGTATCTTGAACACGCATCTGTGAGCAATCGCCGTCATATATTTGAAACTTTTTTGGGTGAAGTAACAATGATTTCACGTTCTCTTTCTGATTTTGTAATCAACACTTACGAATATTCGCGCAAAAAGTAGATATTCAGGTCTTAAAAATTCGTGATGATAAATTTTGAACGGAGATTCCAGTTAAAATTATTTTGAAAGGAAAAAAATTCAAATTGACAAAAAATTTGAGAAAGTACTTTTGACAACCCTCCAGTTGGTCGTGAAATTTAGTTTCCTGTCATTTTTGCGTGCGTTCTCTACAAAAGCTTTTTGACCGTCACATTTTCGGAAAATATTTTTCTCTGTGTGGCGTCGCCACTGCCCGACTCGTTTACCAGTTAACCATAGCGACGGGCTGAGTAATTCAAATAAGGAGTAGCCTTAAGAATTTTGAATACAATGAACATAGTGTTAAAATTTGACTTTATACAGTACATTTAGGACTTGGATACACTATCAAGGAGTTCTCAAAATCAGCTTCAAAAAAGCTTCAAATGCTTGTTGTGTTGAGTTCTTACAGGTAATATGAAAATATTAACAGCGAGATGAGGCTCCAGAATGCTAGACTTTAATATGTCCTAAATGTAAAAAAATCTAAACTTGGCCGGGATTTTCCATTAAACAATTATGCGTAGGAAATGCGACCACTTTAATCATAGATGAAGAATGATAAAAACTATTTTTTTTAAGACAAAAATTTTAAAAATCAAATGGTAGGATAATTGAGACGTTGAGAGGAAGAAGGGCACTTTTGAAATTTTTTGGCCACTTGGCAACTAACTATTGATTATTTGAACAGTCATTAAAATTTTCACTTTTACAGTTGAAATCCGCTGAATTTTTTCTAAACGAGATGCAAACTTTAGTTTATTGGATTTAAAATTAATTTTTTTTCTAAACTTATATTAGGGTAAATGAAGCGAACATATTTTGGAAATGACAA
>Ga0210040_10006865_pt1 | contig 13986 bp, 14 predicted proteins | sample CryGeyCG12114_NA_FD_185462 | JGI IMG/M metagenome (GOLD analysis project Ga0210040, IMG submission 185462) | Groundwater microbial communities from aquifer - Crystal Geyser CG19_WC_8/21/14_NA (SPAdes) (version 2) | ecosystem: Environmental > Aquatic > Deep subsurface > Groundwater | place: USA... | reverse complement strand
TTTAGATTTACTTCATTTTACTTCTAATCTGTTCTATGAAATTATAGCGCTCGCAACTGTTAGCACCATCCGCCGGAAACATTTAACTCAATCAGAATAAAAAATATTTTAATTTAAATGCTTATGAATCAGGAAGGATAGGCTTGCTAAGCGCCGTTATAATCGACTATGAATAGCAATACTGTACTATGTTATAAAAAAAAGATTACTTTTGCTCAGCATTGTTCTAAAAGCTAAAAAGAATTTAATACTAGTATTCTATCTGTTTTTGATATCATTAAACTAGAAAAAGCCGTAGTAATAGTAGTTGAAGATTCTTTCTTCTATTTTAATTTAATATAAGTGAACAATTTACCCATTTTTTAAAGGAAATTATAATTAAAAGGAAACATTTTTTATTAATATAGGTATATACGCAAAACTTAATATACTATTTTTCTCTAATTTTTTACCATTACAACACTAAACTTAAACTATGAAAAAAGTTTTAACCAAAACGGTAGCATTAGCTATAGGGCTCTGTTCTCTTTTTGCTACCACCAGCAATGCACAAAATGCTGACAACAAATGGGCGCTTCGTGGCTACGCCAGTGTGTATCAATATAAAGGTGATATTGGCTCCAAAGAATTCGGCTCTGAGTTTTTTGAATTCGGCCAAGGAAGAACTGGTTTCGGTCTTGGTATTTCCCGTTACATAAGTCCTTCTTTCGACTTTATGTTAGATTTCAGCCGGGCCCGGATAGATTACAACAACAATTACCGGGGGGGCATGTATGCCGCTGGACGGCCAATGAACTATTTTTTCAATGGCGAAATGATGAATGTGCTGGGTGGCATTAAGCTGAAGCTTAATAATGGCATGATCTTGAAAGAAGATGCTCGTATTCAGCCATACTTAGCTTTAGGTTATGGTGGTGCTTTCACCGATGTTTCTGGACGTGGCCGTTATGGTACATTTGGAACGGAAGGAGCTCAATATGGACCTATTCCTCGCAATCCGAGTACCGATGGTGATTTGAACCATGATTTATTCTGGGGTGCTGCTGGTATTAATTTCCGTTTAAGTGATCGCGTTGGTTTATTGGTTCAAACTAGTCAGATGTACTTAACTACTGATCAAACGGATGGTTTTACTGATCCAGGAGATGATGAAAAAAATGACCGTTTCTTAACGCACAACTTTGGTTTAACCTTTGCTTTAGGCAAACCGAAAGATACCGATATGGATGGTGTGCCGGATAGAAAAGACAAATGCCCTGATACCCCATCAGGCGTAAAAGTAGATGAAAATGGTTGTCCGGTAGATACCGATGCAGATAGTGTACCGGATTATCAAGACAATTGCCCGGATGTAGCTGGTATAGCTGCGCTGAACGGTTGCCCAGACCGCGATAATGATGGTGTTGCCGATGCGCAAGATCAGTGCCCAGACCAACCAGGTACGGCTGCTTTACAAGGATGCCCAGATGCTGATGCCGATGGTGTTGCTGATGCACAAGATCAGTGCCCGGATACTCCGGCTGGAACGCAAGTAAGTGCTACCGGTTGTCCTTTAGATGCTGATGCTGACGGTGTATCTGATGATTTAGACAAATGTCCAGGTACTGCTACCGGAACCCAAGTAGATTCTACTGGTTGCCCAATCAGAAAACCAATCCCAAGAGGTGTTAGCCGTGGTAACTTACAAGATACTACTTACATTCAGTTCGAATTCGACAAAGCAGTATTGCGGAAAGTATCTTTTGCTAAATTAGATCAGGTTGCCCGCTTCCTGAAACTGAACCCAACATTTAGTGTAAATGTTTCTGGTCATGCTGATGCTCGTGGTACGGATGAATACAATCAAGCCCTGTCAGAAAGAAGAGCTGCTGCAGTAGCCCGTTACCTGACTAGCACTGGTAAAATAGCTAGAAACCGTGTTACTACTGTAGGTTACGGTGAATCACAACCACGTGCTTCTAACGATACCGCAGAGGGTATGGCTCAGAACCGAAGAGCACAAGTAGAGCTTCAGGTACTAGACGTAGTAGTGGAGTAAACACGAAAATGGTTAGTTGGCCTTACCGGCTTACTTAGCAGAACTAACCATATTAATACAAAAGAGCAGCAGGATTTCCTGCTGCTCTTTTTTTATGCCTTTCTGTTTTGGTCATAAACCTTAATATATTTTCTTGTTGGTCTTTTAACTAAGCTGCTATGTTATTGCAGCAGCGTTACTGCCGTTATAATTATTTACTGATACTGACGGAGGTAAACAAAAGCAATAAATGTCCTTAAAAAATTGAGCGGAGTAGTTAATTTATTTGTAATAATGAGGTTGCAAAGCCTCTTTGGATGAAAGTAGAGTGGGAAACATCTCAAATAAGCTATAGTATAATCAAAGCAGCGCTTGGCATAATAGCATTACCGGTCACTTGTAATTAAATGTAAAATTTATTTGAAAGCAGACAGTTGGACTTTTACCTCGTAGTTACTCATATAACTACTTTTATATGAGTTGTCTTGAACTAAAAAGTAAACCCAGCTTTCAATGAAGCGGCGGTAAGTAGAAGTAGTAAGTACGTTTAAAGCCGCAATAATAAATAAAGATAAATTAAGCTACTTTGGAGGCAAGCAGATACAAGACGGCCATCCGGACAGCTACTCCGTTTTCTACTTGATTTAAAATAATAGAGTGCTGGGAGTCGGCGGCATCGCTGCTAAGTTCAACGCCCCGATTAATGGGGCCCGGATGCATGATTACTATTTCTTTATCCAAGCTATCGAGTAATTTTTTATCAATGCCGTAATAGAGCGTATATTCCCGGAGCGAAGGAAAATATTTCATTTGCTGCCGTTCTAACTGAATACGCAGCACATTGGCTACATCACACCAGGCTAAGGCTTTCCGCACATCCAATTCCACTTTTACACCTAATTCAGCAATATGCCGGGGCAGTAACGTGGCCGGGCCACAAACCATTACTTCAGCACCTAGTTTGTTCAAAGCAAATATATTAGATAAAGCTACCCGCGAGTGCAGAATATCGCCAATAATGGCTATTTTTTTACCGGCCACTTCGCCCAACTTTTCCCGGATAGAGAATGCATCTAGTAAGGCTTGCGTGGGGTGTTCGTGGGTGCCGTCGCCGGCGTTTACAATATTGGCCTGTATGTGGCGGGATAAAAAATGCGGAGCCCCAGCACTGGCGTGGCGCATCACCAGCATATCTACCTTCATGGCCAGAATATTATTAACGGTATCCAACAGGGTTTCGCCTTTTTTTACCGAACTGCCGCTCGCCGAGAAATTAATAACATCGGCCGATAATCTTTTTTCGGCGAGTTCAAAGGATAAACGGGTACGGGTAGAGTTTTCGAAGAATACGTTGGCAATAGTAATATCACGCAGGGAAGGTACTTTCTTAATGGGCCGGTTTAAAACTTCTTTAAAATTATCGGCGGTTTCAAAAATTAACTGAATATCGGCCGGAGTGAGATCTTTAATGCCTAATAAATGCCGGACACTTATTTCTTGCATGCTTAGTTTTCTTCTTTTTTGGTGATAAGCCAAATATTGTTTTCGGGCGTTTGTTCACTTTCCCATTCCACCAGCACCCGTTCGGTGGGCAAGGAATTAACGTATTTTCCCACGTATTTGGCTTCGATGGGTAAATGACGGGTATACCGGCGATCAATTAAAACCAGCAATTCCACACTGGCCGGACGGCCATAAGCAATCATGGCATCGAGGGCAGCCCGCACCGAACGGCCCGTGTACAAAACATCATCTACCAAAATTACGCGTTGGCCTTCTATGTGAAAGTCGATGCGGGTAGCGTTGGCCATAATAGGGCTGTTCCGGCGCCGAAAATCGTCGCGGTGAAAAGTAATATCTAACTGGCCCGTCCGAACCGAAAAACCCAGGATATCTTTTAATTTCTGCTGCAAGCGTTCGGCTACATAGATGCCACGCGGCTGTAAACCCAGAATAACCGAATTGGAGAAATCAATATGATTTTCGATTAACTGGTGGGCTAACCGCTGAATCATAATATCTAGTAACTTGTCCTGAACAATTAGTCTTTTCTGCATAACCACTTTCTGTGGCAAATATAAATATTATGTATTAGGAATCGGCTTTCATTTTATCCTCTTTGAAAAAGATCCGGTAAAAAGCCAGTTTAGCAGTTAAAGTTTTAAGCGAAGATCAAATTCTAATTAGATTTTAAATACCACCGCAGTTGTAGTTTGTTTTTAAGGTACTACCGATATTTTGTTCAAATAAAATACTTCCTGGGATGGTGATTTGCCGGACCGTACCCGTTGAAACCCATACGTGATAAAGTGAGAACCATACCAGAATTTTAAGTCAGGCGCATCCGGCTCACTTAATTTATCGTTTAGCTGCATGCCTTCCAAAGGTACTGATGCTTCATTATCGGTGGTACTATCCCGGTTTATTATTTTATACCGGATATCTTTTTCGAAGGCATACGCCATTACAATTTTGTCGCCGGCAAAAGCATGCTGCGCCACAGGGGCCAGGGTAGTGGTGGCGGCATCTTCCAAAACATAATTATTGTCCCAGAGCAACTTACCTTTTCTATCGAAAGCCAGCACAAAAGAATGCGAAAAACGGAACTCCGAAGGAGTCATATCCCGATCACGGGGCGGTAAATTTAACATGCCCAGCGGGTAAGCAGTAGCCCGGTTTAATAAGCGGCTGCTGTTATTGGTAACAGGAGTATACGCTTCCGCAAACAAATAAAGGGTATCCCGGTGCACTTCCAAATCCTGGATAAGTAAGCGATAATGCTGGCGCAGTTCTTTGTTTTTTTGTTCGTAGCGGGCAGCTCGCTGGTCGAGCCGCCGGCGGGCTCTTTTGCTCAGAAAATCGAAAAAGTGGGTTAGCTTTAAAAAAGGATAATAGCTGATACTGTTTTCGGTGGCGGGTAAAGGCGTAGTAAAAATTCCTTCGGCGGTGCGTAAAGTACGCGAATTAAAACTGCCAATTACCAGTTTAGAGGCACTATCGCCCGGACTTACCTGCCCGGTAACCAAGTTTTTTTTAAATTCCGGTAAAATAAATTGGTTAGTATACAAATCGCCGCCCGGCGAAAAGCGTTTTACTTGCAACCTACCTCTAATGCCATTCGATTCGGCCATCACAAATTCGGCACGTTGGGTAGTTGTATCTAAATGGAAATCCGAAATAGCCGAAAGTTGGTCGTATAAGGCCGGAATAGTTTTTATCTGTTTCTTAGATTCATCCACGTGAATAACCAGAACGTTCCGGTTATTATACGCCATAATAAACAGCTGATTTTGCAGTACCTTAAATTTCTCGAACTGCACGTCGCGGTCAATATCAAAATCTTTGAGGTTGTATTTGGTTAAGGTATTTTCGCTATTAGCCTTGTTAATTTTAAAAATATAAAATCGGCCGGGCGTTCGGTCCAAGTACATTAAATAAACAAAATCGGGGGTAACAAAATACTGGTGAAACTCCTGGTAATCGTCTAGTTCCAAAGTAAATTCCCATTGTTGATTCAAGTCTTGGTCTAATTTCTGAAAAATGTGCTTTGCTTTAAAATTGTCGAAGTAGGGCCGACGGTAAAGGAGCAACGTACTGTCCTCGCTAGGAATTACTTCTACAATTTCTTTAAAAGCATCAATTTCCAGTTCTTTCCGGCTGGGTTGGGTAATAGTTTGTCCGGCCGCCATATAGGAAATGACGGAACACCAAATAAAAAATACCGCTTGTCTAAATTTTCCTCCCATACCAGGCCGGTTCGAGTGCACTTACAAATAATTATAGGCTTAAACGGTTAATATACTATTTTAATTACCTAAACTCAGAATTACTTCAAACTCTTCGGGCCGGAGCGGCATCACCGATAAACGCGATTGTTTTAGAAGCGCTATATTCTCCAGGCGGGTATCTTTTTTAATCTGATCCAAAGAAACTGCCGCCTTAAAATCCTGTACCGGCTCTAAATCTACCGCCAGCCAACGCGGGTCGTCGCTGGTTTTATCGGGGTAAGCTTCGGTTTGAACTTTGGCCAGGCCCACAATGGCTTTTTCCGAAACACTGTGGTAAAATAAAACCAAATCGCCTTTTTGCATGGCTTGCAAGTTATTTCGGGCCTGGTAATTACGAACGCCGGTCCAGGAGGTATTTTTATCTTTTACTAAATCGCCCCAACTATAGGCGTCCGGTTCTGATTTTACTAACCAGTATTGCATGTATTTAAAAGAATTTAGGAAATGATATATTAAATTACTACTAACGGGCCGCGTGTATGCAAAGCCTGTAGCTAAGCAAGGGGTTTGTATACACGGTGTTAGTGGTTTGATTAGGCTTTAGATTCAAGGAACTAATATGTCATAAAAAGTAAACTTTACTTCATTTTCAGTAGGATATAAGATTATTTTCATCTTTAAGTCACTTTTCTCATTATCAACCCACAGATAAAAATCAAGAAATAATTTATTTTGGTTAGTTACCTGAACAATATTAAGGTCTTGAAAAGCCCAATCAGGTGGTAAAGTTAACTTACCCGGATAACCATCAATCTCATCTTTTATCCATTCGCTTTTTTTTATCACTTTTTCATAACTTTTATCAGTAATTTTTTGATAATTACCTTCTAATAAGTCTTTTACAACACTTTTAAGAATCTTGTTAATTGAGTTTTCCATATTATCTACGGTCTTTAGCAATATGATATTCTTAAAACAAGTTCTAATATTCATTCTTAATTAAACGTTGTTATTTTTCTCTTTCAGTTATGTTATCCTTATCCATAACAACAATGACCTCTTTTCTCTATCTCTATTAAAGGTTTTTATTAATTACCACCAACTAGCGGCTAAATGGAGTAGAGTTCCGGTTATCACGGCTTTGGGTGGAGTAAAATAGTATATCATTGCCATAATCTATATAAACATAAGGGGTAGTTTCCGCAGGAGCAAGGAAACCAAAATTACCACAAGTTACTTTAAAGCGAGCGGGTTTTTACTTAGCAGCCGGCAAAAACTTAACTTTTAATAATTCTTCGGTTATTGAGATGAGTTCCAATTGAAAATTTTCTGATGCTTTATCCGGGAAAGTTACCCGGAGCAGGTCTTTTTTCTCTAATTCCCATTTACCGGTATACTCTTCTAAACCATCGGTGGGAGCAATAGCAAGTAAACGAAACGTGCCGTCCGCATCGAGGCTAAAGCCGGTGCGGCCGCGCGAAGGGGGAAATGGATAAGTATTAGGGCGATAGATTTTAATATCGTCCGTATCTTCTTCATGGGCATGCAGCCACGTTTTTCCGTACAAACCGGTGTTGTTGGGGGTACGTAAACAAGTAGTTGCCAGGATACAACCTAAAAGCAGGCAAATGGCTGGTATATATTTAAATAGCATAAAGTCGAAAGATATATTTCTATAAAGTAACTATAAAAGAGTTAATTTACAAAAAAGCCGGTGGTTTTCTGTTTAATCTTTTAAATAATGTTCTGCTGCTGTCCGATTAACGGGGCAGCAAACGCCAGGCTAGCATTCATTAACGGGAATTCGTTATCTTTGTATAAAGTAAAAAATAGATCCTTTGGAGAATAAAGATATCATTCGGGCTTTCCGCTTAGCTTCTTCCCTGATGGAGTTGCACGACGAGAATCCGTTTAAAATCCGGTCCTATACCAATGCGGTAGCCGTATTGGAACGTCTCGAAACACCAGTAGCCGGATTACCTGCCGCCCAGTTAGAACAAATAGAAGGAATTGGCAAAGCGCTGGCGGCCAAAATTGTAGAAACAGCGGCAACCGGTTCTTTTGCGGAGTTAGACCAATATCTGGCCGCAACCCCGCCGGGTGTGGTGGAGATGCTGCGCATAAAAGGGATTGGTCCTAAAAAAATCCGGGCTATTTGGAAAAATTTGGGGGTAGAAACTTCCGAAGCCTTACTGGAAGCTTGTGAAAAAAATGAATTAGCCGCTTTAAAAGGCTTTGGGGCAAAAACCCAGGAAACGATCAAAAATGCCTTGTTGTATAACCAGGAAAGCAAAGGCAAAGCGCTTTACGCCGAAGTGGAAACGTTGGCGTATCATCTGCGGGATTTTCTGCGGGAAAAGCTCCAAACCGACCAAGTAGAAGTGGCCGGGGAAATCCGGCGCCGTCTGGAAATTATACAACTCCTTAGCTTAGTAGTAGCAGCGGCTGATCCGGAACCGGTACAGGGTATTATTAATAGCCTACCGGAATTAGAACAGGACGAAATTAAATCCGGTCCGTTTAGCTGGCGGGGGCGGGAAACAACTTCCGGTTTGGCGCTGGAATTCAGAATAGTTCCGCCAGCAACTTATATTAACGAGCTGTTCCGGGCAACAGGTTCCGAAGGCCATTTAACGGGTTTATTCAGTAATACCGATTGCCTGCTGTTAGTTTCCCGCAAAGAAAAATATACTTCCGAAGAAGATATTTACGCCTCGGCCGGGCTGGCCTATGTACAACCCGAAATGCGGGAAGGACGCAATGAATTACTGCTGGCTAAAGAAAACGCCTTGCCGGAGCTACTTACGGACGACGACTTACGCGGTATTTTGCACAACCACACCACCTATTCCGACGGAGCCAATACCCTGGAGCAAATGGCGTTCTATTGCCGCGACAAAGGTTATGATTACCTGGGTATTTGCGATCATTCCAAGTCGGCTTTTTATGCTAATGGCTTGCCGGAATTCCGCATTCGCGACCAGCACCAGGAAATGGATAAACTTAACCGGCAACTGGCTCCTTTCCGGATATTTAAAGGCATAGAATCGGATATTTTGGCGGATGGCTCATTAGATTATAGCAGTGATGTGCTGGCTACTTTTGATTTTGTGGTAGCATCTATCCACAGTAACCTGAAAATGGATGTGGTGAAAGCTACTGACCGGTTAGTGGGTGCTATTCAAAATCCGTATACCACTATTCTGGGACATCCGACGGGCCGTTTATTGTTGCGGCGCGAAGGCTACCCCGTTGATTTTAAAACCGTAATTGATGCCTGTGCCGAGTATGGCGTTATTATTGAAATAAATGCTAATCCGTGGCGTCTCGATTTGGATTGGCGCTTCGTGGAATATGCGTTATCGAAAGGCGTATTGTTGAGTATTAATCCCGATGCCCATAGCACCGAAGGTTACCACGACATGCGTTACGGCGTTCTGATGGGTCGAAAAGGCGGGCTCACCCGCGAGATGACGTTCAATGCTTTTTCGCTGGAACAAGTAGCTGATCATTTCGAAAAAAGAAAGCAACGGGCTACTGCTATGCTGGCTTCTTAGATGAAAATATTAATTCTGCGCTTTTCTTCTATCGGGGATATTGTGCTCACCACGCCCGTTATCCGCATTCTGAAAAAGCAGTTGCCGGGTGCCTGCCTTCATTACGCCACCAAACCAAACTTCGAAGCTTTAGTAGCGGCAAATCCTTACCTGGATAAAGTGCATTACTTAACCGGAAATTTGGCCGATTTGGTAGCCGAGTTGCGGCAGGAAAAGTTTGATTACGTAGTGGATTTGCACAATAATTTACGAAGCCGCGCCATTCGGTTTAAACTGGGTGTGCCGGGTGCCAGTTTCTCCAAATTAAATATCCGGAAATGGCTGCTCGTAAACCTGAAAATAAACAAAATGCCGCCGGTGCACATTGTAGACCGGTATATTGCCACAGCTAAAAAATTAGGCGTTAAAAATGATCATGCGGGTTTAGATTATTTTATACCAGCAGCCGACGAAGTGCCAATAACTTCTTTACCCGTTACCCACCAGCAAGGCTACGTTGCTTTCGCCATTGGCGCCCAGCACGCCACCAAACGGTTGCCCACCGAGCGGATTATAGAATTGTGCGCCAAAATAAATAAACCAATAATTCTATTAGGTGGAAAAGAAGATGCTGCCACAGGAGAAAAGATTCAGGAATATTTTGAGAAGCAAAGTCAAATAACAGATAACGAAAAACGAACAACGATCTACAATGCGTGCGGGAACTATAGCTTAAACCAATCGGCCTCGCTGGTGCGGCAAGCAGAAGTAGTTTTTAGTCATGATACCGGTTTGATGCACGTGGCAGCCGCCTTTAAGAAAAAAATATACAGCATTTGGGGCAATACCGTGCCGGAGTTTGGCATGTATCCTTACTTAACAGAATATAACGTTCTGGAAAGAAATAACCTGCCTTGTCGGCCTTGCTCTAAAATTGGTTATCCGGAATGCCCGCAAGGCCATTTTAAATGCATGCGGGAGATTGATTTTTCGGGAGTTAACATCTGAAGAGGTATTCTGATTTTATTTAAAAGGCACAACTTGTATTTTTAAGCAATTATATACTAATTACATTTATATTACAAAGGCTTGTTAAATAGGTTTTACTCATTCATCCCTAATGCCTTATCATTAATGAATACCTCCAAAGGAATGTTTAAAGCTTTGTGCAAACTATAAATTTGTTCAGTTGTAAAATATCGTTTTCTGTTTAATAATTCAGAAACCCGAGACTTAGGTCCAATATACGGCTCAAGGTCTTTGTTTTTTAACCCTTTCTCCTCCATAACAAATTTTATAGCTTCAACTGGATCAGGCAAGCTAATTGGGTAATTTGCTTGCTCATAAGTATGGATCATTCCAGTTAAGAGTTCTAATTCATCAAAAAGGTCGGTTCCTGCTTCTGGACTTTGGTTTAAAATTACATCCACACGACTCATCGCCTCTTGATATTCTGCTTCTGTTTTTACTTTATGAATCTTTAGAACTAACATTAGATTACAGTTTTAAATGGGTTAATGGAAAAGCTAATAATATTGACTTTCTAAATAGTATGAGCGTCTATTTTATCATATTCAGCATGTGTTCCTATCCACCGAATATATACAGTCTGATTAGCTACTAGTACTACTGCTATTAAACGGTAACTATTTCCCTTTATGTTAAAAATTACTCTGTTATTACCAATTGTATCAACAGAATTAGCAACTCCTCTTAATTCGTTTAAATTGGTTATTTTAAGCGCTTTAAGCCTCGCAGCCAACAGTTCCAGTCCATTTCTTGAATCAGCATGCTTCGTATAATATTCAACCAATCTAGAGGTAGAGATAATTCTCATTTACTAATTATTTGCATCAAATTTATATAAATTCAACAACAAAGTTACATAAAGTTACAATATTTGTAACGCTGATTTATCTAATTCGTTCCAAATTGTGTAACTTTGTTTTTATTTACTGATATTAAGTTTATCAATGAAATCAAAATGAAATATCCTACTTATTTAAAGAAGAAACGCTCCAGCGGTGTTTTTGTGCCAAACGAAAATGGATCTGAATTTAAAGAGTTTACTGGGGAATTAAAATTGAAGTCTTTCAATGAAATTACCGAAAAAATGGGTTATCATATTGATCAAGTAAAGAATTATTGGGTAAAATTAACTAGTGATTATGAAATTACTTGTGTAGGCTTTAAAATATTTTCAAATGATATTATATATGTAGTAACTAAGGGGACTAGTGCAAACTTAATTAAAAGTCAGCTTGATTATTTCTTAAAAGATTATAAACTAAAAGAAGTATATGATAGCGTTGAAACACGAAATATACTTCAAAGTGGCATTAATAATAAATCTTTGGATTATGAATTTCTAAGTGAAGTTTTAAAAATAAAATTTGCCGATCCCAATGGCGTATTTTTTTCTGAGCTTTTAAATTTATATCTATACTTTAATAAAGGATTCTTAACAGATTTTCAACCATCAGATGGTTTAAATGAATGGGGTAAATATTTCAGAGATATAAATCCATCTATCATTGAAAATTATGAAAATGTAGCAAAAAAATATTGGGGAAATAACTCGTCAAATGTTATAAAGAAATTAACACCCAATCAAAAGCTTTAGCAGATGTGCCTGACGGTTATTTAAATAAATATATTCCCTTACACAAGGTTGAAAATAATACTGTTAATTTTTACATGTTAATGGTTTGCCATTATAATAGAGAAATAACATTAGATGAGTTTAAACAGATAAACCATGGTTGGTACAGGCAAGTAGAAAGTCTAAATGCAAATGATATAAAATATAAGTTAGGTAATTTCGAGTATGAGTTTGCACCTGACGGTTCCTTACTATCCTCGAATCTCAAATTTCTTTGAAAGGCTGCTTATTATTCGCTGAATTAGCTTGATCTATGGCATTGTGGTATTTATCAAAAGAGTTGATTAGGCCCTGGATGGTTGGTTCTCTGAACTTCTATACTTGTAATAGAGCCGTCTCTCAATTGTAAAAGATAATTTTGGTGTTCATTTAATTCCCTCATAATGCTTTTTTAATATTACATACTTACACCTATTTAGATAGGTATAAACCCAGCATAGCAAGGCATCTTTTTGGGTTACTACCATTTGTAAGGCTTTTTTGCTATATAAACAGTACAAGCGAAAGCAGAACCTAGATTGGAGGGCGTTAAGGTTAAGAACTTAGTGTTTGACACCTACCCTTAAAGAAGATTAAAAACTTAGTTCTTACCAGTGCAAGCATCTATCTGAGTTGTCGATTGTTTGAGGCTCTAGCCAGGGAAAATGTAAACAAACCTTAATTAAATTTAATGAATTGATTATTGAGTTTCGCTGTTGCAATTTTTCCGTCCTTAATCAATCGTATCAAAACCGCAGTAGGAATGGAGTACAACCGGTAATTTAATGCCTTCCGGAGTTTGGTTATTTTCCAGCAGAGCAGCAACAATGCGCGGCAAGGCCAAGGCGCTGCCGTTTAAAGTATGCAGTAATTGTGTTTTACCAGTTTCACCTTTGTAGCGCAGTTTTAACCGGTTAGCCTGGTAGGTTTCAAAATTACTCGCGGAACTTACTTCTAACCAACGTTTTTGGGCCGCCGAAAAAACCTCCATATCGTAGGTAAGAGCCGAGGTAAAACTCATGTCGCCGCCGCACAAGCGCAGTACCCGGTACGGTAGTTCCAGTTTTTGTAATAACCCCTGAATGTGCCGGCTCATTTCTTCCAAAGCTGCGTAGGATTTATCGGGTTCCTGAATTTGGACAATTTCTACTTTATCGAACTGGTGTAACCGATTTAAACCCCGTACATCGGCGCCCCAGGAACCAGCTTCGCGCCGGAAGCAAGGCGTATACCCGGCATTTTTAACGGGTAGTCTTTCGCGCGGTATAATTTCGTCGCGGTATATATTGGTAATTGGTACTTCGGCCGTAGGAATCAGGTACAGGTTATCGGCCGTAGCGTGATACATCTGCCCTTCTTTATCCGGTAACTGGCCGGTGCCGTAGCCGGAAGCTTCGTTTACTAAGATAGGGGGCTGTATTTCGGCGTAACCCGCTTTTATAGCTTCGTCTAAAAAAAAGTTTATTAATGCTCTTTGCAGGCGCGCACCCTTGTTTTTATAAACCGGGAAACCAGCCCCGGTTATTTTATTGCCGAGCTCAAAATCAATAATGTCGTATTTTTTTATTAATTCCCAGTGCGGCAGGGCACTTTCTGGTAAGTCAGGTATGTTACCATTTTGTAAAACAACCTCATTATCTTCGGGCGTACGGCCTTCGGGTACACTGGCATGCGGCAGGTTAGGTAATTTCACCAGCGCGGCCTGCAGCAGGTCTTCTAAAGTGGCGAGTTCTTCGGTATATTGCTTTGCTTTATTCTTAAGTTCGGCGGTTTCTGCTTTTAACAGTTCGGCTTGTTCTTTGGCTCCGGCTTTCATGAAGCCGCCAATTTCGCGAGCCAGCGCGTTGGCCCGGGCTTGAATCTCATCGTGTTCGGCTTGCCGGGTGCGGCGCTGCTGATCGAGCTCCAATATAGCTTTAACTTCCGCCTCGGCGTTCTTGTAATGCTTTTTTTGCAGACCCGCTAAGACCTGTTCGGTTTGTTCTCTTAAAACAGTTAATTGTAACATGCTATTGTTTTTGGCCCTGCAAAAATATACTTTTTTAAGTAGAGGAGAAGAATATA
>Ga0210040_10006864_pt1 | contig 13987 bp, 11 predicted proteins | sample CryGeyCG12114_NA_FD_185462 | JGI IMG/M metagenome (GOLD analysis project Ga0210040, IMG submission 185462) | Groundwater microbial communities from aquifer - Crystal Geyser CG19_WC_8/21/14_NA (SPAdes) (version 2) | ecosystem: Environmental > Aquatic > Deep subsurface > Groundwater | place: USA... | reverse complement strand
GCAGTTCGAAGCCTTCGTCCATCAGCTGGTTCATCCGCGCCATCGCGCCGATCCGCCCGTGATAGTCGCAGCGCGGGCAGACGTAGAGGTTCTCCGCATATTCCTTGGAGAACAGCATCTCGTTGCAGCTCGGGCACTTGACCCACAGATTATCAGGCACATCGCGCCGCTTGGCGAAGGGCAGCGAATTGCGCACACGGTTAAGCCAGCTCATGCGGCGCGCCTTACCTGCCCTTTCACGCGATTGCGAGAGGCGGCGCGCTTCGCGGCAAAGACCCGCACGTCGCCCCGGCAAGCCGCGCCCTTGGCGCCGGCGCGTCGCCGATCGCCGGCGTGCTCCGCCATTCGCCATCGCTGCTCATCCCTCGAACCCGGCGCCGGCGGTCAGACGGGCGCCTTGGCGCCAGCGCCGTGGACCGCCTGGGCGAGGCTGGCAGTCAGATCGAGAATGTAGCGCGGCGCCTGTGCTCCGTGCTCGCCCACAAGCTCGACCAGCGCCGAGCCGACGACCACGGCATCCGCGACCTGCGCGATGGACGCTGCCTGCTCGGGCGTGCGCACTCCGAAGCCGACCGCGACCGGCAGATCGGTAAAGCGCCGCAGCCGCTCGACCGCGTGCTCGATCGAGGCGAGCACCGCCTGCTGCTTGCCGGTGATGCCCGCGACCGAGACGTAGTAAAGGAACCCGCCTGCGCCATCGAGCACGGCGGGCAGACGCGCCTCGTCGGTAGTGGGAGTGGCGAGGCGAATGAGGGCGATACCCTTGTCGCGCAGAGCGGGGCCAAGATCCTCGTGCTCCTCGGGCGCGAGGTCGACACAGATCACACCGTCCACTCCCGCTGCTGCAGCTTGCTCGGCGAACCATTCCGGCCCGCGACGGACCATCGGATTGGCATAGCCCATCAGCACCAGCGGTGTCTCGGGGTGCCGCTCGCGGAAGGTGCGCGCGATGGCGAACACCTCAGCGGTCTTCGTGCCGCGCGCGAGGCTGCGAATGTTGGCGTTCTGAATCGCCGGGCCATCGGCCATCGGATCGGTGAAGGGCATGCCCAGCTCGATCACATCCGCACCGCCTTCGACCAGCGCGTCGAGATTGGCGGAGGTGTCGCCATCGCCCGCCGTGAGGAAGCAGACGAGCGTCGGGCGCGGCTTGGCGAAGGTGGTGGCGAGGCGGGTCATGGCTTGCGCCGCCTCCGGGGCAGGCGTTCTTTCAGCTCGCGCATTCGGTCTTCTATGACCCATACAAGCGCGGCTCCTAGTGCCGCCATGACCAAGGTCTTCAAAAACTCACCTTCCGAGAAAGCCGGAGCTTCTCCACGTAGAAGGTAGGGGTACTTGGAAATCAGAAGCATGGTCGCGAGCACAACCAGGTAGATCGTCACCCACTTTCTGACTGGCCCGTTCACATCTCCACTCCCAGCGCGCTGGCGACGGTGAAGATGTCCTTGTCGCCGCGGCCGCAGAGGTTCGCCAGAATGATCGCGTCCTGCGGCATTTCGCGAGCTCGCTTCACCAGCGCGGCGATGGCGTGGCTGGGCTCGAGCGCGGGGATGATGCCTTCGGTGCGGCAGAGCAGCTGGAACGCGTCGAGCGCTTCGGTGTCGGTGATGGCGGTGTATTCGACGCGGCCCGATTCCTTGAGCCAGGCGTGCTCCGGGCCGATGCCGGGATAGTCGAGCCCGGCGCTGATCGAGTGCGCTTCGGCGATCTGTCCGTCCTCGTCCTGCAGCAGGTAGGTCTTGTTGCCGTGGAGGATGCCGGGGAAGCCGCCTGCGAGGCTGGCGGCGTGCTGCTTGTCGAGGCCGTGGCCTGCTGCCTCCACGCCGAGCATCGCCACGTCCGGATCGTCGAGGAAGGGGTGGAACAAGCCAATCGCGTTGGAGCCGCCGCCGATCGCCGCAACCAGCAGATCGGGCAAGCGGCCGGTGCGCGACAGCATCTGCGCGCGTGCCTCCGTTCCGATCACGCTCTGGAAATCGCGCACCAACTCGGGGTAGGGATGCGGGCCAGCGGCCGTGCCGATGATGTAGAAGGTGTCGTGGACGTTGGCGACCCAGTCGCGCAGTGCCTCGTTCATCGCGTCCTTTAGCGTCGCGGCGCCGCTCGTCACCGGCACCACCTCGGCGCCCAGCAGCTTCATGCGGAACACGTTTGGCTGCTGGCGGGCCACATCGGTTGCGCCCATGAAGATGACGCAAGGCAGGCCGAAGCGCGCGCAGACCGTGGCGGTGGCAACGCCGTGCTGGCCCGCGCCGGTCTCGGCGATGATGCGCGTCTTGCCCATGCGCATCGCCAGCAGGATCTGGCCGACGCAATTGTTGATCTTGTGCGCGCCGGTATGATTGAGCTCGTCTCGCTTGAACCAGATCTGCGCACCGCCCGTCGTCCCACCCGTCCCGGCCTGCGCGCTCTCGCGCAGCGCGTCGGTCAGCCGTTCGGCATAATAGAGCGGGCTCGGGCGACCGACATAATGCTCGAGCAGATCCTCGAACTGTGCCGCAAAGGCCGGGTCTTCCTTGGCCGCGCGATATTCGCGTTCCAGGTCGAGGATGAGCGGCATCAGCGTCTCGGCGACATAGCGGCCGCCGAACTGGCCGAAATGTCCGCGCTCATCAGGCTGGTTGCGGAAGGAATTGGGAGTCTGCTGGGTCATGGTAAGGTCGCAATATGCTCCCAACGTGAGATTGCAACTCCATGCGGCCGCTCAAGGAAAGAATGGCAGGGAAACGCTCCGCACCCGTTCAGCGGATGCCATGCGCCATGCGCTAATTATGAGAGCCGGAAGGCCGGATCGGCGCTAACGGTTCGCACGACCTGGCCCGTGGGTGCCGGCATCTCGAAAGTTGAGACGCCAGCTTTGGGCATGATCAGGTGGTCGACCGCACCGAGGACCGATCCCACGCTTCAACCCCGCGCGGCGCGCACGAAAGCCCTGATCTTGTCCGAATCCTTCACTCCCGGCGCGCTTTCTACGCCGGTCGACGTGTCGACCAGCGGCGCGCCAGTTTGCCGGATCGCATCGGCGACATTGTCGGGCGTCAGCCCGCCAGCGAGGCCCCAGGCGGTCGCCGAGCGGTGCGCCGCCAGCAGCGACCAGTCGAGCGCCAGCCCATTACCGCCCGGCAGCGCGCCGGAAACGGCCTTTGCCGGCGCATCGTAGAGCACCAGATCGGCAGCGCCCTCGAACCGTCGCGCACGATCGAGCGAGCCTTCGTCCTTCACGCCGACGGCCTTCCACACTTCGAGCGGCGTGTTGTTGCGGATCAGGGCCAGCCATTCGGCCGTCTCGCTGCCATGGAACTGCACCACGTCCGGCCGCACTGCGTCGATCGCCTGCGCGGTCGGCCCGGCTTCCATGTTGACCAGCAGCAGCACCGCCTTGACGCGCGCAGGCAGCCGCGCGCGCAAGGCGCGCGCCTGCTCGAGCGAGACATGCCGCGGACTCGGCTCGTAATGGACAAAGCCCACATGCGTCGCCCCGGCATCGACCGCGGCATCCACGGTTTCGGGCTTGGAGAGCCCGCAAATCTTGACCTGTGTTTCGCGCATGGCGTGCTCCTAATCCATTCGCCCGCTCTGCGAAAGACGGGCTGAAGATGGGGGCATCGCCTGCTGCGACAAGAAGCCCGCCCGGTTTGCGTCAGGGCGCCAGTTCGTACAGCACGGTTACGCTGGCGGTCATCTGCAGCTCGCCCGCCTGCACAGGGGAGGGCGGAGCGGCGGCTTGCGCCGCGCTCCGTCTCGAAGCGGTGATGATTATCGGTTGCGGTCCCTGGTAGCCGCCACCTTCGCTGATCGAGAGGATGCGCACCACTTTGAGGCCCGCGGCACCGGCATAGAGCTCCGCGCGCTGGCGGGCGGTGCGGATCGCGTCGAGCCGCGCTTCGTCGAGCGCCGGCTCCGGATCGTCGAGCTGGAAGTTCGGCCCATCGACCTGGTTGGCGCCGGCCGCGACCAGCGTGTCCACCACCGCGCCGTAATCATCGAGCTTGCGATGGCGGACCGAGACATTGTTGCTGGCCGTATAACCGATGATCTGCGCCACCTGCGACATCGGATCGCGCTCCGGATCGGAATAGGTCGGGTTGAGGCTGAGATTGCTGGTCTGGATATCGCGTTCGGCCACGCCGGCCCGCTTGAGCGCCGTGATCACCTGCGTCATCGTGCGCGCATTGGCGGCCAATGCCTCGGCCGCATCATGGCCCTGCGTGGTCACCCCGGCGGTGAACAGCGCAATGTCAGGTTCGCGCAGCGCGCGCCCCTCGGCATTGACCGTCAGCAGCGTATGCCCGGGCGCCACCTCCAGCGCGGGCTGCGGCATCTGCGCCTGCACCGGCGCGAGCGGCAGGAGAGAGACGGCGAGCGTGGCGGCGAGGGCAAGCGGGCGTATGGTCTTCATGGGACAAGTCCTCCGGCAATGTGCTGCACGCATCAGCGCTCAACCGTATTGCGGAAGGCTTAATGCCGCATCGGCTCGACGATGACCGTAAGCGGGTCGGAGAAGTCATTTACGGCATCGAAACAGTGGCGGGATCCGCGTGCGCGCCGAGAGGCCATGCAGCAGCGAAGCTTCGAGCAAGGTGGTGAACGGGGCCGGAGCCTGACCACCCACCGCCGGGCCTAAAGCGTCGCCTCGATCGCGCGCGCCGCGGCCACCGGATCGTCGGCGCGGCTGATCGGGCGCCCCACCACCAGCACGCTTGCCCCATCGTCGCGCGCCTGACGCGGGGTGACGATGCGCTTCTGGTCGGCGCTCGCATTGTCGGGCAGGCGCAGCCCGGGCACCACGAAGAAGCCGTGCTTCCACTGGCGGTGCACCTCGCCCACTTCCTGGCCCGAGCACACGATGCCATCGAGCCCCGCCTGTTCTGCGAGCTCAGCCAGGCGCAGCACCTGGTCGCGCGGGTTGCCACCGATACCGGTGCGGGCAAGGTCGCGCTCGTCAAGGCTGGTGAGCACCGTCACCGCCACCACCTTGCAATGCTCGCCCGCCGCGGCTTTGGCATCCTCCATCATCGCCCGCCCGCCGCCGGCATGGACGGTCACGATTGCGGGCTCCAGCACGTGCAGCGCCTGCATCGCGCCCGCAACCGTATTGGGAATGTCGTGCAGCTTCAGGTCAAGGAAGATCGGCAGGCCCAGATGCGCGATCTCGTGCACGCCATGTGCGCCATGCGCATAAAAGAATTCCAGGCCGAGCTTGTAGCCGCCGACATGGCCCTTCACGCGCGTGGCGAGCGCCATTGTTGCATCGAGCTGCGGCAGGTCGAGCGCGAGGTAGACGGGGTTGCTCACAGGATCACGGGGCCTAGAGCGGCGGCGCCGTGGTGAAGCCGCTCGGCCGCTCGCGCGCGAGGCGCTCCTCATCCAGCCGCTCGCGCTCGATCTCGCGCGCAGTGTCGGCCTGCTGTGCCTGCGTGGTCTTCAAATTCGCTTCGAGCGAGTGAATCCGCCGCCGCATCTGCCAATGGTTGGCGCGATGATAAAGCCACATGGGGACGAAGCCGACGAGGAAGGAGATCACCACGATGACCGGGATCTTGGTGTCTACTACCAGCCCTTCCCAGATGCGCACGGTCACGACCGGGCCCCAATTGGCGATGGAGAAGATCAGCAGCGCTACCAGCAGCAGCACCCAGACGATCGTTCTAACAATATGCATGAACGTCCTTTCGCTCTCTTCTTTAGCCGCGATGCTACGGCGAATGTCGACGTAAGGGAAGGCGGTAGGCGCGGATCCAGGCCGAGCCTAGCCGAATACGCGCGCGAAGATATGGTCCACCTGCCGGAAGTGATAGTGGAGGTCGAACTTCTCCTCCAGTTCCGCAATCGGCAAAGCGGCGGTGACCTGCGGGTCGGCCTTCAGCAGCTCCAGGAGAGAAAGCTTCCCGTCGCTCTCCCACACCTTCATCGCGTTACGCTGCACCAGCGCATAAGCATCCTCGCGGCTCACGCCGGCTTGCGTCAGCGCCAGCAGCACGCGCTGCGAATGGACAAGCCCGCCCATCCGGTCGAGATTGGTCTGCATGCGCGCCGGGTAGACCAGCAACTTGTCCACCACGCCGGTGAGCCGTGCCAGCGCGAAGTCGAGCGTGATGCAGGCATCGGGGCCGATGAAGCGCTCGACCGACGAATGCGAGATGTCCCGCTCATGCCACAGCGCCACATTCTCCATCGCGGGCATCGCGGCGCTGCGGACAATGCGCGCAAGGCCTGTGAGGTTTTCGGTCAGGATCGGGTTGCGCTTGTGCGGCATGGCCGACGAGCCCTTCTGCCCGGGCGAAAAATATTCCTCAGCCTCCAGCACCTCGGTGCGTTGAAGATGCCGCACCTCGATCGCCAGCCGCTCGACCGAACTGGCGATCACGCCCAGGGTGGCGAAGAACATCGCATGGCGATCGCGCGGGATCACCTGCGTGCTGATCGGCTCGGGCGTGAGGCCGAGTTGTCCGGCGACATATTCCTCCACCTGCGGATCGATATTGGCAAAGGTGCCCACCGCACCACTGATGGCACAGGTGGCGATCTCGGCCCGCGCCGCCACCAGTCGCTCGCGGCAGCGCGCGAATTCGGCATGGGCCTGCGCCAGCTTGAGCCCGAAGGTCACCGGTTCTGCATGGATGCCGTGGCTGCGGCCGATCGTGGGCGTGTATTTGTGCTCCTCGGCCCGCCGCCGCAGCGCTGCCAGCAGCGCGTCTAGGTCCTCCAGCAGGATGTCGGCCGATCGCGCCAGTTGCACAGCGAGCGTCGTGTCGAGCACGTCCGAACTGGTCATCCCTTGGTGCATGTAGCGCGCCTCGTCGCCCACCTGTTCGGCTACCCAAGTGAGGAAGGCGATCACGTCATGCTTGGTCACCGCCTCGATAGCGTCGATCGCTGCCACGTCGATTGCGGGCCCGGTCTTCCACCAGTCCCACAAGGCCTTGCCCGCGCTCTCGGGCACCACGCCCAGTTCGCCCAGCTTCTGCGTGGCGTGCGCTTCGATCTCGAACCAGATGCGATAGCGCGCCTCGGCCTCCCAGATGGCGGACATGGCGGGGCGGGAATAGCGGGGGACCATGGGCGGGCTCCGGTAATACGATCAGGGCAGGCGCAAACGCGCGCGAAAACTGGCGCGCGGCTAGGACGGGCGGGATGCGATGGCAAGGGCGCCTTGTGCGCGCTTGCAAGCCCAGAAGCGCCGCAGGACAACGCATACCTACGCTCGTGGGCCGCGCTTTGCTCGGGCGAGTGGAGACACGCACGGGGCACACGCGATGACAGCCGATGGTCTGCCCGCCGTCAAAAATCAGGCGGATCAAGCCGTCAGGCCGAGACCTCCTGCGCGGCCGAGATATCCACCGGATCTCGCCGCACCATCTGCAACTTGCCAGTGCGCGCAGCTTTGAGCACTTCGAGCACGGCCCCGAAAATTATCAGCGCAGCCATTCCTGCGGCGGCAATCGTTACATAGCCGATCGTGCCGCCGATCTGCAGCCAGGCCAGTAGCATGCCGTAGCTCAATGCCACGCTGGCCATGAACGAGTGCAGCGAATGCTTGCCTACCATGACCAGCGTAGCATAGGTGAACCGCCAGGGCGCCCAGGTGCGCAGCCGGTCATAGCGGAACAGCAGCGCCAGCAGCGTCACGAAGGTGACCAGCGCATTCGCCAGGCTCAGCGGCTGCACTGTGCCCTTCCCGGTCAGTGGCACATCGAACTCGCCAAGATCCGCAAGCACCCGAACAAATGCGAATGCCAGGAACATGCTTACGAGAGCGCCGACGAACTTGCGTCCGCCTTTCTCTGCAACCGCCAGCGCACGGATCCGTTCGTGCAGCTGGAAGCGCCCCGCCAGCATGCCGCCCAGCAGGAAGACGCTCCAGGCCAGCGGATTGAAGAACCAGGCCCCTTGACCGCCCAGATCCCCGCCTCTGGGCGCGAAATGTGGGAAGAATTGCGCGAACACATAGGCTGCGGCAACCAGCACCATGCCCTGCTTCGGCCTGGATCGTACCAGCCAGGCGAACGGGATCGCCACCAGCAGCAGCAGGATATAGACGTTGAGAATATCCAGCAGTGGCAGGTTATAGCCCAGCGCCAGCACCTCGTAGGCCCAGTGGTACGGCTCGCTTTGCAGCGAATGGAGGTTGAAGATCTGCTCCAGCTGCACCGGAGCGAGCGAGAACATCGCCAGGACAATGACAAAGAGCACGCAATTCATCGCTAGCAATTGCACGGCGCGATTGAACAGGGTGGCGCTGACCTTGATCAGGTCGGGCGGCCTGGTTGCAGCGCAATAGATGATCCCGATGAGAAAGCCCGAAGTGATGAAGAAGATCGGGGCCGAATCGCTGAAGCCGAGGCTGCGAATGTTGGGGATGGCCGGCCCCGCATAACCGGCGCGGGTGACGAACCAGCTGTAATGATTGAGCGTGATGGTCAGCAAGGCGAACCCCCGCAGGAAGTCCAGCTGATCCACCCTGGCATTGTTCATCAGTTTCGCCCTTCACGCAGCCGCCGACCCGCCGACCCATCCACGCTCGTATCGCCCGTGCGAGCTGCCGTAGCGCGTGGGGCGAGTGGCAGCTTGGGCGGACCAAGCAATCATCTTGCCCGACGTTTGCGCTCGGCCGCGCGCGTTATCGGATGATTGACGAATGCCCGCTATCGAGCCTCTTGCAGCGGGGCGCTGATGGCGGAGGACGGTCGCGTCAGCCAGCCTCCGCAGCGGCACCGTATCGCGGCGATACAGTGCGCATTTGCGCCATTGCATTTGTGCCCGCTTGCATGGTGATCTTCCGCTTTGCGCCAGGGCTGGGGGGTGCTCGGGACGCTCGGGGGGTAGAACGATGACCAGAATGTTGGGAGCGTTTGCAGCTGCAACGCTCATCCGCAACGCCGGCGAGCGATGGGCGAGCACGACCATCGCTCGCACCGCAATGCCGGTCTTGCTCGCCTCCAGCGCCATCGCCTCGCCCGCGCTCGCCGGCGAGGCGGTGCTCTACCAGCCCGCGCCCGCCTGGGTGGAAGCGTCCGAACTGCCCGTGAACACCGCCGGGCCACCGGTCATTCTGTACGACGACCAGCGGCGGATCGAGGCGGGCGTGCTCGCCGCTTATACAGATCGCGCCATCCGCATCGACAACCCACAAATGCTGCAGGCGCTCGGCACGCTGCAGGCAAGCTGGATGCCTGACAAGGGGGACCTTACGGTCCATGCCGTCGATATCCTGCGCGATGGCGCGGTCATCGACATGCTCGGCCAGGGCACCCGCTTCGAGGTGCTGCGGCGCGAGACCATGCTGGAGCAGCGCACGTTGGATGGCGCGCGCACCGCCGCGCTCACCGTGCCCGGCCTGCGCGTGGGTGACATCCTGCGCACCCGCTTCACCATCACCATGTCGGATCAGGCGCTCGACCAGGAAGTGCAGCTGACGGTGCCGCTGCCCGCCATGCCGTTCGAGGCCAAGTCGGCGCGCTTGCTCGTCTCCTGGCCTGAGGATTCCGATGTCGCCTGGAAGCTCGTCGGCGCCGCCGATGTGGCTCAGGCGGAAACGAAGGGCGGTTACAAGACCGTCTCGATCGCTCTGCCGCTCGCAAAGCGCGAGGAGATGCCCGCAGATGCCCCGGTCCGCTACCAGATGCCCGCTTTGTTCCAGGCGGGCACGTTCGATGGCTGGGCCGAGGTTTCCTCCATCATGGCGCCGCTCTACGCCACCGAGGGCACGATCGCTGCCGACGGGCCGATCGCGCGCGAACTGGCCAATATCGAGCAGGCGCATGAAGGCAAGCTCGAGCGCGCCGTTGCGGCATTGCGCCTGGTGCAGGACGAGATCGCCTATCAGGCCAACGGCATGGATGGCGGCAATTACATCCCGCAAAAGCCCGCCGAGACGTGGGACATGCGGTTTGGCGATTGCAAGGCCAAGACGATGCTGCTGCTCGCCATGCTGCGCGAAATGGGCATCGAGGCGGAGGCGGTCACCGTTGCCTCGCAGACCGGCGACATGGTGCCCACCTTGCTGCCCACGCCGGGCGCCTTCGACCATGTGATCGTGCGCGCCATGATCGAGGGGCGCGATTACTGGCTGGACGGTACCAGCTCGGGCGCGAGCCCGGCGGTGGTGGACGAAGTGCCGCCATTTCACAACGCGCTGCCGATCCGGGCCAGCGGCGCCGAGCTCATCGCCATGGAGCAGCGCCCGCAGACCGCGTTCGACCAGCATGCCGTGCTCACCTTCGACCATCGCCCCGGGCTCGACGTGCCGACGCTGTGGACCGGCGAGTGGGTGCTCACCGGCGCCGCCGCCGCGCCATTCCGTGGGCTCATCGGGCAGGCGGGCGAGGAGCAGATCGAGCAGGCGGTCCACGCCTTCAGCGCTCAGCAGGTGGAGAACAGCTGGATCCTCGATAGCGGGCTCACATATGATGAGGCCGCCAACGCCGTCACAGTGACGGTCAGGGGCCTGATCGCCTCGCCCTTCACATTCGAACGCGGCCGTGCGGTCCGCGGTTTTGCGCTGCCAAGCTCGGCCTTCGAGTTCCGTCCCGATCGCTCGCGCAAGGCGTGGTCGGAGATCCCCGTTGCGCTGCCCGGGCCCTGGTCACAGCTGAGCAAGGTCACCTTGCTGCTGCCCCAAGGCGCTCTGGCAGGCAAAGGCGCCGCCGGCTGGGAGCTCGACGGGCGCGATGCCTTCGCCGAGACCATCGCCGGGGTAAAGCTGGCGCGGGAGGCGAACCTGTCGGGCGATACGCTGGTCATCACGGACAGCACCTCCTGGCCGGGCGGCGAACTGGCGCCCGAGCGCATCGCCGAGGAACGCGCCCGCGCGTCTCGCTTCGGCTCCACCGAGCTGCTGCTGCGAGGGCCGACCAATGCGCTGCGCAGCTACGATGCCGCGAGCAGCGATGACCGCGCCCGCTTCGCTCCCATCGAGAGCGCCTATGCCGATCTCATCGCCAAGGATCCGGACGATCCCGCGATCTATGGCGCGCGGGCCTGGTTCCGCTCGGCAACGCTCGACCGTGACGGTGCGCTGGCCGATCTCGACCGCATCATTGCGCTCAATGCCAATGCCGAGACCTACATCCAGCGCGCCGGCGCGTTGCTTGAACTGGGCCGGATGGAGCAGGCCGAAGCCGATGCACGCGAGGCTTACGCGCTGCAACCCTCGCTCGAAGCCGCCAGTGTACTGGCCCGCCTGCTCGGCGAGACCGGCCGCGCGGAAGAGGCGATCGCGCTGCTCGACGAGCAGAATGTGGATGCGGAAAGCCGGGCCGGCATCGCCATTGCGATCAGCGACCTGGAGGCGCAGGCCGGGCGCAAGGATGCCGGCTTCCAGCGCATAGACGACATGATCGCCCGCCGCCCAGGCGATCCCGCTCTGCTCAACTCGCGCTGCTGGTTCCAGGCCACGTGGAATTACCAGCCCGAGCAGCTCGAGGCGGTCTGTACTGAAGCTGTCGAACGGTCCGACTGGTCACCGCCCGTGCTCGACAGCCGAGCCATGGGTTACTACCGCCTCGGCCGCTATGCCGACGCCATGCGCGATCTGGACGCCGCGCTGTCTGCCAACCCCGACCAGACCGAGAGCCTCTATCTGCGCGGCCTGGTCCGCCTGGAAATGGGCGATGCAGCCGGGCGCAATGATGTCGAGCAGGCACTCCTGCGCCAGCCCTCGTTGGAACGCACCTTCAAGCGCTGGGGAATCGGCGTGAGCTGACGCTGCGGACCCGGCTGCGCCCGCCCGCTTCGCCGCCGCACCCCGCCAGAACCGCCGCGCTACTCGTCGAAGCTCGCCTGGATGCGCGCAACCGCATAGCGCTCGGCCTCGAGCGCGGTGGGTACCACCTTGCCGAGGCCGAAGAATTCATGCGTCACGCCGGCGAATGTGCGCTGCTCCACGTCCACCCCCGCCTCGCGCATCGCCGCTGCCAGAGTCTCGCCATCGGAGCGTAGCGGATCGATCTGCGCGTTGATGATCGTCGTCGTGGGCAGATTTTCAAGATCGGCCTCGACCAGGTTGATGCGCGGATCCTCGGCATTCTCGGGATAGTTCTGGTAGTAATAGGCGAACCACTTGAGCGCGGCGGTGCTGAGCGGCTTGGCATTGGCCGAATCGGTGCGCGATGGCAGGTCAGCGCTGCTGTTCGCGATCGGGTAAATCGCTACGATATGATCGGGCTCGGGCAGGTCCTCGTCGCGCGCCAGGATCGCGGTGGCGACCGCCAGATTGCCGCCCGCGCTCTCACCCACCAGCGCCAGCCTGCTCGTGTCGCCACCCAGGCTCGCCCCATTGTTGAGCGCCCATGCGTACGCCAGCGAGGCATCGCGATGCTGCGCGGGGAACTTGAACTCGGGCGCCTTGCGGTATTCGACCGAGATCACCAACGCATTGAGCGCCTCGGCGAGATAGCGCGGCGGCGCATCATAGGTGTCGACGTTTGCGATCACCCAGCCGCCACCATGATAATAGACCACCACCGGCAGCGGACCCTCGGCGGCTGCGGCGGGGCGATAGATCCGCACGAATTGCAGCGGATCGCTGCCGTAGGACCGGTCCTCGGTCGTCACCGCGTCGGTGATGGCCGGGATGCCGCCCTGCTGCAGCACCGCCTTGTAAGCGTCCGCGAAGGATGGCTGCTGGCGTGCCGCTTCGGGCGTCAGCGTCTCGATCGGCTGTGGCCCAAGCGCAGCCAGCGCATCGAGCACCGCCTGCATGTCGGGCGTTGCCGCCGGAAGCGGGACCTCCGCGCTGTCGGGCGGGCTCGGCGGCGGCGTGTCGACGCTCACATCCTCGCCGGGCGCGGGCATCGGATCGTCATCGCCGCAGGCGGTGAGCAGCAGCGATGCGGCCAGGATCCCGGCTGTCATCGACAGCCGCGAGCGGAAGCGCGGTTTCCCCATGAAGATCTCCAAAGTGTCGCCGCTCCGAACGCGCCGGGCAGGCGTGGGTTTCGTGTTGCAGCCGGCTTCGGCCCCGTGGCGAGCGGGCGCAAGGGCCTGCGCGCGCAATTTCAAGCCAGATCAGGCGCTTAACTAGATCAGCCCCAAGCTAAATCAAACCCCGCGCCTTGAGCGAGACATGCCCCTCACTGCCCACGATCACATGGTCGTGCACGATGATCCCCATCAACCGGCCGGCCTCGGCGATGCGGTGGGTCAGCTGCACGTCGGCCCGGCTCGGCTCCGGGCTGCCGCTCGGGTGGTTGTGCACCAGGATGAGCGCGCTGGCGCCGCAATCGAGCGCGTGGTGGATCACCTCGCGCGGATGCACGCTCGCCTCGTCGATCGTGCCTTCGGAAATGTGCTCATCCTTCACCAGCCGGTTCTTGCTGTCGAGATAGAGCACGCGCACGCGCTCGCGGGTGAGGTGCGCCATGTCGAGCGCAAGGTAGTCGATCAGCGCGTTCCAGCTCGACAGGACCGGCTTCTCCCGCACCTCGGCCCGCGCCATGCGCCGCGCGGCATTGGCGGTGATCTTGATCACGCCCACGGCCTGGTCCCCCACGCCGGCGACGGTCGCCAGCGCCGTGGGATCGGCATTGAGCACGCCCGAGAGCGACCCGAAGCGCTTGATCAGCGCTTTGGCCAGCGGCTTGGTGTCGCCCCGCCGCTGGGCGCCGAACAGGATGAATTCGAGCACTTCGTAATCGGCCAGCGCATCGGCGCCGCCCTCGATCAGGCGGGCACGCAGCCGTGCGCGATGGCCATAGCCGGTGAAACTGGGATCGGGCTCGCCGCGCCACCCTGCATCCTGCTTGGCGCCCGGACCGGCATCCTGGCTCGCCTCAGCATCTGCATCGGAGGTGGCGCCCGAGCTCGCAGGCCCGCGGGCGCCGGACTTCGCACCGCTGCGCGCCTTCCGCTCCGGCTGCAAGCCGGGCGCGCGCGTATCGGCGAGCCTGCTGCGCCAGGCGTCTGGATCCTCTTCGTGCGGGTCGTCGTCCAAGCGGACCTCCTTCACGTGAGCCGCATTGCCTTTCCTCCGGCCAACGCGCAAGTG
>Ga0210040_10006863_pt1 | contig 13988 bp, 9 predicted proteins | sample CryGeyCG12114_NA_FD_185462 | JGI IMG/M metagenome (GOLD analysis project Ga0210040, IMG submission 185462) | Groundwater microbial communities from aquifer - Crystal Geyser CG19_WC_8/21/14_NA (SPAdes) (version 2) | ecosystem: Environmental > Aquatic > Deep subsurface > Groundwater | place: USA... | reverse complement strand
CCTTTGCCAGCATAAGCACCGCTGGTGCGGTTTACAGCAGATAAAATGGTAAAGGCCTGGTTTGTAACTGCGTACTGGCGTCCCCAATCCCGGTTCAGCAGGTTGGTAAAGTTAAATACATCAAAAGTCAGTTGCAGGGTGTGGCGTGTGCCACCAGTCAGCACCGAAAAATCCTGCGCGATGCGTGCATCAATCACATGCTCCCACGGCGTGCTGCTGCCATTACGTTCCGTATACATGCCTCTCCGTTTACTGAGATACGGATCGTTTGTGATGTACTCGTCAAACGCAGCCGATTGTTGTGCGGCTGTGTAACGAACAGTACCATTCGTGTTTAAAAAATCAACAAACGTGATCTCGCTGGCATTGCGCGGCACATACAACAGGTCGTTGCCAAAGCGGCCATCACTGTTCAAATCACCATTCACCAGGTAGGTTACGCGCTGACCGGAATTGCCGGCATAGAAAAAGGCAACCGATGTTTTAAAATACTTTGCATAATCGAAGTTCAGTGCCAGCACGGCGGTGATGCGGTGCGTCAAGGCATAGTTGGAAACCGACAGCGGCGGATTGTTCGGGTCGCCGGCAACCTGTACAAACTCCCAGTTGGAAAGCGCCGTAGAAGAAGAACCGCTGTTTACTTCGGTGGCATCATTATGATTGTACGCTACCGATGCATACCCATGCTTCCACGTTTTACTGAATTGCGCCGTTAAGTTATAGCTATAGCCTTTATTGGTATTACTCAGCAAAATGGCGTTGGTGATGTTTTGATTTACGCGGCGGGCATTGGTAGAAGGCGCAAACGCAATGCGCTTGTCTGCACCGTTATTATACGCCGGATCTACCGTGCCAACCGGAGCGGTCAGGTTCACATCCTGGTATAAAATATTGTTCAGCGTTTTTGAATAAATGCCTTCAAACGTAGCTACGATGCCGGCAGGCAGCTGCACGTCGGTAGCCAGGTTAAACCGCATGACCTGCGGGAATTTAAAATCGCGGTCAATGATGTTAACCTCATAGGTACGGCCGGCAGAGCCAACCGTACTTTGCTGGTTCACATCCGGTTGAAAACCTCTACCATTATTTACTTCATTTGCCGGTGTTGTCGTATTATCCGAAACCGAGATGGTGTTTAACATCAGACCGGAATTTGAAAACTGGTTTGAGATCCACACAAACGGAACACGACCGGTAAAAATGCCTGCACCGCCGCGCACAATCAACTTGCGGTTGCCTTCCACATCGTAGTTGAAACCAACCCGTGGCGACCAAAGGGGTTGCTTGTTAGGAATGTAAGATGTAGAATATTGCCCTTTAAACGTTGAATCAACGGCTGCATTATAAGGCGGCTCGTCGCCCACCACCGGCACATCTACCCGAAGGCCAGCCGTAAGGCGGAACTTGGCGTTGAACTGAATTTCATCCTGTGCGTAAAAGCCTAATTGCGCCGCACCAAACTCCGCTGAAGGCCGTGTTTCGCCAGCTACGTTGGAATACGTAACCTGCACCTGGCGTGGGTTGTTGGCATAAAAGTTAGCCAGGCTGCTGTACGACCAGCGGCCGTTAAGGTTATTGATAAATAAATTGCGGAACTGGAAAAATTCGTTGTGTGTGCCGATTGTGTAGGTATGCTTTCCTTTCAGGATTTTAAAGTTGTCGGTCACTTCAAAAATGTTCTGATCCAGTTCATTGGCAACCGAACTCCGTTCTGAACCTAACTGAATGGTACCGGAACCTTGCGAAATTTCAATGAACGGGAACAAGGCACCGTAGGTGCTGCGGTAATCACGGATGCGGTGCAAGCCAACAATCAGATCGTTGGAATATTGATTGCTGAAGCGGCTGCGCAATTCGGCAACGGTAATATTTTGCTTGTTATTAAAACGGTAGGCATTATTTCCATAACGGAAAAGCGTTCCGGAACGGGAAATATTATCATCAAATGCTTTAATATAATTATGACGTACAGTTAAGCGGTGCTTGTCGGAAATGTTCCAGTCCAGCCGGCCAAACAGTTTGTCGCTTTGCGTTTCTGCATTAAACACATCGTACCCGCCCGGATCGTAGCCGTATTTGCGCTGCACGGTATCGGCAAGTGCCTGCGCATCGGCTACGCTTAACAGCGCGTTGGTTTCACCCGCATTAAAAAGCGTAGGCGCTGTGCGACGGGCTAATTCACCATTTACAAAAAAGAACAGTTTATTCTGAATGATCGGGCCGCCAAAACGAACACCATATTGTTTATCACTGAACGCGGTCGATTTGACGCCGCTCACCGGATCTTTACCAATGGTGTTTTCGTTTCTGAAAAAGTAATACGCCGATCCTTCGTATTTGTTAGTGCCCGAACGGGTTACGGCATTTACACCACCGCCGGTAAAGTTGCCATACGTAATATCATACGGCGCCAGCACCACCTGAATTTCCGAAATGGCATCAAATGCAATCGGCGTAGTGCCCGCTTGTCCGCCCGGTGTACCGGAACCCGCCAAACCAAACACATCATTATTTACCGCACCATCAATCGTAATATTATTAAACCGGTTGTTTACGCCACCAAATGAGTTGCCGTTAGCACGCGGGTCTATCCGGGTAAAATCCTGGATGCTGCGGCTCAAGGTAGGTAAGGTGGCAAGCTGCTGACGGCCAATATTGGTAGAAGCGCCGGTTTTACGGCGGCCGGTTGCCGTACCCGTTACCACTACTTCCTGCAGGGTTGCACCCGTAGTAGAAAGCGGCACATCAAGCCGGGTATTTTCACCTAATGCCAGATACACGCTGTCCTGAACATAAGACTGGTAACCGACAAAGGAAATTTCGATACGGTAAGGACCGCCCGGCGTCAAATTCACTAAATTGAAAACCCCATCTTTTAACGTAGTGCTGGAGTACACGCTGCCGGTTGGCTGATGGGTAGCCCGAACCGTGGCGCCGGAAAGCCCCTCATTGCCGGTTGACCGCACCACGCCGGAAAGCGTACTGGTGGTTACCTGCGCACCGGCACAAAATGCCGTTAGCAGGATAACCGCTAAAAAGTAAAAAATTCGTTTTTGCATAATTCAGGATTGATTTTTCGGGTGCAAAGAAAAGGAATAAAGGAACAAAAGGCATAGGCGTTTGTTAACATATTATTACCTTACCCTGTACCTTTTATGCGACAGTAAAAGCAGCAATAATGCTGCTTTTAGCGCCAAAATAGTTCAAAACTTTCTTTGCTGCAATCCTTGATTACCTTTGTAAAAAGTTTACCATGCTCGATAGTATCGAAAGTGCGATTGAAGATATCAAGGCCGGAAAACTGGTAGTGGTTGTAGATGATGAAGACCGGGAAAACGAGGGCGATTTTATTACCGCGGCGCGCAACGTAACGCCGGAAGTAATCAATTTTATGAGCAAGCATGGCCGCGGCCTTATTTGCGCCCCCCTGCAGGAAGACCGTTGTGCGGAACTGGAGCTTGAAGTAATGGTAAACAATAACACCGCTTTGCATGAAACTGCTTTTACCGTATCGGTCGATCTGTTAGGAAACGGCTGCACCACGGGCATTTCGGCACATGACCGGGCTAAAACCATTCAGGCGCTTATTGACCCCCAAACAAAACCGGAGCATTTAGGCCGGCCGGGACATATTTTTCCGTTGCGTTCTAAAAAAGGCGGCGTGCTGCGCCGCTCCGGGCACACGGAAGCTACTACCGATCTGGCGCGGCTGGCGGGTTTTGAACCGGCCGGCGTGCTGGTAGAAATCTTAAATGAAGACGGCTCAATGGCGCGGCTGCCTCAACTGATAGAAATCGCCAAACGATTTGATTTCAAGATTATTTCTATAAAAGATTTGATTGAATACCGCCTTAAACGCGACTCGCTGATTGAAGAAGTGGTGCGCGTGGATATGCCCACGCAATGGGGCCATTTTAAGTTAATTGCGTTTCAGGAAAAAGGCAGCAGCAACGAACATCTGGCCTTAATAAAAGGCGATTGGAAACCCGACGATCCGGTGCTGGTGCGCGTTCACTCCTCCTGCTTTACCGGCGACATTTTAGGCTCCCTGCGTTGCGATTGCGGCGAACAATTACACAAGGCCATGCAAATGGTGGCCGATGAAGGCCAGGGCATTATCCTTTATATGAACCAGGAAGGCCGCGGCATTGGGCTCCTCAATAAGTTGAAAGCCTATCGCCTGCAGGAAGAAGGCATGGATACGGTAGAAGCTAACCTGCATTTGGGTTTCCAAATGGATCAGCGCGACTATGGCGTAGGCGCGCAGATCCTGCGCTATCTCGGCGTTACCAAGCTGCGCCTTATTAGCAACAATCCAAAAAAACGTGTGGGCTTATTAGGGTATGGCCTGGAAGTGGTGGAAAATGTGCCGCTGCAAATTGAGTCCAATCCGCACAACGAACGGTACCTGCAAACAAAGCGCGATAAAATGGGCCACCGGATTTTGTAAATGGTTTTGAAAGAAATACAAACTTTTTCAAAAGCCCATATTGATTGATCCTGCTGAACATGGGGTTTTGAAAAAGTTTATGAGCATAAAAAAGCCGCATTTAATTTCAAATGCGGCTTTTTTATGCTTACCAAATTTCGATTAGAATCCTTTCTTTTCAATTGATTTTTGCATGGGATTCATACCGGTAGACTGGCCGCGGGTAGCGCCGGCTTTTTGCTTAAATACCTGAAAACGCGATGGTTCGGCGGTAATGCTTCCCCAACTGTTATTGCTTTCATTAATGTCAGCCGTTTCGCGCATTGGGTCCAGTTTGATAGAAGCAACTTCTCTGTCTTTCATAAAAGTCTTGGTCACCTTCGCTTCATTCAACCGCCATACCTGCGCCGGAATACGGTCTACTTCTTTCGTACCATCTTTGTATGTCCATTCAATAATAATTGGCATCACCAGACCACCTTTATTGGAAAACTGAAGTTCATAGAAAAACTTATTACTCAAATTCCGCATGGTGGAATCGTCTGCCTTTTCGGTAGCCGCCGGTACGGACACGGTATATTTTGTAGAATCGTAGGCTTCAATACCGCGGTCGTAACGCCAGTAAAAATCACGCAGGCTTGTATCGCGATCGGTTAAGAAGGCAATGCCGGTATCCTGCCGGTTGCGGATTTTTGAAATATCTTCAAAATCATTCACCTGTGGTTTCGGCAGGCTTACCTGAATACTTGTATCGCGGGAGCGGGGAATGCGGCCGCTTGCATCCGCTTTAGCCACCTTTACGCTATCCAGCGAAATATCGGTAACATCGGTGCTGTAAAACCAGCCGCGCCAAAACCAATCCAGGTCTTCGGCAGATGCATCTTCCATCGTGCGGAACAGGTCGGCCGGCGTGGGATGTTTGAAGGCCCAGCGGCGGGCATATTCTTTAAACGCATAATCAAACAGCTTGCGTCCCATGATGGTTTCGCGCAAAATATTAAGGCCGGTTGCCGGCTTGGAATATGCGTTCGGGCCAAAGCCGATAATGTTTTCCGAGTTGGTCATGATGGGTTCCAGCTGATCCTTCGGCAACTTCATATAATCGGTGATGGTAAAGGCCGGACCGCGGCGTGTCGGAAATTTATTGTCGTACATTTCTTCGGTCAGGTATTCCACAAATGTATTGAGGCCTTCATCCATCCAGCTCCACTGGCGCTCGTCGGAGTTAACAATCATCGGGAAAAAGTTATGCCCTACTTCGTGAATGATAACACCGAGCATGCCATACTTGGCAGTTTCAGAATAAGTGCCGTCTTTTTCCGTGCGGCCGTAGTTAAAACAAATCATCGGATACTCCATACCGTTGGCGGCTTCTACACTTTGCGCCACCGGATATGGATACGGAATGGTGAATTTAGAATAGGTCTTAATGGTATGCGCTACGGCTTTGGTGCTGAACTTTCTGTAAAGCCCATAGGCTTCTTTTCCGTAAAAAGACATGCACATTACTTTTTTGCCTTCTACATTTGCCGCCATTGCATCCCAGATAAACTTGCGGGAAGACGTCCAGGCAAAATCGCGCACATTGTTGGCCGCATAAATCCAGGTTTTCGTAGCCGTGCTCTTTTTTGCTTCGGCTGCTTTTGCTTCGGCCAGGGTTACAATTTCAACCGGTTCGGTTGCGGTTTGGGCCCGCTGCCAGCGGGCGGCTTGTGCCGGCGTTAGGTTTTGCGCATAGTTCTGACATTCGCCCGTTGAGCCAACAACATGGTCTGCCGGTACGGTCATCTGCACTTTAAAATTGCCGAAGGTGAGCGCAAACTCGCCACGGCCGGTAAACTGGTGGTTTTGCCAGCCTTGGAAATCGGAATACACGCACAACCGCGGATACCATTGCGACATGGTGAACAGGTAGTTGCCGTCTTCCGGAAAAAATTCATAGCCGCCGCGGCCACCTTGCACCATCCGGTTCGAAATATTGTAATTCCAGGCTACATTAAAAATAAACTTCTGGCCGGGCTTCAGCGGCGCAGGCAAATCTACCCGCAGCATCGTTTTGTTCAACACGCTTGTCAAAGATTTACCCGTGGCATCGGTGAGCGATGTAATATTCACGCCAAGGCCATTGTCCTGCTTACTGCTTTCGGCTTCCATGTTCTGCAACTGCTGCACGGAGGCTTGCTTCGGCATGGCATTGCTGTTTTGGTAGTCGGCATTTTTTACCGAACTATGTTCGTTCTCATCCAGTTGCAGCCAGATATACGTAAGCACGTCCGGCGAGTTGTTGTAATACGTTATCGTTTCCGTTCCGGTAAGCTTTAAGGCTTTTTCATCCAGCGTGCATTTAATGTTGTAATCGGCACGCTGTTGCCAGTACTTTGGTCCGGGCGCACCGCTTGCGGTGCGGTATTCATTTGGCGTAGGCAACGCACCACCCAGTTGCTCAAATTTATTGGCGTGGTTGGAGCCGGGGTTGTTTTGAATGTTTTGCGCCCAGGCGCCTGCCATCAAACCCATCCCGCATACGTACAGGAAAATTTTCTTCATTTCGTATTGTATTTAATTATCGTGTTTTATTCTTTGACGTCTCAATTTCAGAAATAAAATGTTGCGCTGCTCAACTTTTTCAAAACCCCATGCTGCTTTTTACCGAATTGGCTCTTTCATAACCTGTTCTTCGATCGCGCCCGGTGCCCGGCCAACGCTGCAAGGCCATTTGCAACGCCAGGCTAAATACCGCTGCCGACAAGAAAAACACCCAATCGCGCCGCGCTATTTTCAAAAGCCGAATGGCCGCTTGTGCCACTAAAAGCAGGAAAAAAACAATCAAAATCTGTCCGGCCTCCAGGCCAATGTTAAAACCAAAAAGCGCCCAGCCAAGGCTTTGATCGCCGGCGAGGATAAAACGCAACGTATTGGCAAAGCCAAGTCCGTGGATCAGGCCAAAAAAAAGCGCCATAAAGTAAGCAAGCCGCCGGGAACGTACCGTACTGTTTTTCTGAAACAGGTTTGAAAGTGCTGTAAAAACAATCGTACACGGAATTAAAAACTCGACCAGGCTGGTTGGCAAGGTCACTAAATTTAAGGTGCTTAACGCAAGCGTAATGCTGTGGCCGATGGTGAATGCGGTAATCAATACCAGTACGGCCTTCCAGTCGGTAAGCAGATAAACAGCCGCCAGCGCGATCAGAAAAAGAATATGATCCAGCGCATCAAGGCTCATTATATGTTCCCAGCCAAAACCAAAATAAAATGCGAAATCCCTCATGTGCCCGGCAACTTAAACCTTTTTAGCATTCGGGCTTCAAAATAAACGTCATTTTTGCAGTAAATAAAAAATTATTTTCTACATGAATTTATTTTATTATAAATGGTTGCCTGTTTTGTTCCTTCCTTTCTTTCTTATAACGCAGCCAACTTTTTCAAAAAGCCATGCCCATCCGTTTTATGTTGGCGTTGTGGAGATCAATCATAATAAAACCAGCGCCGCGCTGGAAATCAGCTGCAAGCTGTTTGCCGAAGATGCGGAAGCCGCGCTGGAACAGGATTATAAAACCGTGATTGATTTGGGCCAACCGCAGCAAACAAAGAAAATAGATGCCTTGCTGGCCGATTACATTCCAAAACATTTGGCGCTGCAAGCCGACAAAAAAGCGCAGGCGCTGCATTACATCGGTTATGAGCGGGAAGCCGAATCGCTGTATTGTTATTTTGAAGTAACAGGCATTCCGTCCGTTAAAACACTGGACCTTACAAATACGCTTCTGTACGATTTTACGGATAAGCAAATCAACATCATGCACGTGATGGTGGACGGCGTACGTAAAAGCTTTAAACTGGATTACCCGAAAACAGAAGCAGCCTTTAGCTTTTAACGGATCCGGCTTTTGACCGCTGTTCTATTTTAAACTTCGCCTAACTTATGGTAAATGAAACGGTTAAACGGTTTCATTTTTTGCCCGGCACATATTTAAAATAACATGCGCTACCTCATTAAGGCCTTGCATGGAATCTGGCTTTTGCACAAAATGTACGCCCCACTTTTCGGCAAACAATTCGTCGGTTCTGTTTTTTGCGGTAGAAAAAAGCAGGATGGGAAGGTTTTTAAAATGCTCATATCCTTTTATGGCTACTACGGTTTCGCGGCCGTCCATTTTGGGCATATTCATATCCATCACCAGCACACAAGGGTACGGTTCGGCTACCGACCCAGCCGCTTTTTGTAATTGCTCCATTACTTTTTTTCCGTTCTCGGCCACCTTTACATCCACGTTACTTTCGGCATCTTTCAAAGCCGTCGTCAGCATTTCAATATCTTCTATATCATCATCTGCTATCAATACAAAACCTACCGGCGCAGTCGCATCCATAAAGTATAAATTTTTTTTTGAACAATTGGTGGTTGGAAGGCTGGCTTGTAACGTGTGTATTCTTGCATCAAATTCAGCACCAAGTTTTATTAAACTGCTACAGTTCATACATATTTTAAATGAATTCCAATCTTTATACAGGCTTTCTGAGCAAAGCTTTTTGGCGCATACCTGCAACCCACGTTATCTTTGACGGCATGTAGCTGATTTTTATCAGCTACATGCCATGATTTTTAGAATTTTACTATTTTCACCTTCCACCAGAATTGTTACACCATCCACCATGTCCAAAAAGAAACACACCATCGTCTATGCCGATGACGACTTTGACGATGTGCAATTTGTAAGAGATTGCTTTCACCGCTATAACGAAAAAATCGAATTAGTGCATGCGCAAAACGGCAGGGAAGCATTGACAGCTCTGGACGATTTGCATCATAAAGGTATTGTGCCCTGCCTTATTATTCTTGATATTAATATGCCGCTGATGGATGGCCGCCAGGCGCTTGTGCGTATAAAAGGTGCTGCGGAATATAAAAAAGTGCCGGTGGTGATGTTTACCACTTCCAACAGCAATCTGGATAAAGATTTTGCTATAAAATGGGGCGCCGATTTTATTACAAAGCCTTTGCGTTATGCAGAAGTGGAGGGCCTGGCAGAAGAATTTGTACGCCGGTGCGATACAGAAATGATGAGACGCGCCTGAGTCGCCGGCGCTGATTTCTATTTATACAACCGGCATTTTGATAGCTGCATGATATGGGGTTTTGAAAAAGTTTGCAAAACCCTGTTATGCCTCTTCCAGGTTGTCTAAAATTTCCTGGCTTGGCGTTACTAGTATTTTATCGATCCGGTGCCCGTCCATATCCATGATCTCGAAATTGAATCCTTTCCATTCCATTTTATCGCCGGATTGCGGTATGCGCTCCAGTTCATCCAAAATACACCCGGCCAGCGTATCATACCCCTGTTCTTCGTCATCTATCCAGTCTGTTTTTTCAAACCGGGTTAAAAAATCATAAAACGGTATTTGCGCATCTACGAGGTACGTGCCATCATCGCGTTTCACAATTTCATAGTCGGCTACATCATCCGGCTGCGGAATGGAACCGATAATCGCACCCATAATATCGTTCATGGTAATCATGCCCAGCACGCTGCCGTATTCATCTACAATAAAACACGAATGGATTTTCGATTCTTTAAATTTTTCCATTACCTGGTAGGCCGTATTGTTTACCGGCACAAACAGGGCAGGCTTCATCAGATCTTTAAACAAGGTAAAATCATCGGCTACGTACAGGTCTTTTATAGAAACAACGCCTTTAATATTATCAATATCGCCTTCGCAAATCGGATAAATTGAATGCGGTTCGGCAATAATCTTTTCGCGGATCTTATCTTCTGTATCAGTAATGTCAAACCATACCATATCGCTATGATGCGTCATTAACGATGTAATGTTACGGTCGCCCAGATGAAACACCCGTTCTATAATTTCCTTTTCCTCTTCTTCGATGGTACCGGCTTCACTGCCCTCGTTGATGATGGCTTTGATCTCTTCTTCGGTTACCGTATCCTCTGTTCCTTTTTTTATATTGAAAAGCTTAAAAAATGCGTTACTGGTTTTATTGAGCAGCCAAACAAACGGATGCGTTATCCGGGCAAACACGCGCATAGGTGCCGCAGCGCCTTTGGCTATTTTCTCCGCACGCAGCAAGCCAATGCGTTTTGGAATGAGTTCGCCAAAAACAATAGAAAGAAAGGTAACCAGAATCACCACGATGGTGGTAGAAATGCCTTTGGCATACCGTTGAAGCGGCTCAATTTTCTCCACTAACGGCTGCACATAAATGCCAAAGCGCTCACCGGAATACACACCGGTAAGTATGGCAATCAGCGTGATTCCGATTTGTGCTGCCGAAAGAAAAAGATCGGGATTTTGAGAAAGGTTCAATGCGTTACGGGCTTTCAGATCGCCTTTTTCAGCCATATATTCCAGCCGCGGTTTGCGGGCCGATACCAGGGCGATTTCCGACATGACAAACAATCCGTTCAGAAGAATCAAACCCAGTAATATAAATATCTCCATTTATTGGTTCAAATTATCAGCGGTAAAGCTACCGACTTTGTTGTTAACTACCCAAGCCGTCAAAAGTCCTGCCAACGTGCCAAGGGCTGCGCCACCCAATACATCCAGCGGGTAATGCACGCCGACATAAACCTGGGCATAGGCAATAAAAAAAGCCCAAAGATAACTGATATAAACCCAGCGCCTGAAAACCGGCCAAAACGTTAACGAAACATAAGTAGCCATGCCAAAATGATTGGCGGCATGGTTGGAAACAAAGCTATACCCGCCGGAACACTGCTTTACGAGCAGCCGCACATAAAGATAAAAATCCGGGTCCTGGCAGGGCCGCAGCCGCTCAAACCCTTCTTTGAAAATGCGGGTGCCAACCATATCGGCAATGGCAATCGTGCATATAAAACCCAGACTCCACCACCAGCCCCGGCGGCCGTAATTAAGCGCAATAAAAACCAACACAAAAAGGTACAGCGGCACCCAAAATAAGGAGTTGCGAAAGTAAGGCAGCACCGCATCGAAAAACGGATTGGTAAACCGGCTGTTGGCCTGCACAAACAACCATTGGTCCCACTGCTCCAGGGCTTTTAAAAACGAAAGGGTAAGAAGGGGCATGCTTCAAAAGTACAGGTAATAATACGGTTCCTTATTAGTATGCAGTCAGTGCTGCCGTACACATGAATCCTGTATTCAAAAGGAGTCAAAAGAAGAAAGCGAAAAAATAATGAACGGAAAAGCTTTTGCGGCAAGCACTGCGCTTTTACCAATCAAAAAATAGCAAGGCCGAACACGTTTCTTTTCGGCACTTTCTTTGACTATGGCGGGCTTATGACTACTTTGCGGCCTCGTAAAATCAGGAACCGGAAAAATCACTAATGGTAAATACATATCCGCCAATATCAAAAACAGAAAAGGCCCCAAAGCTCCATGGGCTCGACCACTTGCGTGCCTTAGCAATCACGATTGTTTTCCTGTATCATTACCAACGGTTTGAACACCCGGACTGGATTCCTAAAATTGGTAAATTCGGGTGGACAGGGGTTGATCTTTTTTTCGTTTTGAGCGGCTTTCTGATTGCTTCGCAGCTTTTTTCAAGAATTGTACGCGGTAAAGAAATCGATTTTAAAACGTTTTTCCTCAAGCGTTTTTTTCGCATCATTCCAGCATACCTGGTTGTAGTTGCGCTTTATTTCTGTATACCAGCTTTCCGCGAAAAAGAAGCGTTGCCGCCGCTCTGGAAGTTTTTAACCTTTACACAAAACTTCGGTATCGATCCCCGGAATTTCAGTACGTTTTCGCATGCATGGTCTTTGTGTATCGAGGAGCAATTCTACCTTGTTCTGCCACTCACGCTAATGGCACTTGTTTACTTCAAACAAATCAATAAGGGATTTCTTTTGCTCGCGCTTCTTTTTTTGCTGGGTTTTGTCCTGCGCATTTACAGCTGGCAACAGCTGGTGGTACCGCATCTGAACACCAGCAACTTTTCGGCGGAGTGGTACCGGTGGATTTACTATCCTACCTATACGCGCTTAGACGGGCTTCTTGCAGGTGTAACCCTCGCCGGGATTTTTCAATTTCTGCCAGCCTTAAAAAACCGGATAACCCAATATGGCAACCTTGTGTTTTTGTTCAGCCTTGTCGTTCTTGCGGTTGCTTACCTGTTATGTGCGCACGAGCGAACATTTCGACATACGGTTTTCGGTTTTCCGGCAACTGCTATTGGTTATGGCTTAATGGTTTTGGCAGCCGTTAGTCCGTCTGCTTTCCTGTACCGGTTTCGCTTTGCATTTACGGAAACGATAGCCACCTTATCGTATGCCATTTATCTTTCGCACAAGGGTTTTATACACCTTACGCAAGTGTATGCATCAAAATTGGGTGTTGCAGCAGATAGCAACCTTATGTTTATTTTATGTGCAGTAGCTTGCCTGCTGGGCGCCCTTTTACTAAACCGCCTTGTTGAAAAACCATTCTTAAAACTCCGTGACCGGGTATTACAACCTTCGAAAACAACACGGGAATCAAAACTGGAGTTGGCCAAACCTTAAACAGGTGCGTGCCATTATTATAAATTGCAGTAGCCCTGGTTGCTCTAATTAAAAGATACGAGAACCTGAAAAAGCACGTTATAACATATCGGATTATATGGGGTTTTGAAAAAGTTAAGCAAGCAAATACATTTCATTAAATACAAGGAAGGAAACTATAAAACAAAATCCCTGACGCTTGCTACACATCAAGGATTTTGTTTTGAACGTAATGGGATCTTAGCTTAGAATTTCAACTGCTTCATGGCTTCGGCATTTTGCTGGGTAGCCAACAGGGGCGTTGTACCTTCATAAGCTTCCTGCTCAATGATGAAATACGCCATGCCAGCCGCTTCTCCTTTTTTCAGCACATCCGAAAAGTCAATGCCGCCGGTACCAACCACAACAGAAGCGTTATGATCGTCTGGTGCTGCACCTTTACGCCGGTCTTTTACATGCCCCAGTTTAAAGCGGCCGGGATATTTCTTAAACCAGGCATCCGGGTCCTGGCCGGCAGCCACAACCCAGTAAATATCCATTTCATAATCAACCAGTGCGGGGTCTGTATTCTGCATCATAATATCCTGCGGAAACTGGCCTTCCTGCTGGGTAAATGAGTAATCATGATTGTGATACGCAAACTTGAGCCCTGCTTTGCGGCAAATTTCACCATTGCGGTTAAAATCTTCTGCAGCCCGCTTGTAATCGTCCAGGCTTTTTTGTTTACCCAAGTATGGGTTGATTAAATATTTCATGCCGATTGCCGATGCCTGGGCGGCTTTTTCTTCAAAATTTTCTTTGGTATTGCAATGGCTGGAAATAAACTGCATACCCAGATCGTCCATATACTTTTTAAAATCGGTATGGCTCATTCCCCAGAACATGCCTTTCGGGCCTTCGTATCCTTCCACTTGTTTATAGCCGAAAGAAGCAACTTGTTTTAATATGCCTTTAGGATCTTTTGGCAAATCGTCGCGTAGTGTGTACAACTGCAGGCCAAAAGGCCGGGTGCCCGCCGCTGCTGCTCCGGTGCCGGCTGCAGTACCAGCCGCATTCCGGGCCGGGCCGCAGCC
>Ga0210040_10006862_pt1 | contig 13988 bp, 16 predicted proteins | sample CryGeyCG12114_NA_FD_185462 | JGI IMG/M metagenome (GOLD analysis project Ga0210040, IMG submission 185462) | Groundwater microbial communities from aquifer - Crystal Geyser CG19_WC_8/21/14_NA (SPAdes) (version 2) | ecosystem: Environmental > Aquatic > Deep subsurface > Groundwater | place: USA... | reverse complement strand
CCGGCCGGGGGCGCTCCACCAGAGCGCACGCCCGGGTTTCCGATCATCGCCGCTCGAGGAGGCCCCTCCATGTCCATCGTCGTCGTCGCCACCCTGACCCCCAAGCCCGATGCGGTCGACGCCGTGCGGGAGGCGCTGCTGGCCGCCGTCCCGAAGGTGCACGCGGAGCCCGGCTGCGAGCGCTACGCCCTGCACGAGGCCGACGGCGTCTTCGTCTTCGTGGAGCGCTGGGAGAGCGCCGAGGCCATGAAGGTGCACGGCACCGCCGAGCCGCTCGCCACCCTGGGTGCCGCCCTGGCCGGCAAGCTCGCCGCCGCCCCGGACATCCGCCGGCTCACCCCGTTGCCGGCCGGTGACGCCGACAAGGGCGCCGTCTGACCCGAGTGCGGGCCCGGCGTCCTCAGCCGCAGGAGTGGTTGCGGTCGAGGTCGTCGGGGACGTACTGGGTGAGCGTGACCCGGCTGTCGGGCACCAGCGGGGGCAGGGCGCAGGCGGCCACGGCCTCGGCCAGGGTGCTCGACCCGGCCAGCCAGCTGGGCAGGCCCGCGAGCGGGCTGTCGTCGGGGACGCTGCCGACGATCTGCGCCCACTGGCGGCCGGTCGAGTACACGCCCACCTCCGCGCCGCGGGAGTCCAGGTAGGCGGTCATGCCCTCGAGCGCGGCCCGGTTGCGGGCGCGGGCGTCGTCCGAGCCGTTCTGCCAGGTGTTCGACGACTCCACGTCGAGCCACCACGTGTAGCGCGACGGGAGGCTGACGACCCCGGCGTCCCGCGCGGCGGGCACGAAGAAGTCGGCGACGCTGTCGCGGGCCCGCTCGTAGCCGTACCGCCAGGAGCAGGCCGCCGAGTTGTCGCCGTCGCACCGTCCGTAGGGCGTGGCGCCGGCCGAGGGCCAGGTGGTGACCAGGCCCCGCACCTGCCCGGGGTTGGCCGTGTTGACGTACACCTGGGCGGGCGGCTGCTCGGGCAGCGCACCGGTGGACTCCCAGGCCCACGCGAGCTGCTCGGCGAGGCAGGGGTTGGGCTGCGTCGCCACCCCGCCGTTGACTCCCACGACGGCGAAGGCCGAGCCGGCGGGCAGGTCGCGGCCGCACTGCGGGTGCGAGACGTCGATGCCGGCCGGGCTGACCGGTACGTCGTACTCCGACGGCGCGGCACCGGCCGGGGCCTGCAGGGCGAGCACGATGGCCGTGGCCACCGGCACCAGGGCGGCAGCATGCAGCCGCCTACCCCACCCCCCGATGCGCACGTCCCTGAACCTACCGGGGGAGGCCGCCGGATCGGTGCACTCAGACGGCCTGGCAGGTCGGGCACCAGTGGAGGTTGCGGCCCACCATGACCTCGGTGCGGACCTCGGTGCCGCAGATCCGGCAGGGGAGTCCGGTGCGCCGGTACACGTAGTGGGCGTCCTCCCGGCGCACCGCGCCGCTCCGGCGGGTGCGGTCCTCGGGCCGGGTGGTGACGATGCGGCCCATGCGGACGCCGGCCTTCATGAGCGTGATCAGGTCGGCCCACATCTGCGCCCACAGCGCCTCGTCGACGGCCTTGCCGGGGCGGAACGGGGAGACCCGGTGGCGGAACAGGATCTCGGCCCGGTAGACGTTGCCGACGCCGGCGAGCACGGACTGGTCCATGAGCAGCGCGCCGATCGCGGTACGGCTGGTGGCGATGCGGCGGTGGGCCCGGCCGCCGTCGGCCCGCGGGCGCAGCGGGTCCGGGCCGAGCCGGTCCAGGATCGCGGCCACCTCGGGGTCGGGGAGCACCTCGCAGGCGGTCGGGCCGCGCAGGTCGGTCCACACTCCGGAGCCGTCGGGCCCGACGGCCTCCCAGCGCATCCGCAACGCGCCCTTCGCGGGCGGCGGCGTCCCCGGTCCGGTCAGGTACTTCCCGTAGAGGCCCAGGTGGACGTGCAGGTGGTCGCTGCCGAAGCGGGCGAACAGGTGCTTGCCGTAGGAGAAGACCTCGTCGAGCACCCGGCCGTCGAGCAGCGCCGCGCCCGCGTCGAAGCGACCCTGCGGACTGGTGACGTGGACCGGGCGGCCGGCGAACAGCGTGGACTGCTCCCGCGCGAGGCGGAACAGGGTGTGGCCCTCGGGCATCCGGGCAGCGTAGGTGGCGCGGTCGGGCGGCGCCTCAGCGGTCGGCGGTCTCCAAGCCGAAGTGCGGCCGGTCGTCGACGGCGACGAGATCGAGGAACTGCGGTTTCTGCAGGATGTGCCGGCGCACGAAGGAGCAGTACGGCAGGACGGTCAGGCCGCGCTCGCGAGCGGCGTTGAGGACGCCGTCGACGAGCTCGGTGCCGATGCCCTGGCCGCCCACGGAGGGGTCGACCTCGGTGTGCGGGAGCGTCATCTGGCCGTTGTCGACGTGGTAGCTCGCGAGCCCGACGACCCGCTCGCCCTGCCGGATCTCGAACCGTCCCCGCTCGGGGACGTCGACCACTGAGGTCTCCATTGCATCCACCTTCCGTGACCTCCGGCGCCGTTGCCCGGAGCTCGACGTGTGCTCCCGAACGGTAACGCCTGGGAACTGGTTCGTCTCTCTTCGATATGACGACTCGGGTCGGGCGAGGGTTCCGACGGCCACCGGATAACCTCTGCGGCGCGGTCACGGACGCGCCTGGCGCGCCGCGGCCCCCGTAGCTCAGGGGATAGAGCATCGGTTTCCTAAACCGTGTGTCGCAGGTTCGAATCCTGCCGGGGGCACCAGGACGTCGCGCGTCCTGCCGCCCCCGACCGGTCACCGCGTCCAGTGGTGCAGGGACTTCCGGCCGGCGGCCTTCCACGCCGCGGCGAAGTGGTCCTCGAAGTGACCGGCCTGGGCCTCCTCGAGCGCGTGCAGGCGGCCGTAGAGGAAGGCCGCCTCGACCGAGGTCGCGGACAGCGCCAGCGTGCGCAGCTCCGCCCGGAGCAGCACGGAGTCCTGGTGCTCGCCGAGCGCCTCCTGGACCGCCTCCATGGCCTCGGCGAACCGGGTGGCGTCGGCGCCGAAGACCGGGGACACCGACTCCCCGGCGTAGCGGGCGGCCTTGGCCGCCTTGCGCGCGTCGTGCAGGAGCTCCTCGCGCTCCTCGCCGGCCGGGTGGGCCCCGGCCTCCTCCACCAGTCGCCGGACCACGGTGTAGCTGCGGTGCACGAGCTTCGGCAGCACCCGGCCCGCGCGCTCGGCGGCGCGCGGTGTGAGCGCCGGGTCCGCCACGAGGGCGTCCAGGCTCTCCACGAGCCGGTGGTACCGCTCGCCGTCCAGCTCGGCGAGGACGTGGTCGTGCGCCTCGCGGTAGGACCGGTCGAGATCTCCGACCACCTGGGCGCCGGCGTCGCCGTCGTCGGCATCCACCGCGGCGGCCACGCGGTCGCGCATCACCTCCGCGTCCCGGGCCGCGCCCAGCTCGGCGGCCAGCCACTTGAGCTCGCCGCGCAGCGAGCGGGCCACCTCGGCGTCGACCAGCGGCTTGAACGTCGTGAGCGCGCTGCGCAGCCGGCGCGTGGCCACGCGCATCTTGTGGATGCTGTCGGGGGCGTCGAGCCGGACCGGCAGGTCCTGGGCTCGGATCTGCCGCACCTGCTCGCGGATGTGGGCGAGGACCACGGCGCCGGCCTCGGCCTTCGCCGTCAGCTTCCGCTTCTTCTCCTTCCGGCCGGACCGCGGGGCGGCCTGGGCCCCGTCGAGCACGTGGGCGAGCTTGGACGCGCCGACGGCCTCGTGGAGCCCGCGCTCCTGCAGCCGCGCGTCGACGGCGTCCAGCAGCTCGGCCGCGCCGCCGACGAGCTCGACCTCGATCTCCCGCCAGGACATCGGTGCGCCGGCGGTGTCGGCCTTCCCGGCGGTCACCAGCCGCCGGGCCGTGACCCGGTCGTCGGCCACCTCGGCGAGCACCTGCCCCGTGGCGTCGACGAGCCGGCGCACGGTCCGGTCGGTGGAGATCTCGGCCACCGGCCGCAGCAGCGCACCCCGGCTGTGCACCCGGACCATCCGGCGCAACGGCTCCGGCACGGTGCGCGTGGCCCGGCCCAGGGGCAGCCGTACCTCGGCGCGCGCGCCGGCGGCGGCCGGGACCTTGAGGTGCCAGCCGGCGTCCTCCCCACCCGTCCGCCGGCGCAGGGTGAGTCCGGCAGCCGCCAGCCGCAGGTCGGGGGTGTCGAAGTAGGTGGCCGCGAGCTGTTGCTGCACCGCCTCGCCCTCGGCCACCGGTGCGGCGCCGTCCACCGCCGCGGCGCCGTCGTCGGCGTGCCGCAGGAGCTCGGCCAGCGGGGGCAGCTCGAAGGCGTCGTCCGCCGCGTACTTCTTCTCGATCTCCAGATGAACAGCAGGCATGCGGCAGATGTACATGACGAAGGTGAACAGATGTGCCGACGAGCCGGCCGGGGGGCCTGACGCGCCGCCCCGGCCGGCTGGTGCTCAGCGCCCGCCGAGCTGGAAGACCGAGATCGTCCCGTCGCCCTCGTTGCTGGTCAGGAACAGGTGCTGGCGCTGCACGGCGAGCAGCCCCTCGGGCTCCTCGCCGGTCGGCAGCACCTGCAGCAACTGCGGGCGGGTCTCGTCAGCGAAGTCGTACACCAGCACCGAGTCGCCGCGCTCCGACCCGATGAAGGCGTAGTCGGTGCCCCGCAGGGAGGTGATCTCCGCCCCCTCGAACTCCGCTCCCTTGTCGTCGCTGCGGCCGTCCGGGTAGCGGCCGGCCGCGGCGAGGGCCTGCTCCGCGCTCGCACCGGACGTGTAGACGACCGTGCCCGTGGGTGAGAAGACGGTCCAGCCGCGGCCGCCGCTGGGCTCCGCGGCGAGGTCGCCCTCGTCGGCGGTGACCAGGTTGCCGTCCCGCGTCCACTGGACGGCATCGGGCTCGCGCGGCGCCGCCAGCCGGTCGTCGAAGACGGCGCTGCCGTCGTCGACCGTGTCGGCGTCGGGGCGCGTCACGGTGCCGGCGGAGAAGGACGTCACCACGCGGCGCCGCTCGAGGTCGACCAGGGCGACGGCGTTGTTCTCCTGCAGGGTGACCGCCGCGATGCCCCTGCTGTTGATGTCGACGAACTCGGGCTCGGGGTCCTGCGGGTACAGGGCGCCTTGCAGGCCGGTGAGCTCGACGCGGTCGGCGGTCCAGCGCGCGGGTGCCCCGTGCAGGTCCACGACGGCCAGGAAGCCTGCCGGCGCCTGGGGGAGGCCACCCTCGACACCGCCGACCACGAGGTCCTCGTCGCGCTCGTTCTCGATGGCGATGGCGGCGACCGACCCCTTCGGGCTGAGGGCGATCGAGTCCGGCTGCCCACCGAGGTCGATGGTCCGGACGACCGCGCGCGTGCGCAGGTCGATCACCGCCAGCTCCCCGGACGGCTGGGCGAAGGAGGGGCTCGTGTCGACGACGGCCAGGGCGTAGCGCCCGTCGCGGGTGACGGTGACCGACGTCGGCTCACCGCCCACCCGGACGGTGCCGAGGGCGCGGGGGCGGTCCGGCCGGGTGAGGTCGACCAGGCCCACCTCGCCGGTGGCGGAGTCGGTGTAGAGCAGTGTGCGGCCGTCCGGGGTGACCGCGAGGATCTCGGCGACCTCCCCGCTCACCGCGAAGGTGGCCACCTCGGTGAAGGTGCGGTTCTCGCCACTGGGTGCCGCACCCGCCGGGCTCACGGCGGCGGCGAGCAGCAGGGCGGCGGCGGGCAGCGCGGTGACGAAGGATCGGACAGGGCGAGAGGGCACGGGAACTCCTGGATCGCGGGACACGTCGTGCCGAATCTGTCCGCCGACGTCGACGGGCGGGTGACGAGCGGGCCACGCGGGGATGTCGTCCGGGCGACGTCCCCGTCCGGGTGGCGGTGGGCCGGCCGCGACACCTCCGTGCCATGGTGTGCTCCGCTCGGTTCCGCCCCGGTCGGGGGCGGAACCGGAATTGCCCGTCCCCCGGCGAAAGAGGCGACGTGACCGCCACCCGCAACCGCTCCCTGCGCACGGCCGGCGCTCTCCTGCTGCTCGGCTCCCTCGTCGCCACCGGGTGTTCGAGCGACGAGCAGGCCGCGTCGGCGGGAACGCAGGAGGCCGACGCTCGCGAGTACGACTTCTCGGAGGTCGACCCGATCGTCGAGGCGTTCATCGCCGAGCACGACCTGAACGGCGCCGCTCTGGTGGTCGTCGACGAGGACGAGGGGATCGTCGGCGAGCAGTACTTCGGTGAATTGAACGCCGACCGGGTCTCGCTCGTCGCCTCCGCCTCGAAGACGGTCACGGCGGGAGTGCTCGTGCGGCTGGCAGACCAGGGCGAGCTCGACCTCGACCAGCCGATCGCCGAGTACGTGGACTGGGCGGCGGGCCAGAACGCCGACGTCACCGTCGCCCAGCTCCTGTCGGGCAGCTCCGGCTTCGTGGGGCTGCTCCCGACGCCGGCCTACGGGCCCTACGTCTGCCAGTTCCTGCCGACGGTCGAGATCGAGGAGTGCGCGACCAACGCCTGGACGACGCCCGCCGACGACGCCGACATCGTGCCGCCGGACACCGAGTGGCGCTACGGCGGTGTGCAGTGGCAGATCGCCGGCGCCGTGGCCGAGACCGTGTCGGGCAAGTCGTGGTCGGAGCTCCTCGAGGAGACCTACGTCGAGCCGTGCGGTGTCGCGTCGCTGGGCTACAACAACCACTGGACCCAGATCGGCGAAGGCCTGTCCGGCTACCCGGCCGAGTTCGTCGGCGACCCCGGCGTGCTGTCGCCGACCGACAACCCGAGCATGGAGGGCGGGCTCTACATCGACCCGGTCGACTACGCCGAGCTGCTCCTCATGCAGCTGCGCGACGGCCGGTGCGGCGACACGCAGGTCCTGGAACCGGAGTCGGTCGAGCGGATGCAGACCGACCGGATCGGCGAGGTCTACGACGGCGAGACCCTCACCGGCAGCGGGTACGGCTTCGGCTGGTGGGTCGAACGGGACGGCAGCGAGCGCATCTACGACCCCGGCGCGTACGGGGCGGTGCCGTGGCTCGACCTGGACGGTGGCTTCGGCGCCTTCCTCGTGCTCGAGGCCGACGCGCGGCTCGGTTCGCAGCTCGCAGCACTGCTCTACGACCCGGTCGAGTCCGCGGTGACGGCCGCCCGCTGACAGCTCCGCCGCACCGGCGAGCGACGGCGGAACGCCACGGCCGATCCCGTCGTTGGAGTCCCGGAGTGCCGCCGCACGGCGCACGCACCCCCGACGAAGAGAGCCATGAGCACGAGTCACAGTCCCCGGGCCACGATTCCCTCCACCGGTGAGGGGGTGCGTGGCCGGTGATGGAAGTGCTCTCGCTCCTGCTGGGTGTCCTGGTCGTGCTCGCGATCACCGCGGTCACCGGCTACTTCGTGGCCCAGGAGTTCGCCTACATGGCGGTCGACCGCTCGGCGCTGACCGCCCGCGCCGCGGCCGGGGACGCCGCGGCCGACCGCGCGCTGACCGTGACGCGCCGCACCTCGTTCATGCTCTCCGGCGCCCAGCTGGGCATCACGGTCACCGGGCTGCTGGTCGGTTACGTCGCCGAACCGCTGATCGGGGAGTCGATCGGCGCGCTGCTCGGCGGCGTCGACGTCCCGGCCGGGGTGGCCGTCGGGATCGGCGCGGTGCTGGCGCTGCTGTTCTCCACCCTCGTGCAGATGCTGTTCGGCGAGCTCTTCCCCAAGAACCTGGCGATCGCGAAGCCGGAGCCGGTCGCGCTGTGGCTGGCGACGTCGACGGTGCTGTACCTCAGGGTGTTCGGCTGGCTGGTCCGCGTCTTCGACCAGGCGTCGAACCTGCTGCTCAAGGCGCTGCGGATCGAGCCGGTGCACGACGTCGAGCACGCCGCCACCGCCCGCGACCTCGAGCACATCCTGGAGGAGTCGAGGGAGAGCGGGAACCTGCCCGCGGAGCTGTCGATGATGCTCGACCGCATCCTCGACTTCCCCCACCGCGACGTCGAGCACGCCATGATCCCGCGACCGCGGGTGGGCACCGTGACCACCACGGACACCGTCGGCCGGCTGCGCGAGCTCATGGCCCAGGGCCACTCCCGCTACCCCGTGCTGGACGGGGCGAACGGCGACGTCATCGCCGTGGCGCACCTCGCCGACCTGCTGACGACGACGGCGCCCGACGACGCACCGGTGACGGCGATGGCCCGCCCGTGCCTCGTCGTCTCCACCTTCACCTCGCTGCCCGACGCCCTGCGGGAGCTGGCCGACACCGGCAACCAGCTGGCCTGCGTCATCGACGAGTACGGCGGCTTCGCCGGGGTGATCACGCTGGAGGACCTCGCCGAGGAGCTGGTCGGGGAGATCACCGACGAGCACGACGACGAGGACCCCGCCTACGTGCCGGTCGAGGGCGACGGGATCTGGGAGATGGCCGGCGACGTGCACGTCGACGAGGTCGAGCGGGCCCTGACGGTCGACCTGCCGCGCGGGGACTACGAGACCATCGCCGGCCTGGTCATCGCCGCCGCAGGCACGTTGCCCGAACCGGGCACCCGCCTGACCGTCGAGCTCCCGCCGGACCCCGGCGACCTGGTGCACGCCGACGACCCGGAGCCCCGGCTGCTGAGCATCGAGGTGCTCGACGTGGAGCGGCACGTGCCCTCGCGCGTGCGGCTGGAGCTGCCCGACCTGGCCGGCGACGTCGTCGGCACGCCGGAGGCCTCCCGATGAGCCCGTGGGTGGTCGTCGCCGCGACCGTCGCGATCGTGGCGCTGAGCGCCTTCTTCGTCGCTGTCGAGTTCGCCGCGCTCGCGGCAAAGCGGCACCGGCTGGAGGAGGCCGCCCCCGAGAGCAGGGCGGCCCGCGCCGCGCTGCGCAACTCCGCCGAGCTCACCCTGCTGCTGGCCGGCTCGCAGCTGGGCATCACCGCGGCCACGCTGGCGCTCGGTGCGATCAGCAAGCCGGCCGTGCACCACTGGCTGATGCCGGTGTTCGACGACTGGGGGCTCCCGCCGGTGGCCGCCGACGTCGCGGGATTCGTCCTCGCCCTGCTGATCGTCACGTTCCTCCACCTGGTGGTGGGGGAGATGGCGCCGAAGTCGTGGGCGATCGCCCACCCCGAGCGCTCGGCCACGCTGCTGGCGCTGCCGATGCGCGCCTTCATGGCTCTGTTCCGGCCGGTGTTGCGGGCCCTGAACGCCGCGGCGAACCGGCTGCTGCGCTGGGTCGGCGTGGCCGCGGTGGACGAGCTCGCCGTGGGCCACAGCCCCGACGCGCTGCGCCACCTGGTGGAGCACTCGGCGAACGTCGGCGCGCTCGACGCGTCGTTCTCCGAGCAGATCTCCGGTGTGCTGGAACTCGAGCAGCTCACCGTGCGGGAGCTGGTCGACCCGGCCGGGGCGCTCGTCTCGGTGCCGGTCGGCGCCACCGCCGGTGACGTCCGCGCGGCCACCCGGCGCACCGGCCACCTGCGCATCCTCACCCGCGACGGCGGGCGCATCGCCGGGATGGTGCACGTCCGCGACACCCTGGCCGCAGCGGACGACGCCCCCGTGGCCGGATTCGCCCGACCGGTGTTCGAGCTCGCGGCCGGCACCACCGTGCACGCGGCGCTCAAGGCCATGCGCGAGTCCCGCAACCACCTCGCGCTGGTCACGGCCGACGGCGGCGTCATCGGCGTCATCACGCTGGCCGACGTCCTGCGCCGGCTCTTCCCGCGGGGCGAGGTGACGGCTGCCTGACCGCGCGGGGGAGGATGACCCCATGAGCCAGGTCGTCGTCCACGCCGAGAAGATCATCTCCGCACCCGCCGAGCAGGTGAGCCAGGCGCTGGCCGACTACGAGACGGTCCGCCCGCGGATCCTGCCCGTGCAGTTCAGCGAGTACCGCGTCGAGAGCGGCGGGCACGGCGCCGGCACCCGCGTGCACTGGAGGTTCGCCGCCACCTCCAAGCGGGTCCGCGACCAGCTGCTCGACGTCACCGAGCCGGCGCTCGGCACCCTGGTGGAGACCGACCGGAACTCCTCGATGGTCACCACCTGGACGGTGCTGGCCGAGGGCACCGGCGGATCCACCGTGAAGGTGCGCACGACGTGGGACGGCGCCGGCGGCATCGGCGGCTTCTTCGAGCGCACCTTCGCGCCGAAGGGCCTGGGCCGGGTCTACGTCGATCTGCTGCACCGCCTCGACGGCGAGCTCGCCGCGGGCTGACCCGGGCGCGGGTGCCGATGCGCAGGGACCATGGACGGGTGACCCTCGCCCGCCCCGCCGTCACCGGCACCGCGCTGGACACCGTGGCCGACCTGGTGGCCGACGGCGACGTCGTCGTCCTCTCCGGTGCGGGCCTGTCCACGGACTCGGGCATCCCGGACTACCGCGGCGCCACCGGCAGCCTGCGCCGGCACACGCCGATGACCTACCAGACCTTCACCCGCGACCCCCGGGGCCGGCACCGGTACTGGGCGCGCAGCTTCGTCGGCTGGCGGCAGATGCGGGCGGCACGGCCGAACGACGGACACCGCGCCGTGGCGCAGCTGCAGGCGGCCGGGCTGCTCGGCGGGCTCATCACCCAGAACGTCGACGGCCTGCACCAGGCCGCCGGCGCACGGGACGTCGTGGAGCTGCACGGAGGGCTGGACCGGACGGTGTGCCTCGGGTGCGGGGACGTCGCCGGCCGGGAGGCGCTCGACGAGCGGCTGCAGGCGGCCAACCCGGGCTTCCGGCCGCGCGTCGACGAGATCAACCCCGACGGCGACGCGGAGCTGCCCGACGAGGTGCTCGACGGGTTCACGATGGTCGGCTGCCTCGCCTGCGGGGAGGACCTGCTCAAGCCCGACGTCGTCTTCTTCGGGGAGACGGTGCCCCGGGACCGAGTGGACCACTGCTTCTCGCTGGTCGACGGGGCCGGCAGCCTGCTGGTGCTCGGCTCGTCCCTGACCGTGATGAGCGGCTACCGCTTCGTGCTGCACGCAGCGTCGCTGGGCGTCCCGGTGGCGATCTGCACCGTCGGGCCGACCCGGGGCGACGCCAAGGCCGACGTCCGGGTGGACGCCCCGCTGGGCGAGGTGCTCCCGGCGCTGGCCGCGCGCCTGGCCGGATGACCCGCGAGGTCGAGCGCACCGACGACGGTCGCTTCATCGTCGTGGACGGGCGGCGCTGGCGGACCGCGGACCCGGCGCTGCCCGACGACGTCCGCGCGCGGCTGCTGCACCACCTGGGCGTGGGCCGCTCCGGCGTGCGGACGGCGAAGAAGGCCGGGGACGACGCCGCGGTGGCCGCCGCCCGTGCGCGGGTGCAGCTGGCCAAGACCGGGCTGGGGGAGCGCGGCACCGCCTGGTGGGAGCAGTCCGACGTGGAGCGGACGATGCGCTGGGAGACGGCGCTGCGCGACCTCGACGGTTGAGCAAGGACCTCCCTGCCCCCACCGCTCGCACGCTCGCGTCGGGCCCCTGCAGGGAGGCCGCCGGCTGATCCGGCGGGCACACGAACGCTCAGTCAGGATGGGTGGCGATGCAGACCTTCCTGCCGGTCGCCGACTTCACCGAGTCCGCCCGTCTCCTGGACAACCCCCGGCTCGGCAAGCAGCGCGTGGAGTGCCTTCAGGTGCTGCGCGCGCTCGAGCTGCCCGACTACGGGTGGGCCAACCACCCGGTGGTCACCATGTGGCGCGGCCACCCGGCGGGGCTGGTCGTCTACTCGCTGGCGATGGTCCGCGTCTGGCGGGAGCGCGGTTTCGCCGACACCACCGAGGCCCTGATCGCCGAGTTCGCCCCCGACGCCGCGTCCATGACCCAGGAGGAGGCGGCGGCCGCCGGGCTGCTCCCCAGCTGGGTGGGCGACGAGGAGCTGCACCTCTCGCACCGCTCCAACCTGCTGGCGAAGGACCCGGACTTCTACCGCCCCCGTTTCCCCGGCGACCCCGACGACCTGCCGTACCGGTGGCCCGGCGCCGACGACGTGCCGCCGTCACCGGCACCCGAGGGCGTCGGCGTGTGGGTGGTGCGGCCGCGGGCGCACGTCGAGCTGGGCGCCTGCCTGGCAGCGGGGGTGATCGGTCTGGGCACCCAGTCGGGCATCGACGTCGACGCGACCGGGCTCTCGGCCGACGAGCTGCGGGTGCTGTCCAAGGAGCTGTCGGGGCGCCGTCCGGCCAAGGACCTCCGCCAGCTGTCGTCCTTCCTCGACGAGATGGCGCCCGGCGACCGCGTGGGGCTGCCCATCGAGCACGGTGCCGGGCTGCTGCTGGGGGAGGTGGTCGGGGACTACCTGTTCCAGGGGCGGGAGCTGCTGCCGCACCGGCGTCCGGCCCGCTGGGAGCGGGTGGTGCCGCGGTCGGCAGCGTTGCCGCCGGCCACGCTGCAGGACCCCCGGGCGCTGTTCCGCGTCGTCCTCGACGCCGACGTCCTCGGCTGATCAGGCCATTCCCTGGCTGCCCGGCAGCGGGACGTTCTGCAGCCGCACCCGGCCCTGGGCGACGAGCTTGCCGTCCTCGGCGCGGGTGAGCGTCACCTGCCACAGCTGCTGGGTGCGGCCCTGCTGCACCGGCTCGGCGACGACGTCCACCCGGCCCCCGACCATCGAGCGGATGAAGTCGGTGCTGTTGTTGACGCCGACGGAGAACTGGCCCTGCCCCTCCACAGCTCTGCTCGCCCCGATGCTCGCCGCCGTCTCGACGATCGCGCAGTAGACGCCGCCGTGGACGACGCCCCACGGGGTGTGCTGCTCGGGGCCGAACTCGGCGGTGCCGGTCACGCGGGTGCCGCTCGCCTCACCGGTGCGGAACCCCATGGCGGCCACGAACGCCGGGGGCGTCGGCGGCTGATCGGCGCTCATGCGTCCCACACCAGGCAGAAGGGGTGCCCGACCGGGTCGGCGTAGACGCGGAAGTCGCCACCCTCGCCGGGGAGCCTGCGGGCACCGAGGGCGAGCACCTTCGGCTCGGCCTCCTCGATGTCGGCCACGCGGACGTCGAGGTGGAACTGCTGCGGCCGCTCGGGATCCGGCCAGTCCGGCGGGCGCAGGTCGGGTGCCTGCTGGAAGGCGATGCGGTAGCCCGCGCCGGTCACGACCACCCAGTCGTCGCCCGGCTGGCCCTTCACCTCCATCCCGAGCAGGTCCGCGTAGAAGCGGGCGAGGGCGTGTGCGTCGGGCGCGTCGATCACGACGGAGTGCAGCTGGCCGATCATGAGCCCATCCTGGCGTCCGTCCCCGGCGGTCTCCAGCCGGTTCCCGGCCGCGAACCGCGTCGATCGGGCCACCACCCCCGCTGCGGCGTGCGGAGGGCGTGGCGCAGGATCGGTCCGTGGCCCCGACCCCGCCCGCCCTGGGCTCCCTGACCTGGCTGCCCGCCGCCGAGCACCCCGAGCTGCTCGGCGCCCCGGTCGCTGCGGCGCTGTCCCAGCTCGCCGGCCCCGCCTGGGTCGCCGAGATCGACGACGAGCTGGCCGACACCGCGGCGTTCACCGAGGCCTACGGGGTGCCGCTCGAGGCGTCGGCGAACTGCGTGGTGGTGGCAGCCCGTCGCGCCGGGCAGACCACGCTCGCCGCCTGTCTCGTGCTGGCCACCACCCGCGCGGACGTCAACGGGCTGGTCCGCCGGCACCTGGGCGCCCGGAAGGCGTCGTTCGCGCCCCAGGACGTCGCCGTCGCCGAGAGCGGGATGGCCTACGGCGGCATCACGCCGGTGGGGCTGCCGTCGTCGTGGCCGGTGCTGGTGGACGCCGCCGTCGCCGGTGCCGACCTCGTGGTGATCGGCTCGGGCACCCGCGGGAGCAAGCTCGCCGTCCCCGGTGCGGTGCTGGCGGCCCTGCCGTCGGCGGAGGTGCTCGACGGGCTCGGGCAGCCCCTGCCCGCCGAGGCCCCGCCGGTCCCCGCCCCGCCCCCGGCCGCCCGCCGGGCGCCCGACGACAGCGACGTGGGCTGGGGCGAGCGCTTGGCCGAGCCCTCCGACAGCGACCGGCGCTACCTGGAGGACCGGCCGCCGCACTGGGGCTCGGACTAACGGCCCTCGTGCAGGGTCCCGCCGCGAGCGTGCGAGTGGTGGGGGACAGGAGGGTCCTTCTGCTGCTGGGCGCGCAGCAGGTCGCGGATC
>Ga0210040_10006861_pt1 | contig 13988 bp, 10 predicted proteins | sample CryGeyCG12114_NA_FD_185462 | JGI IMG/M metagenome (GOLD analysis project Ga0210040, IMG submission 185462) | Groundwater microbial communities from aquifer - Crystal Geyser CG19_WC_8/21/14_NA (SPAdes) (version 2) | ecosystem: Environmental > Aquatic > Deep subsurface > Groundwater | place: USA... | reverse complement strand
GCGCGACCAGCTGCTGGTCGACGCGCAGAGCCTCACCAAGACCAGCGGCCAGCCCTTCCAGATCGGCGAGCTGGAAGAGGCGATCGCCAAGTACTTCGATAACGTGCCCGGCAATGAAGGCGGTGTGGTCGCGCCCAATCCCGCGCAGCTTCCCAGCGCCGAGCAGGGGCATGACGACGGCTCGCTGCACCCCGAGCATCATTCGCCCCAGAGCGAGGTTACGAGTTAGCCATGAACGACATGACCCCCATCACCACCACGCTCAAGGACTGGGAGACCGACCAGGAGGTTCGCTGGTGCCCCGGTTGCGGTGACTACGCCATCCTGAAGGCCGTGCAGCGCACGCTGCCGCAGCTTGGCGCAAACCCGAAGAACACCGTGTTCATCTCCGGCATCGGCTGCTCGAGCCGCTTCCCGTACTACATGGAGAGCTACGGCTTCCACACCATCCACGGCCGCGCGCCGGCGGTGGCGACCGGCGTGAAGCTGGCGAACCCGGACCTCGACATCTGGCTGGTGACCGGAGACGGCGACGGATTGTCCATTGGCGGCAATCACTTGATGCACGTTCTTCGACGCAATGTGAACATGCAGATCATGCTGTTCAACAACGAGATCTACGGCCTCACCAAGGGCCAGGCCTCGCCCACCAGCCGCATCGGCACGCGCGCGCCGTCGACGCCGCTCGGCTCGGTCGACCGCCCCGCCAACCCGTGCGCCTTTGCGCTCGGCGTCGGCGCGCGCTTCGTGGCGCGCGGCTTTGACGTCAGCAAGAACCTGCCCGACGTGCTCATCGCCGCGCATGCGCACCAAGGTGCAGCCTTCATCGAGATCTTCCAGAACTGCGTCGTCTACAACAAGGACGTGTTCGAGGATTTCGCACAGCCCAAGGGCGCCGAGGACCGCCAACTCTGGCTGCAGCACGGCGAGCCGATGCTGTTCGGCAGTGAGAAATCGGGCGGCATCAAGGGCTTGCGGCTCGATCCTGAGACCTTCTCTCTGCAAGTGGTCGAGGTGCCGGGCGGTGACTGGCAGGCGGCCGGCGTGCTTGTCCACAACGCGCGCAATCGCACGCTGGCACACATGCTGGTGGAACTGCCCTTCGGCCCGTTCCCCATGCCGCTCGGGGTGATCTACGACGATCCCGCGCCCACCTACGAGGCCGCGGTGCTCGACGAGAAGCGCCGCGCGACTGAGGGCCGCGACACCAGCTTCGCGCGCCTGCTCGCCAAGGGGCAGACCTGGACCGTGGGCGGCACCGCACAGGACCCGATCGGCACGCGCCCACCGCTGCAGGGCGGCAATCCGGCCACGCAGAAGATCCCGTCGCCGGGCGCCTGATCGCCCCCGGTCCAATCAGCACGCGGTGAACTCACAGGGCTTGCCGTGGCGGGCGGCGCTGCCAGGACGGTGCCTATCTCTCGCGCCCGCTGCTGGGCGATCCGACCAAGGCGCACGAGAAGCTCGGCTGGCGGCACGAGACCAGCGCCGGCGAGCTGGCGACCGAAATGGTGCAGGCCGACCTTGAAGTGATGGCGCGAGAGGGCGTGCACCGGGGCTGAGCCGGCGAAGGACTCGGCCGGCGTAAGGGGGGGCTTCCTTCACCTCTTCTTCATCGGCTGCCTCATTCGCCATGACGCGCTCGGCATTGTAGCGCTGCGCAAGGCGACTCCCGTCGATGCCGGCCTTCATCATCTGCGAAGCTGGATCGGGCCGGTTGGTCGGATCGCCTGAGTGGCCCTTCTTGAACCGGTGCTCGGCGGCAGGCTTGCTGTAGCCCACCGGGTACTCGCCGCTTTCATCGCCCATCAGGCCGCCTCCTCGTCTGGCGAGAAGGTGCGACGCTGGCATTCCAGATCTCTTTCAAAAGTGTCCGGCGAGCCGAGCTGGCCGGCTTCATGAAGAGGGCGCCAGCGAAGGCTGAAATCAGCGCACGAGCACTCGAGTTCACCATCTGCACCGCTGCATGCCCGTGTGAGGTGCGCGGGGGGTCAGATCGATCTAGAGAAGGGCTGGTGGGATCGTCTCGCATGCCTCGGTGTCAACCTGTCGAGCCGAGGGCGAGACGACTGGATCATGGTGCACCAGTCGCACGAGGCGGTGCCATGCCGATGCCGACGGCATCTGAAACTAACCCTAGCGGCTCGTCGCCGAAGACCGCTGCCTGTCCTCATCCTCAACATAGCCCGCTAGCCTCCAGTGCTTCAGCAGCGGTGGCATGGTCAGGCCCTGGAGGAAGATCGAGAAGGCGACGACCCCAAAGGTCAGCACGACGATCTGCGGCTGCTCGGGCACGCTCGCGGGCACTGCCAAAGCGAGCGCGAGCCCTACGGCGCCGCGCAATCCGCCCCACACCAGCACATGCTGATAGGTGGCGGGGAGCCGGAGCGCCGAGCGACGGAACAGGAAGGAGATCGGATAGACCGCGGCCGCGCGCCCGAGCAGCGTCAGCACGATGATCAATGCGAGCGCGCCGGAGACGAGCGCGAGCGGCTGGTGCGCTTCGTGGGCCCCGATCATCAGGAAGAGGAACGAATTGGCGAGGAAGGCGGCATATTCCCAGAAACCCAGAACGTGGGGGCGCCCTTCTTCCGAAATCGCCCTGCGCCACCCGAGATTGCCGACGATCACGCCGGCGGCGAGCGCCGCGAATACGCCGGATGCCCCGAGATGTTCTGCCAGCAGGAACCCGCCCCAGGCGATCACGGTCGTGAGCGTGATCTCGACCAGATGGTCGGTGGTGCGCCCCGCGACTTTCAGCACGGCCACCGCGACCAGGGCGCCGATCGCTGCGCCCCCGAGTACCGTCCATGCCATGGAGGCCATTGCAGCCGAGGGCGTGAACCCCTGTCCGCCGGCCACTCCCATCAGGATGGCGAAGCCGACCGCCGCGACGCCGTCGTTCAGCAGGCTTTCGGATTCGACCACCATCCCCAGCCGCGGCTCGGCCTTCATCTCCTTGAACGCGGCGATCACGGACACCGGGTCGGTGGCGGCGATCAGCACGCCAAAGAACGCCGCGCCCAGCCAGCTCCAGCCGAGCAGCCAATGGAGGCCGCCGGCGACTATTGCAGCGGAGATGGCCACGCCGAGGAAGGCCAGCGTGACAGTCAGCGGCATCTGTTCGCGGAACCGCCGCCACGGCATCTGCAGCGCCGCTTCGAAAATCAGCGGGGGAAGGAAGATGTTGAAGATGAGTTCGCGCGAGAGCGGCAGGTCGACTCCGATGGGAAGCAGGGCAAGCGCCACCCCGGCGAGGACAAGACCGGCGGTGTAGGGCAAGCCGATACGTCGCGAGATCATCGCCACAAGAGAGGCGACGAGGAGCAACATTCCGAACTCTGCAAGGCCAAGTTCGGCCATTGCCGCTCCTTCTCGAGACAGCGTCCCCGTCCCCTCCAGCGCTCCCGCGCTCATCATGGATCAGAGGCAACCACTCAGGTCACACCTCGTTCCGCTTGCCCCCAACTCCCGCGACGCCAGGCGCGGCTTTAGTGGAGGGCGTGGTCAAGCCAGTTCGTGACCGAGCGCGCTGGAGGATCTGTCGTCAGCCTTCTTCAAGCTGGCGGGGATCGTGACGGGGGCGGCGCTGATCGGCGGGTTTGAGCCACGATCGCGCAGCACGGCGGCTTGGGGAGGTCTCCCGCACCGGCGGCCCGGGTCAGCGGGGGCGCATGGGGAAGCGGCGGCGCCAGACCGGTAGTTTGATCCGCTCGCGCATCCAGGTGATCAGACCTGCGGCGATGATGATGCCGATGCCCACGAACGTCATGGCATCCACGGGCTCGAGGAACAGCAGGTAGCTGAGCGCAACGGCCCAGAGCATCTGGCTGTACTGCGGCGGCGCGATGCGGCTGGCGGGGGCGGCTTGCGCGGCGAACATCAGCAGCGCCTGGCCGAGCGCGGCGAGCAGCCCATAGCTCAGCACGAAACCGATCTGCCACACGCTCGGCGGCGTCAGGTCGCCAAGCATCAGCAGTCCGTTGACGACGAGCGGCCCGAACAGCCCAGCCCCGTAGAGCGAGATGCGCTTCTCCTGCGGACCGACCAGCCGGAACATGACCACCGAAACCGCGCTCGCCATGCCGGCCGCGAGCGCCGCGAGATGGCCGCCGTTCAACTCCCTGAAGCCGGGGCGCAGCACCACCAGCACGCCGAGGAAGCCGATCACCACCGCGGCCCAGCGCCAGCGGCCGACCTCTTCCTTGAGGAGAAACACCGACATGATCGTGATGAATAGGGGCATCAGGAAGATGAGGGCAAAGGCTTCCGGCATGGGCAGGCGCGTGAAGGCGATGACGCTGGTGACCGTCGAGACCGCCGTCGCTGCCGCGCGCACCAGCCACAATGGCCGGCTGCTCGTGCGCAGCAGGTCCGCGTAACGCTCGCCCGGCCTGCGGACGAAGGGCAGAGCGGCAAAGCCCAGCAGCGCGCCGAAAAAGGCGAGCTGGAACGAGTTGATCGTTCCTTCCAGCAGCTTGATCGACGCGTCGCTGAACGAGAAGGCCGCGTAGGACAGGAAGGCGAGCAGCACGCCGTTTTGCGGGCCGTTTGGCGCGGGGATCCGCATGCTTGCCGGGGCATCGGCTGCGATCGCGGTATCGCCGGTGGCGTTCATCGACATCGGAGTTCCTGATGCTCTCGACGGGGGCGAGCCAAGTCGCGATCGGTCGCTGGTGATGCAGTGCGAAGCTGATGATCTAGGCTGTTTCAAACCAAAGCCCCCGCCGACCTGTATGCGAACCAACGTCACACTTGCGTGTTCCGGCAGCCCGGAGATCACGATGCACTGCTGCCATCCGCGTGCGTGTGTAGCTGGCCAGAAGTCACAGCAAGGTCCCAGGAACCTCCAGCGCGGCTTCCGGTTCATGTTCCAGTCAGCCGATCGGCGAGCCCGTTCAACGGGCAACGGAGCCCGACAACCAGCCAAGGGGGGCTGATGCGAATGACCGACCAGCGGAGGCCGCGAGGGGCTGATCAACCACAGAACGGCTCGGGCGCGCCGGCCTCCGGCATTCAGCGGATCGCCATCATCTCCACGCTTGGCGGCCTCCTGTTCGGCTACGATACCGGCGTCATCAACGGCGCCCTGATCTTCATGCAGCGCGATCTCGGCCTCACGCCGCTTACCGAAGGGATGGTCACGAGCGCCTTGCTGCTCGGGGCAGCTGCGGGAGCCATATCGTCGGGCTCGCTTTCGGACCGGTTCGGCCGCCGCAGGAGCATCCTGGCGCTGTCGGTGCTGTTCTTCCTGGGCACGCTGGCCTGTTCGCTGGCGCCTGACGTGACCAGCCTGGTGATCGCCCGGTTCGCTCTCGGCCTGGCGGTCGGCGGCGCATCGGTCGCGGTTCCGACCTATCTTGCCGAGATGGCGCCCGCCGGAGGACGAAGCCGGCTGGTCACGATGAACGAACTGATGATCGTATCGGGCCAGCTCCTGGCCTTCGTGTCCAATGCGGTCATCGGCCAGATCTGGGGCCACGAAGCCAGCATCTGGCGCTGGATGCTCGCTGTTGCGATGGTGCCCGCAATCGCCTTGTTCTTCGGCATGCTTTTCGTGCCGAACAGTCCGCGCTGGCTGGTCGCGCGGGGACGCCCGGCGGATGCCTTGCGCGTCCTGGAGCAGATCCGCGGCCCCGCGCTGGCGCGGACGGAGCTGGAAGAGATCGAGCGGCTCGCCCGGACCAGGCAGCAGTCTCACGGCATCGACTGGGCCGCGCTTCGCACCCCGTGGATCAAGCGCGTGCTTCTCATCGGTCTCGGCATCGCCGTGGTGCAACAGTTCACGGGGGTGAACTCGATCATGTACTACGGAACCCAGATCCTGACGGGATCGGGCTTCGGCACGGATGGTGCGCTGCTGGCCAACATCTCCAACGGCGTGATCTCGGTGATCGCGACATTCCTCGGGATCTATCTACTCCCGAAGGTGCCGCGCCGCACCATGCTGACCATCGGCTTGTGCGGAACCACGGCCGCGCTCCTGCTGATCGGCACGATGTCGAACCTGCTGCCGCCATCCCAGCTGCGTGCGTTCGTCATTCTTGGAATGATGGGTACCTTCCTGGCCTTCCAGCAGGCCTTCGTGTCGCCGGTCACCTGGGTTCTGATATCGGAGGTCTTCCCGCTTCGTATCCGCGCGTTCGGGATCGGGCTGGCGGGGCTGGTCCTTTGGCTGTCCACCTTCACGGTGGGGTTCCTGTTCCCCTCGCTGGTGGCGGCGTTCGGGATCGGGCTCACCTTCTTCATGTTTGCCGTGATCGGCTTTGCCAACATCACCTTTACGCGGCTGCTTGTTCCGGAAACCCGCGGCAAGACGCTTGAGGCGATCGAAGCCGAGTTCCGCGAAGCAGGCCGCTGACGCTGGGAGAGTGCGCTCGGCCTGCTGGGCCGTTGAGTGCATCATTCTTCCGGTCGCCGGTCGCGAAGATCATGCGGAAGCTTCGCCGGCGCGCTGAACCGCAGCTGGTCGAACTGTTCGTGGTTGCAAACAAGGGAGCAGCTGCTTTAGTGGGTGCCGCATCCGCTGGACCCGGCTTGTTCCGGGTGGCTCGGCCCGGCGCCTATCCCCGGGACAACCTTGAGGCACCACGGCGTCTCGCCACTGGCACTCGTAAGCGTCTCCCGAGCGAGCGCGTGCCCACTGTCGTGCTGCAGCATATTCAGGTTCCTTTCGCATGCCCACATTCGCCTCGCTGAAAAGCGAATGGCTTGCCAACCCGCGTGGCGACATCCTTGCAGGGATCGTCGTTGCACTCGCGCTGATCCCCGAAGCTATCGGCTTCTCGATCATTGCGGGCGTCGATCCTCGGGTCGGCCTTTATGCCTCGTTCTCCATCGCCGTGATCATCTCGCTGGTCGGCGGCCGCCCCGGCATGATCTCGGCCGCTACTGCGGCGGTCGCCGTGCTGATCACGCCTCTGGTTCGCGATCATGGCGTGGAATATCTGTTCGCCGCCACGATCCTGATGGGCGTGCTGCAGGCGATCGCGGGCTTCCTGCGCCTCAATTTGCTGATGCAGTACGTGTCGCGCTCGGTGATTACGGGCTTCGTCAACGCGCTCGCCATCCTCATCTTCATGGCCCAGTTGCCCGAGCTTACCGGCGTGCCGATGCTGACCTACGTGCTGGTCGCGGCGGGGCTGGCGGTGATCTACCTCTTCCCGCGGCTCACCCGCGCGGTGCCGTCACCGCTGGTCGCCATCGTCCTGCTGACGATCCTCGCCTTCTATGCAGGCTTCGACATCCGCACCGTGGGCGACATGGGCGAGCTGCCGACCGCGCTGCCCAGCTTCTTCATTCCCGACGTGCCGTTCACGCTGGAAACGCTGCAGATCATCCTGCCCTATTCGCTCACCATGGCGGCGGTGGGCCTGCTCGAATCGATGATGACCGCGCAGATCGTCGACGATCTCACCGACACGCCATCGGACAAGCAGCGCGAGATGAAGGGGCAGGGCATCGCCAATTTCGTCACCGGCTTCCTGGGCGGCATGGGCGGCTGCGCGATGATCGGCCAGTCGGTCATCAACGTGAAGTCGGGCGGATCGACGCGCCTCTCCACCTTCGTCGCGGGCGTGTTCCTGCTGTTCCTGCTGCTGGTGCTCGGCCCCGTGGTGGCGATCATCCCGATGGCGGCGCTGGTGGCGGTGATGATCATGGTCTCGATCGGCACGTTCAGCTGGCGCTCGATCCGCGACATCCGGCACCATCCGTGGCAGTCTTCGGTGGTGATGCTTGTGACCGTGATCGTCACGGTCTGGACGCGCGACCTCGCGCGCGGCGTGCTGGCGGGCGTGATCCTTTCCGGCCTGTTCTTCGCCAGCAAGGTCAAGCGCCTGTTCTGGGTCGACAGCGAAGCGTCGGCGGATGGCCGCAGCCGCACCTATCGCATCGAGGGCCAAGTGTTCTTCGCCTCGTCCGAGCGGTTCGCCGATGCGTTCGACTTCAAGGAGGTGCTCGACCGGGTGGTCATCGACCTGTCGCAGGCGCACTTCTGGGACATCTCGGCGGTGGGCACGCTCGACCAGGCGATCCTCAAATTCCGCCGCGAGGGCACCCAGGTCGAGGTGATCGGGCTTAACGAGGCCAGCGCCTCGATGGTCGAGCGCTTCGCCACACACGACAAGCCCGGCGCCGATGCAGCGCCCACCGCTCACTGAGCGCCGTCACTGAGAGGAGAGACACCTTGGAGCACATCCTCGCCTGCATCGACGCATCGGCGTATGCCAACAGCGTCTCCGACCTCGCCGCCTGGGCCTCGACGCGCCTCCAGCTTCCTGTCGAGCTCCTCCACGTGGTCCAACGGCGCGACGCGGTTGCCGCTCGCCACGATCTGTCGGGCGCGATCGGGCTTGGCGTGAAGACGAACCTGATGGAGGAGCTCGTCCGGCTGGAGGAGAGCGACGCCAAGCTCCAGGTCGAGCGCGGGCGCGTGCTGCTGGCCGCTGGCGAGCAGCGCCTGCAGGAAGGCGGCGCCGTCCAGGTGCGCACGCTGCATCGCCATGGCGGCATCGTCGAGACCATCCTCGAGCGCGAGGCGGACGCGCGGCTGGTGGTGATCGGCAAGCGCGGTGCGGGCCATGAGTTCGCCAGCGACCATATCGGCTCGAAGATCGAGCGGGTGGTGCGCGCCAGCGATCGGCCCATCCTGATCGCCTCGCGCGCGGTGGAAGAGCCGCGCGCCATCGTCTTCGCCTACGACGCCAGCAAGGCGGCAAACCGCGCGCTCGAACGCCTGCTCAACTCTCCCCTGTTCACCGGCCTGCCGGTGCACATGGTCTTGGCCGAAACCGACGATGCGGCCCATCGCCACGCGCTCGACAAGGCAGCCGGACAGTTGCGCGGCAGTCGCGATGTCCGCACGACGCTGCAGGGCGGCAAGCCCGAGACGGTCATCGCCGACATCGTCGCGCAGACCCCCGGCGCGATGCTGATGATGGGCGCCTATGGCCACTCGCCGCTGCGCACGCTGATCGTCGGCAGCACGACCACGGCGATGATCCGCACCGTCCACGTGCCGGTGCTGCTGGTGCGGTAGCCTGCCGCGCGACTGCGCCCTGATGGGATGACCTCTCGACGTGCAGCGCGCCTTGCGCTCACGGTTCGATCATTCCGGCTGGCGGGCGCCGTAGCGGAGGAAGCCGTCCCGGAGCGGCAGCTGAGAGCTCACCCAAGCGGAACGAGCTTACCGGTGTCACGTTGAATGCGCTCCAGGGGAATCGGGAGGGCCGGATGACCACGCAACGAAACTTCGTGCGCTATGGCTCCCAGGTTGAGCAGATCGATGCCGATGAGCAGGCGACGTTCGAGAAGATCGCGGACGCCATGCGGCGGGAAGGCGGCGTCACGCACAAGCGCTATGGCCACGCGGTGCGTGTGTCCCATGCCAAGGCGCATGGGCTGGCGGTGGGGCAGCTCACGATCTTGGACAACCTTGGGCGGGAATATGCGCAGGGCCTGTTCGCCACGCCGCGCAGCTACGACGTCCTCGTTCGGCTTGCACACGTGCCGGGCGAGTTGCTCGACGATCGAAGAGTGTCGACCCCGCGCGGCATGGCGATCAAGGTGCTGGGTGCGCAAGGCCCCAGGGTTCCCGAGCATGATGGCGGCGACACCCACGACCTGGTTCTCGATACCGGCGAGAGCTTCCCTGCGCCGAACGCGGGTGCGTTTCTGGCCGTTATCAGCACCCTGGCTGCCGCGACACCTGCGCCCGAATTGGTCAAGGCGGCCGTGTCGGACGTATCGCTGGCCACCAACAGGGTGCTGAACGCCGTGGGCCTCAACAGCGCCAACCTGGACTTCTTCGGCCATCCTCCCCGTCATCCGCTGGCCGAGACCTATTACAGCCAGGCCGCGATCAGGCATGGCGACTATGTTGCCAAATTGCGCGTGCGTCCGATTTCGCCAGCGCTCGAGTCCCTTGCAGGCGAGCATCTATCGATCGAGGAGGAGGACGGCCTGCGCCGCGCGGTCACCGCCACGCTGGCCGAGGCACCGGCCGAGTATGAGGTGGCGGTTCAACTTTGCACCGATCTCGAGCGCATGCCGGTCGAGAATGCCAACAAGGTCTGGGACCAGGACGAGAGCCCCTATGTGGCGGTCGCCCGGCTTAGCCTGCCTGCCCAGAACGCCTATAGCGAGGCGCGGCGGCGCTTCGTCGAGGAGCGCGTCTCGTTCTCCCCCGCACACGCGCTGGAGGCGCATCGGCCCTTGGGCTCGATCATGCGCGCGCGTCTCTATGTCTATCCCCGCCTCTCGGAGGAACGAATGCAGCTTAATTCAGCAGAGCTTGTAGAGCCGCGGTCCATCTCCGAAGTTCCGCCCTGAGCGCGGGCATGTTCGGGCTCGGAAAACCAGCGCGGCCCAAGGCGGTCGCGTTCGACATCATCGGCACCGTCTTCCCGCTGGAGCCGCTCCGATCATCCGCGACGGCGCTCGGCCTTCCGGCCGCGGGCCTGGAAGGATGGTTCGCCGCCGGCTGCCGTGATGCCTTCGCCATGGCCGCCGTGGGGGATTTCGAGCCGTTCACGACCGTGCTGGAGGCAGCGCTCGATCAGGTGCTCGCCGAGCAGAAGCTGAACCCGCCCGAGCATGACCGCAAGGCGCTGGTGAAAGGGCTGGAGACGCTGGATTCGCGTCCAGACGCGGGCGCCGCCTTCAAGGCATTGGCGAGCGCCGGCATCCGCCTCGTCGCGCTGTCGAACGGAGCCAAGTCATCCACCAAGTCGCTCCTTGAACGCGCCGGCCTTGCCGATCTCGTGCAGACGGTCGTCTCGGTCGACGAGGTGAAGCTCTCCAAGCCCAGGTCGGAGGTGTACGAGCACGCCGCGCGCGAAGCGTCCGTCGCCACCGGCGAGATGGCGCTGGTGGCGGCCCATCCGTGGGACATTAATGGTGCCGCTGCGGCCGGGCTCGTCACAGCCTATCTGGAAACGGAGCGACCCTATTCGAAGGTCATGCGTACTCCAGACCTGAAAGGCCAGAGCCTGGTCGAGCTGGCGCAGAGCATCGTCGACCTGTGACTCGCCAGCGCCGCGTATAAGGTCGCATCCCCGGTGCCGGGTGCGCAGCTGAGGGGCGGGTTCCTCCGCAGTCGTTTGCGAGGATTGGCACCGATCAGCGCTCGACCACCAGCAGGTCGAGCGTTTCCCGCCCAAGGCGACCCGCTACGCAGCCAGAACGCAGACGTTCTGACCGCCGCCGGCAGGGCAGTGCCTGTAAGCGGATAGCCGTTCAGGCAGCCCAGCAGCGGTAAATCTTTTTACGCGCAGCATGATTTCGGCCAGACGAGCCTGCCAAGTCCGTCGGTCGAAAGCCTTCGTCAGACGGCCTTTCAGGAACAAGCATATGCCGGAACAAACCGACCAAGCGAAGGCTCCAACCGGAATCAGGGGTCTGGACGAAATCCTCGAGGGAGGATTGCCGGCCGGCGAGATGTACATGGTCCAGGGCGGCGCCGGCACCGGCAAGACAACGCTCGCGCTGCAGTTCCTTGCAGAAGGCGCCAAGCGAGGCGAGAAGGCGCTGTTCATCACGCTGGCGCAGACCGAGCTGGCGCTGAGGAAGGTCGCCCGGTCGTATGGCCTGTCGCTCGCCGGCATCGATATCGTGGAATTGGCGGGGGTGGCGCTGATCGACCCTCCGGAGCAAACGATATTCCACACCGCGGATGTCGAGCTGGGTGAGGCCAAGGCTGCGATCCTCGAGGTGATCGAGCGCTTCGCACCCAAGCGCATCGTCTTGGATTCGGCCGCGCAGCTTCGATTGCTGGCGGACATACCGCGTCGCTACGAACGCCAGCTCCTGTCCTTGCGCGCGGTCTTCTCGAACAGCGGTGCTACCGTTCTGGTCATCCACAGTGCGAAGAACACGACGGATGAGCCGCTGGCCGATCTCTCGCACGGGGTCATCCTGCTGGACCGCAACGTGCCCGAATACGGAAACGTCCGGCGTCGGCTCGTAATCGAGAAGATGCGCGGCATGCCCTTCCACGGCGGCAACCACAATTTTCGGATCGGGCCGGCCGGTCTTGTCGTGTTCCCGCGCATCGAGCCGCAGGAGAATCCCAGGCCGGCTGAGACTGTTGAGATCAAGAGCGGGGTCACCGGCATCGACACGATGGTTGGTGGCGGACTTGCCAGGGGCACGGCCTGCGTCCTTCTCGGCGCGACCGGCACGGGCAAGAGCTCGGTCGCGACCCTCTATGCGCATGCCGCAGTCGAGCGAGGCGACCGTGCCGCGATCTTCCTGTTCGATGAGCAGCCCGAGACGTTCCTCACCCGATCGGAGGGACTGGGCATGGACATGCGCGGCTTCGTCGAGCAGGGGCTCGTCGCGCTGAAGTCCATCAGCACCGCGCAGCTTTCCCCCGGCGAATTCTCGCAGATGGTGCGTGAAGCCGTGGATGAAGGTGGCGCCAAGGTTGTGATGATGGACAGCCTCACCGGCTACTTCCATGCCATGCCGCAGGAAGATGCGCTGGCCTCGCAGATGCACGACCTGCTGGCCTTCCTGAGCGGCAGGGGCGTGCTGTCACTGCTGATCGTCTCGCAGCACGGAATCGTGGGCGACACGATCAAGGGGCCGCTCGACATCAGCTACATGTCCGACACCGTGATCCTGCTGCGGCACTTCGAGACGGGCGGCATGGTCCGCAAGGCGATTTCGGTCATCAAGAAGCGGGCAGGCGCACACGAGACGACCATCCGCGAGATACGGATGGGGTCAGGCTCCATCAGCGTTGGAGAGCCTATCCAGGACTTCACCGGCGTGCTCTCGGGCAGGCCGGTGTTCCGTGGCCATCCGGGCGACACCTTCGAGTGACGCAACACGAGCCCGAGGGCATGCAAGCCGATCCGGGTCGCGGTGGCGAGACGATCCTTGTCCTCGCACCGCTTGGGCGCGACGCCGAGATCGCCTGCGCGATGCTTGGCCGAGCAGGCTTCACCTGCCGCGCCGGCCGGACTCTCGACGCCCTGCATGCCGAGGAAATCGAAAGCCTCGCCGCGCTTGTCGTTACCGAAGAGCTGCTGTCGGCTCCCGTCCTCGCCTCCCTTCGGGCCACGCTGTCCGCCCAGCCAGACTGGTCCAGTCTCCCGGTGATCGCGCTCGCGGATGCCGAGCGACGCCGGGCGGTTGCAGAGCATGGCCGGGACATCGAAGCTTTTGCAGCATTGCCCGGCGTGGTCCTGCTGACACGGCCGCTGGACGTCGTGAGTTTCGTGTCCGTCGTGCGGTCCGCGGCCTTGGCGCGCCAGCGCCAATACGATTTGCGGGACCAGCTCCGTGCGCGTGAGCGTGCCGAAAGCCAGGCTCGATTGCTGGCCGACGAGATGAAGCACCGGGTCAAGAACGTCCTCACGGTCGCCACCAGCATAGCCTCGCAGACCTTTCGCACAGCCGAGACGCTGGAGGGTGCGCTGCAAGCCTACTCTGCCCGCCTGAGGACGATGTCGCAGACGCAAGACCTGCTTACGGCTAGCGGAGAGGACAGCGCGGATTTGGGTGAACTGATCGACCAGGCGCTCAGGCCATATCGGCCGGGCGAGGGCTGGGGGCCCTTCGATGTCGAGGGCGACGAGGTCCGGATCAGCGCACGGATGGCGACCGCGTTCTCCATGGCGCTGCACGAACTGGCAACCAATGCCACGAAATACGGCGCCTTGTCGGCCACCGGCGGCCGGGTAGCGATCCGGTGGCACCAGGAGGAGAAGCCTTCCGGCTCCCGGCTGCTCCACCTGCATTGGCAGGAGAGTGGTGGGCCCCTGGTGGTGCCTCCCAAAAAGCGCGGCTTCGGCTCCCGTCTCGTGGAGCGCGCCCTTGCCTATGACCTCGGCGGCACGGCTCGCATTGATTTCGAACCGGAAGGCATTGTCTGCACGGTCTGTGCGATGCTGGGCAAAGACGGTTAGGCCTGCGTACGAAGTGAATGGCCCGGATCGACTGTGAACCGGCTCGGCATGGCGGGCCAGATCGCGCTGGTC
>Ga0210040_10006860_pt1 | contig 13991 bp, 9 predicted proteins | sample CryGeyCG12114_NA_FD_185462 | JGI IMG/M metagenome (GOLD analysis project Ga0210040, IMG submission 185462) | Groundwater microbial communities from aquifer - Crystal Geyser CG19_WC_8/21/14_NA (SPAdes) (version 2) | ecosystem: Environmental > Aquatic > Deep subsurface > Groundwater | place: USA... | reverse complement strand
GCTAGTCTTCAAACAGACCCGAAAAGATGGAACAAGTGGAATAAGTTACTATGTAATTTACTGCATAGCATTTTCATTCCATGGAATTTATAAACGGTGTGCAAAATGTGGCCACCTCTTATATCATACAAACTTAAGCTCTTTGTGATGCTCATGATTTATGCATTAGAATGTGAATTCTCTGAACAGGTGCATTATATCTAGAACGTACTACTGGCAGGTGACAAAAATGAACAATGAAAACTTTGCCAGTTGATGAGTTAGAAAACTTTTGAAATCCTTTATTTAATAAAGTTTTATTTTACGTGTAAAATAATTTTGAATTGGTTGGATACGTTTGGCATTTAGAGAAAGTTACTAAAAGCCTTTGCTTGTTTGTCAAAGTCAAATTCCTGTGGTGTAACTTACTATGAATTTGTTATAGTCAGAGATTGATTCTAATTTACTATACTGGATTTTCCATGCATGCAATCAATAGGGATATCTATGTAGTATGTAGTATTTATATCAGAAATGAGACAAGTTTTTGAGGCAAATCACATGAATCCAAAAATAGGTCAAAGTATTATTATGTCAACGACATGTGGTTCATTTTTATGACACCTTTTGAGCGGCCCCCGGGCACCTGTAATAAAAGGTGTATTTTCGTTAATGAATCCATTTTCACTCTCCCTTAAGGGATCATAGGGACTTACCTGCACATGATGATGAGTCATTCAAAAGGTACAAAGGGCACTTTTACTTACCTGAAAATAACATCCTTCTAATGTGCTGGACTTTTTTACTTGCTATAAAAGTGTGATGCACATACTGTATACGATGGCATGTGTGTCGCTACTGCATCATGAAGCATGGGAATTTAGCATAGAAAAGGTCAAAAGTAAAAATGCAGAGTCTGCAATGCTAACAAACTAAGGTAAATCAAATTATGCTAGTCCTGGTTTGTGATTCGTAGAAAACGTTAGCGCTTATTTCCATGAAATTAATATGGCAATCTAATTAGCTACCAGTTAAACTCACTTGCAGCAAATTGATGCAGTCAAGAATTACTTTGCATCTACTACACGCGTTTCTGTCTGCCTGGCCTGTTTAATACAGAAGTGTTTGCCAAAAACAAACCAAAAGCATTCAACTTTTAGTAGCTCAGGAAATGGGAACTTCCAAAGGTTCAATAATATGAAATAGAGCCAAAAATAATGCGTGCGTGTATATATAATAAAAACATGCGTGTAGACAGTGACAAAGCATTTTTTGGTCACTTTGGTGGTCCCCAATCTTTTACCACATATTTACAAACATATATATAGACGAAATTGACCAAATGCAAAACAAACACTACTGGAATACAAATGGTAGACTGGAGAATGTCAAAAGCCAAAAACCCGGGAAGCCCCGGATTTGTAGATAGCGTTGGTATCCCCAATCTACTAAGCCCTGCAAAAATACAACCCAAGTTTTCCCATATTCAACCCACACAATTCTCAGAAATCGTCCTATTATCTTACAAGGCCGAATCTGCGCTCGTCGGCTTGTTCAGCACACACAGCAGTCAGTCAGTCACAGGGAATTCCAAAAATCCGGGTCGATTTCATTCCATAACATGAACTGAAGCCAAAGAAGAGTGAGCGTGCAAAAAATACCCATTGGAAAATACACTTTCTCTCTCCATTGGCTTGAGCTTGGGAATAGTACGTGGAACAAATAAATTAGAATGGCAATCGTGCATGATAGGCTACTGTGTAGATTTCATGGTGCAGCTCGTGAAATTATTATGCAATCTAATTTACTTCAGTTTGTAGATTAGCTATATGCAAATATTATCAAGACGAATTAAAGGGAAACATTTACTGATGCAAATGCGAAACATAAAACATGAGTACGTACACAATGGCGCAAATACATCTTGCAGAGACACATACGACATTCTGAATATGAAAAAAAATTGTGCATAAAGTCCAGAACCCCCGAAATTTGATTTTAACCCAGGATGAAAACTTTTTTGAAACCCAATTTCTTAACAAACGGACCCCTTGTCATGAAAATAATACAAGATATTAGATATGCTCAGAGAGTATATAGATATAAAATGAAAATTACTGACTTACTAACCAACCTAAGCCCTATGCCGGGTTAAAAATAAGTGACGGAACAACATCAGAATGTAATCACAATCATGATGATGATTATTACAAAAATTGAATTTTATTCATCTTCTTGTTGGCGATTTTTTTCTTCTCAACATTAAATCATTTCGATACACACACAACGATCTATCACAGCGACTAAAAAAAATTCTAGTAAGTGCATTTTTTCATCTCCTTCACATCTTTTTGTCACCCTCCCCATGAAATAACAACATTTGACGATTACCTAAACTTTCCAATCAATCCATGATCAATCCTCTGACTCGAATCAATCCAAAAGGCAATAAATACAATAATGATAATATTATTATTATTACAATAATATTTAATCCTTATTATCATACAATATAAGAATTAATTTTTTTAGCCAGTTCATTTTTTTTTCCATAGCTTAAACCATACAGCAGTAGTAGAAGTAGTAGTAATAGTAATCATTCCATGTTTTTTACCCACAACATGGACTTACTAGATAATTTATCATATCATGATGCATAGGTAAGGAAGGTATTCAGCATTATTATTAATAATATTTTATTCTTTATTACTATCATGTTTTTAGTGTATTGTAGATGATGTAATTTTGTTGTGTTGTGTACCTGTACGCAAATACATGATCTGATCCATACATACTTCTGCTCATTCAAATTAAATTCCCATTCACTCTTTGTAACAATAATTAACAATAGTATATAGTATTAATTACCCATTGCAGACAACAACAATCATTACTAGGTTTTTTCGTTTTTCACAAAAAAAAAGACAACAAAACTGCTTGCATTCATATCAAGGCAACAATACAGATTAACAATAATAATAATTCTTTCATTCTAAATAAATAGTATCAGTACGAAGGACGTAAATATAAACAAATAACAATATTTAGTTGTAGATTAGTTATAGTTAGTTAATAGCATACTATAGTAGTATTATTATCTTTTAGTACAATAATAATAATATTTTGTAGTCTCACCCGGGAGTTTTTTTTGTATTTTTATATTCAACACCACATATTATGTATACAGGCAAGAAAAAACAAGAAATATAATAATAAATTAGCAGTACTATAACTCAATTTTTAGAACCTTGTAAGGCAAATGGTTTACATTTTTGGTTTACACAAATTTATAGCTTTTCCCATTCCAAAGTTCTATACGCAGTCATGGTAAAAATTTCCCAATTGAAATCCTATGGAACATTACGTGCAAGGGTTTTAGTTAGTTAAAAACAATGTAAAATATTTCCATTTCACAATAATATTCCAATGCATACGAATCGGTAAAACATTGGGGGCAGTTTAACACAAGTACTAGTGAAACTCACTAAAAAATTCACTCACTTTGTAAAATTTTTCAGCCAAGTCTTGCCAAATCCTTTCAATCGTTCGCTACAATCCAGATCATTTATACAAAAAAATCTAAATTTTCCCTACAATCCGCCAATTTCTTCCGCCGAATACCAAATCTACCTATAGAACCCAAACCATATCATCATCATAACAATCTCGTATAAAAAATAAAGAGCAAGCGAAAAAAAAATCAAGAAAAATTGAGCTAACAATCAATGGAACACCCGCGAAATAAATCCAACAGACAAACAATCAAACCACCCCAGGAATAATAATGATCATCCATGCATGCATTGATAGCTGCAATTCCAAATGTCAATTATCCATTCATTGTTTGGAGGTAATAATACCAATTTATCATTATTGTCACAGTTCAAGTCTTTAAGGGCTCTTGTTCTTTGTATTAAATATTCAGCGAAAAAGAGAAAGAACAACAACAAAATGTATTATGTAATTCATTGCATACCACATTTTACACTATCTAATATCATCATGTCTCCCCCATCTCTCGCTCCTTATTCACAACAACAAAACACTTGTTCTAAATGTGCAAATAAATCTTTGGACTAGAACATGAACTATTTTCTACAACTACTTGCATAATTATAATATTATTGAGTTCCACCAGGGATGAAACTCTTCAAAAAATCTTTTGGACACCAAAAATTAAGATTATTAATCTCAAAGGCCCCCTCTCTCACAAAACAAAAAAAAACAATGACAATAATAAATGTAAATGTCTATACACTGGGAACAAAATTTACAGTAGAACACTAACTATTCAAAAAAGAGACAATTCTAGCACTTTTTTTTTAAATTACTGACTGAGGAGTTTGTTAATTTTTTGCATAGCACAGCATGATCGATTTGACTGATATTTTTTCCTACAAAAAAAATCTTCCCCCTATCACCAAATAGAAGCAATTTTTTAGCAACAGAAAATTGCTACCGAACAGGATTATACCACACTATACAAGTGGTACACGAATTGATCAAGTTTTACCGAGTAGAAGTAAGTTATTTTTTTACTGCTAAATATTTTTTTCTTTCAGTTCGCCGTGTACACACAAAAATGCCAGCATTTAATGAAGAGTTAAGGGACGCTACTCACTTACAACTAACTAACAAACTATAGCTTATAATAATCCTTACTGTGGTATATACAACAAGTTAAGAAATTTTACAATCCGTTGCAAATTTCTCATCTGTGAGTATAGAAAATGTACATCTGATCTAACGTTGTGCGCAAATTTTTATCTGTGATAACTTATTCTACTACACGTAATTTCTGGCGAGAACAATGCTTTCAATCGAAATTCTAACCAGAATTCATCTCTGACAAAAAGAAATATGGCATGAATAGGGTTTGCAGGTTTCAGGAATTCTTAGATGTTCCAATATTTCGGAAAATAGTCTTCATTATTATAACTCTCCGTACTACTAGAAACAGTCTAAACTTACAAAGAAGTATTGCAGATGAAGGCCCTGATCCCAATATCTGTATGAATCTATCAGCTCTGACTATGTACTAGCCTCGAAAATATTAGCTCCCCATGACCGGACTTAATAGTACACACGCTCGGGATAACTTTTCAGAAATTCATTTTCCTTTTGGGATTTCACTTGACACGATCAAAATCAAAAACGATTTCAAGTTCAATAACATAGCATTTTAACTGCACGCAATAAAAATTGATAGGATTTTTGATGTGGAGCTAATATTGAAGATACAGCGCCTCAGAAGCTTCAATCAAGTGCCCTTCCTGAAAACATTAACCCCACAATTGCAAACGCAACCTCATTGCCGATTTACCGAGACCGGGATTACTCCAAACCCTACTCTAAAAAACATGTAACCTAAATACAACTAATTGAACTCATCAAAACGAAAAAAAATCCAACCTAGCGCAAACAACAAGAAAAACTGTATATTCAAAATTACCAAAAACGGACAAACTTGAGCTGAGCTGAACGTTATATTTGAACAATAACTTGGAAACGAAAAAGTCAACCCTACATATAGCACGTGGGCAAAAGAATTTTCACCAACTGTACAACAAAACAAGCAACACAGAGTTTTTCACTGATCGTGCAAAAACCAACAATACTCAGCACACAAACAAAATACTCTGACACACTCATATAAATTCTAAAAAGGGTATACAATAACAAGAAAAGGCAATACGAAGCAGACAGAAGAAAAATTCATTATATCATATGCGAGATAATATTACTTAACCATCAGTTTTCAGTCCTCATGAAACCACTGTCATGAAAAAAAGAAATGCTACAGCTATCATCATATACAATATTACCTCACGCCCCCCATTTTTGGTCATGATTTGAAAAAAGCAAGTAAACAGCTAAAAACACGACTACTCATTACTAAACTTCTCAATCCCTCCAAAACACAATCATTGAAGCCACAATCATAATAAATTAAGGTAAATCATAAATGAATTCAAGTCTATTTATCGACTTGACCACATTTCTCAACTTAAGTAAAAAACAAGTCAAGCCGGCCGCCAACACAAAAACCTAAGCTAACCTACATAAACTTTAGCAATCCTTTATAGTAAATCTTCCAATTTGTTGAGATTACAGAACACATTCTTTTGGATAACTTTTACACTTTGTTCATCATCCAACTGGAACAAAACAAGGCTTAAACTGACAACTAGCTTTAATTAACTAAACAAAAACAAACTTTCAATTAAATAACCTGACACAACAGACACAACTCCTTTCTTCCGTTACTACAGATAAGACACAATGAATGATGCTGAAGAAAGAAAACGGAAAACATTTGTCACTCAATACTAACTGCTATATATACCATTCATATGGTAGAATCCATACAATCCTGATTCCACCTACTATAAAGCTTAATATAAAACTTTTCCCTCACTTCCTTCTTTCCATAATAATTTATTAAGTACTCAAAAAATCTGATGATGATCCTTTTTGTCTGCTGCTTAAGGTTATTTTTTGATTGCTCATTTAATACTATAAACATTTAGTTACTAATTAATAATGATGATATATCAGCAACTTGGTTAAGTAAACTCCGAACTATTACATAATATGTGATGTGGCTTGTTTACCTTAGTATGCATAGCAGTTTTAGTTTTCGTGTCGTAGTAGAGCGGTGGTGGTGCCGTATTGGCATGCGTTTAGAAGTTCAAATACCAACCTTGATAGTCTTTTTTCTTGTAAATTTATATATAGTTAAGAGCATCAAGAAAGTTAGTGATGATGCTCAGCGTCTATTTGGGTGATCGGGGTCCCCGGTACGGCGGTCTGCGGTCTCCGTAGCCACCATCCGATGAGTTGTCCGACACCATTCGACTGCGATAGCCTCGACGAAAGTTTCGATCACGATCACTCCTCTGGTCACGATCCCGATCACGCTCACCAGAGCTACCTACCCGTTGCAGCTCTGAAAAAACGGGAGAAAGTATAATTTACAATATGACGAAAAAAACATTGGAGCAAAAATAACTATTAGTGTATAGTGTACATACTGGACTGAGTGCGGACATCTCTAGTCTCCTTGGTTAACTTTTTATCGTCGTGATGATGATGGCCATGACCTTGATGACCTCCACCCGGAGAAGTGGGTGAAGGACCAACAGCCACACTATTTGTCTGAACACTGGCACCCCCAGATCGCCCTGTGGTCCCCGAGTCACTGGCAGCTTGTGCCTTCTCTTTGACTGTTTGAGCCACTTGGGCATAACTCAGTCGCACCGGACCACTGGTTGCATCACCACCACTTCGGTCCTCAATTGAGCAATTCTTCTTTTTTCCAGCATCTCCTTGGCCCAGTTCCTTTTTGTCTTCTTCCTCCTCTAAGTACCCCTTCTCTTTGCCATCCTATAGCCAAAACATTTCGTCATTACAACAATAAAAAATTTTCAGCAACAGCAGTAACTAAAATCCTAACAACAGTCTTGGTGTGGTCTTGGTGGGCTTTTATAGGATGATGATATGTTACCTCATATGATGAAGCCACAGCTGGTGGTTTTGCCACAGGGGTTGACGCTGGTCCAGATGGTTTCACCGTTGAAGACTGGATCCCAACACTTTTACGATAACTGATACTGCCACCACTACTACTGTTGTTGCTATTGACCACAGGAGAGGCACCAGAGTTTACTGACCCTACACGAGTAACTTTGGTTGACTGGTCCCCGTTCAGAAGCGCTTCATCAGTTCTGGTCGACTTGTCTGCCGTCTCTTTAGTCTTGTTTACTGACACAACACTATTCCTGTGGACAAACCAATGCAATCTCTAGTAGTATCGTTATTACTCCAAGGTCATCCCATACGAGGAAAAATTAAATATTAAGTGTCCGGATTTCATTCGAGTTTAACTTACTTGGGAAGTGAAGAACGAATATTATGGGTGTCATCGGCACTGCCGACCCCAATTTCTCGGAACTCCTTTTTGCTGGGCTGAGCAGAAGAAGCTTGACTAGAGGACACTGATTCCATCATGTCTTTTGATTTGGAAGAACCAGTATCTGAGTCTTTGGCTGACACCACAGCAGCGGCAGTCATGGTCGTCGTCGATGTGGTCATTGGTGCATTCTTCCCATCTTCTGGTGATCCTGCACTTTCTTCCTTCGTTGTTGTCTGAGGTCCAGCACCACTGGCAACGGGAGCACCACTGGACTCTTCCTTATCAGTATTAATTGCTGGGTTTGGAGATCCTTTCACCGTCAAACCTTTCTTCACAACGTCAGATAATCTGAACAGTAAAAAAAACGAATGCTCACACTCACACTTTACCAGCTCAGTTTCAACACATTTAAAAAAGAAAAGAATATAGAATACCAACTAACTAATGCAAAAACCACTACGTAGGCTTTATAAAAGGTTTGAATGCAAACGCATCGTATCCAAATCATCAGTCAATCCAGATTAGCTTTTATAGCAACTGCTAGATACATAGACAATTTCAAAGTAACGTGGATACACAATTAAAATTTATACAGACCAGAATTTCTGTATGTCTCAGAGGACACTCTAGTACTCATCCACGGATATTGACAAGAAAGCATCCAGGAGACTAATTTAAACTTTATCTAATACTACAAATATAAATTTCGAATCATCCAGCCATCCAAAGAGTTTGGTAATAATTTAACGTAATGTAAGACACACAGCACGGTTTTCAACGCCAGGTGAATGCACAATGAAAAATGGAGACTCTGTGTCCAAAATTTATGTAAGTCTCAGAAGACACTTGCACTCATCACGGAAATTGATGAGGAAGCAACACAAGAGACTGGACCATTACGTTTTATCCTCATCATTAAGAGTTTATCTTATTAGCCTAACTTAACTGCACGTAAAAATTTACCTACCTACATCATTATCATCCCAGGGTCTACCACCTTCGCTGAAGGTAAAAATTCCACGTTAAATAATAAACTTGAGTTATTACCAACATTAACTTATATCTTACACTCGTGCTCGAAAGCTAGTGCAAGAAAATGAGAAATTGAAACACGTCATACAATACAGCATGGCATGATTCTTCACTGATGACGAAAGAAGCGAACATTCAAATTGATGACAGTAAATCAATAACAGGCTTATACATACGATTCTTTACTATACCTAATTCAGTTTATATTTTTCAAGGCATGAATTTCTATGCATTTACACTAGTTTAATCAGCAATAGCAATAGTCACGAAACGAACCTGTTATCATAAGGCGAGTCATCAGCTTTAGAAGCAGGACTGTCAGATCCAGGAAGTGGAGGGAAGGAAGAGGCTTCCAAGTCAAAGTTCCTGCCTTGATGCTGTTGGCCAGTACCAGTAGCAGTCTGAGTACTAGTTTGTGATGGTAACCCAGAGGGTCCCGTGGACGACCTAGAGGACGGAATATTTCTTCCCGAGGATGAGACGGGTCCACTGGAAGTGCCAGAGTCTCCACCATCACTTTCATCACGACGGGGACCTTTTCGAGGGTTCCCCAAACTAGATCGTGGTCTAAAAAATACGCAGCCATTGATTAATTTCAAAACTTGTTGACGTAAACAACGAGCTTTGTTTTTTACCCCCAAACTAAAAGCACATAACATTCCCCATAAAAAATCATAATTTCGGTATAGATACCTGGAATCTCCTCCGCCTCTATAACTACCACGGCTACCAGAGTGATGATGATGGTGGTGATGATGGTATGAATCAGTCGTATTATGAGGTACTGAAGTAGTAGTGTTGTACGAAGACCGCCCATTCTGTACCATTGAAGATTGGGTAGAAGTACTAGTGGGCACAGACTGCTGAGTCGGTTGTGAAGACGGCAATGACACAGCAACGGCTGAAGGCTGAGGTGGCTGCGACGCAGTTGGTGGCTGTTGCTGAAGATGATTCGATGAAGATAACATTGGGTGTTGTTGTTGTGGTCCCATGGGTGGACCACCACTGGCACTTGGAGGTGCCATTCCAAGCAATGGAGGAGGATTGGGAGCACCATTTTTACTGCGACCATACTGATGTGAAGATGCGGAGCCCATTGTATTATTTGCATTTTGCCCATCACTACTTGAGCTAAGCGTTCTGCGTGAACTACGTCCCTGACTGGAATTCATGAAGAAAAAAGTTAGTTGAAATTCTACCCAAGAAGAAAATCTCTCCGAGGCAGAAAGAAAATTAGCAGAACTAACGAACCTATAAGAATCTATTTCTGATTTGCTACTTCGCTGTCGATTCATCTGTGGCGGTTTCGAGTACCCCATATTAGGCTGGGGCTGCGGCGGTTGTAACCCATTCATTGCATACATTTGGCCTATTTGTGCAGAATTCAAGTCATAGAAGCTCGTCCATGGAGCAAAGTTAGCGAAACTGGGAGGTAGTGTGAACACAGGAGGCGGCATTTTACGGTACACCTAACCAAATCAAAGCCACGTCATATTCAGTTGCCAACTAAAAATTAGAGTGCTATCTGCATTTCGAAGTATATATCAGCTGAAAATTTTACCTGCTGGCCTTGTTGATATATGGGGGCAGAGGCACTCGATTGCCCAGTGTGACTGACTGGAACATAAGATTGGGCCGGTATATAGGGAGCCAGCATGGTGGTCGCAGGATGATATCCATTCTTCATAGGAACACTGCCCACTCCCTGTGCAAATAGAGTTGTGGGACGAGACTTGATCCTTGCCATAATGGGTTGACCCTGAAATCGAAAGCATGTAGGTAGTGTTTTTAGTTCCAAAAAGGAATGTAAACGGAATTTAACAACCTTTGAAAATATGCAGGTTTCGTACGGAAACAAAGTAAACTACTACTTACTAACCAACTAACCAGAGTGAGTACACTAAAATAGTAATCAATAATCATTTACCTTAAATTCTCTAACGACTTCTCTAAGGTACTTGTGTGCAAGCTGCGCATCTTCGTCAGACTCAAATCCAATATACCAAGAGTCATTGAATGCAAATTCGCAACTATTGCATTTAGGACAACTCTTACTGTCAAATAACGCCTACAATCGACAACAACCAGAACATTCCTTCATGCCATAATCATTCCCAAAAACATTCCATTATTTGTACTTAGTCAATCAGTTCACGTGAAGTGATTGAAGTAAGTGTATAACAAGTGTTAGCGAAACTAAAACTCACTCTAATTTCTTCAGCCGGAGTCTTTTCCGTGATTCCTCGAAGGATAACAACAGTTCTTTGCGAAATAGGTCGCACACGTTTACCATCCGGATGAACCTGCACGTTTTTTGATTCTAGGCAAAGAGAAATCAAAGATTTTTAATTTATAACATAAATAGAAAAACATCACAGAAAACAAACCTAAGCCTATTTTTCCAAAATCAAGTATACAAAAATTAACTGACCTCTTAAAACTTCAGTAATGAGATCTACATCATGGGTGAGCTTCTTCACCATATTAAAATTCGCCACAGTCGAAATATAAACGTAGTGGTCACTATCCATTTGTGATACTAGGAACTTGTCATTAGCCAAATTCTCCCTGAACAGACCAAATCATATCACCGGTTACAAACATTACTTCTATTTTCAACTATTTTAATCTTTCTCAAAGGATGACTAGTTTAACTCACGGAGAGAAATAATACTCCAGCTGCGTTTTCAGCTGCTGTCTCATTTCTTCCACAGTTCGCTCGGGAGCACTTCCAGGCGCATATTCTTCGCGTCGATTGTCACCGTCAAGAATATCTCCTTCGGCCGTGGAATCCGAAATGGACATGGCCGAAATAGATTCTCCTGACATGATTGCTGCAGAATCGGTTGAACCGTTCATACTCCTGGAACCAAACATTACCTCATTAACATGATGAATACCAATAAAAAACAACACATTCGCCCATCCCCTAAATTATTGCTAGTTAGTCATGAAGTTAACTTACCTTTCACTTTGGGATTCAAATTTTTTATACGAAGAACTGCCAGTGTGCGGCAATAGACCGTCCCCAACATGAATGGGGCTGGAACTGGTCTCTCCATTCATGTACACTGGTCCTGTAATATATAAATTCAAACTTCATCATTCACAGCACTAAACAATTTCAAACACTTAATCAACAATCTTTTGAATTCTTCAACAAAACCACTAGTTTTTTTACCCAAAATGTACAGTGCAGCACACATAGTGAAACAATGCGACAGAAATATTCAACAACCGATTTTCACTAGCCAACCTACTACACCAGAAAAGAAGTGACTAAACCATCTCCTTAATCATACCACGAGATTAAAACATCACAAGAGTTATGATGATCCCATTCCATAAATCTTTATAACATTCTATTACTATACACCGTATGACCGCATGGTCCAGCAGATAAAAAACTAACTAACTAGTGACGAACTCAATCTGATTTAGATGACTAAATGATTATATAGATACTAAACTGACTATAATTTCAATGTATTATGGATTCTAGCGGAAGTTTCATCATTCACTCACTATACCAAGGGAAAAATCCAAATGACATGCCATTAAAAAGGTCACTCACGTTAAACTAAAATCTATAACTAAGTAACTACCACACACCTTCAGTCTGGCCTCATTTAAGATGATGATGATGATGGACTCTATCCAATGAAATAATGAACCATCATATTATTTAAAACACATTCATGGCCATACGTGCACTACGAAGACCAAAAGTATCTGTGGGACGAGGAAGAAATCAAGTGGTGCACTCAATACTTACTATTACTACTACACAGGAATTATTGTACAACACAAACCAAAGGAGACTAGTATATATACAAAACTATTAGTTAGATTTAGTTAGAGGAATCACCAATACGTTTGGTCACAGGATCTCGATCTCACTCTACTCACTAGCCTCAAAAAAAGCTCCTGCTTATAGACTATCCGGAAAAAGGAGGTAAATTTTTCCTGTCCTGTGTGTGATAAATTTGTGTAGTAGGATAGGATAAAATTTACCTCCTTTTTGCGGACAAGGTATACTTGCTCGTTGCTCCTCATATTCCCATCCCAATAATATCATCACACAGATATTATATAGGGAATATTCTACATGCTCCTCACGAGGAACTAAACTCTTCAAACTATAGGCTGCAGCTCGCTCAAACTCATATTTTCAACAGTAGTAGGTTTCCTAGTACGCAAGTACTAACTTTATAAACACACACGTACAGTAGTTAGTTCAGTTGAGTTTGAGTGAGTTAGTAAGTGCGAGAGTATGGGAATATACTTTCAACGTACATCTCCGCCTTTTACATAGATACTCAATAGCTCACCTACTTTACACTATGGACCGCTAATTCATGTTTAAAAAGTGAAAACATGAAACTTTTACTCCCTTTGAAATAAAATTTATACATTTTTTCACCTCAACTCAGAAGTCAGAAATCCTTTTACCAGCATGGTCTAGTTTGAGCGTTTACCATCTTAGAAAATATTACCAACACAGAAAAGCTTGGCATGTAAAAATGAAATCAAAAGTGAGTTATTATGATAGATGCTCATTTTTAGTTAGAGTGAGAAAAGAAAACCATTGAGTAGATCCAACATGTGTCCGTGTCCCACTCCCAAGTCCCAGACAGACTGAGATCCAATAATAATGTAATGTAGGCTGGTTGGCTCATGCAGTTTTCGCTAGTTTTCAAGTTAAAGAGCCAATTTTATCATTATTTGTGTGAATGGTTTTGAAGGAATCATCGTTATTGCAAAGAATAACCATCGTATTTTACCATGGTTTTGATGATGAGTGGGGTGCCCTTTAGCTATTTCTAATTGAATATCATCCATGTTGATGGACACATTAGATCTAGATGGATGAAAGACTGCAGGACTTGTTATGTTACAGTTAACTTATCAGCATTCGTCTAGTTCGTTTGGCTTTAGGCATGATTTTCATTCGCTTGTGCAATCTGTTGGTAATGACTTTGTATATTGGTTTTACTCGGATAAACCAACTCACTAGCTAAACTAGATACTAGATAATGAACGCTAGAGTCGAGTTGAGTTGTTA
>Ga0210040_10006859_pt1 | contig 13991 bp, 14 predicted proteins | sample CryGeyCG12114_NA_FD_185462 | JGI IMG/M metagenome (GOLD analysis project Ga0210040, IMG submission 185462) | Groundwater microbial communities from aquifer - Crystal Geyser CG19_WC_8/21/14_NA (SPAdes) (version 2) | ecosystem: Environmental > Aquatic > Deep subsurface > Groundwater | place: USA... | reverse complement strand
AAAACAAAAAATATCATCGGAAGGGTCGGCAGGATCTCTAAATTTTTTGAGAAGTCTTTTCAGACTATCTCTTTATTTAAAGTGAGAAACCGCCCTCATAAGCACTAATCGCAATGTGCGAATTCCTATGTGGAATATCGCTGATATATCGAGATTGTGTATGGCGGAAGACCTGTCCGACCCGATAGAAATTAAAAATGTAAAAAAATAAAAAAAAATAATTTAAAATAAAATGGTAAAAAAATAAAATAATATTTAGGAAAAATTTAAATTATTAAATGTAGAAATGAATAAATATAAATGAAGGTAAAATAAATTTATCCGGGTTCGTTTCTACCGCAGCTTATTATACGAGATTTTTAATTATTAGTTTAGATTATTAGTTAAATAAATATAATATTGTCAGATAAATATAAAATGGTTTTTGCATGGCTTAAACGGTGGTTTAAGAACTGGTTTGGAAGAAAGAAGACGGTCAAATTAGGTTTTTACGGGCCTCCGAATGCAGGAAAGACGACTTTGGCGAATAAAATTTCAATTGATTGGACAGGGGCAGAAATTGGAAAGGTTTCTGAAATTCCCCACGAAACAAGAGGGGTACAAAAAAAAGAAAAAGTTATAGTGCGAGTGGGTGCCAGAAAAATAGAAATGGATTTACTTGATATGCCCGGAATTGCCACAAAGGTTGATTTTGAAGAGTTTGTAAAGGACCATAAGATGAGCGAGGAAGAAGCAAAACAACGCGCAAAAGAGGCAACCTGTGGAATTATTGAAGCCATAAAATGGCTTGAAAATGTAGATGTTGCAATTGTTATTTTTGATGCGTCTCTTGACCCATACACCCAGACAAATATTACTATCATCGGAAATTTTGAGGCAAGGAAAATTCCTGTAATACTCGTGGCAAACAAGATTGACTTAAAAAATGCAAATGTTGACAGAATTAAGAACGCTTTTCCCCAGCACGGTATTGTTGCAATATCCGCAAAAGAAGGAACAAACATAGATAAACTTTACAACGCAATAGCAAAATACGCATAAAATATTATAATTTAAAATATTATAATTTAATAAATTTAATAAATCCTAAATATCATCGAATAACAAAACAATGGCACTGGAAATAGAGTTTTTGTCATCCAATATGATTAAAGAAAAAAAAGGTCATGAGAAGATAAGTTTTATTTTATACAAAATTAAAGAGGGTAAAATTTTAATACTAGAAGAACCTTTGACTTCACTTGAAGAGGCGAAGTTAATAGAAGAAACAATGATTAGCGTTGACGAGAAATTTAAAGGTGTAGAAGTGGCAACATTAGGCGAGGAAAACAGGTCATTCGCTTCAAAGATTGCCACTGCTCTGCTCGGTATTAGAAAAGGAATTACTGTTATCGGTCCTGCAACAGTTATTAAAAAAATTAGGAAAGAAAAGGCACCGCAAAAAATTTTAATGAGTGCAGTAGAAGGTCATGATGATAAAAAAGACGAACAGGAAAAATAACAAATAGTCAAAATGCCGGAAACAGAAGTCAATCACCCACCAATGAATTGATTGGCTTGTTTCGTGAGAGATAAAGGCAACTGGTTGATTAGGAGGCATAGTAATATACAGCAGTTACAAGGAGAGTTAAAGATAAGTTCGCTTCGCTCTCATTTAAAAATTTCGTAAATTCTTAAAGATTGAAACCAACGGTTTCAGTATTTTAAAATCTGGTGCTGCCCCACTAAATTTGGGATAATTATATATTTGTTTTTTTACTATTATTTTTATAAGTTATAGGACTTACTTAGATTATTTCGTAAATGAACATAAAAAGTCAAGAATTCATATTTGTTTTGTGTATGTCCTGTAATGTTTAAAATTAAATTTATAATATCCAATTTTAATTTTTAAGCAGATTTTTAAAAAATATCTCACAAATTAATTATCCCAACTTAAAGGGATGATTGCCTAAAATCTCAAAGATTTTTAAAGATTGGAAATCTCAAAGATTTTCAGTATTTTAAAATTTCGTAAATTCTCAAAGATTGAAATCAAAGATTTTCAGTATTTTAAAATCTCAAAGATTTTTAAAGATTGGAAATCTCAAAGATTTTCAGTATTTTAAAATCTCAAAGATTTTTAAAGATTGGAAATCTCAAAGATTTTCAGTATATTTTAAAATCATTGATTTTAAAAACACACCTGCGGATGCTTCCCAAGTCCGCAGCACTGCAAATTCTACTTTAAACAGAGAGGAAACTCTGAGTGTGGATGATATGATATGGAAATGAGTTGTAACAACCCCGATGGGAACCAATCCTCTGGCAGAAGGATACAGGACTTGCGAGTTCCTGTTTTAAACATGCAGGCAAAAATTCATCCGACCAGTAAAATTGGTTGGTTTTCTTTGCCTTTTTATATAAAAAATTTTACCGCTCAAAAAAGGACAAAGCAAAATTTCTATAAATTTTTGTTCCTCTTTATTTGGCACCCAACCGTTCGTTACTATTTATTTTTTATTTTTTTATTCTGCATCTTGTTCCATCTTTATATTTCAAAAGTTCAACCTCATTTAAGAATTTGACTTTGCTTAACCCCTTCCTTAAAATTTCATTGTCTTTAAAACAGGCAATGTGCTGTCTCGCAATATTTAAATTTGCCGCCTTGCTTAACGCAATTGCAGATGTTGTAATTCGGGGATTAATTTCAATCAGGTAAATTTTTTCGTTTTTCTCATCAATCACAAAATCCATCCCGATGTATCCCTTTAAATTTAGGTCTTTGCTTATGATTTTTGAATATTCGAATACCCTTTCTCTTAATTTATTAAAAAACGGAACATAACTGCCATCATATCTCGCACGCCGGACATTTGTCCTGCCAGATTTTTCAAATTTCATAAGTTGCCTGTTCAAAGAAACAGGATAAACATCCCTGCCCGCAAATAAACAGACCGATGTATGGATTCCGTCAACAAATTCCTGAACAATGAAATTTTCATTAAATTTCTGCCCATCTGTTTTTGTCCGTGCCTTGTATGATTTATTGTCATTAAAAACGAATGCGCTTTCGCATCCCGTCCCGTATATTGGCTTTATTATTATCGGAAAATTTATCGTTTTATCTTCAATTACAAAATTCTGGAACTTTGTTGTTTTTGGTAAAAGGATTTTATTACTTAATTCATTGTATAAATTAAATTTATTCAACGTTTTGTTAAGTGCATCTACCGGTGAGATGAGGACTTTACTGGAATTTTTCGTGTGCTGATCTAAAAAATTTGAAATTTTTAGTAATTCATAATTCGGTGCTATTAAAATGATGTAATCAGATTTACCTGCTTTTTCTAAAATTTTTTCTGATAAATCCGGGCCACTGAAATTTTTAATTGTTTCTGCTTTAATCCCCTCTTTTCTTAATCCCCCAAGTATTAAATTTAACATTGCCCTTCCCTCTACAATAAAATTTATATCGTTCACTGCGGTTGCATATTCAAATACAAAAACATTCATTTTCAATAAAATTTTCATGTGTGAAATAATTATCAAAAAATGTAAAGAAATACTAATTTGTAAATTTAAAAATTTAAATCAGTTGTTCATAAATTAAGTTGTTCATAAATTAGTTATTTTAGATCAGTTGTTAATAAATTAAGTTGTTCATAAATTAAGTTATTTTAGATCAGTTGTTAATAAATTAAGTTGTTCATAAATTAAGTTATTTTAGATCAGTTGTTAATAAATTAAAATGCAATATACAAGTATATCGGAAGATAGAATTAGGGTGCTGATAGGAAAAGACGGAGAAACAAAAAAGAAAATAGAAGATAAAACCCATACACAAATTTTAATCTCCGGGACAGATGTAACAATTTCCGGCTCGCCATACTATGAAATGCTGGCACAAAATATAATTGATGCAATAAATTTAGGGTTTAATCCTGAAAAGGCATTGTTACTGACAAAGGACTATAAGGACTACTCTTTTGAGTTTATTCCTTTATCAGAAAAGCGATTTATGTCTATACGGGGAAGAATAATAGGAACAAACAGAAGTGTCATGAATACGATAGAAAAAATTTCTGATTGCTATGTCAATGTGGGAAAGGAAGGTGTCGGAATAATAGGGGATTACGAAGATGTTGAAGATGTAAAAGAGGCAATAGAAATGATTATTAATAACGGAAAATTTGGAACCGCGTACAGATTTCTTGAGAATAAAAAAAGGCAGCATAAAGATGACTTAAATTTAAAGATGATATCTGATAGAGAAGAAATGTAGGTGAATACAGTGAACTTTGTGCACTTTATCTGACCTCATCATTAAAAACTATTGGCAATAAATTTTATATACTCTTCAACGAGCCCTTTTGACGGAAAGAGCGTTATCTTTTTTATGTCTCTGACGATTTTATGGGATAAAAAATTTAATTCATCACCTGTAAATTCAGTCATTTTTCGGTAAGCCCTTAACTTATGAGAAATTTCATCCTCTGTCCAAATTTCAATATTGTTGCCGCAATGGACCTTTAATTTATCATCAATATACACTGCAAATATCTCGGCAAGTTTTTCGTCGTTGTTTTCTAAAATTTTACAAACCATATCTCTTATTTCAGTTGTAGTAATACCTTCATATACGGATAATTTTAGTTCTTTTAATACATCAACAGCATCCTCTATTTTTATGCCTGTGGAAAGCAGGTCATTAAGCAGTCGGCTCTGGGAAAATTTCTGTGTAATGCCTTTTCCCTTTACAGATATATCTGTTTTTGCAAAAATTTCTCTGTTTTCATTGTTTTTTCCTTCAATAACATCCTTGATTCCGGATGGGGATAAATTTATTGCGAGAAAATTTAAAATGTAAAAAGCGAGCGGCCTTTTTCCGTCAGTTCTTTCAACCCTTTTTTTGATTATTCCTCCTTTATATAATTCACTTAAATATTTGTAAAGGGTTGATTTTGATGTCCCGGAAAAATTTTTCTGAATTTCAGAATATGACATTTCACCGTTTTTTAGTGTATTTACAATCATCAGCTTTGTTTTTGTTCCCTTTCCAAATACAGAGATTTTTTTTGAATATTCATCAACTGGCAACGGCATTTTAAATTTAAAACATAAAAATAGTAATAAATTTGTTTTTTAATTTATTGAAAAATATAAATTTATGAAATTTGTTATATAAATTTGTTTTTTATTCTTTTTTTATTCTTTTATTCTTTCAGTCGATACTTTCCTTTTACCTTCCCAATGTTTCTGCTTCCGGTTAGAAATAATGCAATCTTCAGTTCCTCAATGAATTTATCTTGAGTTTCCCACCCCAGCGTAAAAGTTTGGGCGTAATTTTCAAATCCCAAAGATTTGAAAATATCCAAACGATAGTGGGGTTATTTTCAAATTCGTAGAGAATTTGAAAAGACACGAACGAAGTGAGCGTATTTTCAAAATCAAGAGATTTTGTAAATATCCGAGCAACAGCGAGGTTATTTTCAATTTCGTAGAGAATTTGAAAAGACACGAACGAAGTGAGCGTATTTTCAATTTCGTAGAGAATTTGAAAAGACACGAACGAAGTGAGCGTATTTTCAATTTCGTAGAGAATTTGAAAAGACACGAACGAAGTGAGCGTATTTTCAATTTCGTAGAGAATTTGAAAAGACACGAACGAAGTGAGCGTATTTTTGTTGTTAAGTATAATTAATTTTGTAAATTTTTAAAATTACTCATCCATTTTTTGATGGTTGGAAAGATGGGATTTATTTAAAAATTTTCCTTTCCTTTCCACATTTTTCCATCTTCATTTAAATTTCCCTCACCTAAAACTTCATTTCATTTATCTTTTCCCAATCGTTTTCATTCAAAACAACAATTTTGTCATCACCAATTATGTACAAATAATCATTAATATAAATTGCCCTCCTGGCAGAAATTTCGCTGACTGCTTTTATTAATTTTAGTTTGTCATCTTTATACGAAAAAACATACCCTCCTTTACTGCCAGGCAGGAAAAAAACATCATGCTTCGTGTCCAATAAAAACGCGTGGTGCGTGTTTAGAATATCTGACCATGACTCATCCAAGAGGTATTTATCTGATTCTTTTGGATTTTCTACTTGGGAAACATCAAAAAGAGAAATTTTCACCTGCCAGTTTTCTTTTCCGATGCCTAAAATTTTGTCTTCTGTGATCGGGTGTAAGTAGGAGGAATATCCTGGAATTTTCAGCTCGCCCTTTAATTCTGGTTTTTTTGGATTGGACAAGTCCAAAACATAGAACGGGTCTGTCTCGCGGAATGTAACCAAATAACCACTATCTCCGATAAACCTTGCCGAATAAATTCTCTCCTGCATCCCCAAGTCCTTTATTGCGCCGATAATCTTCAAATTTTTATCCAAAACATAAACATCATTTGCTGATTCCCTTCCTCCAGTTCCAAAACCCCTACCTCCAAAACGCTCACCAAAAGTTGTCGCTATCCTTAAATTTTCTTCATATTCGTCCAAAGCAAACTGATTTAATGGAAATCCTGGAACGCTGCCCGTTGCCGTTACCTCAAATTTTTCCAGTCCTATCTTTACAATCCCACTCTTTTCCAAGTTCCTTTTTTCTTTATTATAATATTTAGACCTTCTGTTGTTCATTTCGTTTCCTAACTTCAGCCGCTCGTCATTTGTTAAGGTCCTGTAATATTTTTCAAAAATGGTTTGCAATTCCATTAGTTTAGCTTGCTCGCTAATATCATAGCCATCTAATTTTTCAATCTTTTCTAAGATTCCTTTAGAAAGTAAATCTGAACATTCTTCCCGGAAAAATTTAGACACAAACCTAAACACGCTTTCCTGATAATAATAAGTAATGTATATTGCATTTTCTGACATATATACAATTGATTGACTGTATGAGCCAGTAAATGAAATTTTGTTTTTAATTTCACCAGAAATGGGATTCAATATTATCGCTGAAAAGGTGATATCTATTGGAACAGGCGAAACAGGATGGTAAATTTCTTTACATTCAATAACTAATGGATTTTCTCCAATCGTTAATGGCTTTATTGGGCATGGGTTGTATTCATCAATATAATTTCTTAAAACCAAATAAATTTTGCCGTTATAAAGGCGGGAAGTGACAATTGATGTAGATTCATTTAATTTTATATTCCACTTTTTTACAGGGGATTTTGGATCAGAAACATCATAGCCCTCAATATTCTGATATGAGAAAATTACCAAAACATCATTTGTTAGAAGCAGGCTACCTGTGTTGTTGATTTCACCATCCATCGCTAAATCAGTAGGGGGAAAGGCATTGATGATGTTTATTTTTGGTTCTTTGTAATAAGGCGGAGCTACTTTTCTTGATGAATATGTCCACATTATTTCAGGGGAAAAATAAATTTTCTTGCCGTCGGTCTTTACAATGTCTGGCTCATCAATTCCCTTCACCTGAACATTTGTTTCTGAAACCCTTTCAAAAGAAGTGCCAGAACCGCTGGTTTTTGTTGCAGTGAATTCTGTAGCCAGTCTTTCATCAAAAGGTAAGGGTGGTGTTTGCGCCGTTATTGCATTAGATAGCAATCCATAATTATAATATCCTTGTGCTGTCTTTGTCTCTTCTAAATAATTTTTAAATTCTTCAACAGAGGAAAATTTCTTAATTGCAGAAATTTGAGTTATATTTTCTCTTGGTTTTTCCTCAATACATCCACTCAGCAAAACAGTTCCAATAATTACAACAACCAAAATCCCCCATAAAATATTTTTTGTGCCCATTTTTACAAACTAATTTATTTTTTAATTTTATTCTTATTTTTTAATTTTTGCTAAAATTAAAGTAACTACTCAGCCACCCTAAAAAATTATAGGTAAATTTTTGATTTTTACGCTCACTTCGTTCCACTCACTTCGTTCATGTCTTTTTGAAATCTTTATGATTTCAAAAATTGTGTCTTTTGAAATTTCATAAATTTTGAAATTGTATTTTTTTTTTTTGAAATTTTACGCTCACTTCGTTCGTGTATTTTCAAAACTTTGCGTTTTTAAAATACGCTCACTTCGTTCGTGTCTTTTCAAATTCTCCGCGAATTTGAAAATAACCTCACTTCGTTCGGATATTTTAAAATCTTTGAGATTTTAAAATAAGTTCGCTTCGCTCTCATATTTTCAAAACTTTGCGTTTTGAAAATCGCAGGTAAATTTCCTACCATCTGAGTAGTTACAAATTAAAATTTTAAATTTAAATTTATTTTTTTCATCTTTATTTTTATTACACTTTTCCGTAATAATCTATCATATCACCTTTATACTCGCCATAAGGCAATTCAACTTCATTAATATAACTAATATTTTTTAAATCATTCATCTTCATCTTCTTGTTTGAAATAGTATATAAAACATCATCTATATAAAGTGATCTTTTAATAGAATATGGTGAATCAAAGTAATATCCGCTTTTCATAATTAATTCAGGATTATCTATGTGCGTTACTCTGCCTTTTAATTTGAAACCATTATATAAGGAAATATTGTAAATATATGCTCCCTGAAATGTCCATTCTCCTTCCATGCTTTTCCAGTCAGATGATTTTTTCTGTGCATCAGATATTTCAGCAAGTTTTATTGGAATAACAAGTAAATTTTTTTCCTTGTCAAATAAAAATGCCTTATGGTCGCGTGTTGCATCGGAATCAGTTCCACGATCACCAATAACCTTTTTATACATTTCAACAGGATGCTCTATATCTCTGACATCAAATATTGCAAGTTTTACTCCCTGAATGGCAGTATAATAAACCGCATCGCTGCTGTGCACTTTATCTGCGTCAATGCTTTCATCAACTTCTTTTCCAATTCCTATTAAATGATTTTCATCATAAGGATGCAAGTAATCGCTGTAACCAGGTATTTTAAGTTTCCCCGCGAGTGTTGGTTTATCAGGATTTGATAAATCAATCACAAATAACGGATCAATTCGCTTAAATGTCACCATATATGCCTTTTTGCCCATGAATCTCACAGAATAAATACTTTCTCCTGGTGCAATGTCCTCAATTTTGCCCATAATCTTTAAATCAGCATCCAAAACATATATATTATTTGCCTGATTGTCGCTGTATTTTTGAGTGGTTGTTGCTATCCTAAAATTTTTATTATATTCGTCCATTGAAAACTGATTGAGAATAGTTCCGGGAACGCTTCCGCCTGCTTTTGGAGTAATTCTTCCGTGTTTTATTCCTATCTTGTTAATTGTTGTTTGCTCGCGGGACTTTTCAAATTCCTTTTGAATTTCCTGCATCTTATTCTCTATTTTATCCTGAAATTTCTGCATTTCGCGATAATCAAGATTTACAAAATATTCTTTTATTACAAGCATTCGTTCAAATTTTTTAATATACATGCTCTTGTTTGAATTTTCTATTTCTTTTATTTGTGCCTGTACATCCTTTGATAGGTTGGGAATCACCACCTCATCATATACTTTTTCCAAAATTTCATGCTGACTCATCCATTTTGTTTGCGTTATATATATGTTTTCAGGTGAGACGTAGATATTTTGTGCATCACTCATGACAAAGAATTTTTTGTTTGGCTTTGCATCCTTATCCTGTATATCTACTGACAAAACAATTGTCCAATGATATGAATAATCCTGAATATCCCAATAGTAAATGTATGGGAAATTTTTATCATTTATCTCACCATTCATTGTTACTTCGGGAAATTTAATGTCTTCTGTAATACATTTCATATCAGTTTTTATGCTATTGCCTTTGTAAATCTGGCATGGCTGGTAATATACCGGTTCGTTAATAATGACATATACATAATCCCCGATCATTCTTGAATCAAAGTAGTGTCCGTCTGATTTTATTTCACGCTCAATTTTCGGATTTTTTCGGTCTGAAATGTCGTAAATTGCTATCTTTGTTTTCGTCTGTGGGCCATAATAGTATTCTCTGCGTGAATTGTAATTGTATTCCTGCGTGAAAACAACTAGTTTGTTGTTGTTTATAAAAATTTCAGATGGGTTTTCGTTAAATTTGATTTCGGATAAAATTTTTGCATCTTTTGCAGGATAAGCGTCAATTATGACAATCATTTTGCCTGAAACGATATAAATGTATTTTCCGTCATTTTTCACGAGGTCTGCTTCGTCAACACCTTCAACCTGGATGTTTGTCTGCGAAAAATCGGATGCGGAAGAATCTGTATAAATTTCACCGGATGCTGACTTTTCAAAACCAGTAATTTGTGGAACCAAACCCGTCATACCTCCACCTTCGCCGCCAATTGCGTAACTCCTGAGATATCCAATTCTGTTTTCAGCAGAATATTTTATGTAACCGTTAAGCTCTTCCTGCGAGGAAAATTTTTTTATAAATCTGTCTCCCACGGAAAATGTATCGCCTGTATAGGTGTATGTCTGATTTGGAGTGGTTGGGCTAATAAATGGCATCTGGCTTTGATTCATCATATAAATTCCAACCCCTAAAATAAGAATGCTTATCGCGAGTAAAGGTAATAATGACTTTAATGCAGAAATTGTATCCTCTTTCCTCAGACATTTTGGTGCAATTACGATAAATTTTTCTTCTGGTGTATAAATTTTCATCTCAACATTTTTTTTCGCTTTTCTTTGTTCCTTTAATCTTTATCAAGCCGGCATCTCGTAATTTATTCAGACCATATTCGCCGGTTGATAGAGCAATTTCCAGTTCGGCACAAATTTCTGTCAATGTCATCGGCTTTTCCGAAAGCAAGGATAAAATTTTGCGTGCCGTGTCATTCGCCAAAGCCATTGAAATTTCCTTTGAATTATCATCAAGAGGCATAACTATTATCTTTTTTCCTTTATCGTTTATCTCAATTTTCTTGTTATTTTTATTTTGGTTCATGTTAGATTGTTAAAATTTTGTAGCTATTAGAACATTATCTATTATATCGTTTCATAAAAACCTTGCCAATTATAGTGAAAATTTCAACTTTTGATCATTTATTTTGAACATCAATATTACATATTATGATTTGAAGAATAAATATGGACAAAAACAATATTATCAAAAGATGTCAAAATGACTATAGTTAAAAAAACTAAATTTCTTCCACTTGTGCACAACTGGTTTGTTATTATAGTCATTTTACTGACTTTTTGCAGTAAAATGACTATACTCGTAAATTTGATAACGGTGCAAAAAGTTAGCAAATTTACTATAATCTCTTCTACCACATTTAATATTCTCTGTTTTAGTTCCCCTCTTGTATTCACCCCTATTGCTTTTAGGAAAGTTCTTGCCATTTTACCAAATAGAGTCTCAATTAAATTTAACCACAATTCGTGTTTTGGTGTGTGAACATATTTTAAATTACTTTTATACCATATTTACAAACGATGAAATAAGGACCTGGACAACGACCCCACTCATGAGCACCCGGTGTTTCACCACCTCCTATTTTGATTTTATCCCCCACACTCGCTATGGGTTGATTATTGTCATCAATGACATATATCACACCACTTTCATTCTTTAATGAAAAACCATAAGGCCATATAAGCAAACAACCACCGGCACGGAGACAACCATCTTTATCTATTACTAATTCATCTTCTAATAACGCACACATACAAACATCTGTTGGGTTTTTTTGTACTGGAAAGAAAATATCTAACGATGAAGTATTAACAGAGTTATTTTGTTGTGGTTCTTCAATACATCCACTGATCAACATTAATGAAACAATTCCTCCCATCATCATTAATACCGTTAATATTTTTAATTTTATATCCATTTTTGAATTTTGATTAGGTGTTAATTATAAGTAACTATTCAGCCACCCAAAAAATTATAGGTAAATTTTTTGATTTTTTGGCATTTTTTGAAATTTTACGCTCACTTTGTTCGTGTATTTCAAAATAAATTTTGAAATCGCGGGTAAATTTTATACCCTCTGAATAGTTACAATTATAGTAATAAAAAATAAAAAAATAAAAAATAGAATACACTTTTCATTGTTTTTTCAATCAATATTTTCATTGTTTTTTACTATTCTGAAGATGTTATCACAGTAACACCAAGTCCAGATTCCACATAGTTAACTGCCATATAGTAGGCATCACCAGCGTTAGGGCCAGAAGTAAACACACCTTTAAGTGTTCCATACGCAGTATTGCCTTTGAACCATGGACCCCCACTATCTCCATAGCTAGCAAGAACATTCCAACCAGCCGTGTTGTTAACTAGAATAAAAGTTGGTACGTTATTCTGCTGTGTTTGCGGATTAAAGTCCTTACTACAAATATAACCACAAGTGTAATAAGTAGTCATTCCATACTTGCAAACATATTCACCAATTTGTTGGTTATTTCTACTTTTCTTTGCGGTGATGGTGCGTGTGGAGCCCCAACTTTGTGATTGTATTTTATTAGTCACGGTGTACCCTGGCGCGGTGTGCCACTGAATATCATAGCTACCTGCCCAATTTTGGCTCTGAAAAGGTAGATTGTTACCGTTATATGACTGAGTATTTGAGCAGTGACCAGCAGTTGTGATACCTTTAATCCAACTCCAGCTCCATAAATCCCACTTTTTCACAGCGAAACCACTTGTACAGTTACTTAAAGAGAGTCCACCATAAATATCAGTACAATCCTCTGCTAATGCTTCAACTTGGATTATCTTAACTTTATTCTTAACTTCGTCATATATTTTTGTTTTTTGAAGAGCGTTTTTAAGCAGATCATAATCACCTGTCTTAACATACAATTCAATACAATTCTCAAACACGTTGATGTTAGAGTTTATAGGTATATTTGACATACTATTGGAAGATAAAATACTCACATGCGCTCTTCTGAGATCATCTAAAGAAACTTTTGCAGTGTTGCGCACCTCAACAACCTTTGCAAACTCTGGATACTTATTCAGGTACGGTTTGATTGTTTTCTCACCATTACGAGTAAACTGCACAACAAACTTGAATTCCGGAGTATGCTCAATCCATAGTCCGGCAAATGTTTCTATTTCCTTCGTTCTCAGTTCCTCTTCAGGCATTTGAATGTCCTGGAGTATAAGTCGGCGGACAGCTTTTCATCAACACTTACATTCATATGTGATGCATATATTTGTGCATCAAACAATAGTGCATCTGTATCATTCAATTGAACTGTAATATTTGATTCTTTCACAGGTTTTGCATTATTGTCCTCTCCTTGAATATTTACAACTGCAAATGCTACTCCAATCAGAAGTGCTATTAGCACTCCTGCTATCACTATTTGCCCAGTGGGACTTTTCCTTAAAATACTTTTCGTATTTTGCATTTTATATGCTTTTATTTATATTTTTTATTATATTTTTTATTGTCGGCTTTGTTTTTTATTTTTAGCATTGATGCAGCCGATTTAAAATTAAAATTAAATCATCAATGCTGTTTTTGTGCCTGATGGGACTTTTCCTATGATGTTTTTACGGGTTTTCACTCCCGGTTTTGTCAGATCATTTTGTTTAATATTTTATTTTTGGTTATTTTTAAATTTTATTTCTTGGTGTTTGAGATCCCATGTTTGCATCCTCTTCATGAAGCCAATCTCATGGTGACTTTTATATTAAAAAGTCATGAATCATCTATCTTTTTTGTTGTTCTTTTTTATCGCATCCTTAAATTGTACAAGATTTTGATTTTTTAATTGAATTTCTAAACTTCAAAATATAAATTTATCAAAAGAGTATAAATAATATATTCGGATAAATTTGAACATATCACCTTCAAATCTTGTTAGTTTGGCACAAATTTCTGTCAATGTCATCGGCTTTTCCGAAAGCAGGGATAAAAATTTGTGTGTCGTGTCATCTGCCAAAGCCATTGAAATTTCCTTTGAATTATCATCAACAAGTTGTAAGAGAATGCAACTCTTCTTATAAAAATCCTTCTGTTTTTTAAAATAAGTTTCTTGTCGTTCAAAAGTTTTATTTATTTAATGATATATATCTAATATATATTATTATGTAAGTA
>Ga0210040_10006858_pt1 | contig 13992 bp, 16 predicted proteins | sample CryGeyCG12114_NA_FD_185462 | JGI IMG/M metagenome (GOLD analysis project Ga0210040, IMG submission 185462) | Groundwater microbial communities from aquifer - Crystal Geyser CG19_WC_8/21/14_NA (SPAdes) (version 2) | ecosystem: Environmental > Aquatic > Deep subsurface > Groundwater | place: USA... | reverse complement strand
TGAGACATCATACACCTGACCTATCATTTCTAACTTTGTTACACAGTTTTGTACTTTTCATTTCATTTAGGGGATTCTCGGTAATGAAAACCTCACATTTTTGTCTGCCTGCCATCTGCGAGCAAACAAAGTACTCGGAATTTGATTTGTAAATGGAAATGACCATGGGATCCCGCTCATGCTCATTGGAGGAGCTGTTTTGGTTCGAACTGTATCGTTATTGTTAATATTTCCATTGGCAGTACTACTAGTAGTAGCATTTGTGACTTCCGATTTCAAATCTTGGGATTCTAAATGTCTGGCAGAACCAGTTTTCAGTGACTTATTGCGTGAAATCTCATCTAGTTTGCTCATCATACTGAGCATAGAATGCCTTCTGGGCGAACTATTCCCACTTGGGCAGGCTGGCGCTTCCTGTCTATAAAGCCATATGTAGCATTGCATAAAACTGGCAAAAATGAATTTGCAAAATATCATCATTTCATTTTTTTGAGAATAACCTGGTCATCACAGTGATTGACTTTCCATCGATTTCTTTGGTCATCATGTATCCATTTCGTCGTCTAAAGTTTTCATGGTCTCTTGGTTTCAAATGACCAACGCTACAGAGCAGATTGTAGCACTGAAGAAAATAACGATGCACGTGTTCATACATGCATGAGCTGTGAGATGCATTTTTTTCGTGTGTAAACAAACCTGAACTTCTATTCCTAGACTGCGAATCAGCATACCACGCTGCATCATCGATTTGATTCGTGCACACTCTTCTTCTGAGATTATAGGTTGGCTATCAAATCCACGTGAGTGGTTTTCCTTTTTCCAGTATGGAGTCGTCTACAAAAATCAATCGTAATGTGTTGAAGTCAATACTCATGCATGTAACATACAGTCTTTGCTCCAAACATGTCCACTGTGAACTGATACTTTTTTTACATGGAAAGAATATAGTTACTTTGTATTTCGGAGTCGTATATTTTTGTAAGCAAACAGAGATATTTTCTTTTGGAGTTTTCAGACCTGACTCTACATAGTATACAACTACACGAAAAGTACTATATTCGATATCATGTTAGTCGTAAATAAAAATAACCTTCGGTTTCCTTTTCTTTTTATCTGTACTGGGGACAGAAGGAGATTCAGGGCGCACTTTTGGTTTGTAAACGGGAATTTCTTTTATTCCAGCTCGTTTTCGTTCTTCTTCCAATCGTTTGAGCTGTGCATAAAAATGGCATTTTATTTACCTGCGGCAAGACCATGACCGCATAAAATATACTGAACGGCGGAAAAAATGTAGGACGCATTATGTGACAGTGTAATGAGCTCAAGAGTACATTATTTTCCTCCAACATGGTTTTCGTAAGTTGCGTCCTCGCTTGAGAAGCTGTCGTCTCCATGTATAAGGAATAGTTGTTCTGGAATAAGAATTTATCATAGCTATCTGTGTGGGGAAGTGGATAAATCAGCCGATACTGCCCAATGTGGTCAATTTCCCATTTAAATTTTGCATCATGTCCCAGCAAAGTGTCCCCATTGTTTACTGGCTGCGTTTGTTCCCGTGCCGAGTTCAATTTACTACTTCTTAACTGCGGTTTAGCCCGATTTGTCGCTGGATTTTCGGATGCGCCGTCTTTTGCATTCCTATGGAGAAAAAATCTAACTATAGCTATTGACTTACGAACGGAAAACTAACTGTATCAGTGGCATTCCGCTTTCTCCAAGAGTTTAAACACTAAATTTTGCTTTACTGTATCAGTTTGTTTTGCTCGTTAGTTTTCTGCATAAGTCTTTCCTGAATCCGTTTTCGCTCCATGGCTTCAATTTTTCGACGGTCTAACATTCTCACATTTAGCATAGCAAATGTATCATTCAGTAAACCTTCTTTAATTTCCAAGTCCAGGTTGGAATCCGTATGAAAACTAGGCGAATGATTCACCTACAATTTTATTGTTAACATGTATTATGGAACCTAATAGGGGTAATGCCAATGCGATCTGTTGGCTATTAAGAAATTATTCATGCCTCAATAACATAAGGATTCAAATCTTGATCTAGCAGCACATCAAATCCTAGAATCTCAAAGCACGCACTATAGAGCTCATGATTGGGAAAACATGAGGAATAATTGTGCTTGAGACTTGGGAGGGCGGAAAACATTGTTTTCAAGATGGCGTCATCAATATCGCCCAGCACTTTCTGTGTATCATAGTTCCTTTCTTCCAACCATTGCAAAACTGTACTGAATCTCCTGTAAAATGTATCCATTGAATATGAGGAATATATACACTTGCACAGCACGTAATGTATATTGTTATGGGAAAACCTTTTACTCCCTGCAGTATCGTCCACAACAAAGTCTTCGCTATATTTATTTACTGCGTAGTTTGTCAAATGCATAAAAGAGTTGTCCTGATTATTATTTGTGGGGGATTTATATTTGGTAGTTGCAAATCTGGGATTGCATAAAAAATTACGATCATTTCGGCTCGTAGGAAGATGGAAATGTCAATTCCTTTTTAGTGCCTCATTGCGTGCCTAAAGAAAATTATATGATGTTTACCTTGCAAGACCTTCCTTGTACACATAGATTCTCAAAGGCTCACACGAAGTGATGAGTACATATATCCGTAGATCAAATTTAAGTCCATCAATCAGGAAAGGCTGTAAGAGCATGAAAAGTGAATGAGTGAGTACTTGAGTTCTACAATATGAGTTGCATTATAGACTTTTTATGGGATCATTGATCAGTATAGGTAACACAACAGGATGGCAGATTTATGTCGTTCGGCCTGTACAATGAACAGAAATTGTGCGATTGTTATGTTTTTTACCCGCTGTACATAAACTTGACAAATCATTTTGCCAAATGGATTCAAATCTTTGACATTTCGAACTAAAAATATGCCCCTGCCTTGACAGCCCATTTCAGGTTTGCAAATGTACGTTCTACCCCGTCGTGTTGAAGCATATGCCATTAGTTCTGCATTACTTGAGAAAATAAAATGCATAAAGTTAGCGTGAGTTCATTTATTAGGAAATGCATGGTAGATTGCTGGTGAAAATTTACTCAGCAGGGAGGCACCAAGATTTCGGGAAGAATTTATAGTCTTCTGGGAAAATCCGCTTCATCCTGTTTAAATTACGAGCGAGTAAATCTTTCCTGCAAACTTCGTTCATCCCTGGGAAATGGTTCACAATCTATATGAAAAAACAAATGGAAAATGTTATGCCTGAAAACATTCAAATATAGTTAATTAAAATGTAGCTTATCATCTTCCAGTTGACTCTATCTTTTCGTGTGCTAATAAAAAAAATACTTAATCCATGGAATCTTTGCTGCAGAACTGTTCAGGTATACCTGGAACGGTTTCATATCCATAGCTCGTTCTATGGAAATGCTGTAATCGGTCCAATAGATATTCCAGAAGACAGAGTCCTCTGGGACTTCCAAGAGCCCATAACGACGACTTACTTGTCGAACAATTTCATAACGGCATTTGGAGAGGCAAATTGTTATGAATCTGTCCATAAAATATTAAAAGTAATAATGAAGTCTGAGAAGTGAAACAAAACTCATAGAAGATGAAATCTCATTTTGTTATGCCTCCTTTTTTTTCTACGCCTGGAACTAGTTGGTTCTGCAGTGGTTTGCTGTGTGCAATTTTTTTCTTCCTTAGTTTCTTCCTTTTTGCTAGTTTTTGATGAAGATATGGTGGAATTGGATAACACATCTCCTCTTCCTTTTTCCCTTTTATGTTGTCCTGAATGGGAATACAGGGTTTATAACTTAACTCTATTACTAAATGTCTCGTGAGAGATGCCTTATAGAATTTGCATTAGGGTCTAAAAAAGAGAAAATTGCAGTATACATACCACGGTTCGTAGTTGGAGCGCTAGCACTTTTATTTGATGAAGTTGTTCCAGCAGATTCTGATGAGGAGCTTTTGCATACTAAAATGGTTGTGTCTCGTTTTCCTATACTTTTAAGCTCTTCCACTAGACAAATGGGTATGCATGGGTAATAATCATGTTGCATAGATTTTGACATTCAAACCGATTTTTCCGAAAAATATTTACATGATTCTGAATTTCAGGTATGTACAATGTAATTGGTAAGTTTATATAATGGTTAGCTTACCGGTTTTCATTATTATTAAGGGAATATTACATCAGTGAATGTCTTCAATAACTGTTTTGTAATTGTCTTTTACAGGAATGAGGTCTCGTACTATGAATTTGTATTGGGCAGTGCAGGCTGTAGATTTATTAGGACATGTACACTGTATAGATAGACGATTCCCACTACTTGTTAGAATTTTGAATGTTTATTCAAGCACGATGTGTTGATTGTATCTTGACTTATATTGCTGCTAATTTTGGGGGTTTTAATGTTTTTGCAGCTTAAAATTATAATGCTGTCAAGCTGAGCCATCATTATGACAACGAAACTATTGTTGGTTTGTATCCATAGTATCTTTTTGGCGAAGACCTTTTGCAAAGTAAACGCTAAAGTTTGCATTCTCATTCTGTGCATTGTTGTATCTTATAAATGGTTTATCAAATTTTAAAATTATCCGAATTATCAAACCATGCATGTTGACTAGATGCTTAATAATTTTGGCGTGGAAACTTTTGCCTATGGACAATAATTCGTGTCGTGAATGTAATGCATTTAATGCATATTATAGCACCTGAGTGGTTACAAAACACCTAAAGAGCATTCTGAAAATCATGTGCTTGAATCTCCGCACGATTCTTGTTATTCCAGCATTCTCAGAAACTCAATAAAAAGGAATACGAAAAAGTTGCAAGCTGGAAACGTCGTAGTTGTAGTTATTAAAGTAATTGAGAGTCGGTTTCCAGTGAAAGTTGAATGTAATGAAATGTTAAGCCTTTTTATTGAGAGCTGAGTTCACCACAGTACAACACCAACTCCGTGTTTGGCATCCTTAAAAATCTGCTGAAAACAATTTTTGGAAAGCCTTGTGGGAAGTCACAATTTATTCTGCCTCCACAACTCTATCGATCATGATCAAGTGTTTACTTCATCAATTCAGACATTTCTCCAAAATTGGTTTTCAGAGTTCTACCATATATGCTTTGGCGACAGGTAAGCCTTCAAGTTTTGTTTGCTTGCTTTTAATAAATGTTGATGAACTATATTATGGAAATGAAAATCACAAGACGATAAAATTGTGTCGCTCTTTGCTTAGCTAAAATTACTGCTAAATAAGAATGCATAATATACAATATGTTGAATGCAAAAATGCTTTTCTACCCACAAAGGAGCTTAGCTAGGTCGCAATAAAAGTAACCAAATAGATTTCATTAGAAATACAATTTGCTTATTTGTAATTTACGTCGTAACTGCAATAATAATAAATTACATAAAATCCCTTATGTGTCTATAAATGTAGGTGGAGTTTCCTGTGCATTAGCAGTGATTCGTGTGTCTGGACCAGACACACAACAAGTATTATGTGGGTTGGGCCATTTTCCCTCTATTAAAAAGCTGCCTGAGCCCAGAAAGGCGATAGTTAGAACGCTATATGATCCTACAAATAATACGATTCTAGACAAAGGCATGGTTTTATGGTTTCCAGGTTGGATTTCACTTTCAAAGCACTTGAATTATTGTTAGTATACTATTCTAAAAATAAAGTACTGACTAATGGGATTTGATTATATGAAAGGCCCTAAAAGTTACACAGGGGAAGACTGCTGTGAATTTCATATCCATGGTGGTCCATCTGTGATTTCAAGCGTGCTCAAAAGCATCAGCAAAATTCCCAACTGTAGACACGCTGAACCAGGTACTGGAAGTTATAGCTACAGGACTAGATTTCCCCGAATCTCTGCCATTTCTTTACTCCGTATTGGATGACATATTTATTCACTGCGTATAGGAGAGTTTAGCAGAAGAGCATTTTTAAACGGCAAGATGGATCTAACGGAAATTGACGGCCTGGGAGATTTAATTCACGCTGAAACGGAAAAGCAAAGGATCCAAGCTTTAAAACAAATGAGTGGAAGCCTAACAGCCTTGTATGAGTTGTGGAGAAATTCTATTGCAAAGGTAAAAACAACAGCAAGCACACAAAGCAACCAGTGTGCAAAGAGAAAGTTATAAAGTTAGTTAGTTAGTTGTCTACTACGCAGTTTGGCTACAAAACATCATGCAATGTTCTCTCTCTTGCTTCCAGTGTGTAGCTCATGCAGAAGCATACATTGACTTCGGAGAAGATGAGCTCATTGAATCCGACGTAGTAGAGAATGTGGAAAACAATGTGCGTTCTATGATTGCTGCCATACAAGAACATACAAATGATGAAAAAAAAGGACAACGGCTAAGAAATGGAATCCGTATTGCAATTATTGGGAAACCCAATGTCGGCAAAAGTAGCCTATTGAATAGACTATGTAAGTAATACGCTGTGAATAAATATATTTGTGGTGACTGTGTGATTTTAACTAAAAATGTGTTCCTCAAGATTCCAGGAAATAGATTAGTTGAGCATGTTAAGTTAATATGGTATGAATGATGATATGGTTATCTGTTATGGACTGATGATTACCACCCGAACGTATTGCTCACTTAGTACATATAACATAACAGGTATTATATGAGTATGCGCTATGAATAGGTGACCGCAAAGCTGCAATTGTTTCTGATATTCCTGGAACTACTCGAGACATAATTGAATCATGTATGAACCTCCAAGGATTTCCTGTAATTTTTGTGGACACAGCAGGAATTCGGGAAACTCCTGACAATGCCATTGAGCAGGAAGGAGTGAGTGCTTTCCACCCAAATGTTGTTGAATGAATTTGGATGATAGACAGCTGAAATTATTTGCTGTATTAGATTGCACGAGCTATTGAACAGGTTGAAGAGGCGGATTTGATTATTTTGATGACGGATTTGTATGATTGCAATTTTGAGGGGGATGACTTGAAGGCTTTCTTGTTGCAAAAAAGTATTAGCGATAACTATACTCGGAAAAAGGTTTGTCACAAAATGGATTGGATGCGCTGTTAAGTGCTTTTGTAAATCACGCGTATGCAAGTGAGTTGTAAAAATAGTGCCGCTGCGTTTTGTCCGTAGGATTCCAGATTCATGGAAGAGGTGTACAGGAAATGCCTGCTTGTCGTCAATAAGATAGATTTACCTTTAGATTCGAGTAACAAACGGGGAAATGATGAAAAGATTGATTGTTTTTTATCGTGTAAGACTTGCGAGGGATTCCAGAAGTTACTTGATGTGCTAACCAAAAGAGTTGCATCGCTGTGAGTAATAAACGTTAAACTACCGTAATCTATCGTAGTTACGCATATTTAAGGGTATTTGGACTCAAACTAGATTTTTTCTATGATGAATAATAATAAGAATGTTTTTTTGCATAGTATATAATAGTAATAATGTGCATGCGATTAGCTGTAAGATGCACTGCTATACTCACTGGTATATATGCAATTCATACGATTGCAGGCACCCGATTTTAACTGCATGAAGGTATTTTTTTAGCCCTTTTCTGCTGCATTCCACGGATTCCCTAGCCATGCATGGAATGAAAATTGGCTAAGTTGAGATCTCATTTTCTCACATAAAATGAGATTCACAGTAGCATGAAAAGGCTTTTTAGTCGAAACTTATTTCTTTGAGGTTGCATGAAGCAAAAGATAAGAGAATGCATTTCTGAAAATGTTCCGCAGCAGGGAATAATAGCTATTTGCACTATAGCCTACGAAATGTATGCTTCCACATGAAAAAGTGTTTATGACCGTTTGCTTGTAATGTGTACTAAATAATAGTGGGATCCATTTTCCAAGTTATTGGTTTGCGTATAATGTAGGTATTATTATCGCTTTAATTAAAAAATTGAAATTCTATTGTGTAGTTTTTGAAAAAATTTTGAAATCTAGTCTAAGTCTGAAGACTCTGTAGTAGGGTAATTGTAATATGATATGGTGGATAGAATTAATGGGAAGTTATTAAGCTTGAAGTTTTGTAAAAGTACTTGCGTATGTATTTTGAATATGATTTCAATATTATCCGAACATAAGTTTACGAAAAATTAAAACTTGATTGTTTGCTTATGATTGATCAATAGATGCTCAGACCCAAGCTCCGAGACCGCTTATATTACACAGGAACGGTATAGATCCCATTTGTGTAACTGTGTCAGACATTTAAATTTATATCTGGATTCAAAGGAGCAAACTAATGATCTGGCACTGAGAACTCAACATTTAAAAAATGCCATGAATTCAATCGGCTCTATAACAGGTCATTTTGGGACTGAAGATATCCTAGATATTGTCTTTAAAGATTTCTGTGTTGGGAAATAAAATTATTTAGTTTGCAAAACTGTAGTTGAAAATCATTTTGCACTTGACTAACCCGAACAACAGTACATTGCACGCACAATATAGCGCGGTTTATTTTTGTACATTCATGTGGTTTTAGCTTAGACAATGAATTTGCATATATAGTAGTCACAATTGCGTGCATGCAAGCACTGCTTGCTTACTATGCGTATATGCAAACCAGAGCAAACTAACTGTTCAGACTGAAACTAAAATGGCTCAGTCAGCAGTATGGTGCACCTAATGCATGTAATACGGATTCATTAAAGAAGTTACAGGGTTAATGACAGAGTACAAACGAGTATGGCTGCATAATAAATAACAGTGCATGCAAAGATAGGGCAGGATGCTTTTGTTTTACAGTTCACATCATTGAGCTCTATTTGAAGACATTTGCAGCGCATGCTGCATATGGGCTCACCTAATCCCATCCGCATCAATATATATCCGTGATATACTGGCTGACTGAATAAGTTGTGTATGACTGTCATAAAATTTAAGTTGCGCTTGGACATTACAACTAGCACATTCAATCATAATTTACGAAGTTGGGAGCATACACAAGTTGTGACAAAATCCTAAACTTTTTGTTTTGTAACCCCGCAGGATCCCTCAAACTACACTTTTCGTCGTAAACTACAAAAATTATACTCCACATTCTGACTAACAAACAAACTCCATCCAAACAGTTCCATGAAAACGGCAATGCTGATTACATGCTACCTACATATAAAAGTAGTATAATGAAACCAACTTGCAACCCAGTAAGAGATTATATTACAAACTTGAGAGAGTAGCATAGTCTGACTGACTGTCTTAAATGCGCAATTAACAAAACATATTTATGTACTTATTTCCATGTTATGTAAACACATGCGAGCACCTTTTACAGGATCCTATTTCTCCTCGCTGCAAGTTATGTACAGGATGATCCTAATTTAATAGTGTCCCAATTTGTATAGAGCTTTATGTGTCATGGAATGGAATACTGCAATCTGCAACAAATGATGAAAAGACCATTTGGAATGGTACATTAGCTTTGCTACAACTGAAAGCTATGGTGCAATTAGCTAGAGGAGCAATGCGGATGCTTTATTGCATGCTAAACGCAAGTCTGTTTTGGATGATTTAGAGATGTTTAGTCCTACGTTGCATAAGATGTGCACACAGATTGGAGTAAATTGTAATCCCATATCATTTTATATATATCTACTTCTTTGTCCCATATATTGAGTATCCATCCATTCGGGAATAGAAGTGCACAAAGAAACCTATGGCGATTGTCCATGCACAGCTTTGGTGCCATATAGGTAAAGTAGATACTTACTTACTTACTTCCTAACTAAATTTATAAACCAAAGCAGAAAGCATCGGTGAGTATGCTAAAATCTGTACTCTAGGTTTTCTCGGCGGACTCACACTCAAGGATAGTAGTGCAGTACTTTTGCACGCATTTTCTTTGTCAGTCTTTAAACATGTAGTAGGCGAGCGAACGGAGCCAAAGTACTACAAACTGCTGCACAATGTTAAAATCCTATACGAGTCGGAAAATAAAAATACACAGCGCAGTCATCGGCCTTCTCTCATTCATTCTTATTACTACCCATTCATTCAGTACGGTCAGACAGAGATATTGACAAAGTTTGGATTTTAAATCTATTATTATTGACATTGGTGGAATTCAAGTTTAAAAACTTGCGAATTTTTTGGAGATAAGAGGTGAGTGCAAGGTTGTAGTTTTATGTATAGTGCGTTGTCACTGCAGATGTTGCCAAAACTGATTTCTGGGTGTAGAGTTAAATTACCAATGATGAAACTATTGAAGATTTTGGATTGAGAATATATTTTCAGAATGTTGATTAAGTGTATAAAGTGATTACTTGGTAATTCTGGTTCTGTTAAATACAAGTACCACGCTGAGACTGAGTTTTGACGCACAGTCATAGTTGTAGTTTTTTAATCGACAAGTGATAAGTAAATTAAATTCGCCAACGTCCGGTCAAGTGTTAGAGAAACGAATTGTCGAAATTTTAGTTTTCGGATTATTGGTGTGAGCTCGGTCATTATGACTGAAACTGGCAGCAAACTTTATTGTTGGGATCTGACTATACAATTTAATCAGTAGACAGTACCAAGCCAACACGGGCTATAGTTTATTAATTTGCTAAGTTTAATTACAACCTATACACTGACCGTCGTTACAAAAATGTTTTTTTATGAATAGCAGATTCACCTTGCTGATGGTTGGCTGAAAAATACCCAGAAGAGTCGTCAATTTGGGACTTTAAAACTCTTTCCACTGAATGGTTAACTTGTGCACTAACTGTCCAGCAACAAATCTAGGGATGCGTACTTTGAGTCGGTACGAATTCGGAACAGTTAGCAAACATGGATAGCAATGATATTACAGATCATTTTGAAGCCCAAAGCCTACCTGTCGAAGATTCGAGAAAGCCTTTAGATCCTTTTTTATGCTCTCCGACTCTGATTCCAACACAAATCGGGGAAACTAACGTCAGTAACACCGTTGAACATAATTTGCTGCAGCCTTTCTCATCAACTAATCCATTGGACAGTGATGTTAATGTACAATCAGATAGCTCGCTAAAAGACTCGAATAATTTGAACTATATTGTAACTGCTTCAAGTCAAGAGAATCCTGAAGAAGCGACCGTTGGTCCATCAACAGCGGACGCTGATAATAAAAGCTCTCTGTCCCTACGATTGAAATCTAAAAACAACAGTGTAGCATCATCAGATGGGTCCACAAGCAGTGTATTTCAGAATGGCGCCTGTAATGTAGAAGGACCATTAGGTCGCAATATGAATATTACTTTGAGTGACCCTGAAGAGCAGGTAATTTTTTCAGTGTCTGATAAGCATTAGTCTCTAATTACAGAGCTAGTTATCGTGATGACTAATAATTTTCAATCAGAATGATGTGTACACTCTGTACGCTCAAGCAGCTCATTGTATGAGTTGAATACAATTAACGGAGTACTTTTGTTTATATTCATTTCTACAGGCAACTAAAGAGTTCCTAGAAATAGTCAATGGCGCAAGAGCCAGCAAAGGAATCAGCCCTTTGTCTTGGAACACAGGTGTAAAGTTTTTAATGGCAAGAAAATTTAGCGTAAGACGCGCCTTGGAGCTGTATGAAACGCATCAGAATACTCGTATTCAAGAAGGACTCTATAATATTGATCCTATGACAGAGCCTGTGAAGTCAGAACTTTTGTCGGGAAAATTCACCGTCTTGGTACTGAAGACCACAATTTCTAATTTCATTTATGCCGTTTTATAGGCTTATTGACTTTTTGCTTCTATTCTTCATACTGGCAATAACATTGCTGTGTGCACAAACTAACATTGAAATTCGAAATTGAAAATCTTACGTATATCTCCTTAACCTTGTGACTTACGATCAATCATTTGTTTCGATGTTGTCATATAATTTCAGCATCTAACAAGCCCGTGTTGCACCCATGCACATTTTAGAATTTTTGGCATCGATGCCAAATAAACATGCATGAATGTTGTCCATATCTATTCATAGTATGTGCGCAAGTCTTTGCTTCATATCTGCATAATCTGCATAGCGGCTTACTTTGATTCTCAATTATTAACTCTTTATTTCCTTCAAATTTCAGCCGTCAAGAGATTTGGGAGACGCTGCTATTGCAATCTTCACAGCAAAGCTACACAATTCGGCTTGTGATTCATTTGAAACCACTCTAAAGGTAAGAAACATGAATAGACCATTTGTTTGTGTGCTTCTGTTAAGTTTAAAATTGGATAACATAGTGATAACCAATTTATTCACTCTTAGGGTGTTGTATATCAACTTGACGCTGCGTTAGAAGATCCTGTAACTCAACGCTGTGGGTTGGTTTTTATTTATGACATGTGTGGCTCTAAATATTCTAACTTTGATTATGACTTGAGCATCAAAATACTGTCTTTACTGAAGGTACGGTCTGTCACACACTAAGTTTTACAATTTTAGTTAATTCGTTTCTTAAAATACACTTTTTTATTTTTAAACGATAATAGGGAGGTTACCCTGCACGATTAAAGAAAGTTCTCATCGTTACTGCTCCTTTGTGGTTCAGAGCTCCTTTTAAAATTTTGAGATTATTTGTTCGTGAAAAACTACGTGATCGTGTGTTCACAGTCAGTATACCACAGGTACTTGATCGTTTTCTTTTTTAGTGCATGCTTATGCCAGTATTAGAAGAAACTTTTCAACTAAACCTGTAACTTTTAGCCGTGTCATAGTGCATTAATATTTTATCTATAATTTTAATCACAGCTTGGGGTTCATATTCCTCACGCGTCCTTGCCTCAGTCATTAGGTGGCCAACTAGAAGTGAATCACCTAGCGTGGTTGGAACGGTGTCATAAAATTTTAAGCGCTACTGATCCGTGGAGTCGGATCCCAGAAGAGGCTATCCACCTCAGTGCCATTAAAGTATGTGTCATGTGTACTTAAGTAGTATTGAAAAATATTTCACAAAATAAGAAAGTTAACCGAATTTGGTCTGTTTGATGCGTAGAATATGGCTTTTAGCTCAAAAGACGATTCAGATACTTTTGCAGATCGTGAAGTAGAAAGTAGTATTTCTAATGGACATCAACGAAACATATCCAAGAAGGTTCGGAGGAATGGTGAGTGGCTGATCAACTTACATTCCAGTGTAAGAAACACTGTTGGATTGAATTTTACCTGTGTGTATTTGCAATCTGCAGGCCAGTCTACACCTTCTCCAGCCCCAAACTCATCTGGAAGTAGTGGCTTTTCTGATGATGATAGCCTTCCTTTTGAAGAGAGATGTGGGCTGACGATGCTAGAGTTTGTGGAGCATGTAAAACAAAAGGGAAGGCGAGGTCTTCTTGACGAGTATACTGAAATAATTTCTAAAAATCCAGAAGGCACCTTTAACACTTCAAGGTAAGCTTTATTACAGAAAATAGCCTGATTAGCTTTTATAGAAAGAAGGAGAGATAATTTCACGATATGTTTTCACATCCTTAGACAAAGAGGAAACATAAGCAAGAATCGTTACAGTGACGTGCTATGTTTCGATCATACCCGTGTTGTTCTAACCCCGGAGTGTGAATCTGAATCAGATTATATCAATGCTAACTATGTGGACGGCTACAAACAAAAGAATGCGTTCATTTCCACCCAGGGACCACTGCCTAGAACTTACGGGGACTTTTGGAAAATGGTATGGGAGCAAACTTGTGTCATTATCGTAATGGCTACAAGAGCCATTGAAAGGGGTCGTACAAAATGTGGTCAGTACTGGCCTCCAGATGTTGGATCATCTGTGGTTCATGAGGGGTTCAAAATTGAAAACAAAGAAGTAGAATCTAATGCAGACTTTGCTATTACTAGACTGAATTTAGTGAATTTGAAGGTATAGTAGTGTGTTTCATTGATTATTCTCAATTTACGACATTTTCTGACATGGTAATCATATTAAAAAGCAATGTAATGATTTGTAGTCTGGACAAAGTCGGAGTGTCACTCATTTACTCTTTCTATCGTGGCCCGACTATGGCGTTCCATCTAGTGCCGGAGCAATGTTGAAGTTTCATAAATGTATGCGGTAAGTAAACGGA
>Ga0210040_10006857_pt1 | contig 13992 bp, 19 predicted proteins | sample CryGeyCG12114_NA_FD_185462 | JGI IMG/M metagenome (GOLD analysis project Ga0210040, IMG submission 185462) | Groundwater microbial communities from aquifer - Crystal Geyser CG19_WC_8/21/14_NA (SPAdes) (version 2) | ecosystem: Environmental > Aquatic > Deep subsurface > Groundwater | place: USA... | reverse complement strand
TACCCGGGTTCGATTCCTGGCTCCGACCAAATTTTTACTTTGCTATATTAAAATTAACGAACTCAAGGGATTTAACGTTTTCTAAATATATTTCAGTTCGTTGGCCCGACTCATTAAAACTTGCATCATTGGCATTGTAGATGGGACTATTCCTCGTCACAAGACTGATGCAAACAAGCAACAATTTAGGGACCAAAGTAATAATGAAGCCTTAACTTCATTGTACCTTAGCATTGCAGACAAAGTATAAACTATATCTGGGTGCGTTACTGCTCTGGACATTTGGAGGAATTACACCAAGCACTACAAACACACAAGAGCAAAAAGTGGAGTCAAAACAAGTATTTTGGCAAAAGTACTATAGCATCATGGCCAGTGAGAGTGAATCTCTTGCTTAAACCATGACAAAAATACAAAACTACGCCACTCAACTAAAGGTCAACGGGAGCTGTAATAGACGAAGAGATAGGGATTGTAGTGCCCCAGGGGGCTTGTATTTCATGAATTTACGGTACTACTTTAGCTACCATATGCACGGCTCCTGTGCTAGGCACAGAGCTTCGTTTCGTTAGTACTAGTTATGTAACGTAGCATGGTTAGCTGATACTTTGTTTGCATGCATATGCAATAAGCGTATAACATATAGTTATCATATGTGACGTCAAAAGTGACTTTTGCATGAGTCTTTTTCCTCATGGAAAAAGACACATACTTTTTGCATGAGTCTTTTTCTTCACAGAAAAAGACACATACTTTTGGACAAAGTCCTTTTCCGCATGGAAAAAGACATAGTCTTTTTCCCATCTTTTTGGTCACTTTTGGTGTATATAAATAGGATGATATTAGTGATACACCTTCAGTCTAGTCTGTTCAATAGATTCTTTATTGAATTGTCTTTGTCTTCAAACTTCAAACTTACTTTTAAATAAAACCTTCTTCTTTTGTTTTACAATAAAGTGCTGTTCATAGTTACTTTATTTCTGTCGTGCTGCCGGTCACGACAGGATTGTGTATGGGGATAATGGGGATAATGTACATTAAAGCGTAATTGCATTGAATGCGAAAGTGTGGCATTGAATTTTTTTTTGCAAATATTTTGGTGCACACAATGAATTGCAATAAGTAATAAAATGAATACGCCAACTAAATAGTTAATTGCATGCATATGACTTTACTGGGTAGAAAATTGCACATTAAAGCGTAATTGCATAGAATGCGGAACTGTGGCATTGAATCTTTTTTTGCTAAGATTATTTGCACACAACTTTGACTTCAATACCAGCAACCTTTCATGCATTTACGTATTATGTATAGGGTAAACGTACCAACACACCAATTGGATGTGCTATTAGGTCAATGCAATTGTAAGTCTTCAATGTCCTTGTTAGACCTACTTTCTAAAACTTAGTATATAAGAAGGAAGAAATACCAGTATCAGAATTATTTCTGCTCTCTCCATTGTCCTTTAAATACTCTGAGTATGCGATACTTTGAGCATTCGCTCCCGGGAGCGTTCCCCCAAATGAATAGATTTCCGTTGGCCAAACGCCAACTAATGGAAACTGAAAGAAAATGGAATCCGGATAACGGGTTACTTTTTCTACAGGCTATTAATGATAGAGAAGCTAGGGTTTGTACCTTTAAGCTAGGTATAACGATTTATTATATTGAATGTAATGTTAGGGAACTATTAACATGTTTCCAACAATTTCCAGTATGGATTTTGTGTAATCAAGGTTATAGAGATACTGAAAAGTATATAATTAAAAAGGTTTTAGATGAATCACCAATAAGGCTGATCCAATCTGCTAAAATATTAGGAACTTTCGAGTTAGCAAGTTTCTATCAATATTTTAAAACAATAACAAAGTCTCAAGAAGACATTTTTGCTTGGACCAAGCTATTAGGATGGTCCCGAATAGTTAACAAGTTGTTTTCAGAACGACTTTCAATTTTAAGACCTCCAACGCATGTTTTAGAAACAAATATTTTTCTCAGAACTTAGGTATAACAATTTATTACAGGCAATGTAATGTTAGGCAACTATTAAAATGTTTTCAACAATTTCCAATATGGATTTTGTGTGGACAATGTTCTTCAGATACTGATAAGTATATAATCAAAAAAGTTCTAATGAATCACCAAAAAAGCTGATTCAACCTAGCAAAATATTAGGAACCTTCGAGTTTACACAGTTCTTTGAAAGTTTTAAAACAATAACCAAGTCTCAAGAAGACATTTTGCATGGACCAAGCTATTGGGCTTTTCCCGAGTAGTACTACTAAAAATAAAAAATAGAACCCTGATGATGGGTTACTATTTTTTGAAGTAGTCAGTGATAGGGAAGCAAAGGTTTGCACCTTTAAACAAGGTGCAAGCTATGTTTATAGAGGATATAACTATAGGGAAATTATTTCTTAGAATTCCCAGTGTGGGTTTTCTGCGAACGTTATGACTTTGACTCGTCTATGTTTAAAAAAATTTGTAAAAACACGATTAGTAGGGTGATTAGATCATCCAAAATAATAAATACATTAGAATTAGGAAATTTTTACGATAGTTATTATAAGGTTAATAAGTCGCCGATTAACTTGGTTAAAGTTATTAGGAACTAACAGAATAGCTTTTCCAGCGATTTTTGATCGCCTATCAATTATAGAACCGGTCATAAACTGGAATGCTCCACCAACCACAGGGGTGGAGCCATATGTTTATTTTAGAACAGCGCGATTTGAATCAAAAGAGTCAGACTCTTCTGATAGCCAACCAACAAAAATTTCCTCTTGGGATGAGTACGGATTCATTCCAGAGGACCATCGTTTCCGTGCTTTGTCAATCGAGCATGTCAATGGACCTTTTCGAAATTGAACTACACAACACAACCGAAAGCTGTGTGCTTCTGCGTGAGCACGAAGACATTGGAGCGATCATAGTAAAACTGGAGGGTTAAAAACCCTTTCTACGAGCCGCCTTTCAAAACCAAGGATGACTGCGAAGAGATCACTTACCTTGTCATCCCGGATAGACACACAACTAAATCCTGAGCAAGAGGAAGTAATCCTTTTAAGCATAAAGGAGTTTTCATATCTTCGCTCAGCCAGGAGAGCCCCTTGGAAAAGCTGAGTTACTAGCAGATACCATCATCCTCAAAGAAGGCTGTAAACCCTTTCAGATGAGGCCCTACAACTGGGAAAGGGAATTTATCTAATTATATTATATTAATTTATTTATGGGAGAATAAGTCGAGGAATTACTAGAAGCAGGAATTATTCGTCCTAGTAGGTTTCTGTAGGTAGTAGGTAGATTATTTGCAAGTTTTGTGGTTTTGCACGCAAACGGACATAAAGAGAGCGATAAGCCTCGCTCTTGCCTTGACTACCGAAAGCTCAATGAAATAACAATCAGGGATGTGTATCCAATACCACCCTGCGGTCTCATTTTAGGGAGCCTAGAGGGAATGTAATATTTCTCTGCCATCTATCTGCAGAAAGGGTACTATCAGATCCAGATGCGAGAAGATATCCCAAAAACAGCCTTTATATGCAGAGAAGGACTTTTTGAGTTCACAAGGTCTCTTTACCGCCCCCGCAGTTTTCCTAAAAGCAATAGATAATTGATTAGTCGACCTAAAATTTTCCCACTGACTATGCTACCTGGACGACATAATTGTTTTCAGTAAAACAATTGAAGGACACGCCGAAGCACTGAGACTGGTGCTTGGGAGACTTCAATCCATGAACTTCAAGCTACACACAAAAAAAATGCTCCTTTGGAAATCAAAAATCCGTAATCAAAATTGGGATCCTGAAAAGATATCATGGATTCAAAATCTAGGACCGCCCAAATCGTTGCGAGACTTGCGAGGATTTTTGGGGTTAGCTTCTTACTATAGGAAGTTCGTTCCCCTTTTTTCGAAAATAGCGAAACCTCTAAACGAGCTTCTACAGACAGACAGTGATTTAAACTGGCAAGAGTCACAACAGACCGCTTTCAATGAGCTGAAAAAAGCCCTTTGTTCCGCCCCAATACTACAACATTTCAACCTAGAATTACAAACGACAATCCATTGTGATAGTTCAGCCTATGGACTCGGAGCTGCATGCTGTCGAACGGAGGATAGGAAAGAGAGGTTCGTTGCATACGCTAGCAGAACATTGAACAAAACAGAGAGAAATTATTCAACTATCGAAAGAGAATTCCTCAGCCTGCTCTTTGCCATGGAAAAGTTCCGACCGTACATCTACGGAACTCCCTTCACGGTCATTACTGATCATTATCCATTAACAGGGTTAAAATTTGCCAAGAATGCTTCCAGTGGCAAGCTCCATCGGTGGGCCGTCAGGCTTTCTGAATTCCACTTCACATTGGTTTATTGAAAAGGAATGAACCATTCGGATGCGGGTAGTCTTTCTCGTTTGACATATAGAGACATAGAAGAACTAGCAGAATCAACAGAGGAGATCCTGCGAATGCCCGCTAGAGTTTCCAATCCTTTCTATCCAGAGCACGGATTTACACTTGCTTCAAAAGGATAATCCGTTCTGCCAGAAACAGATAAAACAAGTACAACAAAAGTCAACAAAAGCCTACGCCATGAACAATGGGATTATAGTAAACACGGCAATGTGGCACCCACGAATAGTTGTGCCTCCGCCTATGACAAGAAATTACAACAAAATCAGGCTAAAGTTTTTTTGGCCAAAGTTGAAGACCGACGTCGTGAGGTTAATTCGTAATTGTGTCTAGTGCCAGAAGAGCAAAAGGCCTATCAGACAGCCACAAGGGCTTTTAAAAAGAATAGAGGTCCCTGAAATACCACACCAATTTGTGGCAATTGATTACGCTGGACCACTTCCAGCTACGGATCGAAGGATCATACATCATTGTTTGCATTAATATGCTCACGAAACCTGTGATGGCGAAGGCCACAAACGACTAGACAGCGAAAACTACTGTAATCTTCTTGATGGAAGCCATAATTACAAAATTCGGACCTCCCTCAAAGATTCTTTCGTACAAAGGAACCAACCTCTTGTCCAAAACGGCAGAAACTCTCTCAACTTACTCTCGATAATGGGAGTTAAGCATATTTACACCTCCGCCTACAACTCTCAGAACAATGGTCTTTGTGAACGGCAAAACGCAACAACTAAGACAACATCGAGAGCTTATATTGAACATGAAGATCAGGAAAAATTGGACTTGTCCTTACAAGCCTTATGGTCTATCAATACAACACCGCAAGATACAACGAGGAGAACTCCTTTTGAACTTGTGCTCGCAAGGAGACCCATCCAGTCATTCGATTTAACTTTACCGAGTGTGGATAATACACCTTAAACAAAACAACCCACCAAAATAAGAAAAATCAGAAAGAACATAAGGGCGGTGATTACCAAAACCCAGGAGAAATCCAAAACCCGACACGATGAGGGAAGAAGCCGGCAAACTTACAAAATAGGAGATCGAATATTAGTTCACAACCCAGCTACTAAAACAGAACAAAATGTTTAATTAATATGTGGATGGCAAGGGCCGTATAAAATCAAAGTTTTAAAAAAATCTTTTTTTGAAAATCTTTCTTTCTTTTTATCTTTAAAAAAAGTTTTATCAGATCTAAATTACGTGGTGGAAAAGGACGGAAAAAGAAAAACCGTCCGAGTGCTGAGAATGAAATTATAAACGGAATCTTCAGGGTCAGAGGGCTACGGAAACAAAGATCCCGGGTCACAAAGACAATGGTGGTTTAGAGAACTAGAGGACTTTTGAGACAAGACAGACGACATTGATCAATGGGAGAAAACTCTGGACTATTGGGCAATAAATGGAGAGAAGCCGCAGAAATTAACTTGGTTGAGCTACATTACAATTACAAAACAATATCCTACTTATGTGGAAACGAATAGACGAAAAATCAATAACCTTAAGCCATCACTCATTCCGCTTGGAGAATCCTTGTCTTCACTCATGCCAACCGGATTAGTTAAGACTATACGACTCATCTCTATGGGCGACGAGATCACAGTGGAAGCGAAAGTCGAAAAAAAACCATTCATTCTGACATTAACAAACGACCCAACGAAAAGAGTGGAAGTAATCAACTCAATCATAACATTTCACGCACAGAATCCGGAAAAACTTATCCTCATCATAAAACCAATAATGGCGAAATTTTAAGCCTATGCCTTGGCTATATAGTAGTTCTTTCAAAATTAGATACCAACGAACTTTCACCTACCGTACTTGCTTCCAGTATGCGGGCTTTAGAATCACCAAAAAGTAAAAGGATGTCAACTTCGGCTGTGAAAGCAGCAATGTCAATCATTCTCCATCATCAACAAACTTTCACGATGAACGAAACCGAGTCTGAGAGTAACGAAGGCGATTCAGATAGAAATTCACAACAGGACAGCGACCAAAGCGAGAGGTCAGAAGCCCACAGGGACACACCAGAATCAACTTCCCTCGAATGCGTAGCTGAACTTTTCAACCCGAAAATAGAAGCATACGGACCTAGAAGTAAGTCTCTCTACGGTGATATTTCTTAAGATATAGGAAAATTAAAGTAAGGACATGTGTTACTTGTAGAATGTAAAATAGTGTCAAACCGATTCAATAGTATCAATTGAATAGGCTTATGCACGAATAGTACCAATACTACAGAGCGATAACCAAATCACACCCAGTCCCAAATAATTAACCCGCATTTTAATTTCCCTAAAATATCAGCTTGGACCTAATGAATCCAGGCTTAACCAGATACAAACACTTTAAAAAATCATTAGGTCAAGAATTCTTCGGTGACTTTTTAGTCCTAGGGGAGGCTATCAAGTTGTTCTCGATCCTCCATAACTTAAAGGTAGAAATATTCACGGATTTCACGATAGTGGACCAACTTTTCTGCTGCTAACATAAACAAGTAGCTATTAGAAGCTATACCCCGCAACTTTAGAGTCTCATTCAAGCCAAAGATGATTTTCTCATAGAACCCAAATATATAAACAGTCGCCTCGAAAACTATACAATTACCAATATAAAGAATTTCGTAAGATTTAGCGGCCACAACCCTCTGGTTAGAATAACCAAATTCTTAAAACACCAGGCACTTGTAACATGTACACATGAACATGTAACTGTTAATTAATCGAAAATTAAATTGATGCTGAAGTTAATGCGATTTTACCCTAAGTAGCAGAAATTAATTTCTGCTATTTAGGGTAAGATCAATTTTCATATTTAATTGCTATCAAAAATGTGTTTTCGAAAAAGTTAGCGTTAGTGTTAGTTTTTATTAGGAATAATACCATTAAACTATCCAAGTTTCATCCATCCTAATAAATATCCATGTTGATCCGAGCGGATTGCTATTTTAAAACTTGCAGAGTAGCTTGATTAACTTCAAGTGTATCACTAGTTAAAAGAGACCATACAAATAAATATGAGTGCGTGCTGTATTTCAAGAATCCCTATTATGGTTTCCATTTATAGCATAGATGAAAACTCTCCCAGGGTAGCATTACCTATTACTCCAAACACCACAATTTGCGCTTTCTGGCAAACCAATGCACAAACTGTTCCAGAAACCGAATATTTTGTTCATCAAATTTCGTCATCCAGTCTCTTTCCAACTTCAAGCACGGATTCATCCGTTACTCAGGTGAGTTTATCATTATTTTTTTAGCTCAAGAGTGAATCATTTACTAAAAAACAATTGCTTGACGCTCCTTATTTTACAATATCAATGTCTAATTAACACGGGAAAATTTTTCTCTTTTTCAAAACCCCATAACTTGCCCGGGTGGGGTAGTGACACCTCAGCGTTTTACTATTAAAATATTCTATGATTTTTTTTCTTTTCATTGGTACTAGTTTCAGTTAAAAAACAATGATACATATTCCAAAAACCTCAGTTGAAAATTAGTCATGCCCTGATCTCTCCAATGTACTGCATTTTTAATTATCCCCCCTCACGGAGTTAAATTGGATTTTTTCAAAAACTGAAATTTTTTTTTCGGAAATGTAATTCCGATACCCTCCTTTACATGAGTCCTTCAATAGAATAAAATGTACTTTAGGTAGTACAGATTTTCACCAATCATACGGTTATTCAATACTGACCTAGCAAACTATAATAATTATTATAATAATTATTATTATTGGTCTTTCATTATCATTATTCAGTTTGCAAAAAAAGATCCATAATATTGAAATTTATACCTAGTCACATAATTTTATTGCAGCAAATATGCTTGAAATGAATTTGAAATCGTAATGCGAATGCGTTCATTTTGCTTCAGCACATTCAATGCAATCTGCGATTAGTGCATTCACTAATTCACCCGCCATCCAACTCATCTAGCATTAATACTACGCAAAGTTTTTACTCCCATAACGTACCTTTACCTTCATCAGCATACCAAATCTAATTGCTCCTTCATATGCTCTCCACTGCCAATAACCAAACCATGACTTTGTCGCAACCCGTACAAACCATGAGCAGTAGTCTATTTTAAGGTCAATACATTTCGTCCACAATAAATCCAGCAGGGCGTTCAGTCTATCGCCCCTCCTTCATGTTAAATAAAAAAGCATGCAAAAATTCTACGAGGGTGGTATATCACATCACTACTGAAACAATCAAGTTATTTCCTGTGTGTTTTGCCTAGTATTAAGATGACGAAGAGAAATTGCTGAAATCAGTCTTCAATTTGATGGTGGACGCAGGGGCAGAAAGTTGTGTATTATTTTGGGCCAGTTTGGCGGCTTCAGCAGCTTTCATACTTTTGCCACAGTTTTTTATCGCTCGCTCTAATTTCATTCGCATGTCACTGGATTCGCTCATGAGGATTCGAAATTCCTGCGACAAAGGAGACACAAAAATGGACCCGTAGTTTAAAAGTAATAGTAAAGTATCCAAAGAGAAGCGTAAATAAAAAATCAAGGCTTGGTCAAATTCTAAATAAAAAAATACCAAAGCAAACTCTGAAAACTTAGCTTTGAAAAACAATTCACGATTTCCTTTCTAAGGCCCAAGGCCCAACCTTCCCTCAATATGCTCAAAATCCACTTTTTTTACCTCTCTATATTGCAATCCAATCTTCATTAGCCGCTGTAAACAAAACTCATGAAGTCTCCTTCTGAAGGCCAGATTTGTATTTTGAGTCCCCATTGAGCCCGTGGGGATCATACCGTCCATCAAAAATCTTATTTGTGCGGGCACCACCAGAGTCAACATCTGAACACCTGCAATAATTAGTAAACCAATTAGCAACAGGTAACTCAATCAAATATATAATAGTCAGTTAGAAAGTGAAAAGACCTTGTTCCATAGTGCCTGTTAGTCAGTCAGTAATGTTAGCAAGAAGAAAAGAGTCAAATTCAAATTCATTGTTAGTTTTAGTTGGTTAGTTAGTTAACTAGGTTCGTTTCTTTAACAATCCAGTAGAATCGGTGAAAATGCATTTCTTTTTTATTTTACAAAAGGATTCTATTATAGATTTTGGATTCAGCTATCAAAATGATCCCAATGAAACTGTGCTTTAGTATTTCAAACATGAAATTTTCTTTGCACATAGTAAAAAATTGTAATGGGGGACCATTGGATTCTAAACTTTTCCCATGTTAAATCCCATAAGGATTAAGGATTTCCCCAAATCTCATTTTGCAACAATTTTCACCTGTTCCCTTGTTTACCATTTCCTTACGTTTTTCGGAAGAGTCCAGAATATGAACTAGAGTCTGCACACAAATCAGAGACTGCACAATCAGCTCCAACTCAAGCTCCGAGCCAATCTCGTTAGTATTCAGTTCGAACAGGTATTCTAAAATGCGAGGGGCCAGTGCATGGATAAAAGGGATGGACACAGTTCGATCCCCTTTGCTAAAAATTTCCGTCAATGCTGTCACTGATTGCAATCTCACCTATACGAAAAAAAAAGTTTTCCTCTGACATCCCAAAAAGTAGAGAAAACTAGTTTTTACAAGTCCGTTCGCACTTACAGAAATCTTTTGGCTCTGAAAAGTTTGCTGGAACAAGTTGATAGTGGGGTAAAGTACATTGGGCACTTTCATCATATGGGCTGGGGACTCAATCACGAAAACCACAATAGCATTTAAAACTTGACCTTGTCGTCTCGCTATTGACTCCGGTGAACCTTCACCTGTGGAAACAACATTTTGCATAACTAACCGTATCTACACTGTGTAAATGAAATGTTACCTTTGGCAGTTTTGACAATATCCAAAAGACGAGCCAAAGTGCTCAGAGTATATCGTTCCCACAGGGGCTCCTTATTCAGAGGATGAGTGACCACTTTCTTATAACTTTTTAGCACCGAGTCACTCCCCTTGTCACCAGCATTCGTTTCACTCAATACTGCGGTAGACAGGTACAAAATTGTGGGCTGGATAGCCAAAGCCGCTGAAATAAGTAACCATTGTAACATTTATCGTATCAATCTTTCGGGTTTGAGTTTTTCAGATGCTATTGAGCTAAAAAAATTTCACTTTTTGATCGCACTTTTAAAGCACCAAAAAACTTAAAAGTTAATTATACAATCTAAAGCTTCAGCTTCTGCCTCACTGCTCAAATTATAACGCAGTAAAGAATCTATTTCCATGCTTTTAATCATAATACCATATACAATTGAAAAAGAACCATCCCAGATGCTTAAGCGGTCAAAAAACTGAAAATTGCACATTTTTAGACTTTAATCAGCCTAAACTCACCTTTATGATCACAAATATCCAACAAATTATGGAGACAGGTAACGGTATTCCCTACCAGGGCATCATTCTCGGCCTCACTCCCTGTCACTTTCATTTGAAATCCAGAAGCATTGAAATTCAGTCCAGGGATCTTCTGCATCATCAGGCAAAATAAAACTTCCAGTACTGTGAGCACAAAACATTTGCCGGCCACCAACTCATCCTCATGATTTCCATCGTCAGTTTCCTCGCTCTCATCATTTCGTTCATCTGTGTTACAACAAAATAGTGTCCATTGTAAAATAAGCGATTACTCATATTGAAGCATGAAAAATTCTCTAGATAACAAATCATAAATCGCTAATTTACCCCAATTTGATATACAGTTATGAAAATTCTAAGATATAGTATGATAACCTTGCTGCGCAGAGATTTTATTGAAATTCTCCTTCACACCATCCATACATAAAGTCAATACGTCTATGACCAAAGTCTGGATTTTTATATCACATCGAGTCACAAGTTGCCTGAAATGCAAAAAAAAAATGTATACAATTTTGTATTCATTTTGAAGCCACGAAAATTCTCTATTCAATGAATCATTAATCACTAATTTATATTGATTTGATGCAAAGTTATGAATAAAAGTGTGAAATGCCCAAAAAGATGAAATATTGTAATGGGGGACCAAAGGATTGTAATTTTTTCCCATGTTAATTCCCATAAGGATTTCCAGAAAATCCTTTTCTCGAGCTTTTTCACATACCTGTGCAGAACGCAGCACAACTCAATAGACAGGGCTTTGTCCAAGGCGACAATGTCTCGAACCCAATTTGAATTCAGAAGACAAGCCAAACTTTTCAGATACATTACTTCTCGCTCTATTGACTCCGACAGAGGCTGTTTACACAGAGCCTCCATTGCAAGCCCTAAGAGAAAATAAAAATATTCAATAATACTCATTGCCATCTTTTTTGAATGCTGGAAAACAAGCACATACCAAAAATCATGTGAAATTTCTCCCCCTTGGACTCATCTGGGGCCATCAAATTGGGCATCGTGGACAAACACATGGCACAAGCTAACAAAATGGAAGACCAAGAATCCTCATAATATGGTCGAACCATTTCTTTGGCCTCATTTGTGAAAAACGCTCCCCCGTCCCGGGGTAGTTGGGGGGCGAATTCCGGAGGAAGTTCTATCAACGCTCGATCTCGCAGTGCGGAAACCCAGAGGGGGGTCAAAACTTCCAGTTCGGGTAAAACGAGTTCTAGCAGACAGTTTGTAGAAGTAGGAGAATCCGAATTTCTAGATGTGCTTCATAGATTTAGAAAAAAAATCAGATATAGAACTGAGAAATAAATCATAAAGATTTCAGAAGGTATCAAGCAATATGCCATATGTAATTCTAAGGGCTCAAAAACGTCATATTTGGGATTCTAAAGCGCTCAAAAAAACTTATATTCGATTTTTAAGCGCTCAAAATATCATATTTGCGATTCTAAAGCGCTAAAAATGTCATATTTGCGATTCTAAAGGACCCTGAAAACTCCTATTAGATTAAGCGCTCAAAATATCATATTTGCGATCCTAAAGCGCTTAAAAACACTTATATGCGATCCAAAAGCGCTTAAAAATGTCACTTGTGATTCTCTATGCACGAAAAAATTGACAAACTCTGCCACCTTAGATTCTTAGGAAACTCTGTAAAGTTTACATTCCCATCTACACAAAAATTCTACAGCCTAACTTGTATAGCAAATCCTAAAACAATATACAAATCTAAACTCACCTCAAAACTTGTTCCAATGTGAACCCCTCTTGGAGCCCATTGAATACAGCAGTGGTAAAAACTTGAGCCCACGCTTTGAGAATGGCCAATTTCTCGAGGGTATTTGCACTCTCATTGTAATCCGGCAGAGTGGGTTTGGACCGAATATTCTCCAGGGCAGAGACCATAAGAGTATGAACTCGTTTCAAGTCCTCGCCCCCTTGACTATTCCCACAAATCCAGGCGGAACACACTCTACAAGCTGTACTTTTAACTGAAGGGTCTGATTCGGCGGAAAATGCGGGACGCAGGGCTGCACTCACCTGAAAAAAAGAACCAAATTTACACATTTAATAGAGCACAAAAATGCGTGGTCAGATTCTAAGGCAGTGGAAAAGAAAAATTTGTACGGGTCAATTGTGAACTTATAAAAAATTTCACGCTATAGACTCTAAAGCAGTGAAAATTTTCATACGGTACAATTATAAATCACTGATACATTTCAGACTACAAATTTTAAAGCAGCGAAAAGATTCTTACGGTAGAGTTGTAAACCCATGAAAAATTTTATGCTATAGATTCTAAAGCAATGGGAAAAACCCAATACTACACAAAAGTCTACCAAATGAAACCAATTAACTCACCTGTGCTTGAAATTGCTCCAAAATGGATACCGATGGGAAAAAGGGATCCTTGGTCTTGGCAAACTTGCCAATAATGGACTCCAAATTCAAAAGCCCTTCTAGTCTCAACGGATACGAACTACTCGTAGCACCCATAAACGACATTCGAATCAAGTCCGACAAATGTCGAACCAACTCAGATCCATTGGAAGTAGCTATATGTGGCGATCCAATCAGAATCTTGCGGACACATTGTGCAGCAAAAACTCGGGTTGTCCATCTCGAGTTGTTATTTGCCACAGCAGCCAAATTCACTTCATGTCCAATTTTAAATTCTTCGACATCGTCGTCGAAATCTCCAACATCATCTCCTGTCGATTCTGATGTCTCTCCGACATCTACAAAACAAAAACACTCAAATAACGTGTTCATGTATCTAATTCAGCGGTATTCGCATTAAATCCGGAAACATAATTTCCGGAAGCATAATTTCCGGAATTTCAAACTCGGAACGCATAAATTCCGGAATCCATAAAAATCGGAATGCTTAATAATCGGAATGATTTATAATCGGAACGCATTATTTTCGGAAAACCATAAAAATTAATGTTTCATTAAAACTACGTCAACTGAGTCATATTTATTACATTCTTAAAGCAAAAAAATTAATAGGTTTAACTCAAAGCCCAGTTCTTATATCTTAATATACAGAGACACTGTGGTTCCACTCTCTTTTGGCGGTACCTGGTGGCAACGTAGATGCAAACTATGCAGAAAACTATGTTGAATAGTTCAAAAAATGCCGATAGAGAGCTGTACCATCAAACCAACCCACCCACCACATACTATTCCCACAGTATTACATATATCTACTTCCATGATTCCCACCTA
>Ga0210040_10006856_pt1 | contig 13992 bp, 4 predicted proteins | sample CryGeyCG12114_NA_FD_185462 | JGI IMG/M metagenome (GOLD analysis project Ga0210040, IMG submission 185462) | Groundwater microbial communities from aquifer - Crystal Geyser CG19_WC_8/21/14_NA (SPAdes) (version 2) | ecosystem: Environmental > Aquatic > Deep subsurface > Groundwater | place: USA... | reverse complement strand
AATTACATGCATCGGTGGAAATTGCAGCCGACCCGACATTGAAAATTTCAATACCGATTATGAAGCAAATTATGTATATCAACCAGCCAGATCTACTTTGCTTACTGCCTACGGACATTCCACTTGACGTATAAATTTAAAATTCTCATTTATTTATTATGAACGCATCCGACTCAACTTTTCCCTTGAGATAATGAAATGGAAAGAAAAATTTTCCAATCATTGCCTAAGTTGCTCTCATTTGTAAATCGTCTGTGCACAGAATACATTAAATACAGTCCCTCTGGCAAACAAACTAATAGCAAAGGATCAACAAATTCAGCAATTTAAAGTTTAAAACTGCCTTTCTTTGGTTCCCCAACTTATTTCTGTGTGTGCTCTACTCTATCCAATACTATGATAAATGGATGTCTCATTTTTAGCCCGATACAGGGCATGTGCACCGCTTATGTAGCCACTTTTGGTGTATTCACAATGTTGCACACTTTTAAATTACGCAGAAGTCGGAATATGGATTGCAAATAGGCCCCATTGAAAAATAACAATAAGTCATTTTGAAGCTACGAAATGGTGTTCATGATGATCATTTCAATGATTGAATGAATCATTGACTTCACATACAAACGTTTGCGTCAGGGGGTGGCAAATCACCTAAGCAATTTCTCAAAACTGGTAAACAAACTTTTTGACGCACGGTCTGCGGACAAATTTTCGTGAAGGATAGGGATTTAACATTGTAAAATCAGTTTTTGAACAATAAAAGCTGTTAATTGAGCATTTAAAAAACTTAATTAGGCTTTTGTGGCTTTTTTCGACTAGAAAAATGCCAAGTACTTGTGCAGTGGCGGTTTGCAAAAACACCAGTCGTAATTGTCGCTAAAAGTTTCACGGTTTTCCACGTACTTTTGAAATACGGGCCCAAAGGATTCAAAAATGCGGACAGATTTTACTATTTGGGGAGATTTTGAAATTGCCACCACCATCACCGCACTTCTGGACTGGACTTCACAAGTTGACTAAAACCAATCTTTTTTATCCATCAATTAAATAAATGTATAGGTTTAGTTTCACAAGCAAGCAAGAAATTTCTTACAAAATAAATTACACGGTTGAAATTTTATGCTACTGGTAATGCTATGCGCTAAACTGCTAACAGTGATTTGAAACACATGTTTATTTTATATTTGAAGTTATAATGCTATATTACACGAAAATTGTAGCGTTCAAATAACGCTTACGTGGATTTGAAAAGCAACAAAACGAGTACTGTTAGGCTGCGTTTTTGGCAGTAAGGATAGAATGGTCATGAATAAAAGTTTTTCTCTATACCACTGTGCTAGGTTCCCATCCAATTTTAGAAATACTTTTTCCATCCAAATTCACTTCAGTTCTACCTTTAAAAACAATACTTTACATTCAATTAAATTATAAAACAGAAAAATCGTTGCGTTAAAATTTTTTACAAGGATTTGAAATGGAGTCTATCTATAATGGCGTCACCTCACGACAATTTTGAACAGAACAATGTTATTTTTTACAGACTAAAACTTTCAGTAGTGTAAAGTAAATTTGTGACTGCATTGCAAACCCGTGCACCTGTACCTGTATTGGGCTCAGCCAAGTTTGCCATAAGTTTTTCCCATGCATGCATAAACAAGAAAGAAGGGAGAGAGTTTATCTATTCATGTGCTGTGGCTGGTGTGGGGAATCTCCTTATTATCACTTGCCGTGGTGGCATTCTCTTGGCACAGGGAATCTGAGAGTGAGAGTTAGCCAGTCATGTGGAATGGGAAGGTGATATTTTCATCACTTCAACACGATTGCTTTCCACTTTTCTTGGACATGAGCCCAGTTAGCTGAATCGAGGACACACAGGGCCCATCCAATAACCGGCACACAATAATAACTCCTTCTCTTTATAGAAGCATTGTATACGGTAGTGCCAGTGGGTATGTGCATCCACTTTCACCAGTACAAATCCCGCGTTTGGCTCTCAGTTGTAAGTATAAGTTTGTGTACTGCTAGCTGGTCCTATCTGATCATATGTCTTCCAATGGATTAGACAAGTTTCCTTTCAAGACAAGACAACATGGGAGCTTGATAAAGAAAACTTTTATCATCATGGCTCTCTTTGTCATTTTTGGGGCTTAATTTATTTATGGCAATGGTGTTCGCTAGAATGAATTTACTTTGGATGAAAGACTCAAAAAAAGAGAAAATATAGTCCGAGTATCAGGCAAGAGCTTGTTTATTATTTTTGCATGGGTACAATGATATATTGGTTTCCCCGCATTAATTTGCTTTCATCAAACCGCGTTCTAGGGAATATAATGAACGGGAACAGCACGGATTGAGGAAATGTGTGCTAGTTTGTTAGTTGGCCTTGGCAAGGTGAATTCATTATTTTTTCATTATAAGTTATCGGTCATGATTTTGAACGTGGAAAAAGTTTCAAACTCTCATTAAATAGGAATAGCCGCTTGACTTGAATACCGAGAACTGAAACGTAGTAGGTTCATGCACGTAATTGATATTTCGTGGACAATGGATTCATCTGGATCCCAAAGATATGGCATTGTGCGGAAACTCATTTGTCCGGCCTCAAAAAAATCCGGCAATATTGTAAAGCTTTCCAAGTCAAGTCATTCCGTTTCAAGGATTTTTGTAAAAAGAGGAAAAAAGTGATGGTGTATCAGTATGGGAAATCCACTCTCCTCAATGCTCGCTCATAACGCTTTTATTACTTTCTGCGGCATTGTGCCCACGGAATTAGTTAGACAGTGAGTCCAGATTAAAAGGAATTGCAATCCTTATGTGCTCATCTTACAATTGTACCAGGATTTGTAGCTGCCAAGTTTTTTCATTGCTGACGTACATGAAGCAAAATGAAAAACAAATGACTACAAATGGTTCACTGGGAGGAACACGAAGGATGGAATTAAATCCCTGACTTGGCCATTAGCTTGATGAAACTAACTAACTTTAAATCATGTCAGTATATATGCTCAGCCATGGTTAGTACATGCATAATATGATGATCAATTAATTTTTGACTAGCTTATAATCCTGTCAGACAAATCGGAGCCGCCGGAACGTATTGGATTTCCATTTGCTCACGCTTGCTCCTGTAATTCTAGGAGTAACCAACTAACTAAACCATCTCTAGAGAAAGGATAGTTTCAGTTAGGCTCGCTTGCTATTATGCTCTGCTACTATGTAACTTCATACATACATGGCGGCCTTTTATCCTTGAGCCTATTGACCCAATTAGAAAGTAAAATAGCGGAAAATATAATAGGGAGCCACATTACTAACTAACTAACTAACTACATAGGTCCCTCAAATCAAACAAGCTGCTGTCTAAATAGTTTGTTTGAAAACGAATCCTCCATTCAATCTGCTATGGAATCCCAATAAGTATAGTGGCTCCGAAATTCTATCCTATATTTTCCATAGAAAGTTCAACAACCGAACTAAAGATAGGCCTTAATTTTTTCCCCATTCAATATTTCAAGGATATCATAGTGGGTAATGTTGCCTGCAAAGTTATTGCTCATAGGTACTGTTCAGTTAGTTAGTAATATTATGAAGACTAGCACGAATTGTTTGCAGGGAATACAATATGCAAATCAAGTTGCATTTCATTCTGTTATGGGTCGAGAAATTATGTTTTTACACTGCAATGGAAATGTCAAAAATTTGACAGCGAGAGTCGGCAATGAGATAAACTAGGGCAAAAATGATTGATCATTACATTTTAAGAGTTTGTCAGTCAGAGAGTTAGCCAGTCCCTCAGAATGTCCAGAACAGGAATATGAATTTTTTAATCATATAGATAAATAATTGAAAACCCAGTGGCTGTTAACTTTGAAACAAAAATTGTCAATAAATATTCATCAGTATTAATAATTAACTAACTAAAATGCGGACAAAAAAGTGCAGTAAAGAAAGTGCAAGTGGCTTGCAAAATGGTGGTTTTTGAAAGCAGGGGCTACTGTCATATTGGAACATGGGAAATTGTGTGTCTATAAATCATAGTCTCACTTTATGAAGATATTATGAAAAATTGGCTGCGGTAGTAAATGACGTGGACGACATTATCGACTTCATGTCACCATTTATTATTTCCACCATGCTAAACAATTCGTTGTGCACAAAAATTGAGAATTGCCCCTTCCCATTCTTTGCATACTACGGGATTGATTAATGAATCTTTATCGTCTCGGACTTTTCTTATGACAAGGATTAAGCGTCCATATCAACTTGCAATTTTAGCATGCAAAAGTATTTCACGAAACTTTTTCACTAGTTTAATTTTGAAAGCTAGCAAAATTTTCTGTGCATGACTTGAACCCTGCATGATTTTTTCCCCTCGAAAATAAAAGCTGGTTATTTTCTGAAGCTAAAGATTTTTACGCATTCGCTCTGGAAGTTGTTTCAAACAATGATTATTGTGGACATATATACATTGTGCTGAAAACAATAAAGAGTTGTGACAAGTAGAAAGTTTTGAAAAACATTGTCTAAAGTGCTTTTGAAGACGTTCCCATTGGTTGGTTAGTTAGTGATCTACTCCCAGTGGAGTGGCAGTCATCTCAACTATATTTAGTTGTTATAAAGTTGAGGAGAAAAGCACATTAGTCCTTTATTCACGGGCCGCATGACAAAAGGACTAAGACTGGAGGAATCTCATGTGACATTATGGAGAGATAATTGCTGGGGAATGAAATAAATGAGCATTATATAACAAGATTCACATGCCCACAAGATTAACAATACCCGTATGGCTTCAAACTGAAACTATTCTGGGCTGCTATCATGGAAGAAAGAAATGATTATCTACAAAAGTTAGTTTCTAGTTACCAACCGCCTAACAAACTAACTTGCTAACTTTCTATTGTCAGATAAGAAGAGAGAGGAAAAAATAGGCTCCAAAATAAAGGCTACATATATACAGTACAATGCTTATAGATATTATATAACATGTCTCCCTCCCTGCCCGTGGGTACAAAGGCTTGAAATGATAAGAATGAACTCCTTGGCTACTTACTATAAATTATGAACTCTCTTGAATGTAACATGAGAAATATTTGTTTACAGGTAGTTTTGAGTATCTCCTTTTATCGAGCAGATAGCTCCAATAATGATTTGTTGTGCACCGTTCTTGCTATCCTGGAACTCAAAAAAGTATAAACTTGTATACCTTGTCCGCAAAAAGGAGGTAAATTTTATCCTATCCTACTACACAAATTTATCACACACAGGACAGGAAAAATTTACCTCCTTTTTCCGGATGGTCTATACATTGATGATAAGATTGTGCCCTCCGGATGCTTGGCATGCTGTGAGTCTCTCATAATTCTCTGTATTCTATTCTTTGCATTGAACACAATGGGACACAAAAGGTAAATAACATATGCATTGCCAAATCCTGTTGTACACAATGCAGAGTTTGGAAAGGAAGTTTGCAAAACAAGTTAGTATATTTGGGAGAAGCATGTTTCACCTTGTGTTAGCAGTAAGCAGTGTGGAAATATTAGCTCTCTACTTGTATTTGCCAACTTGTGTATGTTGAATGTATGTGTACACGTGTAGCGAGTAGGTTTTTACAAAAGGAGTCAGTCAGCAAAAGCATCATTCTTCCCTTTGTGTTTGCTGGAACAGAGTTATTACATCTTTTGGACCCTACCTTTTGGCTTCTGCTATGCCATGTGAGGGCTAAAGTGGAAACATGAGATTAGAAAGCATATGGAGTTGCTAACTTGATTATTTTGTTTTAAACAAACCTTGAAGCGTGTTTGACTTTGCAAAAAGTTTAACTTCATCTCCACACAGAGACTTAGTTTGTGAGAAACTTTGGAGATAATACTAGGGGCACAAGTTCCAGCTACCTCCTGCCTGTGGTATTCCCATAATAATGGAAAAGATGAGAATTGCCACTATTTTCTTTATATTCGTATTAAACTAGTGCACTGACTGAGGATGAGCTCACTTGTGTACTTATAGAATGCGTATATGTGGCCAAATTCTTCATGTTGAGCACACATTGGGACTAACTATAAGTTTGTGGAACCTGGCTGGAATTAGTGTCAGCTTTTTAAACCTGTGCTCCGTCCATGAACCTGTATTCATCTCACGTTGTTGGTCCCTTTACTCTATTGTGATATATGAGTGAATCCATCCGTAGAATAAGAGGATCATAAATTTCGTGAGCAACGGTAGACCGCGCCAGCACAGTGCTCTCCATATCTTCTTATACCGTTTTAAGGAACTGCTGAGAAAAGCACATTTTCTACGGCCTTATGGAATTTCACCGTGTAGCTTTCACAAAATGAACATTTATCAATACGCTGGTTTCATCTTGTGTGTACCCAACATGAGTTCATTCAAATTGTCAACAAATTGGACCACGTTTTCAAAAAATGGATTCACCATTGTGAAAATGCAAGTTCATGTCATGGACACTCTTTGATAATGATTTTAGGTGTGCAACATTTTAGCTCTGAAAAGATATAAGGAAGGTTATACAGCTCTTTTGGTTAGTTTTTACAACTATGTAGTTTCAAGGATAACATTATAGTTTGGAAGGCTAGTCAAAGTTTTAGCGGAAATGATAGATCACTCATTCACTTGAGCTGCCATGGGTTATGTTGTGGGGCAAAAGTGTAGCGCTGCTGGTGAGCTTCATTAGCAGGCAAGGAAATTAGGTTACGCGTGTGGACTGGAACGAAGGGTCAACACACAAGATTGGAGCTAACTAAACAACTTTATTGCTCTTCACTTCTAACTCACTAGCAGTCCATTTTATCTGCATGTCTTCTCCTCCTACACATGCACCAGCATCCCTATTTTTGTCATAATGATCGTGACCCGCAGAATGGGAGTAAATTACCGATTTCTTTCCACTGCGTTCTCTTTTCCTCATACATGACCTATGGTTGTGGCAGTACCAACCAGTTCGGAGTTAATTATCCCCCCTAAAAATCTTTTTCCCTATGCATTCATTATTTTAGGTGATTAAGAAACTCTGCAGGGAGTGACAACCATTCACACTCCTGTTCCAGGCAGGTTGTGCATAAAATGAGAGCATTTATACCCCCTTGCTTGTTAAGAACCCGTGCACTAACTAACTAAATCTAGGATTGGTGCATTGGTTTTGTTGATCAAAGAAATACTGCGACTCTAAGTGGATCTATTGCCAACTAGTACATTAATGATAATATATAAATGCATGTAGTTTCTTCTAGGAAATAATGGACCACATTGTTCATTACATATGAACTGACTGAGGTGGTTTGAAAATAAATTGACTCCAATCTTGGGTCTTTTGAGTTTCTGTGTTTCTGTAGCTAAGAGCTGACTGGTTACTATATAGTGTCTAGCTACAACGCGTGCTATGATGGAACCGAATGAAAAGATGAAAGAGTTTCACATGTAAAGATTATTGGCAATGTCATGATAGGCACCAAGTCAGATAATAACCATCATTTGAGTTTCACTAAGGAATAGGCATGCCCTAAAGCCAGAGTATCCAACTTTCTTGTTTGGCACAGCTATAATCATTTGGCCCTGTAAACTTTCAATTTGTTCTATAATTTAGCATGCTGATTTTTGTGAGTGCTGCGAAAGTTGATTTCACGACAACCAAAAAAAAGGTTGCAATTCTGCGAAAAAGGGAGCAAAAACTGTGAATTTACTAGCAATAGAATGAATTTTATGTCTTGGGAATATAAATAGAGTAGTACATTGATATTGAGAGTTTATTGACAAACTCGTAAAACTTTCATCCTGTCGGTTTCCCATCCTTTTCTATTTGTTTGTCTTCATTTGGAAAGTGGAGCCGCCCCCTCCACGCTGTCGGCATTAGTATTCATGGCCATGGTGCGACTGGAGTTGTACACCAAGTGCATGACAAAATACCTGGGATTCGGCAAGACGGATTAGGTCAATAAGAAATACTCGAGTCCGTCAGTCATTGCATCCCTAATAAATTGAAATAGGGTGAGAAATAATCTATTCCGAGTTACTACATGCACAGCTATCAAGAATGTCTGATAGAAAACATATTGTGCATTTGGTAAAAACTAAAAACTCACATTTTTTATCTAAAATTTCTAAAAAAAAATTATAAACCAATGTTTTTTTTTGCACAAATATGCAATAAATCGTAAGATACAAGCAAAGAACACAGTAAAATTTGATAATGCTGGTTCATCCAACCGTTTGGTGTCTGTTTAGTACTACAGCATAACTAAAATTGGATTGGAGGAAGAAAACCTTGTGAGTTTTAGTTTGCATTTTTCATATACTTCGCAGGCATTTTAGAATACAATAACTCTTTTCCATCTCATGAGAATTACACGTAGTATGTACAAAAGATTTACGGTCCATTCTTGTGGAGTGCAACTCTAGTTCATGTGTATTCCTTCATATAACAAACTGAATGTCAAATGTACACATTGCAAATACACAAAAAGAAATATATAAACGGTATGAACATTGAAATTAAACTCTTTCTTGTACCCACATTTTGCATTATTGCACATGCAATCTCGCTGAACTGCACTTGATTCCATTTAATACCCAAGCAACTTTTTTTTACTGTACTATTCACAGGCAGTAAAATCTTTCACTCACTTTCACTATGTAACCAACTAACTAACTAACTTGGCCAAGTTTCTCCCCTCTGAAACTTTCACCATTGATAAAGATTAATGGACCCAGTATATTTGCTTGCCTCCTAGCTTGACCATTACAAAATGTCGTGAAATGTGCAGGTGCACTGATTACTTACTTACTTGCCGTGTTCACTCAAAAAACGGATTTATTTCTCATTTTTGTTCGCCAGTACACTCAACATTAACCAACGTAACAAAAAAGCTGGAGAAAGTTGTGATTAGACTATTCCTGTACTCAAAGAACGTTAGCATGATATAGGTTTACTGTGGTTTCGCTTATAAGAGCGTAAGAAAATGAAAACTACGAAATGGGTAGTTAGCAGAAAAAAAGTAATTTTATTGCAACAGCATAAACTTTAGTTTCCCAAATAATGTATATTAAATTATCGCGTTTGCTGGGAATGTCTCATTCCTGATCAGTGCCGGATTGTCTCTCTTTGCGTGACACTTACGACAGCCAAAATGAGAATAGAAATAAACTGAAACTTATGTTTAAAGGTTTGTATATTTCATTAATTTGACATGTTGTTACATACAATCACTCGTTACATTCTAAATTTTAATGAATATTACAATGCTCAGGTGTAGGTTGTATTTTGCAATATCGCTTTTGTAATATTATAATGTATGCAGATGACATAATCTTACTTGCTCCTACTGTGAGCGCGTTGCAAAAAATGTTGGGCATTTGTAGTGATTATGCCAGAGTTCATAATATTAAGTTTAATTCTAGTAAGTCTGTTTGCATGAGATTTGGACGGGACAATACGAAAGTAGCCTGCTATCCTAATATTTATTTGGAAGGTAATGAGTTGAGTTGGGTTGATAGTTATTGCTATCTAGGATATGATGTGTACAATATGGGTAAAAATACAGATGAGGCTGAAATCAACAAACGGTGCCATGCAATGAGGGTTAGGGCCAATGTTATAGCTAGGAGGTTTGGTAAAGCCTCTGATAGCGTGAAAAAGCAGCTTTTTCAAACTTATTTTAGCAGCATTTACTGTAGCAGTTTATGGGTACCACAGACTCAGAAATGTGTGAACAAGGTTAGAGTGACTTTTAATAATTGTTTTAGGCTAATTTTTGGGATTTACGGTGCGCACAGCATTTCTCATGAATTTGTTTCTAGAGGCATTAATATGTTTCCGGCAGTTAGAAGGCAGGGATGTTTTTCACTCCTTAGACGAGTTCTTTTTCCAAAGAATGATATAATCATGTGCATAATTAACCATGTCGGTTTTAGGACGTCCATAATTTACGGCGAATGGCTACGAGTGTTATTTTGACTAAGTTATTTTTTGTGTAAATGTCATTTTGTATATATATAAATGTAATTTCTGTGTATCACTCTATGGACCCATGTCTGCAAATAAACGCTCTTAATTACTAATTAGTCTTCATATTTCTTGTACAAACATTATTGTGCGCAATATAATTATCTAACAATTCTTGTAGACAAAAAAAAACATAGTCTAACAAAGTACAAGAATCCTAAGATTAAAATTTATATCCACCACTGCCTATAACTAATGTAAATGGTGCGCAAGAAGATAGAAACTGTTGTGGAGAAGCTCAAAGTTTCTCGTAATTTCTGACCAAATTAAGGTTTCGCCAATTAAGAGCCCAACGTGTCTTAAATTTGCCAATTGCCGAAGAAAAAAAGTTACCACACAGAATACCACTAACAAACTATACTCAATGTTAATGTTCAGTGAGTTGCTTGGTTCTTTGCACATGATGATGAGTATTTTCAGTCAAGGATTTATCCTCATATGCCGTTGGCAAAAACACATTGCTACTTAATCTGATAAGTTGGAGAAACAAATTGGCAGAGACGCCAATCGCTTCACATCCACCCAGGAAATCTAGTGCACCCAGCTAGCTAGTTATCTCAACTAACCAACTAACTAACTAACTAATATGGGATAGACATGTGTGCATGTAACACACAGTCTAGGATTTTTCCAAGAAAACTAAATGCGCTTTTCTAACAGAGCGTACAAATCCAGTATGAATCCTGGAGCACGGATACTAACTTGCTTTATTTGTTTGGGGATTTCAGAGAAATCAAAAATTTCATCAATAACGCATTACTTGCCAGCAACCATTTCAATTGGATGTGTATATGTATGTGCCCGCATTTTTGTTGAATAAAGATTCTGGCCTCAATTCCATGTTGGTCCTGATTTTCCTAATTCTTTGATCCGGGGCCTTTCTTTCTCACTGCTACAGTTTACAGTTACAAGTTGGTCCATGTTCACACACACTACACAGAAGACTATCACACTATGATACCACATGGGTTGAAGCCAAGAAGACTTTGAAAAACATTCACACTAGCTATCTGCCTTCTATTATAAACTATCTTTTCTTTGGCCAGAAGCATTATGGAGAGAGAGCCAAATAGAGCTTCCTTTTTCCACTAGCATGTATCCTAGGTATTCCATTATTCTTGTTCCAATCCAATCGATAGACGAAGAGCGTGAAAGTTACCATCCGTATAGCTAGAACCCAAGTCAAGAGAAAAAATACAGGAGGGAGAAAAAAGAAAGAATAAAGAAAAAAAGAGGAAATGCCGTGCCAAATCTTACAACTATTGTGTTCATTGAAATGAAGGAAGTATACAATATGGGGAAAGTAATTCCAAGAGAAAAAGAGGTTGTGTATATGGATTGAGAACAGCTTTTTACACAGAACAATTGATCTCTGCCATTTTCGGGATACAATCATCTCATCCCAGCCTTTCTTACCATCCATGCTCACGAACCAATATTTTAGAAACTATCAGTCCCATGTACAATCATAATGGGGAGCCAAAAAATTCCCAATTGCTCAGCAGGAATTTCTTTATTTGTTTCCTGCCCGCTGCTCTTTGATTTTGCTCAGTAACATGTCAACATTTTTTCTCTTATCGCCTGATAAGTAATCATAAAGAGACTTTTTAATTGAATCCGTTTTGGAAACTTAATTTATTTCTACAAGCTGTATGCAGAATGTTTTGTTTTGTAAAAATAATTTGCACCCAACTTTAAATAATTGGTGGTAACATTCCTAGGGACCAAAGTTAGGTAGCAAAAATTGTCAACTTAAGTAAGCATGAAAATGAGGAAAGAAATTCTTGTCATTCCGTATGATCAAACCACCATTTTTCAGCTTTTAAATAAATGTAGCTATGTGAGTTCATTTCACCCAGTGAGCAGACACACTTGCTTACATATGTAGAAAATTGTCTCACACGGATTTCCCTTTCAAGTTATAGTAACTACAACATATAACAAGGATAGGATATCCGGCTGTGACGCTGCATAAGTGAATTCAAATTATAGGAACATGAGACAGAGTTGGCTGACACATGGAATGCACAAGGAACCACACTATTAAAAATCCTTGTATCCATAAAACGATAAAAATTCAATGTTTCCCCCAAAAGTGTGCACTCACAGCATTCTAAGTCATTCTTGAAAAAACAAGTTTATAGAAAAATGGGACAACGAGCGAGCGTAGAAGGAATCCTTTTCAAGAGCCAACAATAAAAAGGCAAGAAAATATAAAGAGTCTTTCTTTCTTCTTCGTCCCCTTCATACAAACTTACTATACTACACGTGCAACCTTGTGCGTATCCAACATAAATATTTTTTAAGTGTGCAGTAAAATTTGAAGTGTGCTCTTAAAGAACGCACCAAATAAAAGCCATATGAACAGGGAATGTGCACTGTAATCCATGCACATTCATGCATAGAGCCAAGGATGGGAAACAATTTTTACATTCAAATGATGATTCTATATTTGCATTATGAGCTCCATTGGATTTCTCTCATATTTCTTCCTTGCTCGCGTGTCTACATTCATGATTTCATTCTCACTCGCTAACTAAATGCACTATGGACTGCTATAGACTGATGGCGGCGTTTTGCCCGGCCAAAGTAGTGAGCCAGTGAAAGCATATCCCAACAACCAACTACATTTACTACAACATGTGCGGAGAAAGCACATGATTTAGAATGCAGCTCATGTTTTGCTCTTTGAAACTTTTAGTACTATCCCAGAGCACATTGTCTGAAAGGTTGAGCTTTGGAATTGGAATTTGTATCAACGTGACGGCCCACACCCAAAGCTAACTAACCAACTCTGTATGTGTGTGAGCTAGAGAATAAGGATTGAAAGACAAAGTATAGGGCACCCAATATTTGACTCTATACTTTGTATGTGTCACATCACAGAACGTAGTGTGTAACAAAAGCTGCTCTATTGTGATCCCACCATCCATGCACACACATGCACACATGAGTGGCAATGTTGACAACATTTAATTGAAAACATGAAAAGCTTTAATTCACTCACTCTTTCTTCTTCACTTCTTCACTTGTGTTTGGCTTGCCATGGCTCAGTCAGTCAGTCGCTCGTTCGCTCCCTTCCTCACAATTCTTTCCATCCAAGTCAAACAACTGCCATTGTTGCACCTTATTCTTTCTCCTCATGGGCTACAAAAATCTATGCCCCTGTTTGCACATACAAGAAAAAAGGGAACAAAAATATGGAAAGGACTTTGACATGAAAGATGTGAAGTGGCCTTCAAAAATAATACTACTGCCTCCCTTCCTTCAAGTGTTTATTTTTCAACTCATATTTTCATTCCTTTGTTCCTTTCATTTTCTCTCATACACGCAATCAATTTGGCTACTAACTAAAAACTTACATAGAAATTAGCAAAGTCAGTCTATTGAAGTTGGAACAAATATGAGCTGTATGTGTTTGCTATATTAGTTTTTCATTAGACAAAAGGTTGGCTCCTAAAGTTGCAAACTTGTCTGTCAGTTTCATTTAAAGCGGTCATAACGTTTGAGCCGAGTGAGCAATTATTGTGATGAGAATGGAATGGAAATGAAAGCGTCTTTTTTCTCCAATCATTTATAATACATTATATAGTGCTCCGACTCCGTGCCAAACAAGTTCATACAGAATACAGCAGAGAGCAGACACACATCAAACACTCTGTGAAAGTTGATTAACTATAATATAACTTTGTATTCTCTTTTGTGAAGAGTTAGCTTTGAGATCGGCTACATCCAATACATATGTTCTGATGCGTCTTTGCCTTTAATTTCCATTTCTCCTGTAACACAGATGTGCTTACCAAATGGAACCCATATACTACGCACAGAGGTTTCAAGCTCCCATTTCATAATTTCATCTTCCGTGTCATGTACCATATGTTTTCCCTGTTGTATGTATTATGTGTTGTGTCACCCGTTTGTCAGTTTATGGACCCTTTTGTGGTTCTCCACTCTGAATCCTCTAAACTGACTGACTA
>Ga0210040_10006855_pt1 | contig 13993 bp, 11 predicted proteins | sample CryGeyCG12114_NA_FD_185462 | JGI IMG/M metagenome (GOLD analysis project Ga0210040, IMG submission 185462) | Groundwater microbial communities from aquifer - Crystal Geyser CG19_WC_8/21/14_NA (SPAdes) (version 2) | ecosystem: Environmental > Aquatic > Deep subsurface > Groundwater | place: USA... | reverse complement strand
ACTTAGCCCGCTTCAAAAGAAAAACCAAGTGCTATTCTAAGACGAAACACATGATTGAAGTTTCGCTAAACTTACTCTTTCATAAACTGAACACCAAAAATAACTGCTATCTTTAGTTACCAATACCGTAATTTTTAATGCTGAAGCTTGGATGTTTGGTATTTTGACTGCACGTATGCATATGGTCTGGCTTAGGGCAGTAGCTGGAAGGTTAAAAACAGATTATCGATATTCATCGCAACTTTGTTATAATACTTTTCCCTTTCCAGAAATCAATGCCAAGCAAAAGGAAACTATAAATCAATATGTTTTTCAAGTATTAGATGAAAGGGCAAAATATCCGGAAAAAACAATGGCTTGGCTGTACAATCCGGAAACCATGCCCAAAGGATTAAAGCAAGCGCATCAGGAATTAGACGAAGCCATTGAACGGATTTATCGGCTTAGTCCTTTTCAGAATGATGCAGAAAGGTTGGAGTATTTGTTCCGGTTATATGAAGAAATGATTCTAAAAAATACGCTGTTTGCCAAACAAAAGAAAAGCAGAAAAGGCAAGGTCAATCTAAAAGATAGTGTTAAGCAGGCGTAAATGGAGGATAACCAGTTTTCGTATATTATTTCGCTTATTAAGCAATCCCGCTACAAAGCGCTTGCCGCCGTTAATACCGAACTGATTGATTTGTATTGGAATGTGGGAGCACACATCAGCAAAAAGGTAGCGAGCACAGAATGGGGAAAATCGGTAGTAAAAGAACTGGCCGATTATCTACAGCGGAACGAGCCCGGTTTAAAAGGTTTTTCGGATAAGAACCTGTGGCGAATGAAACAGTTTTACGAAGCGTATAAAGATTTTCCAAAACTCTCAGCACTGGTGAGAGAAATTAGCTGGTCTCAGAACTTAGCTATTTTTTCGAGATGTAAAACGAACGAAGAAAGAAAGTTTTATCTCACCCAATGCCAACAAGAACATTATAGCTTTCGGGAGCTTGACCGGCAAATTTCGGCCAGCCTTTTTGAAAGAACCATAATTGGGGGCGAAAAACTCTCAACAGCGTTGAGAGCAATCCATCCCAATATATCAAATACTTTTAGGGATAGCTATATTTTTGATTTTTTAAACTTGCCGGAGCCACATAATGAAGGCCAATTGCAGCAAGCGCTTATCGGGCAGATGAAAAATTTTATACTGGAACTGGGGAAAGATTTCCTTTTTATGGAGCAGGAATATAAACTGCAGGTAGGTAACAGCGATTTTTACATCGACCTGCTTTTCTACCACCGAGGTTTACAATGCTTGGTTGCTTTTGAATTGAAAGCCGATAAATTTAAACCCGAACATTTAGGCCAACTCAATTTTTACTTGGAAGCGTTAGATAGAGATGTAAAAAAAGTAAATGAAAACCCAAGTATAGGCATATTGCTTTGTAAAGATAAAGACAATGAAGTAGTAGAATATGCTTTAAGCAGAAGCCTTTCGCCTACCATGATTTCGGAATATAAAACCAAATTGCCGGATAAGAAGCTGTTACAGCAGCGCTTGCACGAGATATTCAATAATGAAAACGAATAGTAAGTAACGGCATGGTACAGTAAAGCAAAAAAACAGTGAATAAAGAAACTAACCAAACCCATTATATAAAGCCCATTAACCTGGTAGAAGTAAATTATGCCCAAATCGGGGCCAGTAAAAAGATTAATGCGCTGGGCATGCGTGAAATGCAGGCCAAAGCCTACGAAGCCAGAACAGCTAAATATCTCTTATTAAAAGCGCCACCGGCTTCCGGAAAATCCAGGGCATTAATGTTTATTGCTTTAGATAAGTTAATTAATCAGGGTATAAAAAAAGTAATTGTTGCCGTTCCGGAGCGTTCTATTGGCAATTCGTTTAGCCCCACCGAACTAATAAAATACGGCTTTTACGCTAATTGGGAGCTAAATCCAAAATATAACCTCTGCACTCCAGGAGGCGATAAAAGTAAAGTACATGCATTCTTGAATTTTCTTAAAAGCGAAGAGAAAGTTTTAATTTGTACCCACGCTACGCTTCGTTTCGCCTTTGAAGGTTTAAATGAAAAAGATTTAAATGATTGCCTGCTTGCTATAGATGAATTTCACCACGTTTCGGCAGACTGTGATAACCGTTTGGGCGAGGTAATCCGGAACATTATGCAGAAATCTAACACGCATATTGTGGCCATGACGGGCTCTTACTTTCGGGGTGATAGTGTGCCGGTATTGCTCCCGGAAGACGAAGAAAAATTTACTAAAGTTACTTATAACTACTACGACCAGTTAAATGGCTATGAGCATTTAAAATCGTTGGGCATCGGTTATCATTTCTACCAGGGAAGATATTATAAAATTCAACCTGACCGCGAAATGTCAGCCCTGGAAGAAATATTGGATGAAAACCTGAAAACTATAATTCATATTCCAAGTGTAAACTCCGCCGAATCTTCTAAAGAGAAATTGGAAGAAGTTAGCCATATTGTTGAGTGCATTGGTGAAATGGAATATCAGGACAGTGAAACCGGTATTTTATATGTTAAAAGCAAGCGCACCGGAAGAATACTTAAAATTGCCGATTTAGTAAATGATAATCCTAATTCCAGGGAAAAAGTAGTAGCATATTTAAGAGGTGTAAGCAAACCCGAAGACATAGATATGATTATTGCCCTGGGAATGGCCAAAGAAGGATTTGACTGGCCTTTCTGCGAACACGCCCTTACCATTGGTTATAGAGGTTCGCTTACCGAAATTATCCAGATTATTGGCCGCGCAACCCGCGACAGTGAAAATAAAGTCCACGCCCAATTTACTAACCTCATTGCCCAACCCGATGCAGTGGATGATGATGTAAAACTGGCGGTAAACAATATGCTGAAAGCCATTACTGCTTCTTTGTTAATGGAACAGGTTTTGGCGCCTAATTTTAAATTTAAACCCAAATATCCCGAAGATGAGGACGAGAAAAATGAGGGAGAAGAAGAGGAAAATACCATACACATCAGAGGTTTTAAAAAAGCTACATCCAAGCGGGCAAAAGACATCATCGAAAGTGACCTTAACGATTTAAAAGCCAGAATACTCCAGGATGATACCATGCTGAAAGCCATGCCCGGAAATATTGAGCCGGAAGTAATAAATACAATTTTAATTCCTAAAATAATCCGGGAAATTTATCCTGATTTAAATGAAGAAGAAGTAGAAGCGGTAAGGCAATATGTAGTAGTAGACTCCGTGATAAAAAATAGTACCATAGAAGAACAAGGCAGCAAGAAGTTTATCCGGATGGCCGGTAGTTTTGTGAATATTGATGACATAAATATAGATTTAATCGATACGATAAATCCATTTCAGAAAGCTTTTGAAATATTATCAAAATCGGTTACGACCTCTGTATTAAAAGCTATACAAGATACTATTGCCATACATAAAATGGATATGACAGAAGAAGAAGCAATTATTTTGTGGCCTAAAATAAAAGAATGGGTTGCTAAAACAGGCGAACAACCAAACATGCAGTCTTTCGACCCGAAAGAACAAAGAATGGCCCAAGCCTTAATATTTTTGAGAGAAGAGAAAAGGAAGAGAGCACAAAATGGCTAAAACATTAGATGATATTTTTAATGATGATGATTTTGGTTTATTAAATGCAAAAGATAAATCTGCCCACATCAAAACGGATGAAGACCGTTTGATTGATTCTTTTGAGGAAATCAATGCATTTTTCGAAAAAAATAAGCGGGAGCCGGCTGGTGGCAGCATGTCGGAATATAATTTATTAGCCCGGTTAAAAGGTTTTAGAACCGATGAGAGGAAAAAGAAAATATTAAAGCCTTTTGACAGATTTGATTTGTTAGGTTATGTAGAAATGGAGAAAAAAACCTTTGACGAAATATTGGAAGATGATGATTTAGGCTTGTTAAATACAGATGCGGACACATCCATATTTGAATTTAAACATACTCCAAAACCAGATGAACGGGCTGAAACGGATTTTGTAGCACAAAGGCAACCTATTCCGGAAGAAGAATTCAAGAAATATGAAATTATGTTCCAACAAGTTCATAAGGATTTAAAGGATGGTAAAAGAAAACTTAGAGACTTTCATAAGCTGGAAAACAATTTACAGCAAGATAATTTCTACTTGTTAGATGGGATTCTGCTCTATTTAGAATACGCTGAAACAGAACAGAAATTAAGAGGAATAAACACAGGAGGTCGCGTACAACTTGATGGCCGCACCATTACCATATTTGAAAATGGCACCCGGTCTAATATGCTTTTTCGCTCATTAGGTAAATCACTTCAAAAAAATGGAAAACTAGTTACACAACTGAATGAAGCTTACCTAAACGATTTATCTGTTAATACAAATGTAGTTTCAGAGGAAGATATTCAAAGTGGATGGATTTATGTTTTAAAATCTAAATCACCTAATCCTAAAATTGCTGAAATTCAGAATCTATATAAAATTGGCTTTTCTAAAGTAAATGTTGCAGATAGAATCAAAAATGCTCCAAATGAAGCAACTTATATATTTGCAGATGTAGAAATAGTAGCTACTTATAAATGTTATAATCTCAATACCCAACAACTTGAAAATTTACTACATCGCTTTTTTGGTGAAAGCTGCTTAAACATTGATGTATTTGATAAAGCCGGAAATCGGTTTATGCCCCGAGAATGGTTTATTGCGCCCTTAAGTATTATTGAACAGGCGATTAATCTTATAATTTCAGGCGAAATAATAAAGTATAGATATGATTCGATAAATGATGAATTGATAGTAAAATAACCTCACATGCCATAAGTTTATTCTTCGTTTTAATCAGTGGCTATCGCAAGAGCCAGTTTTCAACGAGTACAATTTGAGAACTCGTTTAAAGATTTACTAGAAGTTACACTCCTCTAAACTTGCAAAATGGCATTAGCAATAAACTAACTATCCACCAGCAAACCGCCAAGGAGAAAAGAAAGCAAAATCTGCGGCAGCCTAAACCTTTTTAAATCTCATCTTTCCTATTCCACTTGTCCGCTCCTGAATTGCATTTGTAGCTTTTGAATGCGGCGGTAGGGTTAGCGCTTTATATAGTTGCACAGCGAAGCCATTTAACCCTTATTCACAAATAAAAAACCACCATTTCCGTTTGTTTCTCTGTTTTACCCGTTATGCGTAATATACTTATATAGAAATAAATGTCAGGAAAAAATAAAAAGCAATTCGGCGTGTGGTTAGATTCGCACCAGGCCACTATCGTAGGCCGAGAACTAGTAGACAGCAGCGACTTTGTTGTTCTGGCCGAGGCTAAGAATAATGGTCAGGGAAGCAACTCGAACGAAAATACCGCCAACAACGCGGAACAAGCGTTGCAGCTAAAATTCTTTAAAGAAATAACCACCCACCTGCAAAACGCCGAAGAAGTACACATAACTGGTACCGGGGTAACGCAGGAACAGTTTAAGCATTTTTTGGCCGATACCGCTCAGTTTAAAAACACGGTGACAAACGAAAGCACTTCGCACAAAATGAGCGACGAAAAGCTGGTGGAATATATTGCGCAACAATTTAACTAAGGCATTCCGCATTTTGAAAAAGCTGCTTCCGATTAAACGAGGCAGCTTTTTTAGTTTGTATCAGCAATTAAAATAAGTTTAGGCTTACTGGTACGCGCTGGCTTTGCCTGCCGAACAGGCCGGGTAGCTATCTTATTCGCGCTGGAAATAAATACTAGTTAGGATTAACGCCGTTCGCTACGCTACCGCAGGCCCGGCACCTATTATTAAAAAAAATATAAAATCATGAAATATAACATAACCATCAACAGTGCCGACACGCTGGAAGCCGTGCCGGAATATTGGTCCAAGCAGGATTATACACAATTATTGCTCCGGTTCAATTACCCGGATGCCGAAACCGCCGCCCCCGATACCCTGGAAGAATTGCTTTTAATGGCCATTACGGATTATGAACCCAATGAAGCCGCCGCAATTGTGCTGGAATATAAACTTGCCGACCAACTGAACGAAGGGCAATTAAGCCAAATTTCGAATGATATGTTACTGGATAAAATTTCGGAAGAATACCCCGATATTAGTTTGCACGCGACGTTGTTCCATATCAACCAGCTTTTATATAAAGCTTTTAACGGCAAATTTCCTAGCGCCAAAGCCACGCAAATAAACTTATCCATCAACCCGGAAGAGGAAGCAGAAGCGCCTACTTTAACCAAAGCAGATATTTTGCATTTACTGGATAATGGCTTAGCGGACGGTAACCTGATTAAGCGGCTTTTCAGCGAACAAATGGCCGGAACCAAACCTTTTCCGGAAGCCGAGAATATATTGTGGGAACTAAAGGCCACCGGCAATAACAATTACCAGATTTTAACCTCCGATTATTGGTTGAGCAAGCAGGATATTGTAACCGGTGAATTCGCCGGAGAACTCAAAAAAACTAATAGTTCCGTAGAAATTGATGAAGCAGAATAAATACTTCTGCGGAAAGAAATTAACCTGCCGGTAAAAGGCTGTTTAAATAAACTACCCATACTTAAATAAAAAGGTCGGTGCGCGCACCGACCTTTTTATTTAAGTATTATTTTAGGAATTAAGCCGCGTTACATCTTTAGTTTACCTTCAATGGAATCGTCGAGGGTTTGGCCAATAGCGGCGCCCACCAGTATTTTGGCAAAAGCCACCGTATTGCCGTGTTTGTTGTCCCAGTAGTAGCCTTCCCTTGCTTTTATTTGGATGACCGTAATCCGTGGATCGTCTATTCCGCCCGTAAACCAAGTTTTCAAAATCGGGGTCCACAGTTCTTTAATTTTGGCTTGGTCGCGGCTAATGGTAGCGGTACCGTAAACACTCAGGAAATCGCTGTGTTCCGATCCCTGAAACAGCAAATGCACCTGCGGGTCAGTTTGGATATCCGCGTTTTTGTGGCTATCCGAAGCACTTAAAAAATAAAAACTGCCGTCTTCTTCTACTTTGCGCACTGCCATGGGGCGAACTTTCAGGGGCTGACCCGTAGTTATTTTAGTACAGAAAAAACACGTATCGGCTTTTTCGGCTAATTCTTTTATTTTCTGACCGGCCAGCTGACCTTGCAGATCTTCGTGGTTTTCTTCCGGCTGTTGTTGATTAATGCTATCCATCGTTATACTGCTGGTTGGTTTCTTTTAGATTTAACAACGCAAGGGTAATAAGGTTTTTTATTCTATTTCTATTTAGCGGAGTTATCCGGAAAAGAGAGGAGCAGGAATTTGCATCTTTCTTTATCTGGCCGGATGGTAGCGCAAACAGATTAAGGCTGGCCCCCACTCCCGGCAACTCCGTAAATCTGGCCGGTGGCATAGCTGTTATCGGGAGCCGCCAGTTGCACCTAAATAGAAGCCAGTTCATTCGGCTGTCCCGGCCGGCCCAGGGGCGTAATGCCGCCGCATACTTGTAAAAAAAATCCAGATGGGGCCCGGCGCTACGCCGTTTACCCGGATGCCCTGGGGCTCGAGTTGCTTGGCGGAAGTCGGAGGTTATTGGGTTAGGCTTTCTTTTGCCTGCTGGTAAGCTTTTTTAATATAATGCTCCCCATCGGGCCACAAGGTTTCTCCTTTGGTAATCCAGGCAATACCAAAGGCTTCAATGGCAATAGTTTCGAGTCCAAAAACTACGGGGAAGGCGAAGCGGGTAGAAATAGGTTTACTAATGGCGTAAATACCCAGAAAAGCCACACACACCACAATCGTCCAGCCGCAAATTTTATATACTACATTCCGCTTGGCTTTCTGCGTCATGTTCCCTTGTGCAGTTATAATATGACTTTTATTGGTGCGGGGAAAATATTTTAAGCAGATAATGGCAATGGAAATAAAGAAGAGGGCGGCAAATAAAAAATGTTGTTCGACACCTAAGAATAAGGGAACCGTGTTGCGGATAGCATGGATACTGAAGGAATTGGCACTAAGGGTTGCCGTAAGGCTAAAAGCCACGCCTAGCCCCCAATAGCGGCCAATGTAGTGAGGGCATTTTCTCGCCACGTGTACCCTTTATAAGTAATCAGAAATACGCCCAGAATACTTAATGAAACCACCAGCACATCCCCGTTACTGGAGTAATAGTAATCGCTTATGGTGGGTTCTATCCATCTATCAGTTGCCGTTCTGCCAGTAGTGGTTACTAATATTAAAGGTAAAAGCAGTCCGCTTAGGCCAATCAGGTTTCTTAAAGTTAAATAGGAAAACACTAATTCATTTTCGGCTTCTTTATTTTTGTCGGGTAGCTTATTTATATTATCAGGGGCGGCAACGTCGGACATGCTTGGATAAATTAAGAGAGATACGGCATTATGCTAACGATTAATCTCCCAAAAAATACTGAATTTTAAACGTTTTTAGTTCTATTTCCTGGTGCTGCGTGAGCATGAACAAAGAAGCGGTTTAAGGCCAGCGGGTATCTCTTATGGTTGCTAGTTCTTTATAATCTTCTGTTTAACAGTAGTATTTATTTGGAAGATGGAGAGCAGGTATTACTAATGTGGGTGCTTAAACTTGCGTTACCTACTTTAATCCAGGTTAATAGCCTGATTTATAACGAAGATATTTTACGCATCCAGGTATATTTCTCGCCTTCCTTCGTGCCGGGTACTGGTTTTTGAAATTGCTCTACAAAAAGATCAACAATAGGCAGATTATATATTATGAAGTAAGTAATAAGACAAAATAAATATACCAAAATCAGATGTAAAATTTACCACCCCTGCCCCTAAAACAGGAGGGGAGCTTTTGGCCTATTTGGAAATATATACTTTAATAGGTCCACCTACTTATATTTTGATAAATGGAAATAGAAACGAAGTTTGAAGGCTCTAAACAGGATGTTTTAACGGCACCAAAACTTAATCCGTAACCTCCTCAGTAGAAGACAATGCGTTTTTAAAAGCATATTGTCTTTTCTGATTTGCTTATACTTTTCTTGCTAGTAAGTCAATTCTACTTTTCAATATAAAATCCAAAAAAAATCATTCATATCAAATTTTATATTTTAAGGGCTAAGCTATAATATATATAGCCTTCCGAAAATTGACTTTACTTAAACAAACGTCTCAACACAACTATAGTTAAGCAGCAAAATGCTTATTCTGCTGCTTAACTATAGTTGCTGCCGGTTTTAAGGTTTAACGCGCTAATTGCCTTTGAAAGAACCGCCAGGATTCAGTAAACGCATCAACATCTTCGGGAAAAGAGTGACTGCCGCCCATTACTTTTAAAAGCGCAATTTCCGGTTTTCCTTTTGCTTTAAAAGAATACCTGGTAATAGTTTGGGTATTACTTTTTACCGGATCGGGTAAAGTTTCTACCTGGGGCTTACCGGTGTAGCCTGCTAAGCTGGCCCAATAATTAAAGGTATGATCAGTGGAAAGTACCTTGCCGTACGAACTTCCATTTACCATCATTTCGCCGCCCGTGTAGGGGTTGACGGAGTCTTGGGTGCCATTAATTATCATAACGGCCACAGGCATCTTGGCTTCGGCACAATCTAAATTGGTGTTGTCGGGTAAGTTAGCCACTACGGCACTAATGGCTTTACATTTATCCGGCATGGTTAAGGCCAACTTGTAAGCCATGTGCCCGCCGCCCGATAAACCAATCGCAAAAAAATACTGGTCCTTTACTTGGTACTGCTTTTTAAAGTATTGGATCATCAACTCGAAAAAAGCCTGCTCGTTTATGTTTTCCGTGTTAGCTAAGCTTTTAGCGTTTTTGCGGCATTCATTCCAGTATTTCTGGTACCCATCGGGATATACTAAAAAAACAGGTTCTTTTCCCGCTAGTTTTTCCAGATTTAAGGCCGGCTGCATCATGCCTTTGCCATTACCCCCCGAACCGTGCAGCACAAAAACTAAGTTGAAATTTGCTGCCGACTGATTAGGCTTTTTAAAATGAAAGGTTCGGTAATGATTCTCAACTAAGACGGAGTCGGTTATAACCTGGCTTTGTCCTTTATAAAAACTTAATAGTAGTAATAGAAAACAGATGCTGCTTTTCATTTTTGAGTTTATATAATATAGTTTATGGTTTTTTTTTGCGGCCAGTATGGTTACTATTATAATCGGTTGGGTACCCGGTTGGCTAAAAGGTAAAAAATAATTCTGATTTTAAATATTTTTTTAATGCTGAAATAGATTGCTTGCATTTATTTGGAGAGAGGAGTAGGATGTTATTTACGCCTAAATACGGGTAAAGGACACCAGTTTTAGTTTTAAAGAAGTTGGTCTTAGAAGCAGGAGCCATAATGTTTAAACTGAAGGTAGCTCCGCCCGCCGGGCTAAGAAATAAGGAGTGCAACCGGGAAGTTTAATTATCTTTTGGGAGTTCTATGTAAAAAGTAGTGCCTATATTCTCTTCACTTTCAAACCAAATTTTACCCTGGTGCCATTCCACAATGGTTTTGATAATGGACATACCCAAGCCCGTTGATGGCTCGCCCCGCAGGCCTTCTCGGCGGGCCCGCGTAAATTTATCGAACAGCTCACCGTGGAATTGTTGCGGAATGCCAATTCCGTTGTCCTGAATTTTGATCAGCATGGTATTTTCGCCCTCGTTTAAATCTATCGAAATCACCCCATCGTCGTGGGTAAACTTAATGGCGTTTGATAGCAGGTTATTAATTACCTGCATAAATTTATCTTGGTCGATGTAAACGAAAAATTGGTTGCTGGACATAGTAAACCGGAATTCTTTTTGAATGTGGCTTTCGCTCTCCTGGTACTGCTCAATTATTTCCTGGATTTTCTGCACCAAATTTTCCCGCCGCTTTACAATATTTACCTCCGCCGTTTCCAGAAATTCTTGTTGTACAAATTCCCGGATCATACTAATGCTACGGCCACAACTATCCTGAATAATACTAATAATATGGTTTATTTCTTCGTTCTGATAGCTTTTGGTACTCTCCGTCAGCAATTCCGTTAACGATTGGATAGTAGCTAAAGGCCCGGCTAAATCATGCGAAAGTATTTCCAGGATGGAGTTTTTTTTAGACGCAAATTTGTGCAGGTTATTTACATTTTCTTTTTGCGCGGTTATATCATCTACCAGGCCGGTAATGTGATTACTGCCTTGCTCATTGGTAACAAGCTGTGGGTTTATTAAAAGCCAGCTTACCGAGTTGTCCGGTTGTAAAATGCGGCATTCTATATCAAACTTAACGGTACCATTTAGCAATTCTTGGTACTCCTTTATGATGAAATCTTTGTCCTCGGGGTGGATGGTTTCTAACAACAAGGCCGGATTAGAAATTACACTTTCCCGCGACCGGTTCCAGACATAACTAAAAGCAACATTCAGGAACGTAATAGCTGCTGTGTTTAAGTCATAAATAAAGAGCACCTTACTGGTGCGCTCAAATAAATTATTAAAAATATTAAAAGTAGCTTTATCGTCCATTATTATGCAAATATAATTATATCTGTTTAGCACTGTGGCAAATTAAAACCGGCGTTTTCGGACGGGAATTTCTAATTCAAGTTTGTTAAAGATGCTTTGAATTAAAGGAAAAGCAAAATTATTATTTTATTTTTAAAAGTTGCAGCAAGATGGTTTTGGAAGAAATACTTATTTTGAATGTAATTTAATTAGCGTTCTAAAGTTTTACTACTGGGTTTCGTTTCGCCAATACAGGTTTTTTTACTTTTTAAAAGGTATAAACTACCTCGCCTGCAGCATCTCTCCTACATAGGGGCAAGTTTAATCCGTTCAGGAAAATTGAGGCTAGTTAGCAGAAGTAGCTCCTAGCGTTTCGGTACCGTAAGTATTCGGATGCGTAGCCGGTGAAAAGAAGCCTAATCTGGTTTACAAATGAGTTTATGCGGACTGGGATTATTTGGGCCTAAAAAGCCAGGTAGTGCCAACAACTTGCAAGATGAGCTCTTCTAAATAATAAGCATAAAACTTACAAAGAAAATCGGGATCTCTTTACCTAATAACAATAGAAGTTGTTTAGGATTTTGTGAAAGGCTACTTAAACTATCCCCTTGAGGGGATTATAGGGGTGTAAATGCGTTGAAATGTAAAAATAAGTATCCACCTACTTTAAACATCCCCCTGCCCCCTTCAGAGGGGGAATTACTAACTTATTTAAAATATTAAACAGGTTCATAGTTAATTTTCAGCCGAAGAAAGGAGACCTCATCCTAAGAAGTAAATATATTTTTAGGATGAGGTACAATAGTTACACTTTTATGGGTTTCCCTTTTCTGGCGGCTTCGTAAATCGCCATCATGTATTTTACATCGCGCAAGCCTTCTTCGCCGGGCGTCTTAGGCGTTTTGTTTTCCATTATGCACTCCGACAGGTGATCTATTTCGGCAGCAAACTGGTTACCTTCTTTTATTTTCACGTCTTGCGTGCCGTCTTCCAATTTTAGTTCCAGGTTGTGTTCGTAGTAATCAGTAGCCGGATCTAAGATTAGGGAGCCTTTGGAGCCGAACGCCTGAAAACGTTTAACGCCTTCGTAGCCGTAACTGGAGCTGCAGTTAGCCAATATGCCGCTCGGGAAACGTAACTGAAAAGCCACCGTTTCTTCTACTTCCTTAAACCGCGGGTCTTGGGGATCGCTGTGAATCATGGCATTTATCTCAACGGGTTCTTCGCCGGTGAGATAGCGCATGGCGTTTAAACTGTAAATACCAATATCCATTAAAGAGCCGCCGCCGGCTAGTTGTTTATCGGCGCGCCATTTATCTTCAGGTTGTTCCGGTTTCAGCAAGCGGCCGTGGTCGGAGGTAAGAAAGCGCAATTTGCCAATTTTTCCGTTTCTAATCATCTCAATCGATTTCAGGTTAAAAGGCTCGTATTGCGCGCGGTAAGCAATCATGAGTTTTTTGCCGGCTTTTTTGCAGGCAGCAATCATTTTTTCGCAATCTTCTACGCTGGTGGCCATGGGTTTCTCGCTCATTACGTGCTTGCCCGCTTTCGAGGCCCGTACCGTATATTCGGCGTGCATGCTGTTGGGCAAAATAATATACACCACATCTACTTCGGGGTTATTTTTAATAGTATCGAAGTTTTGGTAATTGTAAATATTTTTGGGATCAACGCCGTTCTCGTCGGCAATTTTACGGGCTTTTTCCGGCGAGCCGCTTACCAGGGCTACCAGTTTAGATTTTTTACAATTGGGGAATGCCGGTATAATCTGCTGCGTGGCAAATTTGCCTAAACCCACAATTGCCCAGCCTAATTTTTTCTCTGCCATAGTTTTAGTTTCGTTAATAGTAAAGCCAGCGGTGGCTGCTTCCAGCGGAGCCAAGCCAGCTAAAGCGGTGCCGTAACCAAGTTTTTTTAAGAAATTACGACGATCTGAATGTTGTGTTAATTCTTCCATCAGTAGAAATATTTTACTTTTAACTAGCTATAAGAAGTAAAGTTTTCCCTTTTATAAAAAAATAGAAAGGATAAAAGGCAGCCTTCTATTACAACTAGAAGGTTTTTTGCCGGAACGCCGTTAATAAAGTAGGTAGACGTTTATCTTAAACCAAATACCTGGGTAAAAAGGCTTGTAGCCAGCTTTTTGCGTAACCGTGTAGATTAATATCTTTGTAGAAAATAATCCAGCTTCATGTCTTTTTTGCAACGAGTACTAACCGGTGTTTTTCTTTTTACCAGCTTGTCCGCTATTGCCCAGCAAAGCTTGCCGGTGCCCTTAAACCTGCGGGCTACTTACGGTCGCGGCACCCGTTCCCCGGATGGTCGGCCGGGTAAAAATTACTGGCAAAACACCGCCGATTATAATATAAAAATAACCTTCGACCCCGTTACCCGACGGGTAGCCGGCACCGTGGATATTACTTACCTGAATAACAGCCCCGATTCTTTAAAGCAGATTTGGTTTAAGCTGTACCCTAATTTATACCAGAAAGGAGCGGAACGGGCGAGCCGGATTGCCCCGGAAGACTTAACCGAAGGCGTACAGATTGAAAAATTAACGGTAAATA
>Ga0210040_10006854_pt1 | contig 13995 bp, 16 predicted proteins | sample CryGeyCG12114_NA_FD_185462 | JGI IMG/M metagenome (GOLD analysis project Ga0210040, IMG submission 185462) | Groundwater microbial communities from aquifer - Crystal Geyser CG19_WC_8/21/14_NA (SPAdes) (version 2) | ecosystem: Environmental > Aquatic > Deep subsurface > Groundwater | place: USA... | reverse complement strand
TTTATGCCTTCTGAGTCATCTAACGACATGCCATTGTTAATCTGCAATTTTAAAGCCAGCTAGTTTTGCTTATTGCAAATTGTTGCAAATACAATGGATGTTGAGGGATTCGTAGCTAATTGCACATTACTAACTACTTACCGGATAATTAACTAATTAACTAATTACTTACCGGATCAGAAGAATGACAGACCCCCAGGAATAATACTGCTATGAAAAAAATTAAAATCTGCATTTTCAAACCCATGCAGGTCAATATCAGAGATGATCAAATTCTTTAGGCTCTTGAGCCCGCACATACCCTTGGTACGAATGAAGGGCAAATCTTTCAAGTTTCGTTTGACATTTTACAATAGGTGATTTAATTTTTTAATGATTTTTCTCCAATATTTGACGAGCGATCATTTAATCCGTCGTAAAATGCATGTACGAAGTCAATTTAGACTTAACAATCATGTTTTGCATTCGCAGAACGAAGAGGATATATTGAGTTTGCTTGGTCTTTTGGCATAACATGACGCTGAGACATTACTAAATAGTTAATTTATTGATGGGCAGGATTTCATAACTTTGCAATAAATTTCGCACATTTATATTGCAATTAATGGAATACTTAAATGCGTAAGTGGAAGTGGCATTAAAGTTTTAGACATTCCCTACTAGTCTTAATGTGATCTCTCGTGTTTCATATTGAGGATTGAGGTTGAGTTGAAGAGTTATTGCAACCTGAAGGCAATCGTGATTCTTAATTTTCAAAGCACGCATGCATAAATTGATGTAACAATGGACGGGATTTATGTTTTCAAAATCAAATTATTATAATAATGGATATTGACAGTACAATTGCGTTAAGCATGCACCGTTTTTGTTGAACACTTACAATATCATAGAAAAACAATGAATAGCATATTTTTTTTAGGTTTTCTGTGAGGATAAAATAATACTAATAATGATACCTATTGTAAATCTGTAGTGTACACAAGTATTTTAAACAATGAATATTTTCAACTTATTCCCCATTTTATTCTTGTTTACTAGCGATGAAATATAAACTCATAAAAATCATGGCTGGATTATTTTTTAAAATAAACTTGAATATGTAACCATATCCATACAGATACTTGACAGTAAGTAAGCGACCTTGAAAAACTTTAATGCTGCTGCTAAATTTACTAACTAAGTCTTCTGTCCAAATTAATGAACTAATGTTTTTCATTAGATGATAATGAATTACATAAGTTTGTACGTAGCTCATATGCTCAACATCTTTACATCTTTATTCAGATGAATACAAAACACAAACAGCCACGTGTTGAAAGCATGTGTAATTCTAAAGGCCTAGTGAAGATTGAAGTAGTAGTAAGTTCATGGTCACAGGCTACGTGCAGTATGTTAGTAATGTACAATGTACAGCACATTTTGAGATCTCTTTAGTAAGTTGCACCGCGGAGATTCCGCTCGATCAACCCATCTGATAGATAATCTCAATTGTTTCCTTTATAACACATTTAACTGTCTTTACCTTTGTGCCTGGAAAACTGACTTGTACTTACACCCAACACCGTGGTTAAAATATTGGATTCATTTGCAACTAACTAACTTGCTAACACTTGGCAATTTAAAACATTTCAGTCATTCTAAACGTAGTCTCGTTCAGTAAAGTTCGTAAAGTAAGTAGTTTGTACGAAAAATTATCATTAATTAATAGTATGGATTTTAAACTACTGTTAATAACAATATGACTTGACTTTGTTCATCAGATAATCATGCAAAAACTTGGTGCACCAAAAACAGTCAAAACTTCAGCATACACGGATCAAAAGCCGGGTACTTCAGGCCTTCGAAAACCCACACAAGTGTTTCTGGAAAAACCAAATTATACTGAAAACTTCATTCAGTCTATTGTATCCTGTGTTTTGGATACTGAAAAAACTTTTGCTAATAAAACATTGATTGTTGGTGGAGATGGCAGATATTTTCTGAAGGAAGCGATTGATATTATCATCCAAATTGCTGCAGCTAATAATGTAAGTCACTAAGTAAGTTAGCCAGGATTGTAAGCCAAAGTAATGATATTTTAGTGCTGGTAAAATTCACAATTCAATTTTTTGCAGATTACTCACCTCCAAATAGGCAAAAGTGGAATTCTATCCACGCCTGGAGTCTCTTGTTTGATTCGAGATAACAATGCTAGTGGGAAGCAAACAATGGGAGGAATAATTCTGACAGCAAGTCATAATCCCGGTGGAAAAGATGGGGATTTTGGCATCAAATTCAATACACCAAATGGAGGGCCAGCTCCTGATGCTGTTACTAACAAAATATTTGAAATCAGCCAGACTCTAGCAGAATATAAAACGTTGGATGAAAAAATTTTGCTCAATCTGGATCAAGTGGGTCAATATAAGTTCAATGTTGCTACAGTTGGAGATATTCTTATTGAGGTCATTGATCCTGTTGAAAAGTACATGGACTTAATGAAATCGATTTTTGATTTTACTCTCATCAAAGAATTTCTCAAAGATTTCCCCATTGTCGTCAACTGCTTGAGTGGAGGTACAATCGTAAAACTTATATCCGTTTTAAAACTGTATTTCACAAATGCCCAAAAATGCTTAACCTATTTATTCTGATAACGTATATTTACGTAAAATATGCTGTTTGTGTTTAATATAGTGACGGGACCATACGTTGAGCGCATTTTTGGTGAAGAATTGGGATTGAAATCATCCAACAAATCCAAGTTAATGAAAACCACTCCATTACCAGATTTCGGAGGTCTTCACCCGGACCCAAATCTGACTTATGCTGCTGACCTGGTAAAAACTTTGGAAGACGACCCATCATACGAATTCGGAGTTGCATATGATGGAGATGGAGATAGAAACATGTTATTAGGAACAAAGGGATTTTTTGTGAATCCAAGTGATTCCTTAGCTGTTTTGGCTGCAAATATTGAATGCATTGGATACTTCAAGAAAACTGGGGTTAAAGGTTTTGCGAGGTCTATGCCAACCAGCTGTGCTATTGACAGAGTTGGAGAATCTTTAGGCATTAAAGTTTACGAAGTGCCTACTGGGTGGAAATATTTTGGGAATCTTATGGATGCCGGATTGCTAAGTTTGTGTGGGGAGGAAAGTTTTGGGTAAGTCATAGCAAATTTTTGTTTGTTATTCTGTATGCATGTGTGATTGCAGGGGCCAATATGTCTCCATGTTTGTCCATAAACAAACACTTATTTCACTTATTTCTTTTCACTTATTTCATGATTTTAGAACTGGATCGGATCATATCAGAGAAAAAGACGGGATCTGGGCATCACTTGCATGGCTCCAAATTTTGGCCACAAAGAAAACTAGTGTTCAGAGTGTTTTAGAAACCCACTGGAAGAAATTTGGCCGTAACTACTTTTCACGTCTTGATTACGAAAATTTGGATAGCAAACTGGCAGAAAAAATGATGTCCCAGGTGGAAGAAAAAGTTATGAAATGGACTGCAGATGAATTTATGAACAAAGTGGTGAAACCAGCACTTGCTAACTCGAATGATAAAAATGTTCCTGAGATATCACTACGAGATAATTTTGAGTATGTGGACTCAGTAGATGGATCCAAAGCTATCAAGCAAGGCTATAGAATTATTTTCAAGGATGGGAATAGGATAGTTTTAAGACTGAGTGGCACTGGATCTTCTGGAGCCACTTTGAGAATGTATGTGGAGAAGTATGAACGGAATGTGATAGATAAAACTGCTAGTGATATGTTGAATAGTTTGATTTGCATCGCTTCCGAAATTTCTGATGTGAAAAAATTATTCGGGTTGGAGGGACCAACTGTGACTACATAAGTATAAGTATCTTTTTAAGTTTGCTATCTATTGCAAATTTATTGGATGTTGCCACACAGAATATGCAATTAAGCTACTGGTTATTTTAGTAGACAAGAAAGCTATGTTTGGATTTTGCATGCTTTAAAAAACTTTTTTGTCATTATATCACTCTTTAAAATTACGTATTTTAAAATGTGGGCTCTTTACTTTGCTCAACTATTCTCTGTGTAGTATTTAGTAATGACAGCATTCGGAATTTTTAAAAATTAAAAGTAAGGAATGTCGCACACCTAATAACGAAAAAATGTGATATTGCAAATGGTACTCAATTCCAAATGAATAAAGATAATATATTGAACTTACTTCGTGTATTTGTTGAATTACACAATTGAGAAATTGCTTGTGTCCTGAGCAATAATCTTTTCCCATTGGTGCAATCGTTGAGCCTAGAAAATTGATAGAAGTCTAGAGTGTTCTAAAAATTATGAAAAGGTGATCCACATAGAAAGAAAGCAATTACCGAATTTTTGGACACAATCCCCATATGCTTTGGTAGCCTTGGAGACTACAGCAGCAGGAAACATTTGCTTCACATTTTCTTCAGTCAATTTCACTGGCATTCCACTTTCGTCGATCTGTTTATTATGAAAATTTTCATGACATTAAGATTTAAGTCTCTTGTGTATGGTGCATTGCATACAATACAAGATAAAAATCATTGACAGTACAAACCATTCCCATCCCTTGAGCAACACAGACAATATGACACTAAAAGTGAAAATATACTGTAAATGTTGGAGCATTTCAATCAATCAAAAGTGTATTTTATAGCTAACTCACAGCCCGTTTTCCCATAGTTGATGGTTCTCTTTTGTACTTTTTCATATTCAACTGCTTGCCGCATGCTTTGAATAACTCTCCAATTTCTTCTGTCATGTTAAAATTTTCACCTTGGCATTGCATCATTCCTTTAAAAGGACCCATCTTTTTTGCGCTGATGCACTGCAAAACAACAAAGTAGTTGGTAATGAAGATAAGTCTAGATATGTAACAAACTTTTAGGATTTAAAATCTTACGCTGATAGCGACCATGGCTATGAAAAGGACGATGCAATTTTTTAAATCCATTTTGTACTGAATTGTTAGTAAAGATTACTAGTTCTATATTGACTTTGTAGACAATCTGTGATTCAAACGATGTGAGTTTTATATATAATGGTAAAAAAATTTGCAGTCCTTACGATAACCGTATTGGCTTAACATTAACTTAGCATGATACTAATATTGTCATTTGGGGATATTGATTGAAATGCACGTGTCGTAACGTACAAATTAAAACTTCCGGTGATTTTTCTGCATTTTCAATGGAATTTTACCGAGTACACCGGATAAAAACATCCATATTCAATCTAAATGCTAAGCAGGAATTATATATTACATCGACAGTTTACCTAATCTGACAAACACAAAAATCTCACGCATGTAGTCCGCTAATCAATTAAACAAAGATAAAAAGGCCTTGAAAGTAAAAAAATGTGTTATGAATTGCAATTTTTGTATGGAATCTAAAAATTCTAAATCATAGATGACTCAACATTTTATTTATTTAGTTTATCACAATAGCTGAAACTATCCATCCATGAATTTTAACTCATCATCGATTTTTGCTCCTGTATATTGATAATTCGAACTCATGCTCTGATTATATATTAAGTAAATTTCCCCCAAAAAAATGGTACTTTATTAATTGTTGTCACTTTTCTAACAATGTTTCCGACTTGTCATATCATATACACACACATCATCAAGTCATATTTCTAGATCATCCAAACTATGAGAAAACTCATTATACTCCGGCTCCTCATCCTCATCAGAGCCTCTCTTGATCAACTGAAAGTACGCATGATCATTATCATATCCAAAAGCATTCAAAATCAAATTCAACTTCACTCTTTCTTCAGGCAATGAGAAATTTAACCTAGAAATTTCAATCATTTCGATGTCCCTCAACGTTATAATAGTTTCTAACACACTCCCATCCACACCAAATTCTCCAAAATCTCCGCATTGAGTCAAGCTGAGACTCCTTAATCGGCAATCATCCTTATTGCTAAAGTAAATAATAAACTCGTCAGACAACACTAGAAAATAATTTAAAGCTAACTCTTCTAAACATGGAGGTAAGTTAAACAAATTGATAAGTTCCGCTCTTGCATCCCCAGCGAAATTATGCTGCTCGTCTTCAAAAACTCTTCGATGCAAACAATTCCTATCCAACGTTAGTTTTTTCAAACACGTACAATGTTGAAACACTGTCAGATCAAATGGACCCTGTTCATCCAAATCGATCGTGATGTCACCAATATCAATTTCTACCAAAGTATGTCGACTTTTCCGAACCATTTCAGTGTATAAAGACATTGGCGCTGGCAAGATATCGGTCTCGACAAATCTCAAGTTTCCCTGTTGAGCTAAAAGTTGCGAAAACAGGTTGATTCCTAAGGAACTAGAATTAATGAGGCGAAAACTTTTGAGATTAATACATTTTCGAAGGTTGGACAAATTAATTCGATCCAAATCTTTGGTGGAGAGGGGTTGTGAAATCACTGAAGGAATTCCATGGTTTCCTTGAATCAACTCCAGATTTAGACTCTTCAAAGAAGCCCATCGGTCTGCAACAAATGCTAAAACAATTCCAGTGAAAAGTGACATTTGTGAAAATCCCAGGCATCGGAGATCTAGTCGAAATGTTTCTAATTGGGGAGAAGGTGGTGCTAGTAGTTTCAATAGAGTCGCAGAATGGCATTGGGCATCACCAGAAGGATTGACAAAAAAGTTCCCACTTGTTGGTGATGGGAGTGATGAAAATGATATTCTTAGTTTTTTAAGGTTTCGTAGACACAAACTTGTATCGTTTGCATTTGGGATTTCACTAGAAGTTTCAGATTGTATGAGCGGAAACGAAATTTGTAATTCGATCAAAGATTCTCCACTTTCATGCAAGATAGTGTCCACAATAGAATATTGTACAGAAGGAAGAGGAACTTTCAGGATTTTGAGAAGAGTCGGTTGTTTCAAAGAAAATGACGACATTGTTGCATCAGTCAAGTGATAGATGGACAAAGACTTAAGCCGGAGCTGAGATATTCTTTGTAATGTTTCGATTGTTTGTTTTCTGTCATCAATGATTGCTGAGAAATCACAGAATTCGTCGATTTCGTGGCGCCATTGTTGACAGACTAGGCGTAACGTGAGAATATGTTTTTGTGTAAGGGATGTGGCTGATAGTTTGTTGAAAATAATTGCCCGCACCTAAATACAAATTTTCTGTGTGTGAAGAATTGAACACGCGCTAGAATATTTTTAGTTAAATTATTAGATACCTCTCCTGGAATCCGCATAATAGGAGGAACTTCTTCCTCCATTTCATTAATATCCATTACAAACTCAAATACAAATTAATTTATGCTATAAGATTGATTTCTAGTTTGTTTGTGCTACACAAAATGTCACTCAGGCTTAAAGACACATCCTGGGAACCAGTGAAGCTGACTGAGTGCACTATGTATTAGTATATACAGGACAACGGAAAAAGTATGCACTGTGTGCATAAAAATCTGCCAAGATGTTAAAAATAGAAAATTTCGTGCACCAAGATTACACTGCATAGTTTTGCATAGCATGCACCAGCTTATAGCTATCACATTATGCATCTGGACTGGAAATTATTTTTTCCAATACGGGAAAAGTTAGACTTTCCAACTAATAAACAGAATTTAGGTATATAGCGTGATGCCAATAGTCGTACTTATCTGCCTACATCAAAAAAATATTCATTACAAAAAATATTGTCGAAAATCCGAAACAATAGAGATAATTTGATATTACCGCGATTTTTATAATTTCCAACATGGCCGATCCAAGTACGGCGGCCATGTTTGTTTCATGACAAAAGTGTTTTGGCCAGTTGATTAACTAAAATGTCGAACGGCAATATCGTATTCTAGAACCCACATTTTCCATACGTTTTCTCTAAGCATTTTCACAAACCATTGGATTTGTCTTTCAAATTGTAAGCGGGAAAAGCAATCAATTTGAGCAGTATTGTGTCCTGTGTCGTACGGAAGAAATATTAAGCCATGCTATAGGCTGTGTAGTCAGTCCATGCGTTCGTCAGATCAGATTGAGTAAACGTGTTTTGTTTTCTGGTTCCTTTTGTATTCATTAGCTGTTATTGCTAACTAACAATTAACGCAATTACGTCTCTAGTATTTTATGAAAAAATCGTCGGTGCGTTCCCAAATTGAAATTAATCGATCACATAAATCAATGAAGGTTTTTTGGCTACTACGCGAGTGCTCAATACGTACTTTACATACTAGTGTTTGTCGAAGACTTTACAATAACCATCTAAGTACGGTTACCAGCTAGGGTAAGTTTCCTTTCCGATTAAATTGATGTAGAATGTAGACTGTAACAAAGCATGTAAATGGCAGATTATTTCACCCTTCGCCACCCTTCAGCAAGTGTAACATTTTCATTTCATTGTATTTTGAAGAATCACTAGTAATGACAATGCCTCTACCTAATGGAATCATAAGTTACGAAGATTATTGCGAAAAAGTGTGCAATTTCCTCTGCAAATACGCTTGGGTATTTGATTTCAAAGGAACTGATATTCTCAGATATCTAACTCAATTCCTTTCGGCAGACCTTATTCAAGAAATCGATGGATTAGGCGTGGAGCAATATGCCGCAATATTGCGTCATGATTTCCAAGTACTGGCTGATTTGTAGTTAAACTCTCACTCAGTTATTCATTCGCCAATTTTTTAAGGTAGCATACATAACTAGCTAAAACCGAACGTATTCATTCTTAGGGAACTTTGGCTCCAAAAATCTCCGAGTTTTCTTCATGTTCTTCAGCGCTGACTGTTGATGAAAATGTTTTTGCTTGCGAATTTGGGAAAACTAGTTTTGATTGCCAAAATGCTAAACGCCCCCTGAATTGGTCTTGTAAAAAATTCCAAGAGGTTTTACCTTTAGTAGCATTTATTGAGCAAAATAAAAGCGACAGAAATTTTGATACCATTATTGACATTGGGTCTGGTTTGGTAAGGAAAATAAATCTGTGACAAAACTCAAAACTGCCCAAAAATTCAAACCTTTCATCGTACTTTTTTGTTCTGTTCAGGGATACTTATCGTCAATGTTGGCAGAACGTTGCGAGAGTGTGTCAGTGATTGCAGTGGAAGGCAACAAAGATAGAATTCAATCCTCTAGAAAGATTAATAATTGTAGTTCAAATTCAAATCCTCAATTCTCCACATTTCAACAAGTATATGTTAAGTTAGATGTAAATATGAGTTATCAGCTTTCTGAGTTTATTACGAATTCCCAGAAACTTTGTATTACTGGTCTCCATTCATGTGGAGATCTTACGCCATGGACAATGAAGACTTTCCTTTGTGATCCCAAATATGATTTTTTAGCTATAGTACCTTGTTGCTATCATAAAATGAATTCGGAACCGCTGTTGTTCCCTTTAAGTAGTACTCTTAAATCTACTTTGAGTAAGCTTTCACCCTGTGAAACTAGTGTACTAACGGGTTTACATTTACGGCGGCTTGGCTCACAAAGATTAAACAAAACTTTTCTATCCAAAATGGAAACGGAGACTCGGTGCATGTTTTATAGAAGTCTGATTGAACTTTATTGCCACAAAGGTTATAATCCTGTTCTCTTATACACTAATGGCTTGATTTTCTGAATATATTTTATCGAGACTCATACAATTCTCTATGTATTTTTAGAATCTGTACAAATTGTGAAAAAGAAACGAAAACTGGGCAATAAGACTCCATCAGCTTGCACGAGTTTCTCAACATACATGAACCTTGCTATAGGACCACAGAAAGTTTTTGAACTTCTGAAGGAGAATGTTAGTCAAAATGAGCATGTAGAAAAATTGGGCTGGCTACATTCCGAGGTCTGCTAATATTTTTTAGTAGTTGTTTCTTGGCATTATATCATGCTTACAAAATGTATATAAAATAGATGAGCATTTGGGAGAAACGAGTGACGGGTGTGTTAGCTATGCAAGGGGCTATGCAGCAGTTAGTGGAACAATTCATTCTGCTTGATAGGCTTCAGTTTCTACTTGAAAGCCCTGACGTGGACAATGCTCAGTTAGTTAGAATCATTCCTGAAGAAGTTTCCCCTCGTGGTATTGTCATTGTTGCGTCTAAGAAGTCGTAGGAAGGACATCAATCAGTTTTGTCGACAATGGTGACGAAAAAGACCTTGTCCTACCTGTCCATTGATTTATAAAGCTACTAACAATAACAAACAGTGCTATATTTGAGGAAAACTTAAACCTTGTTTTCGGTTGTTTAGGAAAGTACCGAAATCTGAATGAGGCTTATTATTGTAAAGAGTCCAGTGGTTACATTCCTAAAAAACTTTTCAACGAGTACTACTCTTTGGAATACCTCCGGAAAAATCAGAAAAAGTCAGGAAATCAAGGATTTATTGCTCAGTATGTCTAAAGATCGTGGACATGTGCAGCAAATGCGCGTTTCGCGAAAGCAAAAGAAGGATTGTTCACCCAGATATACACCTGGAGTTGTTCGATTGCAAGTCCTCGGAAATGGGGCACCAGGGCATCCTTCATCTCTGTATTTGTTCACGGACTCGAATAGATACTTGTTCAACTGTGGAGAAGGCACGCAAAGATTGGCTCACGAGTATAAAGTGAAGTTAGGAACCTTGGAGCACATTTTTTTGACACAAAGCACATGGGAGAAAATTGGTGGGTTACCAGGAGCGGCTTTGACTATTCAAGATATTGGTGTGCCTGCTCTTTATTTGCATGGGCCTCCTGGTCTGGTAAGTAAATTGTTCATATTACATGCCGAGATGCGAAAATATTTTTTTTTCCAGTTATATTGTGCGCGCATTGCTCATATTTGCACTCTTTATGCAGGGCAAACTGTTCGAAGCTACAAGAAGATTTGTAGTCCTGAAAGAACTGGAGATTCATGTTGTAGATTCCACTACTTCGACAATACATGATGACCATGTTATTAGAGTTGATGCAATAACTTTGAGCCGATCTCCTAATTGTTCTGAAGAAGATGATAAAAATGTGGCCAGCAGTAGTAGTAGTAGTGACGATGTTGGTGAAGATGACGAAACGGATTATTATTCAGATATTAAAGGTGTAGGCTCACATATTCAAATAATCGAAGAGAGTGAGTTAAAAAACGGTATTTTAATGTTGAAAGAAAACATATTACATTGTATATACAAGTTTTGACATTTGGGACTGTACTTTTCCCCAGAAGGTCCAAAACGAAGCAAGTCACTTGGAACATACTCCCCCAAGGAACCAGAAGAAAATCTAAAGGATAAAAAAGTTTTGTGCTACATCTGTCAACCGAAACCAAAGGAGGGAACTCTGTTAGTCCAAAAATGTTTAGAAAAGGGGGTTCCACCTGGACCGTTGTTAGGAAAATTGAAATCCGGAGAAGACATTACCTTAGACAATGGGAATATTGTTAGGGCTGTGGATGTTAGATCTCCGGATTGTCCTGGACCAATTTTCGTTGGTTAGAAATGTTTTTTATTTTAAAGATGCCTCAGAATTAAGGATTGAAACTATTTTATGACTAATATCAACATCCCGTATTTTGCTCTGTAGTTGTAGATTGCCCATCCAAGGATTATATTGACTCCTTAGTGGAAAATCCTACATGGAAGCTTTGTCAAAATAATTCTGCTAATGAAAAAGAAAACATTCACCTCATTGTTCACTTTACCCCTTCAAACGTTTTAAATAGTCCAAAATATGTGGCATGGATGGAGCGGTTTAACCTAAGCACGAAACATATGATTCTAAATGATATGTGTGGAGGAATTGCTAGTGAGGCTGTGATCAGAGTACAGCATAAACTCAACATGCTGGACAAGGATTTGTTTCCATTGATTATGCCAAGTACTCAGAAAAAGGAGCCAGAGAAAACTGATGTTGTTGCCCAAGTGCCTACAATCTTTGGCGAAACTATGATGAGATATTCATTGCGACCAGATTGTGAAGTCGACATGTAAGCTAAACATCAATTAATTTAAATACTATTTGACTGTAAATCTTTTTATACGTGATATTCACTTATAATTTTTTAAATTACAGTACATCGAAAATTGAAATCAATCCTGATGAGTACATTAAAGAATCCATGGATATGGAACAGTTTCCAGAAGAGTTAGACAGATTCAAATCATTAATGAAAGCGTATATACCTCCATCTAACGATGATTTTCCAGCCAACAAAGAGTTTCCCAAGGTTTTGTTTTTGGGTACAGGCTCAAGCATTCCTAATAAGACGAGAAATGTTAGTGGGATACTCGTACATACAAGGTGATTAAAAAATCTGCTTTAATTTTTTTTTATTGTCGCATTTGCATTACATCGTATTTAAAATTGATTTTTTTACATGTAGTTCCGATTCATCCATACTTCTTGACTGTGGGGAAGGGACTGCTGACCAAATAACTCGATTTTACGGAGTATCCAAATCCCTCAAAGTATTCTCCCAACTGAACGCTATTTATGTGTCACATCTTCACGCAGATCACCATTTAGGACTGATGACTTTATTGAAAGAAAGATATGCAGCTTTAAAATCTTTAGGATTGCCTCAAACTCCAGTTATTTTGATAGCCCCCCAAGAAATCATGTCGTGGTTGCATTTGTATGACAAATCATTCGAAAAAATAAAGCATTTGTTTGTCTTAGCCCCATGTACCCGTTTCCAAACCTCTGAAGGTGGACAAGATAAGAGTAGTGTTCTTGGGAAACTGAATTTAGAGTCATTAGAAACGGATTACGTAGTCCATTGCAAGAACTCTTTTGGTGTTGCCCTGAAACATTGTGATGGTTGGAAACTTACGTACTCCGGAGACACTATGCCTAGTGAAGCGCTTATAAAAATTGGGAAAGATTCCGATATCCTAATTCATGAAGCCACTTTGGAAGATGATTTGAAACATGAGGCCATCATAAAACAACATTCTACAACTTCAGAAGCTATACTAGTGGGTAAACGAATGGGCGCAAAGTATACGTTGCTCACGCACTTTAGCCAACGGTATGCCAAAGTACCAGTCATTACTAGTAATTTTGACTCCAGTGTTGGTATCGCCTTTGACAATATGATTATTTGTGCTCGAGATTTACCAAAGTTGCCCATGTTGTACCCCGCTTTGAAAGCTATGTTTGCAGAAGAGTGTGATCAGTTGGAACTGAAAACCTTGAAAAAGCAAAGAAAGAGGGAACGAGAACAACAAAAGTTAGTAGAAAATAGTAGTAATAATAATAACAGTGCAGTCGCTGGAGCCAACACATAGTGACATAGAACAAAACCTAGGTTTTAGTTTTAGTCACTTTAATTTTAGGTACGGGGTGTTGTGGTGTCAAAGAAATAAAATAAATGTATTTAAAAAAATTTGTGGACTAAAAGCAAACTTTATATATAGCATACAGGACAGCCTTGCTGTGGTTGTGTGTGACTGACAGACTGATTCATTATCATTAGCTTTGTGTATTGAATAAAGCATAATATACTTGATGAATAGGTATTTCATGAATGCATTGAATTGAAAATTAAAATAGAAATACATAGTTGCATCAGCATGGCTCATTTAGCGTTTAACAAGTTTGATTGAATGAATAAAGCTTAAAAAAACATGGCATCGATGGCATAAAATTTTTCACTGTCGATTCAGATGATTGTGGGTGTTTACAGGCCGCGCGTCATTAAGGCGACTCCCGGTAACATGTGGAACATAAGCACAGTAGTCGCTAGCTATATGGCTATTAAAAATATTTAGTTATCGAAAAGTTCAATAGCTGAAAACAAACAAATTTAATGCCTACTGTACAACCAAGTTACGCCATTCAATAGCAAACTTTGAATTTCACTAACGTTTTACCCCTAGCAAACGAACGTTCCGTAAATATAGCCTCAAAGCACAGGTTTTTATTACGAAGCCGAAGGCTGAGTCAGGTAATTACCAACGGGAGCGCCCTATGCTGCACATGTTAAAGCTAAAATCACCTGAAAACGCAAGATGAAATTTGTGTTAGTAAACTCTGTTTGGAACGGG